>Ga0208004_1000121_pt1 | contig 28903 bp, 29 predicted proteins | sample DEB08_DNA_6_FD_184522 | JGI IMG/M metagenome (GOLD analysis project Ga0208004, IMG submission 184522) | Aqueous microbial communities from the Delaware River and Bay under freshwater to marine salinity gradient to study organic matter... | ecosystem: Environmental > Aquatic > Marine > Coastal ...
GGGACGTGGTGGGCGGTGTCTGCGTCATGGGAGGACCGTGGAAGGCGGGGGCCTCCCGCGGCGAGGAGCTTCCTCCATGTTGTGGATGAGAGGGAGCGCCCAGTCCTGTGCATTCCACCCAGCCCTGCTTGTTGAGTGGCGGGTTGTTGACGGTTTTCGGCCCGAAAACCGTCAACAACCCGCCACTCAACGGGTGAGTGAGCTAAGCGCAGATGCGCATGGGGCGCCCGCGACCGTCCCGGCGGAGCGATCCGGCGGGTAGCGTGACCGCCGCGCCGCTCGCGATGCGCGCAGCCGACCACGCACACGCGATGGCGTCCAGTCCGTCATCGCCGTACGCCGGGTCATCGAGATCGGGTAGCCATCTGCGCAACAGGTCCAAGCGCCGGGCACGGCCCTCCGGTGTCTTCTTGCGCTCGTCAACCGGATGGCCATTCATGAGGGCGAAGGCCAATTCCGGGTGGCACTCCACGAGACATTCGTCGTCTGCCAGATCGTCGAGCTCGCTGATGGCAGCTAGCAGGTTCCAGGACTGCCGCGAAAGAGCCTTGCCCGAGACAGCACGACTCGCCGCACATGCTGCTTCGTAGTCGGTGATGTAGGGCAAGGCGGCACGCGGCGGAGCGGGGAACACCCGTGACCCGTGCGGGCGCAGGATGCTGCGCGCGGCGACATCACATGCCCGCGAGCCATCATCGGAAAGCCCGATCGGCATGTCGATGGCGATGACGCGAGCTTCTTCGTCGAGCAGAGATGCGAGTGTTTCGCGGTATTCCAGCGACACCAGTCGCGCAGGCGACTCATCCACGCCGTGGGGGACGTCGACCGTCGCGACGACCCACCCGCCACGTCGTCCATCCACTCCGGCCACCAGCACCTGCCGATCGTGCCATGGGCTGGCAGACTCAGGGGCCATGCCCGAAGGTCACGTTGTCCATCGCCAGGCCCGGCGCATCAATCGGACCTTCCGCGGCGACGAACTACGCGTGAGCAGTCCGCAGGGTCGGTTCGCCGATGGCGCTGCGCTCCTCGACGGTGCCACGATCACGAAGGCCGATGCCCTCGGCAAGCACCTCCTCGTGGACTTCGGTGAGGACCGCGCTCTTCACGTCCACCTTGGCCTCTACGGCAAGTGGCAGTTCGGCACCGGTGAGGCTCCGGAGCCGCGGGGTCAGGTGCGTCTGCGCCTGGAATCCGATGATGCGTACGCCGACCTCCGCGGCCCGACCGCCTGCGAGGTCTTGGCGCCGGCGGAGGTAACCGCCCTCGCCGCGCGCATCGGGCCGGACCCCATCCGCAAGGACGCTGATCCGGATCGGGCCTGGCAGAAGGTCTCCCGCAGCAGGGCGCCCATTGGCACATTGCTCATGGATCAGTCCGCCTTTGCGGGCGTGGGCAACATCTATCGAGCCGAGGCGCTCTATCGAGCAGGTATTGATCCCTACCGTCCTAGTCGTGAGGTGAGCCGGGCGGAGTTCAATGTCATGTGGGACGACCTCGTCGTGCTCATGAAGGACGGCGTACGCCGCGGACGCATCAACACCGTGCGGGAGGAACACACGCCCCGAGCGATGGGTCGACCGCGTCGCCGCGACCGGCACGGCGGCGAGGTCTACGTCTATCGCCGCGAAGGCCAACCCTGCCTGGTCTGTGGCGATGAGGTGGCCTGGTCGGACATGGCCGGGCGCAACCTCTATTGGTGTCCCACGTGCCAGGCGCACTAATTCGAGTGCTGTCAGGCAGAGGTTGTTCGCGGGTGTCGGATCCCGGGATGGTCGGCCGGCAGAGTACGCCGGATGACCCACCAGGATGCGGCCACGGTGATCGCGACCAAGCCGTAGAACAGGAACGGCGTCGCGCCAAGCCAGGCGAGTTGGTTGTTCTGGATGAGCGGGATCTGGATGGCGGCGCGCACGAGGCTGAGGATGACCCACAGCCAGGTCACTCGTGAGTACGCGCGAAGCAGGTCCGGGTCCTTCCGCCAGCGCATTCCGGTGCCCATGAGCGGGCCGATGATCACACCCATGAGCGGACGCCGAATGAGAATGGAAATGGCGAAGGCGAGGGCGCTGAGAATGTTGGCGAGTACGCGGATCTGGAAGAAGCCGAGCGGGTCGTCCTGGTAGGCGGCGAACAACGCGGCAATGGCCACACCAAGCAGTCCGGTGATGACCCGAACGGGCTTCTCTCCGCGCACCATCTTGGCGATGGCCAGGACAAGTGCGACCGCCAGTGAGATGCCGACGGCGACGAGCAGATTGTTGCCCGATGCGAAGTAGCCGAGCACGAACAGCACCGTGGGCGCCATGGATTCCACGGCTCCCCAGGGACCGCCGAGCAGCATCGCGACGGGATGCCGGTCGGCGTCCACGTCGGCGTCCGGGTGGATGCCCTGGAGTTCTTCGACGACCTCGGCCTCAGACTCGCCCGGTTCGCGATCGGGGTCTCGGGTGGTCACACCGACACGATATCGGCCCGTCTCTCAACAGCCACTGCGCCTCAGGGGTCGGTTCGCGACGTAACGCCGACCACGCGCTGGCTCAATGCCAAGGAACGCCACACGGACTTCTCCACCGCGACCTTTGACGAGAGGCGGGGTGCCATGTGCGATCCGGGTGATTGCACGGCGCGCATGGGAACCGGCTTCGTCAAGGTTGTGACGCGCAAGATGAAGCCGTGCGAGTACTCCCTCCTCTACATCACCGCAGTCCTGCCGCCGGAAAGCAGAAGTTGAGCCGGGGCTTCGATGTCACCGAAGCTCAACCGGGACCGGTTCGCGTGCGGTGTCTTATCGATGACCCACTGCATCGAGAAGTCCTCACCGACCTCGTGTGCCACGGCTAAGGCAACAGTGGTGAACGGCCTGGGCAAGGACGTCATCACGTGGCAGCAGCATCACGCCGTCTACTCGATCGACGTCCCCGATTTCACGTTAAGCACCATGGCTGGGTGCGGCATTTCCGTCCTGGTGTCCGTGACCGTGCAGGCGCTCAAGGGCAACTCGGTCGTCGTGGATCCGTTGACAACGAAGAGTGGTCGAGCACCCTGTACGCGATACCGGGTGACAGTTACGCACCCTGAGGGATAGCCCTCGCGACGGCGTGGCAGTGAGAATCCGTTGCGCGAAACACTTACGATGTCGCCCATGCGCCACGCTCGTCCGCCGCAGCGATCGCGTGCTGCGCTCCTGGCGATCATGGCGCCCCTCGCGGGCGCTGTCGTTGCCGGATTCAGCTGGGGCATGATCACATCGGCGTCTCCCAATCTGCCCTCCGCGTCGGCTGGCGCGCCGATGTCGTCCGCCCCGGCCGTGGCACCGAGCGCGACCGCGTTCCCCAGACCCACAACCCAGGCGGTTGCAGTCCCGAAGGCCGTCGCCGAGGAGGCGCCTGCAGCGCCGGAGAACGACATCGCCGCCGATGTCGTCGACGATCAGGACTGGGGCGAGCCCCTCATTGACGACCAGTGGCCCGTGGACGAGAAGGGCGATGGTTGCGAGGCGCCGGTCTGGCCGGCCGCCGCGCCCGATGCTCCACGCGTCCTACTCATTGGTGATTCCCTCTTCCGAAATGCTCGCGGGATGCTGGAGGAGTCGCTTGCGGCCAACGGTTGGGTGCCCACCGTTCGATGCTGGGGGGCGAAGGGCACCGACTGGGGCGTCGGCCAGGTCGAGCGAGCCCGTGAGTTGGAGCAGTTGCCGAGCACCGTCGTCTTGTCCTTCGGAACCAATGACATTTGGTGGCTCGGCATCCCCATGGAGGATGCGGTTGATCAGATGATGGCCTCGCTCGGCACTGAGCGGGACGTCTACTGGGTCAACCTCTGGTACAACCAATCGGCGTACGACGCCCTACCCGACCCCGGTCCGGCCAATGACATCCTCGAAGCCAAGGCTGCCGAGTACCCCAACTTGCACGTGATCGACTTCTCTAGCGCGTTCCAGGGCCTCGCGTCGGCCGGCGTGGACGTCGGCTGGACGGACGGCGTACATCTCAATGACACAGCGAACGCCCTGCGCACAGAGATCATCGTCGCCGCGTTGAACAACTAAGGGGTAGCCCTCGGTGAGCAGGCTTCAGCCGACCACGTTGACCCGCAGTGGCCGATTGATGAGAAGGGCGACGGCTGCTCGGCGGCAGCTCCAAGCCGAAGCCCAAGCCCACTCCCGAGCCGACCCCTACGCCTTGATGCGCGCTCCGGTCGGGTCGTACATCGGTCGTAGTGAAGCGATGGCGGGGTAGCGCACGCCAGCCACATCGATCTCCCATGTGCCGGTGCTCAACGTCTCCGCGGTGACGGGTTCCCCGGTCTCGATCATCGCCAGCCCAACCGCCCCGCCCAAGGTGTGGCCATAGCTAGCTGCCCGCACGTAGCCCACGGGGGTGCCATCGCGGTAGACCACCTCCCCATGGAACATCAGGGGCTCGGGGTCCAGCAGGCGTACCTGGGCCAGCCGCCGCTGCAGTGCGCCGGACTCTCGGAAGTCGGCAACGGCTTGACGGCCGATGAAGTCTTTGTCCCAGTCGATCGTGAACCCCAGACCGACCTCGTGTGGTGTGTCCGTGTTGTCGATGTCGTGGCCAAAGTCCCGATAGGCCTTCTCCATGCGGAGTGACGACAGTGCCTTCAGGCCGACGTGCGCCAGGTCGAAGGCCGCCCCGGCCTCGACGATGAGGTCATAGACATACGTCGCCTGCTCGGTCGGGACGAAGAGTTCGTAGCCGAGTTCGCCGAGGTAGGTGATTCGCGCGCACAGCACGCGAGCAAACCCGAGATCAATCTCGCGAGCCGCACGGAAGGGGAAGGCCTCGTTGGCGAGGTCCGCTGACGTCAGTGACTGGAGGAGGTCACGCGATCGTGGTCCCTGGATGTTGATCTGTGCCAGCCCGGATGTGACATCGGTGACCCACCCACGTTGACCATCCAAGTGACGCTTCAGCATCGTCTCGACATGTCGATGTGCCGTGTCGGAGGCGACAACGAGGAAGCGGTCCGAGGCCAACGTGGTCACCGTGAGGTCTGCCTCGAGCGTGCCGTGGTCGTTGAGCCATTGTGTGTACGTGATCACGCCTGTAGGTCCGTCCACACGCGCCGTGCTCATGCGATCAAGGACAGCACCAGCATCGGGCCCTTGGACAAGGAACTTCGCCATGAAGGACATGTCCATCAGCCCCACCGCCTCGCGAACAGCGTGATGCTCGCGGGCCCACTGCTCGAACCAGCGCTGCCGTCCCCAACTCAGTTCACCGGCGTCGGCGATCTGTCCCGGTCCGGCGTACCAGTCGGCACCCTCCCAACCGGACACATCGCGGAAGTAGGCACCCTGCGCCTCTAGGCGATCGTGAAGCGGTGAGCGTTTAATGCCGCGCGCGGTCTTCATCGACTTCCCTGGGAAGTGCGTCTGGTAGACCATTCCCAGCGACTCGACGGTGCGTGTTGCGCGGTACTCGGGGGCCAGTTGATAGGCGTGCAGTCGATCGATATTCATGCCGGTGACGTCGATGTCGGGAAGCCCATCGACGATCCACGTTGCGATGGCGCGACCAATCCCACCGCCGGTGAGGATGCCGATCGAGTTCAGGCCCGCCGCGACGAAGTACCCCCGTACCTCGGGTGACTCACCAACGATGGGGGAGAGGTCGGGCGTGAACGACTCTGGACCGCAGAAGAACGTGCGGATGCCGACCTCCATCGAGGCCGGCACGCGCGCCATGGCTTTCTCGAGATAGGGACCCATGCGCTCCCAGTCGGGTGGGAGGGTGAGGAAGGACGCGTCCTCGGGAATCGCGTCCACGTGCCACGGGGCGCACACCGGCTCGAAGAGGCCAATCATCATGCCGTCGCCCTCGGGGCGGTAGTAGCCGTAGGAAGCGGGATCCTCGAGCACGGGCAGGTCCGGATCGAGGCCGGGGATCGCGTCGGTGAGCAGGTAGTAGTGCTCCGCGGCCTGATTGGGCACCGTGACACCCGAGCGCTCGGCAAGTTGGCGTGCCCACATGCCCGCGGCGTTAACGACGTACTCGCACTCGATGTCACCCGCCGGCGTGCGCACTCCGACGACGCGGCCAGCCTTGACGATCACGTCGAGGACGGGTGTGCTCTCGAGGATCGTCACGCCCTGCATACGTGCGCCCTTGGCCAACGCCATGGTCGCATCGACGGGATTCACTCGACCGTCCTGTGGCATGTAGAAGCCCGCGAGCAGATCGTCGGTACGCGCGGGAGGGAAGAGGTTGGCCACTTCCTGAGGGGAGATCTCGTGCACCTCCGTGCCCATCAGCCGATTGAAAGCGGCGACTCGTCGGTACTCCTCGAGTCGGCCCTCGTCAGCGGCAACCTCAATGAGGCCAATGGGCGCGAAGCCCGTTGACTGGCCGGTCTCGGCCTCGAGTCGGGCGTACAGATCTCGCGTGTAGTGACGCATACGGGTGGAGGTCTCGGAGAAGGACCCGAAAGTCACCATGAGACCCGCGGCGTGCCAGGTCGTGCCCGAGGTGAGTTGGTCGCGCTCCAGCAGGAGGGTCTCAGGGCCCCAGCCCAGATGACCGAGGTGGTAAGCGACCGACGTGCCGATGATGCCGCCGCCGATGACGACGACGCGGGCGCGATCAGGGATGCGTGTGGCGATCACAGGCTGACGCTACCGGGTGCAACGCGACCGCGCGGCGTACCGTGTCCTTATGGGTTCAGTGACCGTGCGAGCGTCTGGCGTGATTCCGGCGCCGGTCGACATTGTTCGCGGGGTGCTCCTGGACCTTCCGGCGCAGCCGGAGTGGTTCCCGGGCTGTGTGAGCGCCGTGATCCTCCAGACCGATGACGATGGCAGGCCGCTCCGGGCCCGTCAGGTGAACGACGTCAAGGTGGCGAAGGACGAGTTCGAACTTGTCTACGACCAGCAGCCGCAGATCATGTCGTGGACGCTGGTCGCGCCTAGTTCGGCGCAGAAGTCTGCGAGTGGCTCGTGGTCCTGGCGTGAGGCGTCGGGCGGCACCGACGTCGAACTTGAACTCACGATCGAGCCGGCCATTCTGCTGCCGGGCTTCATGGTCAAGAAGGTGCTCGGCGATTCGGCGAAGGCGGCGGTGAAGGGGTTGCGCGAGTACTGCGCTGACCGAAGCTAGCCGTGTATGACGTGCTCGGCGACGGGCATGCGCACCCGCGCCTCGACGTGCGCCATGGAGTCGGCGGCGACGGCCTTGCCGATGTCACTGCCGTACGACTCGGCCATGGCGTCCTCGGACTCGAACCACAATTCGGCGATGCCGTCGAAGGGACCCTCACCGTCAACAAGATTGAAGCGAATCCTCTGCACGTTGGGCAGTGTGCGGGCCAGTGGCGCGTGCTCCTCGAGCCACCACTGCGCGAACTCCTCATGGGTCATGTCCGGGCGGCGAACCAGGCCAATCATCAACTTCATCTCAGGCCCCCGGCTTCTGTACGCGAGCATGGGGGCGTCCGCCGGTCGACAGGACGAGCGAGATCACGATCTCGTCGGCGCGTGGGGCATCCGGCAGTGAGGTCTCGGCAGCGTCCATGTCATCGAAGACCCATCGGTCATCCTTGTTGCCGATCGGCATCGTGATGGTGCTGCCGGGGACTCCGACCTTCTTGGTCCCGGGAATAATGTCGGTCCCCCCGCCGATGGCGGCCCGGACCGGCGCACCGAAACGTGGGTGGAGCACGGCAGCCGTGTGCTCGAGTTCGCCGTCGGTACCGACGATCGCGCCCTTGCCGTATCCACGTACCTGATCGGGGGTCACGCCAGCCGACGCGAGGACCTCCAGGGCGCGCTGGACCAGGTACGAGGCGACGTCAGCGCCCAGTTGCTCGAGTTCTCCCAGATCAGCGACAAGTGGTTGGCCGGCAATGGGATTGGCCACCGCCGCGGTCGCCACAACCTTGCGGGTGGGCGGCGTCACGGCCGTTCCTGATTCGCGGTGCACCTCTAGGAGAGTGACGCTCAGCGTCCGGATGTCAGCCATGGTGTCCCTTCCGTTGACCGCCTCAGCCTGCCAGATCGGGGAGCGGATTCGCCGACGTGCCCTCGGTGATGATGATGACGACGGTGGCGTCGTCCTCAAGGTGGAGGTGCCTACGTCGACTGCCCGACCCATCTCCGCACAGGGTGCCGCGGCTCGCCGCGAGTCCGGCACCACCGCACGGACCGGCCGCAATGCCGAGTTCCGCAAGGTCTCGTGCCGCCCGCACAGCGTCGGCATCCGTGACGGTGACCGCCGCATCAAGCCCTCCGACGATGAAGGGCCACGCCAGACCTGACGGGGTTCCGCAGTTCAACCCGGACAGCACGGTGTGGGCCGTCGGCACGGTGACCGGATGTCCCGCGGCCAGGCTGGGCGCCATGCACGCGGCCGTTTCGGGCTCGACCGAGATCACCGCCGTAGCGTCGGGTGTCTCTGCTGATCGGTAGTGCACTAGAGCGGCGTGCAGGAGGGAACCAACCCCGGTGGGGACAAGGATGAGGTCGGGGGCTGGCAGGCCCTGCTGCCACAGTTGATCGTCGATCTCGGCGAAGAGTGTGGCGTAGCCCTCGACGATGAGCCGCGGGATCTCCTCGTAGCCCTCCCAGGAGGTGTCCTGGACCAGCACGCCGCCGTGCTCGTCGGCGAAGTCGGCGGCCGCACGGACAGCGTCGTCGTACGAGCCGTCGACCTCGGTCACGGTGGCTCCCTCTTCGCGGATGGCGTGCACGGCCCTCGGGTGCAGGCCGGGCGGCACGATGATGTGAGACGTGCGTCCCTGCTCGCGGGCAAAACGCGCCACGGCTCGTCCGTGATTGCCGTCGGTCGCCGTCACTACGGTGGTCACGTCATCTCGTCCGGCCAGGGCGCGGTTCACCGCCCAGGAGGCGCCCAGGGCCTTGAAGGCGGGCAGGCCCAGCCGGCCGGACTCGTCTTTGGCGAAGACCCTGCCCACGCTGAGTTCGCGGGCGAGTTCAGGGAGCGAGACGAGGGGCGTCGGGGAGTAGTTCAGCAAGTGCCGATGGAAGGCGAGAGCGTCCGGGGCCGGTGGATCGCAGCGCCACCGTCGATCGCGGTCATGGGCGAACCAAATCGGAGCGGTCATGCGCTGACCTTCAGGGCGTTTGCGGACATGTCAGGACCATCCTGCGAGAGACGACATAACGCAAGCGTGTCATCAGGCCAGTAGGGTCGCGGTCCGAGGGAGGTGCCATGGAGCAGCGGATGCTCGGTGACCTGGCGGTCAGCGCGGTGGGCTTGGGCTGCATGCCGATGTCGTGGGCGTACAGCGTCGCGGACGCTCACCCTGAAGAGTCACGAGCCACTTTGCATCGGGCGGTCGAGCTCGGGGTGACGCTCCTCGACACCGCTGATGTCTACGGCCCTCACACGAACGAGGAGACGATCCGTCGCTTCATCGTCGAGGACGGCCTGCGAGACCGCGTCAGCATCGCGACCAAGGGCGGTCTGGTCCCCATCGATGCAACGTCGTACGGCAGGGACGGTCGGCCGGACAGCATCACCAAGGCGTGTGAAGCATCCATGCAGCGTCTGGGCGTTGATTACATCGACCTCTATCAACTCCACCGTGTCGATCCTGATGTCCCGATCGAAGAGACCTGGGGCGCTATGGCGGCGCTGGTAGCTGATGGCAAAGTCGGTTTCCTGGGACTGTCGGAAGTGACCGTGGAGGAGATTGCCCGAGCCGACGCCATCCATCCGGTGTCCAGTGTGCAGAGCGAACTCTCGCTGTGGACCGAGGAGAACGTCGTCAACGGCGTGCTGGCCCACTGCGAAGCGCACGGCATTGGGTTCCTCGCCTACGCTCCACTGGGTCGGGGCTACCTCACCGGCACGCTCACTGCCGAATCGATCGGCGACAGTGACTTCCGATCTGGCAACCCCCGGTTCACGGCGGAGGCTCTCGCCGCCAACCAGGCGATTGTCGATGGCGTCCAGGCGGTGGCGGATCGTCTCGGCGTCACAGCGGCCCAAGTCGCCCTGGCGTGGGTGCTCGATCAGGGTCGACATGTGGTGCCGATCCCGGGAACGAAGCGGCGTCGGTGGCTCGAGCAAAACGTGGCGGCCGCTGCTGTTGTTCTCGATGAGGATGCTCGCAAGGCGCTGGCCTCCCTTCCGCGTTCGGTGGCTCCGCGGTACTGAGCCGGCGTGGCGCGCTGCCTAAGGGCACGACCGGCCATCCTCGGGGCCATCGGCCTATAGTCGGGCGGTGATCACGCGACTGGCGGTGAATGCTGGCCTCGTGGCGGCGGTCCTGGCTGTCGCCCCGACCGCCCACGCGGTGGCTCCCGACGCGGCGAAGAACGCCGTGCTGACGTCGTCCACGGAGGCACGTGCGGCGACGCAACCGAATGTCATCATCGTGCTCACCGACGATCAGCGCTACGGGACTGAAGTCGGCATGCCGACCGTCATGAACGAACTCGCGGCCAAGGGGGTGCTCTACCCCAATGCCTTCGTGCCGACGTCGTGGTGCTGCCCGTCGCGAACGAGCCTTCTCACCGGCAACTTCTCGCACACCACGGGCGTCTGGGAAAACACCGCTGCCGTGCCCTACGGCGCTTGGCCGGCGTTCAACCAACTCGGCGGTGAGCAGGACACCATCGCCACACGCTTGCAGGATGCCGGCTACCGCACGGGCATATTCGGCAAGTACCTCAACGGCATTGACAAAGCTCCCGAGGGGTTCATGGCCCCGGGCTGGGACGTCTTCGATGCCCTCATCCGACCGGGGCCGTGGGAGTACGGCTTTGTAGGCGAGAGCAAGACACCGAAGACCTCTCGGCAGTACCTCACCGATGAGTTGGCCGACCGGACCGTCAATTTCATCGAGTCCACCCCGCCAGACCAGCCCCTCTTCGCGTTCGTGACGCCCTACGCGCCGCATCTTCCCTTCGTGGCGGGTCCCTACCGGGGCGCCGCGAAGAAGGCGGGCGTCATGCCGGCGGTGCGGGCGGCCAGCGGGTTGCCCAGCCCCGCCGTCAACCAGCGCGACATGTCTGGCTACCCCGATTGGATGCAGTCGCTCACCCGCTCGCATGTCTTCACCAAGGGCAAGGCACACAAACTCAGCACGGTGATTCGTCTGCAACAGGACATGTTGATGGGGATCGATGCCGCCGTCGCGGACATCCTGGATGCGCTGGATCGAACCGAGCGACTTCGGGACACCATCATCGTCTTCGCATCGGACAACGGCTACCTCCTGGGTGAGCATCGCCTCCAACGCAAGAACACGCCATACGACGCGTCCGTGCGCGTGCCCCTCGTCATCCGATACGACCGCGCCATCAGCGCAGGACGCATCGATGACCGCATTGCGGTGGCCAACGTCGACGTCTATTCGACGGTCTTGGAACTTGCCGGTGTTGGGGGAGCGGACGTCGACGGCCGTAGCCTGCTGAATGCTCCGCCCCGTGACGGCCTGGTCATGGAGGCCGCGCCGTGGCGTGGGCAGGGCCGACCCGCGTACTGCGGGTGGCGTGAGGAAGATTTCGTGTTCTGGCGCTACACGACGGGCGAGGAAGAGGCCTACGACTACGCGGCTGACCCCTATGAACTCCGCAACGTGGCCGCTGATCCTGCCTACGCCGATCGTGTCGATGTGGCCCGTGAGCGCGCACGTGTCGAGTGTGATCCGCTTCCCCCGCTCTTCACCTGGGAACGTTGATCTCTGACAGGATCGGGGCCGTGGAGTTCACCATCGTCTCGCGCGACGTCATCGTCGTGCCCAGTGCACCGGAGGAGCCGGGCGCGACCGGTGTTCTCGCAGGCATGCGCATGGTGCTCGGTGCCGCCGCCGAGGTCATGGGTGCGGCGGCTGTTGCGGCGGGCAGCGCGGCGTTCTCGGCTCTCGAGGCGGTGGCCGGGCCGCCGACCGCCGCCGTACTCGATCGGGTCGTGCCCACCGCGACCCAGGCCGTGGTCGAACGAATGAACATCACGACTGTGGTGGTCGACAACGTCGATCTGCGAGCCATCGTCATGCAAGCTCTGCAGCGGCTTGATCTCACCGAGATCGTCGTCCAGCGCGTCGACCTCAAACGCGTGGTCGAGGCTGCCCTCGACAGCATTGATCTCACCGAGATCGTCTTGCAGCGCGTCGACCTCGAGCGAGTGGTGGATGCCGCCCTTGATCAACTCGACCTCACCGAGCTCGTGGAGCAGCGCGTGGACATCGATGCGCTGGTGGCCACCGTCGATCTCGAACCGATCATCGATCGTCTCCCGATCGTGGAGATCGCCGAGTACGTCATCGAGATGGTGGACTTGCCCGCGATCATCCGCCAGTCGACCGGCGGTGTCGCCAGTGACGCGATCGACGCCGTACGACTGAGGTCCTACGCGACCGACGTCGCTGTCGCGCGCATCGTCGATCGTGTGCTGCCACGCCGCGGCCGCGACCTCGAGGCGCCCGGCGACCCGGAGTCGCTGTCGGGGGGTGATGCGAAGTGACGTCGTTCGGTCAGTGGCGCGCCGCTGGCGGTGCCGGCCATCTCAGCGAGGACCTGAGTGTTCCGGAGCCGGCTCGCGCGTTCCAGGGGGAGCGGGCGGGATTCACCTCGCGCTTCCTCGCGGCGGTGATTGATGTGAGCCTGGTCGCGCTGCTCATGATCGGAGTGTGGTTCACCCTGGTCATCGTCCAGGCGATCTTCACCCCCGGGGTAAACATCGATGCCCCCACGATGGGAACGCTCATCCTGTGGGGCTACATCTTCACGACGCTGTACTGGATGTTCGCGTGGGCCAACACGGGCCGCTCCCTTGGCGGGTGGGTGATGGGCGTCCGGGTGGTGAGTCCCCGCGGTCATCGTCTCGGCTTCTTCTATGCGCTTCTGCGGTCCGGGTTCTGCGTCGCCTTCCCGTTCGGGCTGCTCTGGGCGCTGGTGAGCAAACGCAATCGTTCGGTGCAGGATCTGGTCCTGCGCACCAACGTGATCTACGACTGGGCGCTGCGCCCGCCGTCTCTGCTGTCCAGCGACAGTCCCAAGTAACCCACCCCGCCCCCTCCGCGAGTGCGCAGTCGGCGGGGAGAAGAGCGGGTGACCGGGATCGAACCGGCACCACCAGCTTGGAAGGCTGGGGCTCTACCATTGAGCTACACCCGCGTGCCCGAAGGCGCCCCTAGGGTACCCGCTTGCGGCGGCCACTCTTGCGCCCGGCCATGGCGCTCTCGTGTTGGGCGATCAGTTGCTCGACCGACGCCCCTTCGATCGCCCGACCCACCACATCAAGGGGTAGGTCCTCAAGACGGCGGAATCGGACACAACTCTTGCCCACGTCGTACCTCTTTCCCGTGGCCCGATAGTCCGCTTCAAAGATCTCCCGCAGTTGCGGGTCGCCGTAGATGCCATGGAGGTAGAGCGACATGTAGTTCTTCTGGCTGGCTAAGGCCGTGTGCAGGAGCGGCTGACCGTTGTAGGTGTCGGCGAAGGTCTCCAGCGGGACGACGTAGGCGATCATGCCCCAGGCCATGGTCTCCTCGAGACCGGTCGGGAGGGCCTCCACGATCGATCGCCGTACGACGGTCATCGCCTGCTGGCGATCGTCGGCCAGGTCTGCGAGGTAGTCCTCGACACTCGTTGCTTCGGACCGCATGAACCCCAGGCTAGGCGACGCGGTCGAGGCGCCCCCTAGACTTGGGCGGCTCGCCGCGGCGGGCAGCGGGGTGTGGCGCAGCTTGGTAGCGCGCCTGCTTTGGGAGCAGGAGGCCCCCGGTTCAAATCCGGGTACCCCGACCGTTGTGCCTGACCGGCACCCGATCCGGTCTGCGCGGCGAGCCCGTCGGGCCAGCAAGTAGGCTGGCGCGACCTTTTCATCCCGATCCGCATCCAACCCCGATCCGCAGGAGCAACCGTGAAGAGCACCGTCGAGACCCTCAGCCCCACGCGGGTCAAGCTCACCGTCGAGGTGCCCTTCGACGAACTGGCACCCAGCCTCGATGCGGCGTACAAGACGATCGCCCAACAGATCACCATCCCGGGCTTCCGCAAGGGCAAGGTTCCCTCCCGCGTCATCGACCAGCGCGTGGGCCGTGGCGCTGTGCTCGAGGAGGCCGTCAACGCGATGCTGCCGCAGGCGTACAGCGATGCCCTTCGCGAGAACGAGATCATTCCGCTGGGTCGTCCCGAGGTGGACATCACCGAGATCTCTGATGGCGAGGCCCTGACCTTCACCGCCGAGGTCGATGTCCGTCCGGAGTTCGACCTGCCGGCCTACGACGGCATCGTGGTCGAGGTCGAGGACGCCGAGGTCACCGACGAGAACGTCGAGGAGCAACTCGAGGGCCTACGTGGCCGGTTCGCCACGCTCACCCCGGTAGAGCGCGCGGCGGCCGACGGCGACATCCTCCTGGTGGACATCTCCGGTGCGGACGCCTCCGGTGCGGTCATCGAAGATCTCAGCGGTAACGCCCTGTCCTACGAGCTGGGCACCGACGGCATGCTGCCCGGCTTCGATGAAGCCGTTCGGGGGGCCACCGCGGGGGAGACCCGCACCTTCGAGTTCACCCCGGAGGCCGGCGAGTACGTTGGTCAGCCCCTCACCGTCACGGTGACCGCTTCAGCTATCCGCGAGCGCGTCCTTCCGGAGGCTGACGATGACTTCGCGCAGATGGCGTCGGAGTTCGACACGATCGAGGAGCTCCGGGACGACATTAGGACCCGACTCGGTCGCGTCCGCGTGCTCGAGCAGGCCATGCAGGCGCGTGGCAAGGTTCACGAGGCGCTCCTGGAACTCGCGGACTTCCCGCTGCCCGAGAGTGCCATCCAGGCGGAGGTCGAGGAGCATTTCGCCGACGGTCATGCCGGGGACGACGCGCACCGCGCCGAGGTGGAGAAGGAAGCGCGTGACGGTCTGCGGAGCCGCCTCCTGCTCGACAAGATCGCCGAGGCTGAGGAGGTCGCCGTGGGCGAGTCCGAGCTCTCCTCGTGGTTGGTCCAGAACGCCCCTCGCTACGGCATGTCCCCCGACGCCTTCGCCCAAGCCCTGGTCCAGGCCGACCAACTCCCCATGGCGATCTCCGACATCCGTCGCGGCAAGGCGCTGGCCCTGGTGACCAGCAAGGCGCGGGTGGTTGACGCCTCCGGGCGCCCGATCGACCTCGAGGCCATCGACGAGCAGGCTCGGGCCGCCGAAGCCGCGGAATAACCCCCGCGCCATTGAGCCCAGGGCGAACACTCCCCGGGCCGGGATTAGTCGGGCGGGTTGCGGCGTTAGGGTCAGGTATGCCGGCCACGAGGCCGGGACATCGCACCGGCACGTGCCGGGTGAGAGGAGATCGGCGTGGGCATGTCCATCGATCTACGGACCGGGGCTCCGGGTATGGCCGGCTTCGGCGACATGCTCGATGAGCGGCTCCTGCGGGAGCGCATCGTGTGGCTTGAGGGCGAGGTGCGCGACGAGAACTCCAACCGCATCGCCAAGCAGCTGCAGGTGCTGGCCGCGGAGGATCCCGAAAAGGACATCACCCTGTACATCAACTCCCCTGGCGGCTCCATCACCGCGGGCATGGTCATCTACGACACCATGCAGTTGATTCCCAACGACGTCACGACCATCTCGATGGGTCTGGCCGCATCGATGGGCCAGTTCTTGCTCACCGCGGGTTCACCGGGCAAGCGCTACGCGACGCCGAACACGCGCATCATGATGCACCAACCGCTCGGGGGCATCGGTGGAACCGCCTCGGATATCAAGATCCAGGCGGAGCAGATGCTCTACATCAAGAAGCGCATGGCCCAACTCATTGCCGAGCACTCGGGTCACTCGGTCGAGGAGATCGAGGCGGACTCCGATCGCGACCGTTGGTTCACCGCCGAAGAGGCGCGTGACTACCGCCTCATCGACCACGTCTACTCCACCGCCGCCGACGCCCCCGGAGCGTCCTCGTGATTGAGGACACCCGCACTCGAGGAGATCACATGACGACCCAGTCGGGCCTGCACCTGCCCTCGGCGCGCTACATCTTGCCGGAGTTCCGGGAGCGCGTCGCCAACGGCGAGCGTGTGCACAACCCCTACACCAAGCTCTTTGAGGAGCGCATCATCTTCCTCGGAGTTCAGATCGACGACGCGTCCGCCGATGACGTCATGGCGCAATTGCTATGCCTGGAGTCCCTGGATCCCGATCGGGACATCCAGATCTACATCAATTCCCCCGGTGGCTCGTACACCGCCATGACCGCGATCTACGACACGATGCAGTTTGTGAAGCCGCAGGTCCAGACCGTGTGCCTCGGGCAGGCCGCCTCGGCAGCCGCCGTGCTGCTGGCCGCGGGAACGCCCGGCAAGCGCTTCGCCCTGCCGCACTCGCGCATCCTGATCCACCAGCCCTACACCGAGGGCGGCGGTCAGGCGTCTGATGTCGAAATCCAGGCCAACGAGATCCTGCGCATGCGCGAGGAGATGGAAACGATCCTGTCGCTGCACACCGGTCGCGACAAGGAGCAGATCGAGAAGGAGATCGAACGCGATCGCATTCTCACCGCGGAGGCGGCCAAGGAGTACGGCCTCATCGATCAGGTGATCGCCTCGCGCAAGGTTCTCGCGGGCTGATCGATCGCTACTCGCGGGTAGTGCGCCGCTGAGAGGTTGTTGCGCTGACGGCTGAACGCGCCGGAGCGCCAATCCCACCCCTCGGCGGGCGAGTCGGGGTACCGTCGGTCCACAGGGACAAGTGCGTCGGTCGGATGTCGGCCCGACCAGTTCAAGGGAGTGGCTCGTGGCTCGAATCGGCGACGGAGGTGATCTGCTCAAGTGTTCTTTCTGCGGGAAGAGCCAAAAGCAGGTCAAGAAGTTGATCGCCGGGCCCGGCGTCTATATCTGCGACGAGTGCATCGACCTGTGCAACGAGATCATTGAGGAAGAGCTCAGCGAGACCAGTGACGTCCCGTTCGACGAGCTCCCCAAGCCCCGCGAGATCTACGAGTTCCTCGACAATTACGTCATTGGCCAGGAAGTCGCAAAGAAAGCGCTGTCCGTCGCGGTCTACAACCACTACAAGCGCGTGCAGGCCGGAGCCAACACTCGGGGTCGTGATGACTCCGTGGAGTTGGCCAAGTCCAACATCCTCCTGCTCGGCCCGACCGGGTCGGGCAAGACGCTGCTCGCCCAGACCCTGGCTCGCATGCTGAACGTGCCGTTCGCCATCGCCGATGCGACCGCCCTCACCGAGGCCGGCTACGTCGGCGAGGACGTCGAGAACATCCTGCTCAAGTTGATTCAGGCGGCGGACTACGACGTCAAGCGTGCCGAGACCGGCATCATCTATATCGACGAGATTGACAAGGTCGCCCGCAAGAGTGAAAACCCGTCGATCACGCGCGATGTCTCCGGCGAAGGCGTCCAGCAGGCGCTGTTGAAGATTCTCGAGGGCACTACGGCTTCGGTACCTCCCCAGGGTGGGCGCAAGCATCCCCACCAGGAGTTCATCCAGATCGATACGACGAATGTCCTGTTTATCGTGGGCGGCGCCTTCGCGGGGCTCGATTCGATCATCGAGCAGCGCATCGGCAAGAAGCGCGTGGGTTTCACCTTCGATCTGGTCTCGCACGCTGATGGCGAGGCCCCCGCTGAGGCGCAGACCGATGACATCTTCAGTCACGTGATGCCGGAGGACATGCTCAAGTTCGGCATGATCCCCGAGTTCATCGGCCGTCTGCCCGTGTTCACCTCGGTGACGTCTCTCGACCGCGGCGCCCTTGTTCAGGTGCTCACCGAGCCGCGCAACGCGCTGGTGAAGCAGTACCAGCGACTCTTCGAGCTCGACAACATCGAGTTGGAGTTCACCGAAGGGGCGCTTGATGAGGTCGCCGACCAGGCGCTGAAGCGCGGGACCGGCGCTCGCGGCCTCCGCGCGATCCTCGAAGAGGTTCTTCTCAACGTCATGTACGACGTCCCGAGCCGGACCGATGTCGCCCGGGTGGTCGTGACCGAGGAGACGGTGCGCGACAACGTGCTGCCGACCCTCGTGCCGATCGAGGTTGAGACCCCCAAGCGCCGAGCGCGCAAGGAATCCGCCTAGACCGCACATGCGGATCTTCTGTCTGGGCACGGGGCGTTCGGGCACCACCACCTTCACGCGAGCCCTGGAGCACGCGACGAACTACACCAGCGGCCATGAGTCTCGAGCGTCCATGCTGGGCGCAGAGCGGCTGGACTATCCGGACTGGCATGCCGAGGCGGACAACCGCCTGACCTGGATGCTCGGTCCCCTGGGGGAACGCTTCGGTGCCGACCCGGTCTACGTGCATCTGACGCGAGATCGCGATTCGGTGATCGACAGCTTCCGCGAGCGACACCGCGGACGCATTTCGATCCTGCGGGCCTTCGGCTTCGGCATCATCTCGCGCCGTGATCCCTACTCCGATGACGAGTGGGCCGAGGTTGCGGCGACGTACGTCGACACGGTCACCGCAAACGTCCGCGCCTTCCTCACTCACCAGCCCCGTGTCGTTGAGATGACGCTGGAAGCGCCCCTTGATGGGTTCGCACGGGTCTGGGACATGGGCGGTGTCGACGGCGACTACTCCGCGGCGGCCGCGGAGTGGACCGTGCGCCATAACGCCCGCCAGTAGTCACCTACTGCTGTTGAGTGGCGAGTTGTTGACCGTTTTCGGCGCAAAAAGCGTCAACAACTCGCCACTCAACGAAGGTCTAGGCCAGGGTGACCGCGACCTCGATGGGCCCGTCCGTGGACTCGAACCGAAGCTCCGCGATACGTCCGGCTGCGCACAGATCCGCGGCGGCCGTCTGGATCCTCGCCGCAGACTCTGCCGGGCCACGCACGACTGCGTCGGACACGTCGGCACGCATCGAGACCTTGGCCTCGCTCTTAGCCTTGCGGACGGCAGAGAGAGCCACCGCCAGGTCAGCAACGGTGCGCCGGTCCCCGTCCGCTGCCACGGTGCCGAGTTCGTCCGCGGAGGGCCACGTCTGGAGGTGCACCGAACCCTCCTGCCACCAGGACCAGACCTCTTCGGTGACAAAAGGGAGGAACGGCGCGAAGAGCCGCAGTTGGACATCGAGCGCGATGGCTAGCGCCGCCTTGGCAGAGGCCGCGGCGTCGTCGCCCTGCCCGCCGTACGCGCGCTCCTTGACCAACTCGACATGGTCGTCAGTGAAGGACCAGAAGAAGGTCTCGGCGAGTTCGAGGGCGCGCGTGTAGTTGTACTGCTCGAACGCCTCGGTGGCTTGGCGCACGGTCTCGGCCAACTCAGCGAGCATCGCTCGGTCAAGGGGTGCCGTTACGGCGGACGCATCGGCCACGGGGTCGAAAGCCAGGACGAACTTGGATGCGTTGAGGATCTTGATGGCCAAGCGGCGTCCGATCTTCATCTGCCCGACGTCGAACGCCGTATCAGTTCCCGGTCGACCGCTCGCTGCCCAGTAGCGGACCGCATCCGAACCGTGCTCATCGAGCAAGCCCATGGGGGTGACAACATTGCCCTTGGACTTGCTCATCTTCTTGCGGTCAGGATCGAGAATCCAGCCGCTGATCGCGGCATCGCTCCAGGGCAGACGATCGAACTCTAGGTGGCTACGCACCACCGTCGAGAACAGCCAGGTGCGGATGATCTCGTGGGCTTGCGGACGCAGGTCCATGGGGAACACGCGCGACCAAAGGTCCTCGTCGCGGCTCCAACCGCCCGCAATCTGTGGGCTCAGTGACGACGTCGCCCAGGTGTCCATGACGTCGGGGTCACCGACGAAGCCACCGGGCTTGCCGCGCTGACCTTCGTCGTAGCCGCGCGGCGCCTCAGCGCTGGGGTCGACGGGCAGGTCGGCGTCGTCCGGAGTGATCGGCCGGTCGTAGACCGGGTTGCCATCGGAATCCAGCGGGTACCACAGGGGGATGGGCACACCGAAGAATCGCTGTCGGGACACGAGCCAGTCTCCGTTGAGGCCTTCAACCCAATTGTCGTAGCGCACCTTCATGTGCGAGGGATGCCAGTGCAGTTCCGCTCCGCGCTCTAGCAATTGGCCGCGGAGTTCGGCACCACGGCCGCCATTGGTGAGGTACCACTGCCGCGTGGTGACGATCTCCAACGGGCGCTCGCCCTTCTCGAAGAACTTCACCGCGTGAGTGATCTCGCGAGGCTCGCCGACCATGTCGCCGCCCTCGCGCAGCATCTCGACGATCGCTTCCTTCGCGGAGAAGGCGGTCTTGCCCGCCATTGCCGAGTATGCGGTCGCACCGGCCTCCGTCTCAATCCAGGCGGGGGTCTCCTGCGTGAGGCGGCCGTCCCAACCGATGATCGGGCGCGTCGGCAACTGCAACTCGCGCCACCAGGTGACGTCGGTGAGATCGCCGAAGGTGCAGATCATGGCGATACCGGAGCCCTTCTCTGGGTCGGCCAACGCGTGGGCCACCACCGGGACCTCCACCCCGAAGAGCGGTGAGCGCACAGTCGTCCCGAAAAGCGGCTGGTAGCGCTCGTCATCGGGGTGTGCGACGAGTGCGACACACGCCGGAATGAGCTCGGGTCGAGTGGTTTCGATGAAAACTGGGTCGCCGCCGTTGCTGCGGGGGAAGCCGATGCGGTGGTAGGCGCCGGGACGTTCGCGGTCCTCCAACTCGGCCTGGGCTACGGCAGTGCGGAAGGTGACATCCCACAGGGTCGGTGCCTCTGCCTGATAGGCCTCGCCACGGTCGAGATTGCGCAGGAAGGCGCGCTGGGAGACGGCGCGCGCATTGGCGTCGATGGTCTGGTAGGTCTGCGTCCAGTCGATGGATAGACCCAACCGGCGCCACAGTTCCTCGAAGGCCTTCTCATCCTCAACGGTGAGTTGCTCGCACAGTTCGACAAAATTGCGTCGCGAAATCGGAACCTGGTTCTTGGGATCGGGCTTCTCCGGTGGCGTGAAGTCCGGGTCATAGTGCAGCGAGGGCTCGCAGCGGACGCCGAAGTAGTTCTGCACGCGGCGCTCGGTCGGCAGACCGTTGTCGTCCCAGCCCATCGGGTAGAAGACCGTGTACCCGCGCATGCGCTTGAAGCGGGCGATGCAGTCCGTGTGCGTGTAGGAGAAGACATGCCCCACGTGGAGCGACCCGCTCACCGTCGGGGGAGGGGTGTCGATCGAGTACACCTCGTCCCGCGGACGGGTCCGGTCGAAGCGGTAGGTCCCCGACTCCTCCCAGACCTCCACCCATCGCTGTTCGATGCCGTCGATGGTGGGCTTGTCGGGAAGGCGAGCGCTCATGGGCGCCCATCCTAGGAGGCGACTAGGGTGGCGGCCGTGGCGGAGGCGGGCGAGACGAACGATCAGGTTCCCAGTGACTATGCGAGCATCACGGAGCAATTGCTCGGCCGATGGCCGGAGAACGCCATTGAGCCGTCTCTCACGCGCATCACCGCGGTCATGGATCTTCTCGGGGAGCCGCAGCGGGCGTATCCGGTCATTCAAGTCGCCGGGACGAACGGCAAGTCGTCCACCGCGAGGATGATCGCCAGCCTGCTGCGATCCCTCGGTCTTCGTGTTGGTCTCTATACAAGCCCGCACCTCGTGGATATGCGCGAGCGCATCGAGATCGACGGGGAGTTGATCTCAGCCGAGGATTTCGTCCAAGCCGCCGGAGATGTCGCGCCCTTCATCGCCGCGGTGGACGCGCGTGCCGAGGCCGAGGGTGGCACTCCCGTCACCTTCTTCGAGACCATGACGGCGATTGCCTTCGCCGCGTTTGCCGACGCGCCAGTGGATGCGGCGGTGATCGAAGTTGGTCTCGGGGGTAGCTGGGACGCGACGTCGGTGTGTGACCCCCAGGTCGCCGTGGTCACGCGTATTGATATCGACCATGCAGAACTGCTCGGCGACACCATTGAGCAGATTGCCGGAGAGAAGGCCGGGATCATCAAGCCGGGTTCTTTTGCGGTGATCGCGAGCCAGGACGAGGAAGCCGTCTCGGTACTCGGCGCGCGCGTTGCCGAGGTCGCCGTCCCAGCCGCGTGGGAGGGCACGTCCTTTGCCGTATCCGAACGCTCCATCGCCGTCGGCGGACAACTCCTCACCATTCAGGGGCTCGCCGGCGTGTATGAGGATGTGTTCCTGCCATTGTTCGGCAAGCACCAGGCGGAGAACGCTGCCGTGGCCCTCGCGGCGGTGGAGGCGTTCGTCGGCGGAGGTTCCACTGCTCTCGACGCAGACGTGGTGCGGGATGGATTCGCGGAGGTGACCTCGCCGGGGCGCCTCGAGATCGTCCGGCGAGGTCCCACGGTCGTTGTGGATGCCGCGCACAATCCGGCCGGGGCGACGGTTCTGGCCCATGCGCTCAGCGAGGCCTTCGCCTTCACGCACCTCGTGGGGGTTGTGGCCGTATTGGCCGACAAAGACGCGCGCGGACTCCTGATGAGTTTGGAGCCGGTTCTCGATGAGGTCGTCATCACGCAGAACTCGTCGCCTCGATCGCTGCCAGCCGACGATCTCGCCGCCGTCGCGATCCAAGTGTTCGGATCCGAGCGTGTCGTTGTCGAACGTCGCCTGCCCGCTGCCCTCGACGCAGGGATTCGCCTTGCCGAGGAGGCGGACACGTACGCCGCGTCCGGAGTCATCGTGACCGGCTCGGTCGTCACCGCCGGTGAGGCGCGTGGGCTCTTGCTTCGAGGGCGCGCATGAGGGTGTTGGGAGCCTCGGTCCTCGCGCTCGAGGCGATCGTGGTCATCCTGGCGATCCCGGTGGTCGTGGTGGTCGGCACGGTCAATGTCACGCCAGTGGTCGGGATCACGGCCGGCGTGCTCCTCGCTGTTGCCCTGGTGGTCCTCGCGCGCTACGTCACGCGCCCGTGGGCCGTCCCAGTCGGTTGGGTGTTGCAGGTCCTTGTCGTCGCGACGGGCATTCTGGCCCCGCCGATGTTCATCGTCGGCGGCATCTTCGCGGTGCTGTGGGGGGTTGCTATCAAGCTCGGTCGCCAGGTCGACTCTGGCTCCGATCCGGGCACACTGGCCGGATAGGCTGCGGGCTCGACGTTTCAACGACAGGAGAACCCGTGAGCGAGCGCACCCTCGTCCTCATCAAGCCCGACGGCGTCGCCCGTGGACTGATCGGTGAGGTGATCGGTCGTATCGAACGCAAGGGCTTCACCATCGTCGCCCTCGACCTGCGCACCGTGCCTGCTGCGGTCGCGGAGGCCCACTACGCCGAGCACAAGGACAAGCCGTTCTTCAGCGATCTCGTAGCGTTCATCACCGGTGGGCCGCTTGTTGCCGCCGTGATCGAGGGCCCGGAGGCGATCGCCTCGTGGCGCACCATGATGGGGGCCACGAACCCGGCGAACGCCGCCCCCGGCACCATCCGTGGTGACCTGGCCACCGAAACGCAGTTCAACGTCACTCACGGGTCGGATTCCCCCGAGTCCTCCGCCCGCGAGATCGCACTGTTCTTCCCCGACCTGGTGTGACCATGCGGACTCGCAGACTCGTGCGCCTGGCTCTCGCGGCGGGTGCCGGTGCCGCGGGTGCCTACGCTGCTTCGCGACCCACACTGATGCCCTGGCCCGGGCGGATCCGTCCCGCCGTGGTCGGTTCGGTCACCGCCATGACGGCGACGACGACGTACCTCGTTGCCGGTGCCGCGGGTCTGCGCAGTTCAACGCCGCCCGCATCGGTGCGGGTACGCCGCGCCGCCGTCGCCACGGTTGGGTCGGCCGCGGGCGTCGCTGCGGTGCGCGGTGGGATGAAGGTCGCCCGACAGCGACTGGCTCCTGCCGGGAGGGCCATCGAGGAGGGTGTGGCGCAACCGCCAACCGCCACGGAGGTCAGCGGAGGTCCCGGTTCGCTCGTCGATTTTGAGACGGTGGGACGTGAGGGTGCCCGGTTCCTCCACAGTTCTGTTCCCCCCGAGGTCATCGAAGAGGTCAGCGGAAAATCCCCAACCGATGTGGGCATCCGCGTCTTCGTCGGATTTGATACTGCACCGACGCCACGTGACCGCGTCGACCTCGCGCTTGCTGAATTACGCCGGACCGGTGCCTACGACCGTTCACACCTACTCATCGGTGCACCGGCAGGGAGCGGTTATGCGAACTCCACTCCGGTCGACGTCCTTGAGGTCCTCACCGGTGGAGATTGCGCGGCGGTTGCAGTCGGCTACGGCCTGCTCCCGTCGTTCTTGTCCCTCGATCGGGTACCAATGGCGGGCGAGACACAACGACTGTTGATCGAAGGCATCACGGCCGATCTCGCCCAACGCGAACGTCGGCCACGACTTCTCCTCTATGGCGAGAGCCTCGGTGCGCGCGTCCAGGAAGCGGCCGTTGCCCGAGGTTCGGCTGACCTCGACTACTTCGGTGTTGACGCTGCCCTGTGGGTTGGGACTCCCGGTGGCGCCGAGTCCATCGCGTTTCATGCTGCGGTCGCCGGAGAGTCGATCACGGTTGATCGACCCGAGCAGATCCCCACTCCCGTGCCCGAGCCTCGCCCCCGCGTGTGGTTCCTCGAGCATGATGGGGATCCGGTGGTGCGCTTCGCTCCTGACGTCGCCTACCGACGTCCGGCCTGGCTGGCGCAGGAGCCGCGGGGTCGCAACGTTCCTGAGGCCATGCTGTGGTCTCCCGGGATCACCTGGGTCCAGGTCCTCGTGGACACCCTGTTCGCCACCCACGTCCGCCCTGGACTGTTCGAGAGCCGCGGGCACGATTACCGGGCCGATCTCGGGGCTGTCGTCACGGCCGCCTATGACCTCCCGTGCTCCGCCGAGGCTGCGGATCGTCTAGAGGCGGCGCTGCGAAGCCTGGAGATTGCGCGCGCGAAGCGCGTGGGAGAGGCTTAATCGCCTCAGGGACTTGGGGGTAACGCCCCCAAGGCCGTACCATGTTTCCCTTGCGTCACACTAGATTCGTCTGCTCGCAATCAGGGAAGGCCCGCCGTTGTCCAACACGATGTCCTTCGTCGGCCGCGATATGGCTGTGGACCTAGGGACCGCTAACACCCTGGTCTATGTCCGTGGCCGTGGCATTGTGCTCAATGAGCCATCGGTTGTCGCGATCAACCAAAACACCGGGGGCATCCTCGCGGTGGGAGCCGATGCCAAGAAGATGATCGGCCGTACGCCGGGCAACATCGTGGCGATCCGTCCCCTCAAGGACGGCGTCATCGCGGACTTCGACACCACCGAGCGGATGCTGCGCTACTTCATTCAGAAGGTCCATCGCCGCCGCCACCTCGCCAAGCCGCGCCTGGTCATCTGCGTCCCCTCCGGCATTACCGGTGTCGAGCAGCGCGCGGTCAAGGATGCGGGCTACGCCGCGGGTGCCCGAAAGGTCTACATCATCGAAGAGCCGATGGCTGCGGCGATTGGCGCGAACATGCCGGTGCACGAGCCGACCGGCAACATGGTGGTGGATATCGGCGGTGGTACGACCGAGGTTGCGGTGATCTCACTCGGTGGGATCGTCACCTCGATTTCTATCCGCGTGGGCGGTGACGAACTCGACAACGCGATCATTCAGTACGTCAAGAAGGAGTACTCGCTTCTGCTTGGCGAACGGACCGCTGAAGAAATCAAGGTTGCGATCGGTTCGGCCTTCCCGATGCCGGATGAACCACACGCTGAGATTCGCGGACGCGACCTTGTAAGTGGCCTGCCACGAACGGTTGTCGTCACCGCTGAGGAAATCCGCCGCGCGATCGACGAACCCGTCAACGCCATTGTGGACGTGGTGAAGACCACTTTGGACCGCACTCCGCCCGAACTCTCCGGCGACATCATGGATCGCGGGATCGTTCTCACCGGTGGGGGAGCGCTACTCAAGGGTCTTGACGAACGGCTTCGTCACGAGACTGGGATGCCGATCGTGGTGGCAGATGATCCGCTGGATTGCGTCGCCATGGGCTCGGGCAAGTGTGTGGAGGAGTTCGAGGCGCTGCAGCAGGTCCTCATCTCCGAGCCGCGACACTGACGCCGGTCGCCTCATGCGTGACGGCCGCACGAATCGCATCGTGCTCGCGATCCTCGTGTTGCTCTCCATCACGCTCGTCATCATTGACCTTCGCGGCAGTTCCTCGGGCCCCACGGCCGCCATCCGATCCGCTGGCGCTGCCGTGTTGGCTCCGCTGGAACGAGTCTCTGGGTCGATCTTCGGGCCCCTCCTGTCGCTCGGCGATTCGCTCGGCAGCCTGGGGGAGAAGGATCAGCAGATCGCCGACCTGACGGCGGAGAACGCTCGCCTGCGCGCCGATCTCGATCTCGTCGCCAACGAGAAGGCGCGCGTTGCGGAATTGGATTCGCTGCTGGGACTTGTGGGCAACAACGGATACGTCACGGTGCCTGCGCAGGTGATCGCTGTCGGACCTGCGCAGGGATTCGCGTGGACCGTCACGATCGATGCCGGAACCCGGGACGGTGTCGAGCCGCAGATGTCGGTCATCAGTGGTGCTGGTCTCGTGGGCCGGACGATCTCGGTGACTCCAACGACCGCGACAGTGCTCCTCATCGTTGATGCCACCTCATCGGTTGGGGCGCGCCTCGCCGGCACGTCCCAAATCGGCATTGTGTCTGGCAGCGGCCGCCAGGATGCGCTGCAGATGCAGCTGCTTGACCCGCTGGCCGTGGTGGACGTCGGCGACATCGTGGTGTCCTTCGGTTCGGAGGCGGACCGACCCTACGCACCCGGGATCCCCATCGGCACCGTGCTGGAGATGCGCGGCACAGAAGGTCAGTTGACCCGTTCCGCACTCATCCAACCGTATGTCGACGTGTCTCGGCTCGACATCGTCGGAGTCGTTCTTCGCGTGGACGAGCGCGCACCGCGCGAACCACTTCCGATGCCGACCCCTACTCCCACGACCGATGACTCCGTCCTCTCACCGCAAACAGATGACTCCGTCATCCCAGAGGAATCCGCGGCACCTGATGAGACGGCGGTGCCGTGATGGTCATTCGACGGATCCTCCTGTGCGCGGTGCTGTTGTTGCTCGCGGTGGTACTCGAAGTGACCCTGCTCGCGCCGCTGCCGTTTCCCGGGGCCACGCCGCCGCTGGTGCTGGTCACCGTGGCCGCTCTGTCCTTCGCCTTCGGCCCGAACACGGGTGCCGTATGCGGCTTCATCGGCGGACTCTTGCTTGATACGGCCCCTCCGGCCGCAGGAACTCTGGGCATCACGGCCCTGCTGCTCACCCTGGTCGGCTACCTGCTCGGACGCCTCGGTGATCCCAACGACCGACCGCTGTTCTTGAGCGTCGGCGGCACCGCGGCCGCAGGTGGTCTCGTGGTCCTTGGAGCCGCAATTCTCGGTGGTCTGCTGGGCAATCCGCGGATTCAGTGGGGCGACGTGCCGGTGATGGTTATCACGGCAGCCCTCTACGCCGCCTTCCTCGCGGTTCTCCTTGTCCCCCTGATTCAGCGACTATCGCGCCGACTGGTCCCCGAGGCGTTCGCCCGATAGTCGGACGGTTGTCTCCGCGTCCGGAGGGACTCGCAGGGAGTGGCGTCGTACCGTGGTGGTCAGCAGGGGCAGATCGCCCTACTGCGGCATGCCCGTGCACCGGGTGACCGGCGAGGCCGAGCAAGGGAGGTGCGGTGAGCGACCGCTCCAATATCCGCCTCGTGGTGCTCGGAGTGCTCATCGTCTCCCTCATCAGCACCCTGCTGGCACGACTGTTCTACCTGCAGATCGTCGTAGGTGATGAGTACGCGGCTCAGGCGGCCAGCAACTCCACCCGCGAGGTCGTCACACCTGCCGTGCGCGGTCTGATTCTGGACCAGCGGGGCCGTCCCATGGTCGCCAACCGCACATCCCTGGTCGTCTCCGTCGACCGGTCGATTCTCGCTCGCGAGGAGGACGACGGTGCCGCAATTCTGGGGCGCTTGGCGCAGACCCTTGAGGTCACGCCGGAGTCGCTCGCCGAGCGTCTGCTGCCGTGTGGCAGCGAGGGTGCCCCGCCGCTGCCTGTGTGCTGGGACGGATCGCCGTACCAGCCGGTGCCGGTCGCCAAGGATGTCCCGACCCAAACTGCACTGAAGATCATGGAACGACGGTCCGAGTTCGCGGGAGTTACGGCGCAACTCGAAGCCGTGCGCGAATACCCCTCTCCCTACGATTCGAATCTCGCGCACGTGCTCGGTTACGTCGGTCCGGTGACGCAGGAGCAGTTGGACGCCCAGGGAGAATCTCAAGACCCAGCGCGGCTTCGTGCCCGCGACCTGGTGGGTCGTAATGGTCTCGAGGCCCAATACGACAGCGAACTACGCGGCATTCCTGGGATCACCACGCTGGCCGTCGATCAGGTTGGGCGAGTCACGGGCACTGTCAGTGAATCGGATCCGGTTGCTGGCAACTACGTCGTCACCAATATCGACGCACATCTCCAGGCCGTTGTAGAGACGGCCCTCGAGGATGCCGTTCTTCGATCTCGCGAGGCCGGTGAGATTGCCGACAGCGGTGCCGCGATCGTGTTGGACGTGACGAACGGGGCCGTCCTCGCGATGGCGAGTTATCCGACGTACGACCCCCGACTGTGGGTGGGAGGCATCTCGAACTCGGACTACGAGAAGCTCCTGGCCGACAAGGCGCTGTCCTCCAATGTCATCCAGGGCACGTTCCCCCCGGGGTCGACCTACAAGGTTGTGACGACGGTGGCGGCGGCACGTGAGGGCTACGACCTCTATGGCACGTACGACTGCCCGGGTGACTACACCGTCGGGTCGCAGCGATTCCGCAACTTCGAGTCGTCCGCGTATGGTCCTATCACGTTGGAGCGCGCACTCGAGGTGTCCTGCAACACCGTCTTCTACCGCATGGCTGACGAGATGTGGCTGAAGTCCGGCGGCCTGTATGCACCGGACGGAGCACCCGATCCCATCGCCGATGCGGCGGACTCCTTCGCGCTGGGTCGGCGCACCGGCGTGGATCTGCCCAATGAGGCATCCGGACTGGTCTCGGGTCGCGAGGAAAAGCTCGCGGTGTGGGAG
>Ga0208004_1000124_pt1 | contig 28668 bp, 18 predicted proteins | sample DEB08_DNA_6_FD_184522 | JGI IMG/M metagenome (GOLD analysis project Ga0208004, IMG submission 184522) | Aqueous microbial communities from the Delaware River and Bay under freshwater to marine salinity gradient to study organic matter... | ecosystem: Environmental > Aquatic > Marine > Coastal ...
TCCATGGGCAGTGAGCACAGCTCTCGCAGGTTGCACCTTCTCCAGCAGTGGGAGCGGAGATCAATTTTTTGTGTGGAGCTTGCTGTTGCATCTTCCAGAAAATGCCGTCGTCCGTGGCGACGATGAATTCATCTTGCGGCATCTCACGTACAGCATTGATTAGTGCTGTTGTAGACCCTACTAGATCGGCTTGATTGATGATGTCATCCGGTGATTCAGGGTGAACTAAAACAGCAGCCTCGGGATGTAGCTTTCGTAAACGCTCTAAAGCAAATCCTTTGAATTCTTCATGTACGACGCAGCTGCCATTCCAAAACAGCATGTCGGCACCGGTCATTTTTTGCACATAAGCGCCAAGGTGTTTATCTGGTGCCCACAGAATTTTTTTGCCTTGTGCATGCAGATGCTTAACGACATCAAGTGCGATGCCCGATGTCACCATCCAATCCGCACGTGCTTTTACTGCCGCACTGGTATTGGCGTAAACAACCACCGTGCGATCGGGGTGCTGATCACAAAAGTCAGAAAATTGATCAACTGGGCAGCTTTCATCGAGAGAGCAGGTCGCCTTGAGGTCAGGCATTAATATGGTTTTCTCTGGATTGAGAATTTTTGCGGTTTCACCCATGAAGCGAACACCGCAAACTAATAATGTTTGTGCCCTGGATTGTGCGCCAAAGCGCGCCATCTCCAGAGAGTCGGATACGCAGCCGCCAGTTTCTTCGGCTAAAGCTTGCAGATCAGCATCGACATAGTAATGAGCGACAAGCGTGGCATTTTGCTCTCGCATTAAAGCTTTGATGCGGTCTTTCAATGCTTCTTTTTCAGGCGCGGATAATAATGGCCAAACAGGATGCGCTGGCACATGAATTTCGGGCACGTTGGGTGCTGCTGACGTGTTCAATGAATTTCTCAGTTTGCTTTACGAGTCTGTGGCGATCGGCCAGAGCCATGCAGCTCCTCTGACGCCACTCGAATCGCCATGAACTGGCGGTTTTAGTTGTGTTTTCAGTGTATCTGAAAAGACATAACGCGGCAGGCGGCGAGGCACTTCATTATAAAGGGTTTCTACATTCGATAAGCCGCCTCCAAGCACAATCACATCGGGATCGACGATATTGATGACCAGAGCAAGGCAGCGCGCCATACGATCGTAGTAGCGCTCAAGCGTTGCTAGAGCTTTTTTTTCACCTTGCTTTGCTTGCTGGATAATTTCTATAGCCTGAATTTCGCCGCCATGGTCGCGCGCAAGCCCGGGGCCTGATAGCCAGGTTTCAACGCAGCCCTGTTTGCCGCAATAACACTGAGGGCCGGGTAATTCATTCTCTTGTGGCCAGGGCAGCGGGTTGTGGCCCCATTCACCGGCAATGGCGTTGGGTCCCTGAAGTAATTGCTTGTGGATGACCAATCCGCCACCTGTGCCTGTGCCTACAATCACCCCAAAAACCGAGTTCGCGTCTTTTCCGGCACCATCGTTGGCCTCGGAAAGCGCGAAACAGTCTGCATCATTGGCAACTCGCACGGGACGCTGCAGTAACTCTTCGAGATCCTGTTGTAACGGCTGTCCGTTTAAACAAGTTGAATTTGCATTTCGCATAAGACCTGTTTCAGGTGATGGGGCACCTGGCGTGCCAATGCCAATTGCAAGGTGTTTGTTATCAGTGAGTTGGTCGATCAGTGATCGAATTTTTTGCAGGGTTTGTTGATAGTCGCCTTTTGGGGTATCCACGCGATGGCGCTGCAAAATATCCCCTGAATCGGCCAACAAAATGCCTTCAATTTTTGTTCCACCAAGATCGATTCCGATGCGCATTTTTTACTCTACAAAAATCGTTTTAATTTCAATTGGCTAAGCCGCTTAGCTCTAATGAAAGTCAAGATTTCACTCTGAACGAGGTGCCTCATAAGGGTTTTCTCAATTGCATTAACAGCCCCGATTGAAGGATAATCGCGTGCTAATCAGAACCTAGCAAGCACTTGGTTAAGACGGTTCAAATTGGAATCAATTAACCTCTTGTTTTTAATAATAAAAGCGTTTTTTGGCAGCGGGTAAAGTCGGAAATCGCAGAAATTAGGAAGAAACAGATGCGTCGTATTTTGTTGTCTGCAGCATTGGCTGCTTTTTCGTCACTCGCAGCCGCTCAAAATTCAATTCCAGCGTCAGACGACATCTTTGTAGTTGAGGCATCAACTGAACGTCCTACCATTGCGGTTGGTGGCACAGTGGTGCCATTCAGGGAAGTTACCTTTGCGGCGCAATTGCCCGGTCGCATAAAAACCATTTCAGGCATTGAAGGTGATGCATTTGAGGCTGGAAAAGTACTCATTGAATTGGATGAAGCAGAGCTTTTAGCGAATCGTTCAGCGGCAGTTGCTGCCTTAAACTCGGCAGACGCTGATATGCGCAATGCTGGTGTGCAATACAACCGAGAATTGTGGTCACCTCAGGGTAAGGCATCACCAGGTGGTATGGGTATTCCAAACTTGTTCGATCAGGTCTTTACTCGTCCCATGGAAGATTTTGTTGGTGGTCGTGACCGTGATGCAGAACGCAGCGCAGATCTCTATGCGTCGACCACGCGGATCGAACAAGCTCGTAGCCAAATCATGCGCGCACAATCAGAAATTCAGGCCATTGATGCCAAGTTGCGTGATGCAAAATCAATTGCGCCTTTCGATGGTGTGATCATGCAGAAAATGGTTGAAGAGGGTGACACCATTCAGCCAGGCCAACCGATGCTGACCTTCTCAGATGTCACTTGGTTGCAAGTCGAGGTAGATGTTCCAGCGCGTCTCGCACAGGGCTTGCAGGCAATGATGATCTTGAAGCAATCAGCATCATTTGACGATCATCCTGAAGCGGTGGATGTGCGTGTTGCGCAAATCTTCCCAATGGCTGACATGCAGCGTCACACCATAAAAGTTAAGTTTGATATTCCACAGGGCGTTTCCAAGCCTGGAATGTACGCCAAGGTGTTGATTCCTGATGTAACCGCAGCATCATCAATGAGTCAGATGCCAGCGATTCCGAGTAGTGCGATTCGTTACCGTGGCAACCTTCCCATTATTTATGTGAAGAACATGGAGGGTTATCCAGAGTTACGTATGGTTCGTGAAGGGAAGCGACTAGGTAATGGGTTAACCACAATCCTCTCGGGTATTGCAGAAGGCGATATGGTTTATGCCAATCCAGGCCCAGACATGTTGAGTCGTCCTCAGCGCACAAACCTTCCAGAAGAAAAACAATAAAAGCCGGCTGAGCTAGCAGGTATGCACGCATGAGCAAGATAGATACAAAACCATCTGAGCCATGGGAGTCGGGTGTAATTCATGAGGGTAAGAGCCTCGGTATTGCCGGCTCCATTGCCAAATCATTTATTAACTCGCCACTTTCCCCATTGCTCTATGTTGCAATGTTGTTGTTAGGCATATTGGGCTTGATGGCAACGCCTCGTCAGGAAGATCCGCAAATTGAGGTACCACTCATTGATTTGGTTGTTCAGTATCCCGGTGCAGATGCTGCGACGGTAGCCTCTTTAGCGGTTCAGCCTCTCGAGCGTCTGATGTTTGAGATCCAGGGCGTCAAGCACGTGTATTCATCGACTGCACGTGGTATGGGAATCGTCACCATTCAGTTTGATGTTGGTGAGCAGATGGAGTCGTCACTGGTTAAGGTGAATGACAAGCTAGCTTCCAATAAGGATCGTGTTCCAGCTGGCGTTGTACCGCCGTTGGTCAAAGCAAAAAGTATTGATGATGTGCCAGCGGTCACTATGACATTGTGGTCTGAGAAAGATTACAACGGTGACGGCATTCCCGATGTTGATGATTCGCAGTTACGTCGTTTAGCCCAATCGGTGCTGCAAGAGATTAAGCAGATTCCTGACACGGGTGCGAGCTTTGTGGTTGGTGGTCGCGCTGAGCAGGTGACCGTTGAAGTGTTCCCAGAACGCCTAGCGGGCTTTGGTCTGAGTGTTGGTCAGGTTGCGCAAGCTATCCAAGGGGCAAATGTTGAAACTCAGATGGGGGGTGTCGAAAATGGCGGCTCTCATGTCATGGTTGTTTCAGGTGAGTACTTAAAATCAGTTGATGATATCAACCAGTTACAAGTCGGTTTTCATAACGGCGTGCCCGTCTATGTTCATGATGTTGCTGAAGTTACTCAAGGCCCTGAAGATGCAAAACAAACAGTGGCTTACTACACAGGCGCGGCCACTGATTTAAACCGTGCGATTGCGGTCCCTGCAGTGACTATCGCAGTAGCTAAAAAGAAGGGAGCCAACGGGGTCTCGGTAGCAGAGGATGTTATTGCGCGTGTTGACTCTCTTAAGGGACGTTTGATTCCTAATGATGTCAACGTCAGCTTAACGCGTAACTACGGTTTGTCAGCTAAGCAAAAAGTTAACGACCTTATCTTCAAGTTATTCATAGCAACAGGCTTTGTTTTCTTATTGGTGTGGGCAGCATTCCGCGCACTTAAGCCGGCTATCGTTGTGTTGTTGGTTATCCCAGTTGTTCTCTTGTTTACGATTCTTTCAGCATGGCTGTTGGGCTTTACAATTGACCGGGTATCACTATTCGCCTTGATCTTCTCGATTGGTATCTTGGTTGACGATGCGATCGTGGTTGTTGAAAACATTTACCGCCGATGGCTCGAGGCAAACTCTGTCGATGCTGAAACTGCGGTTGATGCGGTACGAGAGGTGGGTAACCCAACCATTCTGGCTACGGGTACTGTTATCGGTGCACTATTACCAATGGGCTTTGTCAGTGGCATGATGGGGCCTTACATGATGCCAATCCCAGTGCTTGGCTCTGTGGCCATGGTGATCTCGCTATTTGCAGCCTTTGTGTTTACTCCTTGGTTGGCAATTCATCCTCTTTTCAAGCCAACCTTAAAATACCTAGAAGTTGCTGAGAAACGTGAACATAAAGAAGCTGAATGGCTTGATGGTGTGTTCCGTTCTGCACTTGTCCCAATGATTGAGTACCCATGGAAGGCGCGCATGTTCAAGTTGGCCATGTGGGGCACCTTCTTGGTTATGTGCTCGTTCTTCTACTTCAAGTGGGTAGCGGTAAAAATGCTGCCGCTGGATAACAAGCCTGAGTTCTCGGTTGTTTTGGATATGCCAGAGGGATCTGCCTTGGCGGTCACAGGTAACCAAGCGCACCGTGTAGCGGATAAATTACGCCGTATGCCAGAAGTGCGTGATGCGCAGATTTATGTTGGCACGGCTAAGCCGTTCGACTTCAACGGTATGGTGCGCCACTACTATCTACGTCAACAACCATGGCAGGCTGAGATTCAACTGCAGTTGTTAGATAAGCGTGAGCGTAAACGTTCTTCTCACGAGATTGCAGTCGATGCACGTGCGCAAGTTAAAGAACTACTGGCAGGTACGGGTGCTAAGTTCTCGGTGGTTGAGATGCCGCCTGGTCCACCAGTACTCCAGTCAGTTGTGGCTGAGGTGTATGGTCCAGATGCTCAAACACGTCGTCAGGTTGCTGCCGATTTAACTGAGATTTTCACCAAGACAGAAAGCTTGGTTGACGTTGATAACTATATGCGTGAGCCATATGACTATTGGCACTTTGTGATCGAAACTGAAAAAGCTCAGCGTCGCGGTATTTCAGTCCAAGATATTAACCGTGAGCTTGCGATGGCTTTGGGTGGTTATGTGCTCGGCGATGTAAAGCAGCGCGCAGGTCATGAGCCTGTGAATATTGTCGTTCAAATCCCAATGGCTGAGCGTTCTAACATCTCACGATTGGGTGATATTTTGGTTGGCACACCTAAAGGCTCTAGTGTTCCTTTGCGCGAGCTTGGACACTTTGAATTACGCGAAGAAGATCACTTAATTCACCATAAGGATTTGCGTGCGGTTGAGTATGTTGTTGGTGATGTAGGTGGCAAGCTTGCTGCACCTATCTATGGCATGTTTCAGGTGCAAGACAAGTTAATGGAAGTGGGTTGCCAGACCCCGGATGGTCATTCGTTGTGTGACAACATCAATTGGACAGCGCCACCTGAGGATGACTCTCGGTCAGGTATTCAGTGGGCAGGTGAGTGGACGGTTACCTACGAGACCTTCCGTGACATGGGTATGGCCTTTGGTGCGGCCCTTGTTTTGATCTACATCCTGGTGGTGTGGGAGTTTGGTAACTTCCGTATTCCTGCTTTGATCATGGCGCCGATTCCGTTGACTTTGCTCGGTATTATTCCGGCTCACTTGGTCTTCTTCCAGATGGGCTGGGGCGGTGAGTTCACCGCAACATCCATGATCGGTTGGATTGCCTTGGCCGGTATCATCGTGCGTAACTCAATTTTGCTGGTGGACTTCTCGGTGCACTTGATTCGTCAAGGAACGCCGGTGGTAGAGGCGGTTATTACTTCGTGTAAGACACGTACTCGTCCGATTGTGATCACCGCATTAGCTTTGGTTGCAGGTTCATCTGTTATCTTCTTCGACCCAATCTTCCAAGGTATGGCGATCTCGCTTGCTTCTGGCGTGTTGGTATCGACTGTGTTGACCCTAATTGTGATTCCTTTGGGTTGTGTGCAGGCCGCTGACTCTTTGTGCGAAGTGGCGGGCGTTGATTGCCAAGAGAAAAACTTGCTGACATCACAAACCAAAGGTCAGAACTCAGCACCCGGTGCTGCATCGTCTGGTACACCATTGTTAATGAAGCTTTGGTCTGGCTTGATGTCGATTATCTTTGCGGTGATTGGCATCGTGACTTGGATACTGGCTTTGTTTAAGCGCAAGCCAAGTTCACCGCCGCCTTCGCCAAGCCCGGCTCCTGCACCTGTAACATCGCCTGCAGCACCAACAAGTGAATCGGTGGCTGAACCAACGGTCAGCTCAACGCCATCGTCTAGCGACATGTCTGGCAGTCGATTCGGTAGCCGCTTGGATACTCCCAAAAAGCGTCCAGTTGATGAGTCTGCTGAGGCGGAAGATGATGTAGAGCAACCTGCGCGCTCTTCGTATCGTCGAGGTATTCGTTTGAAGTCTGACGAAGACTAATTTTTGACAACCTAGGGCATTTGCCGAGTGCGAATGACCCTTGGTTCAGGTTACAATTTATTCAAGAACTCACGGCAGTGAACACTGCAAGGGTAATTGATCTGAAAAGACGTCCGCTGACGCTGTTGGTACTGACTCTTTTTGGTGTTTCGAGCTTGCTCAGCGCCAATTGGTGGCCTTATTCACAGTCAAAAAGTGGACGGTCGTTAGTTGAGCTTCGGCCAACCAGTTCTAAAACTGGGCAACCAATAAAGCAATACAACACGGCTTCACAATGGCGTCCGACTCAACGTGCATTTGTGCAGCCATCACCGATCTATTCACGCAACGAGCAGCAAGCTCAAATGCGGCCTATAGAAGGTGATAAACAGTTGATTATGCCCCCGGCGAATCCTCGTTTAATTACGCGGGCGCCAGAGCATTCGCAATTTCGACCTTTGGGACGCTCTCAACAAGAACGTTCCTGGGTAACGCCGAATACGGTAGGGCAAACAGAGCCGAGACGGCCAGTGTATGTGCCGGTTCCGGTATGGATTTATCCAGCATCACCTTATGTGATGCCAATGATGCCAACCCCTTATTGGGGCCGTTGGTGAAGTAGTAAAAAGGCCCTTGGGCTGGATTGAAGAATAAGAGGACGCTTATGTCTCACCGCTGGTTAAAGCCAACTTTGATTTCGATGATTGTTGTTAGTATCCCGATGCAAGTGGCGCTGGCTTACGGACCTCAGTGGCGCCCATCAGGCATTAACCTTCAACAACACATGCCTCAGCAGCTACCTCGTGTTGCACCAATTAATCGCGGTTTCCGTCCGATTGATCAAGCTATGGTGGCACAAGCGAACCAAGCCCCAACTTGGCAGCCGATAGCACCCCGTTATGCACCGGTAGCGTCACCTCAACCTGCCTTTACCCAGCAATTTGGTTGGCGTCCAGCGGCAAAGCCATTCCTGGTGCAAAAACAAGCGCCTACCATGGCTTTACGTGAGCCAGAGCAGCCAAAGTTCACCTCAGCCTATTGGGGAATGGCGGAAAAAGTACGACCTAACGAGAATAAGCCTGCAGTAACTGCACACCGTTGGCGTCCGGAATCTGCCCCAGCAACATCGGGTTTGATAGCACGCCAGCAAGCGGAGCCGGCACCGATGATGCCGCAGCCTAGTTATGCACCTCAGCCTTACTACCCAATGCCTCAAATGGGTTATGTCATGCCGTATGTGCCACAGCCCTATATGGCTTATCAGCCGCAACCTCGTATGCACATGGCTCCGCCACCACCACCGGTATTTCCACCGCAGTTCCCTGTGGCGCCTCAGCAGTTCATGCCATTTGCGATTCAGCCAGCCATCCCATTGCCTCAGCCTCACTGGAGCATGATGGATCCTATGTTTGGCCGTATGCCGCGCTTTGGACGCCAGACGATTCGTCCGGTAATTCCACCCATGACGCGTGATTACGCTGCCCGCTAAGTCAGTAAACTTCTAGCATTACCTGATTTCTGGCCATTAAGTGCCTGATTTAAAATGGTGCCAATATAGGGTTCTTGTGCTAGTGTTATCCCTAATAAGCCCCTCAAAGTAGAATTATTTATGTCAGAACAAAATCAAAAGCCGGAAGAATCAGCTGTTTCAGATGATATTTCTCGCTTAGCGTGTGCGCTTGAGGCTGACCAGCTGCGTTCAGAATTGAGCCAGAAGCGTTGGGAGTTGATTATTTACCCTTCGCTATTTGCTTTCGTCTTATTAGCACTCTACGGATTCTACCTAATCTATAACCTACAAAAAGACGTGCATTACTTGGCCATCAGTGTTGACTCTAATATGACCACTCTGGCGAGCAATATGCAGAACATTTCCCAGAATATGGGTCAGTTAACCAGTAATGTCCGTGCAATGACAGTTAGTCTCGATAGCATTGATAAGAAAGTAGGTACGTTGGAGCCTATGTTGGCAAACATGACTAGCCTGACTCAATCAGCGCAGGGTATGAATATCAACATGCATCGTATGAACCGCGACATTGGCCGTCCCATGCGTATGATGAATACTTTCATGCCTTGGTAAAAAGCGTATCAAGAAAAAGCCGCTCAATTGAGCGGCTTTTTTGTGCCTGAAATAAATCCCCCTCAACTCGTTAGAGTCAAGGGGTTGCGGAGAGGAGATCTATCCAGACAAAGAATAGACCGCCTTACAGAGAGAAAGTTTCTTAGGCCGCGTTTGCTTGCTCGTTATCAATTACTGCTTGTGCGGTTTTGATTTCAATTCGACGTGGCTTCATCGCTTCTGGAATCTCGCGGACTAATTCGATGTGTAACAAGCCATCTTTCACTTCTGCGCCAGTGACACGGACGTGATCTGCAAGCTGGTAGGTACGTTCAAAGCTGCGGTTCGCAATGCCTTGGTGAAGGTATTTACGTTCAACGCCATCTTGGCGTTTATTGCCAGTAACTTTGAGTTTGCCGTCATTAACTTCTATCTCCAACTCATCAGTTGAGAAGCCAGCAACAGCCATAGTGATTCGATAATCGTTATCGCTTACCAGTTCGATATTGTAGGGAGGGAAGTTTGAGCCCTCGTGACGACGAGCACTCTCAAGTGCATCAGTCAGGCGATCGAAACCAACAGCGGTACGGAAAAGGGGTGAAAAATCAAAAGTTGTCATCTGAATGTCCTCTTAAAGCAACAGTTCGAGAATCGGTGCGAATAAGCCACCGAGTAAGACCCAATATGGCGTCTTAATGAAGAGATGGGGTGCTTAAAAAAGATTTCAAGGGGTGGTGTTAACTGAGCCAACGCACGAGATAGTAGATGCGCTGACTTTCAGACGAAACCGAGGGTCCATAGACAATGGCGGGGTGAAGGTTTTTGGCTTCGTTTGCGCCAGCTTGTGCTTCTTCAATCGATTCAACGATGGACACACATCCCTCGGGGAAGCGCTTACGCCCTTTGCGTGGTGTTTTGATCAATGCTGCACGTTCTTGCAGCGATTTCGATTCGGGATCAACGATTACCTGTACCATAATGGCAGTGTACTTAGCCGCGCTGTGTTTAGCGAGGTCAATTCAATAAGAGATCATCACATGGATATAGCGGATATTCGTCGCGAGTTTCAATATGCAGGTTTATCGCGTGACGACCTGAATGAAAACCCGATTGAACAATTTGAGAAATGGTTTGTAGATGCCCGCGATGCGAACTTAGACAACCCGAATGCCCTGAGTTTGGCAACGGTGAATGAGGATGGCTCACCCTCCTTGCGAACCGTATTACTCAAAGCCTTCGATGAAAAAGGCTTTGTCTTTTTTACTAATTACGGAAGTCGTAAGGCGCATGACTTAGATCGTAATCCTAAGTCGGCGATGTTATTCCACTGGTTAGAGTTGGATCGTCAAGTCAAAATTCAGGGCGATGTAAGTCGCATCAGTACAGCAGAGTCGTTGGCATACTTCACCTCGCGTCCACGGGGTAGTCAGATCGGCGCATGGTCTTCGCAACAAAGCTCACCCATTGGTTCGCGTACCTTGTTGGTGCAGGCGTTTGAATCGATGAAAAAGAAGTTTGCTGAAGGTGAAATACCTCTGCCGGATTTTTGGGGTGGGTACCGTTTAGAGCCGTCAGTGATTGAGTTTTGGCAGGGCCGTGAAAATCGTCTGCATGATCGCTTCGAGTTTCGCCGCCAAGGCGACGCATGGGATATTCAACGCCTACAACCTTAGTTGGTGTAATCCCAGCTCTCTAGATGCTGCATCAATGGGAAGTAGAGCGCTAACTTTATTGGGCGTGGGTCAAACTCACTGACTAGGCGTGCATAGTTTTCCAGTTGTTCACGATAATGTTCACGTTCTTGCGTTAAAAATACGGACCTATCGTTTTGTATGTCTTCACTGGTTTTGTAATCCACAATCCAGCGCATGCCATCCTCAACAAATGTCCGGTCAATAATAAAGTGTTCGATATTGTTAGAGAGTCGACTTAAGGCAAGTTCACTCTGCGCCTCTGGATGCGAACGTAAAATCCATTGTCCTGTTTTGTCGTTAAGTGTTTGCTTTAACGCGCGTTCGACTTGAGCAATTGATCTATCGAGTTCCGCATCACTCACACCTAAATGCATTAGACCGGTTCGTATGGCGCGGGTTAATGTTTCGATGCGTGAGGTGGGCCATTGCTCGATACCTTCATGACTGATTCGTTCAAGGTAGCGATGCACCAAGGTGCCAATATGACGCGCTGCATTATCGTTCCATTCGATATCGCTACGCTGCGCTTGGCTTGGCTGTGTTGAGTTCGCAAGCTGCTCTGGAGAAGTGAAAGACCAGTCGCTCGGTAAGCATTGCTCTTGAGCCCTTTCTGAGGCTATTGCTTCAGTTACACCAGCGTGGTGAATGACGGTGTCTGCAATCGATGGCCAGAGGCGGTACATCAGACTGCTTTTATTCGGTGCTTTGAGCACATCGGTCTTAGGGTCTATCTCTCCTTTGCCACACAGAATCAATTGATCCTTGGCGCGAGTCGCCGCAACATATAAAAGGCGTGCAATCTCATGCGTATCTTTTTGCTTGTTTAAACTCTTGATGTAGCTGGCTATTGGTTCCTTGTCAGATTCGTAGGCAGCAATAGGCGCGAGGAGGAGCTGTTCTGACTTGCTCTCATCGAGGCGTTCTTGCCAAACGAGTAACTCATGACGATCTTGTCCCGGTTGTCGAGTTAATCCTGGAAGAATCACAAGATCAAACTCAAGACCCTTGGCGCCATGCATGGTCATCAAATGCACAGGGTTGCTATCGCTCGCTACCGTTTGCGAATAAAGCGAATCAAGCTTGTTGTCCAGTTGTGCAAAATCAAGCAGTCCATCGGTATCACTCAGTGATTCAATCAACTCAAAGTAATCACGTGCATCTTGCTGATCGGTATTGCTTGCTAGCGTTAAGCCACCAAGTAATGTCCAAATAGCCTCAAGTGTTTGGCGCAAACTGCGTGTTGGTCGATAAGGTAGGTGTGGAGAAAGAATGGTCTCAAGATGGGCAAGGCGTTGTTGACCATCTTCGCTGAGTTGCTTGCGTGTCTGATCGCGACGCATCTGTGTATACAGCGTGTCGTTGCTGTAGCTTTCAGCTATTAAGGCAATGTCTTTGATGTGCATTCCAACAAGCGGCGATCGCAAAAGCGATAACCAAGCTAAACGATCAGCGGGGTGCAGTAGGGCGCGAGTGAGGCTGCGAAGATCCATCACGGTGGCCCGATGAATCAGTGCTTCAATCTTGTTGGCTTGCACTGGTATGTCAGCAAGCTTAAGTGATTCCACAATCAGATCGAGATGACGGCGAGAACGAGCTAGTAACGCGATGCTGTTGTCCGGATGGGTGTCACGGTATGACTGAATCTGTTGTGTGATGAAAGCGGCTTCAGTCTCTGCGTAATAAGTCGCATCAAAGGTATGTGTGTGAACGCTGATCTCATGACTTGCAGGATGCGCTGCGACGGATGGGGAGTAACTGACAGCGCCTTCATTGCGATCGTCATAAGCCGGGAATACCTTGGCGAAGGTGTGATTGACCCAGTCGATGATGCCGCCTTGAGAGCGGAAGTTCATGCTCAAGGTGAGCCGCTCCAATGAGATGTCGCCTAATCCGTGATCTTGGGTTTGCAGGAACAAGCCAACCTCGGCTTGTCGGAAACGATAAATCGACTGCATTGGGTCGCCGACAATGAATAGCGTGCGACCATCGTTGGGTAACCATCCGGTGGTGAGTTTTTTGATTAGTTTGTATTGAGAGCTCGAGGTATCTTGAAATTCATCAATCAGTAAATGTTGAACTTGGTAATCCAAGCTTAATGCCAGATCAGTGGGTGACTCTTCATCACCGAGTGCTTGTAATGCACGTAACTGGATCTCGGCAAAGTCGACCTCATGATGTTGTGCAAATACCTCCTGTAACTTTCTGACAGCGAAGTTAAGGCAATGCAGTAGATCAATAAGGATAGTTGTTTGATCGTCCTTATAGTTATCTTGAGGCATGCTGCGCACTTCATCTAAGCGCTCTAGTAGGGCTTTGTCGCTAGCGAGCTTGTCGATAATCGCTACAAGTTCTTCCTTCTCTTGTTTTTTCTCTGGGGGGAAACCCATCTTGACGTTGATGCCACCTTTTTTTCGGGCTGTACCGTTTTTGGTCAGCACCATTTCAGCAATGCCGCACCATTTCGCAAGATCGCTTCGAGATGCTTGAGGTAACGCGGCATCATTTAGGAAAGCGTGTTGTGGCAAAGAGGTATCGTTTAGATTATTGGCAGCAAAGTGCGTTAGCTCACAAAGTGCATCAAGGTCATGAGTGTCAAAAAGTGAATGAAGTGTACTGAGTTTGGTGTTTAGTACATCTTCAAGGGTGTGCTCAATCAATAGGATCTTGTCGGGCTCTAAGATATTGAGCCATTGGTCGCGTCGCGCCAGCATGCTGACAAGTAATTCACTGGCCAGTGACCAACGATTATCGAGATGTGACAACACCTTTTGGATATGAATGCCCGTGTCAGGGTCATCAAGGCTACTGAGAGTGGCTTTCGCAGCTTCTTCATAAAGTGATCCAGCGTTCTCTGTCACACCGGGTTGTGCGCCGGTGGTCGATAGTACCGGCATTTGACGCGTCAGCTCCGCCGCTAAGCTATCAAAGGTTTGAATGCGTAGGCGATTAGGGTTGTGTTGTATGTCCCATTGATTCGCATCGTCATGAGTTAAAGCGGCACTAGCAAGCTGCCAGGTGATTAGCTTGTGCGCTTCGCTTGGCTTGTCACCTCGGGCAGATTCAAGTGCTTTCAAGATGCGCACCCGCATCTCGGCCGCGGCCTTGCGAGTAAAAGTAATGGCGATGATCTCTTCAGGCGCTTTTACTTGCGCAAGAAGCATCAAGTATCGCTGTGTGAGGAGCTCGGTCTTACCGGAACCTGCAGGCGCTTGGACAATAAAAGATCGATTTGGCTGAAGAGCATTCGATCGTGCAGCGGCATCATGAATCTGCATCATCGATCTCCTCAGTGAGGTGTGCCTGACTTATACGACATAGCGAATCGAGCTCGCAGTAATCACAAGCATATTTTTTTGGCTCAACGTCAATACGACCGCTAGTTAACTCGTTTGCTAAATCATTAAGTGTGGTTTGCCAATGCGCTAATAATTCATTCCATGTATCGAAACGTTTATTGTCAGCGATAGCTTTAGCACCGGTTAAACGTTGGCCGTTATCCGCCAAGCCAATAAATTGACTTTCTTTGGCATGCACTTGAGCAATCGCCCCAGCACTCGGGTTTTGGGTCGCCATGGCATACAAAGGAATTTGACATTCGCTTGGTCGATCTTCTGTCCATTCATTTATGTGATGGGTTCGGCCTGTCTTGTAATCGATTACCGCGTGCGTGCCGTCAGCAAATTTATCTACTCGGTCGAGTTTGATCTTCAGTGTGAGCTCACCCAGTGTGACCTGAGAAGGATGTTCAAGCGAAGCGATTTCCCATTCCGAGGGACGTGACGCTTCAAGTGAAAGCCATTCATGCAAAATTCTTTTCAGTCTTTGTGATTCGAGAGACTGAAAACTAGGGGTAAAGATATCTAATCGTTTTTTAGCATGTTGTTGCAGTGCGGTTTCAACGGCGCCATCAATAATCCGTGATAGCTCATCGGGTGTCAGTGACTTAAGTTTTTGATTGCTGTCGATCTGTTTAAACAGTTGTTCCAATGCGCTATGCATGATGTTGCCGGTAAGCATCGCATCAGGATAGGGTGCTAAGTCATCGAGGCTTTCAGCATTCAAGCGATAGCGCGCAAATGCTTTAAAGGGACATTGTGCTTGTGCAGAGACAAGACCTGAGCCACCTCTGAATTCATTCACAGGCAACACCGCTTCAAGTGCGGCGAGTGGTTGAGTTGTCTCAGTGATTGCGGCATCTTCAATCGGGTCAGTATCCGATATCTGGTGCTGCCACTCGGGCCAATCGGTGATCAGTGGTGATGGGCGTTGTTCTGCGTCATCACGAAACGCGGTGTGGCTGGCGATCACGTGCTTTGCATGTCCGCGTAACTGATTTAACAAGCTGCGCGCATATTTAAGTTCGCGTTCATGCGACGCATTAGGCATGTCATGATCGCGTTGTAAGCGTTTGGGTAACCAAGGATTTGGGTTTGGTGAAGCAGGCCAATGTTGATCATCCACACCAAGAAACCAGATGGCATCAAAACGCAGACCGGCAGCTTCGAGGACGCCCAGCACATGAATCGATTGAGGCGCCGTCTTGGCCTGAAAAGTGATGCTTTGAGCCAGCTGAGTGAGCAGTTGATGCGCTTGAGGAAGCGTAAGGCTTTTTTGAACCCGTTGTAGACCAGCGTATTCACTGAGGAGGGTTTTAAAGCGTTCAGTTGTTTGGTACTCAACGCTATTGATGCTGCGATCACCGGGCCAGCCGATCAGGTTTAGCGCATCACGAAAAACGCTTGCCCAATCTGCAGGTGATGCGCGATCCGTATGCTCTGCTGCAAGCGAGCTAAGTTCATTCAGAATGGCATTTAGCGTTGGGCAAGTTTCTTGCGCTTGGGTTGCCAAGAACGCTGTGCTCATGGTGATGAATTGTTGTGAGCGACAAGCCTTATCAAGTTGTGCTCTAGCATCCCATTCGTCGCTATGTCCGCCAATGAAAGGGGAGCGAAGTAGGATGCTGACATGTTCAAGCGACATCGGTTTAGCAAGCAACCAATTCAGTGCTTTGAGTGCATGATCAATGATCGGATGGTCGCTTAATGGCTCACCGAGTGAAATGTTAAATGCGGGGTTGTTGTTATTGGTATTCAGGTAGTCACGTGGTGTTAGTAACCGTGATAACTGTCGCTGTAAGGCGTGCTTATGATTTTGAAGGACGGGACTGACAATCGCGACTTGAGCATTGGGCTCAGCGGCTAGCGTGCGTTTAGCCCATGAGCACGCAGCAAGAATTTCGTCTTGTTCATTATGAAAGCTTGCGCGTTCCGCTGATGCTAGGGTCAATCTTTCAGCTGATGAGGTAACGAGTTGGCAGCCGCGTTGCTTGATTGATGCAATGAGTTGAGCTTGTTCTGGCGAGAACTGCTCGAAGCCGATCAGCTGAAGCGTTTTAGGAACGGGGATAAAGCCATTATCGATGCCAAGGATAATGGCAGCGGTTAGCTGGCTTGCTGAAAGTAAATGATGTTGCGTGCAATGCGTTTCAAAGGCTTTTTTCCAGCGTAAAAAGAAGCGACTCTCTTCGGTGCCTTCAAGAGCAATAGCACTTTTATCGAGTTGCCAAGCGCAGCTGCGTTGATAAGCTTCTTGAACACTTTGCGCTGCTTTGTCTGGTCGAAGTAGTGCTACATCATCGCTATGGCGACGGATGATGCTTTCCCAGATCAAGCGCTCTTGAAAGCTCGTCAGTAAAACAGCCTCGATCTGGCCCAAGTCGACAAGCGTTTCATAGCAAGTGTTTAGCCAGGTGCTCCAGGCTAAAACGTTTGGCGTATGCCATACCTTTGCATTGTGAGATAGCTGTGATTCCTGGTTGCGTAGCTGCTCACGTGCCAGGCGATTATTGACCGTAAGAATCAGCGTGTCGTCGGCAGGTGAGGTCATGAATTAGGCTAGTCCTAAATCCGTCAGTGCGGTGGTTAATTGGAATCGATCGTATGTCCAGTAGAGTGCCACTGCAGCGATGGCGAGTGAACTGGGGATAACGATTACTGAGCGATACCATGACTTATGTCGGAACCATAGTCCGGTTAACACGAAAGCAAGCGTGATGACGGCAAGTTGTCCTACTTCCACGCCGATGTTAAACGCGATCAGAGCGGTAGCAAAAGCATCCTGAGGCATGCCAAATTCGGTCAATACACTCGCAAAGCCCATGCCGTGTAGGAGTCCGAATGCAAAGACAAGCGCCAAGCGGGAGTTCTCGAGCCTTTTATGCATCACATTCTCGATGCCGACATACGCAATCGATAAGGCAATCAGCGGCTCAACAACGGAGGCAGGCAATTGCACGATGCCATACATCGCCAAGCCCAGTGTGATGGTATGTGCCAGGGTAAACATGGTGACTTGCCACAACAGTGGCTTGATTTTGGTGCTAAATAAATAAAGCCCCAAAATGAACAGAATGTGATCGAGCCCCATAGGGATGATGTGCTCAATTCCCGCGACTAAATAATCAGCCATAACATCAAAGGTGCTTCGAGGGTTGGCGACTTCAGTAAGAGAGAAGGGCTGTGAGGGTTTGTCATGACGTAACCATTGATGCTCAGACCAATGGTATTCCTCGGATGTTTTATTGACTTGGCGTACGCGGACCGCGTTGTCGCCAAAGCGAGCCGGGTAATACCAGGTCATCGATTGTGCATCGCTGGGAACCTTACCCGTCAAATGTATGATGCTGGTTCGTGGGACTTTAGTGTAGCCACGCTCTGGAATAATGATATCGCCAAGTGCAAAGTGACTCATTCGAGAGTCGAAACGTATCTCAATGTTATCGAGCAGGGTTTGATGAAAAGGCTCAAAGGCTTTTCGTAAGTCCTCAGGAGCCATTTCACGAAAATGGTCATATTCTTCGGCGTTTGGGGCTTCTTGGGTGTTTTTGTAACGAGCATTAATGCCGGTGAGCAGAGCTTCAATCGAAGTGCGTAGCTCAACATCAAAGGTACCATCGTTAAAGACCGAAATTTCAACAAGTGCTGGTTTAACGACATCGGCGTGTAAGGGGCTAACACCTGCGATGAAAACCAATAGGAAAGCGGTTAATAAACGATTAAACATGGGAAAATTAAAACTGAATGACTAATTTGTGAGCATTTTCTCACAATGAACCACCTGAGTTGTAAGTCCTCTTTTTTGGCCCCCAAAATGGCTGCTAACATAGAAACCAGCTGATATATTGTCCGGCATCATAATTAACAGCCCTAAGGCACTAACAACAAGGAATGAGCATGACTCAAAAAATCGACCGTCGTGATTTTCTCAAACTCATGGGTATTGGCGCAGCAGCGACTGCAGCCCCTTTTGCGGCTAATCAAGCCTTTGCGGGTTCAAAAGCGCCAGACGGTTTTTATGACCTACCGATGAAAGGTAATGTTCGTCTCCTACACATCACTGACGTTCACGGCCAATTGCTCCCTGTGTATTTCCGCGAGCCAAACGTCAACTTAGGTGTGGGTGATGCTTACGGTCGTCCACCACACGTTGTGGGTAAAAAGCTACTCAAAGAAATGGGCTTAAAGACAAATACGCCTGAGTCTTATGCGTACACCTACCTCGATTTTGATAACGCAGCTCTGAAATACGGTCGCACGGGTGGTTTTGCTCACGTTAAAACCTTGCTCGATCGTCTGCGTGACCAAGCAGGCGGCAAAGACAATACCTTGACCATTGATGGGGGCGACTTATGGCAAGGTTCAGGCACCTCATTGTGGACACGTGGTGTCGATATGGTTGAGGCGTCTAATATCCTCGGTTTGGATGTCATGGTGGGTCACTGGGAATTCACTTATAAAGAAGATGAAGTCCTCTCTAACGTGGCCTTGTTCAAGGGTGACTTCATTGGCCAGAACGTTCGTGTAAAGCCTGACTCGCTCTTTGGTGATGAATACCCAGCACTGGTCGAGAAATACGATGGCCGTGGTCTGTTTAACGAAGACACTGGTCATGCCTTCCAACCTTATGTGATCAAAGAGATCAATGGCGCGCGTATCGCGATCGTTGGTCAAGCTTTCCCTCGTACTGCAAATGCCAACCCTCAAGAGTTCTTCCCTGACTGGTCATTCGGTTTGCGTGAAGACGACATGAAAGATTTGGTGGCATCAATTCGTGAAAACGAAAGTCCAGATGCGGTCGTTTTGTTGTCTCACAACGGTATGGACGTTGATATCAAAATGGCCGAGCGTGTGCCTGGCCTGAATGCTGTCTTCGGTGGACACACTCACGACGGTATGCCAAAGCCTATTAAAGTGAAGAATGTTGATGGTGGTGAGTGTTGGGTCACTAACGCTGGCTCTAACGGTAAATACGTTGGTGTGATGGACTTTGATATCGCCGATGGCCAAATCAAGAATATGACCTACAACATGTTGCCAGTTATCTCAGACTGGTTACCAGAAGATAAAGAGATGGCGGCTTACTTGAAGCAAATGCGTTCAACGAAGTACGACGAGAACATCGTTGAGTCACGTCGCTCAGATTCTTTCTACAGCAAAGACCGTTTAGGTAAAACCTACGAAGAGATCTTGTCTGAGAAGCTCGCGATTGCTGACCGCCTGCTCTACCGTCGCGGTAATTTCATGGGCACTTGGGACCAAGTGTTGTGTAACGCATTACGCTGGGAGCACAAAGCGGATATCGCGCTATCAGCCGGTGTGCGTTGGGGTACTTCAACCCTTAAAGGTGACTGGATCACCATGGAAGACGTGATGACCCAGTGCTCAATGACCTACGCTGAGACCTATGTCAGCGAGATGACCGGTGAAGAGATTCACAACATGCTCGAAGGTGTTGCGGACAACCTGTTCGACCCAGATCCATACCTACAGTCAGGTGGTGACATGGTGCGCGTGGGTGGCTTGGATTACACCATCGACCCAAGTAAGAAGCTCGGTGAGCGTATTACTAATATCGTGTTGGATGACGGTCGTAAGCTAGATGCGAAGACCAAGTACAAGGTTTCTGGTTGGGCAACTGTTAACCGTACGCCAGAAGGTCGTCTGATGTGGGATGTGGTACGTGACTATATCTTGGCAAACAAGAGCAAAGATAACGTTCTGCGCTTGCCAAAGATCAACGATCCTGAATTGATCGGCGTAATGAGTAATCCTGGTATTGCGGATTACCAAGGTAAAGCAAGCTAAGCGTAGCTAAAACAAAAAAACCGAGGCAACCGCCTCGGTTTTTTTATGCTCTTAGCTTGCGGTCATATTGGCTAAGCGTTGCCTTAATTGCTTGGCAGCATCCGGTGAACCTTCGGCCCACATGTTCGCCAACAGACCAATCAGCTCGCGTGCTGCACCTTCGCGAAAGTCCGGTGCTTTTTCTTGAATCGTAAACAAATGCTCAACCGCCTCGTCGCTGTTTAAGCGTGCTAACAGGCATAGCGCTAAGTCAAAGTGTGCTTGCCAGTTATCAGGCTCGTTAATCACCTGTTGACTGAGCGATTCAATGCCTGCAGTTGTTTCGGCTAGATCAACAAAGCGCAGTTGGTTGACGATACTTTGTCCTAAGCCATCCTGTTTCACCTTATCGGGTAAGCGAGCAAACAAACCTTTGGCTTGCTCCCATTCCTCAATATCTAAAAAGATCTGCACCATGTCTAAAGCAACACGCACATTGCTTGGGTCGCTTTGGATGGCTTGCGTGAGTAATAAAATCGCTTGCTGGGTATTGCCTGCCATATGCTCAGCGCGTGCTTGCTCACGCAGATCATCTGACTGGCGATAAATGCCATACTGTTTAAGCAGCGTACGTAGGTCAGCTACTTGCAGTTCACCGACTTCACGGTGAACCTCTTCGCCATTGTGTAGAACAACCAGGGTGGGAACATTCTCTATGTTGTAGCGATCGCGCAGGCCTTGCTGCTCATCGATGTCGATCTTGGCAAAAATGAACTTACCCGCGAATTCTTGTGCTAGATCTGCAATCCGATCAGAGGTGGCAATACAGGGGCCAGACCAGACGCCCATAAATAAGGCTAAAACAGGGATCTGATGGGAATTTTGTAGGGCAGAGCTATCGAAGGTGCTCTCAGAGAGTTCAAAAATGTAGACAGGTTCCGACATGGTGTCATCCGATACTAAAACAGCGCACATTATAAAGTTCGCTAAGTAGGTGACAAATCGGATAATTTTGGGTTTAATGCAAATGTGGACGCTATTACGGTCCGTGTCTTAGCCTTGAATGCATTGATGATTAGTTACGCATTCAAGCGATATAACGAAGAAATGACACAATAAAAATCGAGTTCTTCCCAGACCGTAGCCCCGCGCATGTGTGTGGCAGGAAGACCCCGGAGAAACTGAAAACAATGACTTTTGAGCAGCTCGGCCTTAATGCCGATATATTGCGTGTATTGGAAGCAGAAGGCACAACAGAGCCAACTCCAGCACAAGAACAAGTAATCCCTCACATCCTTGGCGGCAAAGACGTACTGGTTGCTACCCAAGTGGATCCAGGTAAGACCGGCAGCTTTACGCTACCGATCATGCATCGCTTGATGGTGGATAAAGAGGATGAAAAACCAAACCTCCGCGCACTGATTCTTACGCCTACGCGTGAGTTAGCCGCGCAAATCACTGAAGAGATCAAAGAGCAATGCCGTGAGCTATCACTGCGTTGGGCGGTTGTCTTTGGTGGTGTTCGTATTGGCCCACAGATCGGTCGTCTGAAGCGTGGTGTGGATCTGGTGGTAGCGACCCCGGGTCGACTGCTCGATCACGCAGATAAGCAAACGATCGATCTTTCTAGCATTGACATGTTGGTTCTTGATGAAGCGGATCGCATGCTCGATATGGGCTTTATGGAAGATGTCGATAAAGTGCTCGCTTTGTTGCCAGAGCAGCGCCAAAACATGATCTTTGCCGGCACCATGAACGAGGCGGTCAAAACGTTATCGGATAAGTTATTGAAATCACCTGAGGTGGTCGAGATTGCAGGTCCAGAGATCAATGTCGATGAAATCTCACAGCATGTTTATCGTGTTGATAAGCGCCGTAAGACGGAGTTGCTTGCGCACTTAGTTGAGCAAAATGAGTGGACCCGCATCTTGGTGTTCATTCGTACTAAGCACGCAGCCAATCGTTTGGCTTACTACCTAGGTAAATCTGGCGTGCCATCGGTGGCGATGCACGGAAATAAAAACCCAGCCGCTCGTGCAAAAGCCATCGAAGGTTTTGCCACTGGTGAACTGAAAGTATTGGTGGCAACCGATATCGCCGCACGCGGTATGGATATGGACGATCTGCAAGCGGTTGTGAACTACGACTTACCTCAGATCCCGGATGATTACATTCAGCGCATCGGGCATGCCAGCTCGTCGTGGTCTTTGGTGTGTATCGACGAAGCGGCGTTGCTTGATAACTTGCAAAAGCACCTGGGTAAAGAGATCGAGAGCAGTGAAGTTGAAGGCTTTGAAGTGGATCCAACAATCGAGCCAGAGCCGCTGCGCAAAGAGCGTCCACCACGTAAGCCACGTCAAGCTAATGCTGATGGTGAGCAGAGTGATGAGCCTGAATCTTCTGATGAAAACTTTGAGGAAAAGCCACGTCAGCAGCGAGCAAAGCCAAAGAAGAAGCCTCAAAACAAACCGCAACAACGTCGCCATGATAACCATGGCAATCAAGGCAATCAGGCACCTCGCGCACAAACCGACGAGTACGGTGATGTGAACGGCAACACCATGCAGTCCGACAACAGTAACCGTGATGCGGTGTACCTTGCGGGTGGTAATGAGATTGCACGTCGTGGTCGTGGCCGAGGTGGTAACGGCAATGCTAACCGTGCACAACAGGCAAATGGCAACAGAAATGGCAATGGCAATCAACGCCGTCGTCGCCGCAAGGGTGACGAGGCTAATGATGATGCGCCGAGCTTATTAGGCGGATAAGACTTTTCTTACGCGATTAAAAAACGCAGCTTCGGCTGCGTTTTTTTATGCCTGATCGCTTTGGTTTTGTAAAAATAGCCGTTATATTGGCTTGCAGATACCGGGTATGAATGGCATTGAAGCGACACAGAAGATTCGTCAGAGTGAGGTGGCGGGCGTTAACCCTGAACTACCGATAATCCCATTTACCGCTAACATGATGCAGGGTGATGTTGAACACTATCTCGAAACGGAATGAATGATTACTTATCAAAGCCTGTCAGTGTAAAAGACTTAACCCGTGTGCTCGAGCTGCTGGTAACAGGTGACTTGTCAGAGTAACTTAAATAAAGGCAAAGACGGTTTCTTCGATATCGGTTTTGTTGATCACCGTATCTTGCGCAATCGGTTTGTTGAACAATGTCGCAATCATCGGTGGCACAGGCTGCTCAGACGCTTCTGAGATCAGCTGCAAGGCTTCCTCATCACCTTTACCTGACTCACCTGTGATGGTTTCTGCAACAGTCGGTGAGAACTTGGTCCACTCTGCTGTTGCATAGATCACCGTAGCGTGATCGTTCTGTTGTATTTCTTGCGCTTTAAAACAGGTCGCGGTGTGTGGACACATTAAGTAGCCGTCTTCAAAGGTCTCTTTGATGTAACGTGCGACTTCTTCATCGCTCGCATAATCGGCACCAAAGATGGCTTGTAACTGAGTCAGTTCAGTATCACTGAGCTGGTACTGGTTCTCCGAATCAAGTTGTGCCATCAATTCACGCGTACGCTCGGCTCCAAATAGGTCAAACAACACGCGCTCAACATTCGATGACTTGAGGATATCCATCGCTGGAGAGGTGGTGGCAATCACAGAGCGGCCGGTTAGGTCATAGGCGCCGGTATTGATTAGATCAGTCAGCACATTGTTGCTGTTCGATGAAATTAAGATTCGCGCGATGGGTAAGCCCATCTTCATTGCGTAATAACCACCGAGCGCATTACCAAAGTTACCACTTGGCACATTGATATAAATTTCATCACCTAATGAGATCGCACCTTGGCGAACCAAATCGAGATAGCTGCTGATGTGATAAATCTGTTGGAAGATGATGCGACCAAAGTTAACCGAGTTTGCCGCCGACAGTTTGGTGCCTTTCTCTGCGAGTTTGGCATGGAAGGCATCTGATGACAGCAATGATTTGAGCGCAGATTGTGCGTCGTCAAAATCACCGTGAATACCAATCACTTTTAAGTTAGGGGCATCTTCGGTGACCATCTGCAGGCGTTGCACGTCTGAAGTGCCGCCATCAGGATAAAGACACGCCACTTTGACGTTGTCGCGATTCTTAAAAGTTTCGAGAGTTGCAGGGCCGGTGTCACCACTGGTCGCTGCCAGAATCAGGTAATTCTCGTTGCGTGCTTGCGCCAAGCTTGAGAGCACCACACCAAACGGTTGCAGCGCCATGTCTTTGAATGCACGGGTTGGTCCGTGGAACAGTTCGGAGACAAAGGTTTTTTCGCCAATCTTAACCACTGGTACTGGGTTGCTGCCATCATCAAACTTGTCATACAAGCTCAGTGCTTGGTCAATTACCGCTGCATCAATGTCGATCTCATACGCATCGAGTACCGCTTTAGCAATGGCCTTGTAGCTTGAGTCGCGATGCGCTTCGAGGAAGCTCATGCCCAGTTCGGGTAGTTGCTCCGGTACATAAAGACCGCCAAACGATGCCATAGGGTTTAGGATCGCCTGTGAGAAAGGGACTTTAGCTGGGCGTTTGCCGTCGTTTCCGCGCGTTTCGATGAACTGCATGATGCTCTGTGCTGTGAATTGAGAATTGGCGCGAGATTATACCTGAGTTGGCGCTAATTGATGGCCCGCTGGCTTTGCAGGGCTTTTCGTGCGCGCTCGACGGCCTTATTAGTGCCAGTCAGAATGAGTCGGTCGCCGGCGGCCAGGGGGTCTGTCGCCTCGAGCATGGTATTTTCTTCATTGCGAATCAGTTTGATATCAACGTAGCTGTGACTGAGTCCAAGCTGACTTAAGCGCTGTCCGATAAAACTGCAGTTATCTTCGATGACAAACGTCTCGCGCATGAGATAGTCATTTAGTGGCTGGTCAATATGGTGGGGCTCGCCGTGGAAGATGCCACGCAAGTCGGCATAACGTTTTGAGCGAGTTGAGCTGATCAGTAGATCAATCTCATCGCGATCGATGTTTAAGTGCTCTAGGGTGCGCGTTGCGACAAGCAAGCTGGATTCTAGCGATTCGGGAATCACGGTAGAGGCGCCCATTTGCAGTAGCTTTTCCATTTGTTGCTCGTTACGCACTCGCACGATGATCGGTAGCTTCTGATTAAGGCTGCGCGCGACTTCCAACACCCGTTCAATGACATAACCTTCATGTACCGTGATCACTAAGGCAGCGGCACGATGGATGCCAGCCATCTCGAGAGTGTGCGGGTGTGTGCTGTCGCCATAGCGAACAGGCTCGCCAGCATCAAAGGCATCTTTGATCAGTCGTGGGTCAACATCCAGTGCGAGATAGGCTTGCTCTTCGTGCTTTAGAAATTGCGCCAAGTTCTGACCAACACGACCAAAGCCGGCGATGATGACGTGATCTTCTAAGTTGTCAGCATGTTCCGCGATCGCCATGGCTTTTTCTTCACGTTGCGATTCATAGTCGGGTACGACCCATTTAGCGATGGTGCCGTTATGACGGATCAGTAAAGGAGCTAAAGACATGCTGAAGACCAGTGCGGCAAGAATCGGTTGTATCTGATCACTGCTGACGATGTTGTTCGCTAAGGCTAAGGTGAGAAGAGCAAAACCAAACTCGCCACCTTGTCCTAAGACGATACCGGTGCGCAGTGCGACACCCCAGTCGCGTTGTAAGAACCAGGTCAAAAAGACAATCAGGCCGCCTTTGCCAAGCACCACGCCTAAGGTCAGCAATACGACCCATTGCCAATGACTTAAGGCCTCTGGGACGTTGAGCTGTGCGCCAACGGATATGAAAAATAAGCCGAGCAGAACATCTCGAAAAGGACGAATCTCGATCTCGATGTGATGGCGATATTCACTTTCCGCTAGCATTACACCCGCCAGGAAAGCACCTAACGCAAGCGATAGCCCCATTTGTTGGGTAGACCATGCTGCGGTCAATGCGAGCAAAAGAATCGCTAGGGTGAAAAGCTCAGCTGAGTAATAACCCGCAATCCAATTGAGTAGGGGGCGTAATAACCAGTGGCCAATGGCAAACATGATGCCGAAAGCGATCACCGCTTTAATGAAAGCGATACCTAAAGCGGCACCCATTTGATCGCTGCCGCTCGCCAGAATGGGGATGGCTACCAGGAAAGGGACTACGGACAGGTCTTGAAAAAGTAGGATGCCCAGTGCATTGCGTCCGTGGCGCGAGTGAATCTCAAGTTGTTCCTGTAGTTGCTTTACGGCAATAGCTGTCGAGGAAAGTGCTAAAGCGCCACCCACAGCAAAGGCTGCCTGCCAGCTCATGCCAATCCACATGGCCAGCACAATGGTCGAGAGGGTTGAAAGCAGCACTTGCATGCTACCCAGACCAAGCAATAGCCGGCGCATTGACATCAAATGACCGATCGAAACCTCAAGGCCAATCATGAACAGTAAGAAAACAACGCCGAGCTCGGCGAGGAATTCAATGTCGTGATGGGCGGGGATCCAGCCAATCGCGTGCTCGCCAAAAAGCCCTCCCACCGCCAGATAGCCGAGAATGGGCGGTAGGTTAAGTCGACGGACCATCGCCACGGAGACGACCGATAGGGTCAAAAGGACGATGATGCCGTTGAGAATTGAATGATCCATAGCGTTACTTCTGCTGCTTTAGGCGATATTTTGACGCAACTTTAATCAAAAGGCATTCACGCGTAGAATGCGCCGCTCAAAATCCTATAAAAACAATAATGTTGTAAAACTTAGGCAGTAGCGGAAAACCCGCCGGAGAGTAGTTCATGGCTGCATTTGATATGAAGAAAGGCATTGCAGGTATCGTCTTTTTAGCGATGGCGATTGTTTTGTCGAAAGTGGTTCCCACGGTTGAAATTGCATGGGTAACCGGCATTCTTTTACTCACGATTTATTTGTTTGCATTTGAAGTTGTTGATGTCGATGTGGCAGCTGCAACCGTCATGGTTATCTTAGGTCTAACGACCTTAGTGGCACCTTTTATGGGGCTCAGTGGTGGTTTGGTTGATAACCAAAAATTGTTTAACGGTTTCTCGTCAAATGCGGTGATGTCGATCATTGCAGTCATGATCATTGGTGCAGGTTTGGATAAGACCGGCATCATGACTAAAGTGGCAGCCTTTATTCTAAAGGTGGGCGGTACAACAGAAGCGCGCATCATTCCGATCATTTCAGCGACGGTTGGCTTTATTTCATCGTTCATGCAGAACGTAGGTGCAGCCGCCTTGTTCTTGCCTGTGGTTTCACGTATCTCAGCGCGTTCAGGTTTACCGATGTCTCGCTTGCTGATGCCAATGGGCTTCTGTGCGATCTTGGGCGGTACCGTGACAATGGTGGGTTCAAGTCCATTGATCTTGTTGAACGATTTGATCTTGACCTCTAACCAAGCGTTGCCAGTTGAGCAACAGATGGAAACTTGGAGCTTGTTCTCAGTAACTCCTGTGGGTATTGCGTTGGTTGCGACCGGCATTATCTATTTCGTCTTGGCGGGTCGTTTTGTTTTACCTACCACCAAGAGCGAGTCGAGCACTAAAGGCTCAGATCCAATGGCTTACTTTCAAGAAGTATATGGCTTGGCTTACGGTATTGCTGAGGTTGTGGTTACCGATAACAGTGCATTAATTGGTAAGCAGCTTGATGAGATCGAGGGTGTTGAGCGTATTCGTGTCATTGCCAATAAGTACTCTGGTGGTGAATCAAACATTGGACCAGGCACCTTGGCGCGTGATACCGGTATCTCTGCTGGAATGGTGCTCGGCATCGTTGCCGATCCCCGTGATCTCGATGCATTCGTTGCTAAATACGACCTACAAAAGCGTGACTCATTGCGCACCTTTGCCGATGCGTTAGCAGCGAATAAAGCAGGTATCGCAGAAGTGGTTATTCCGCCAGGTTCTAACCTTATTGGTAAGAGTGCACGTGATATCTGGATGCGTAAAACCTACGGCTTGGCGTTGGTGGGTTTGCATCGTAATGGAGAGACTCTGCGAGAGGGTGATCATATCCGTGATATGGCTTTCCAAGCGGGTGACACTTTGGTGGTGCATACCCCTTGGATTGGTTTAGAGCGAATCGAAGACGATAAGAACTTCGTCGTTGTGACCACAGAATATCCACGTGCAGAGAGACTGCGTCCTAACAAAGTGCGTTGGGCAGGTTTGTTCTTCGCGGTCGCGCTCTGCATGGTGTTGTTCACCGATATCCGTTTGTCGATTGCACTGTTGACCGGTGCTATCGGTATGGTGCTTTCAGGCGTTCTGAAGATTGAAGAGGCGTATCAAGCGGTCAGCTGGAAGACCGTTTTCTTGTTAGCCTCCTTGATTCCGCTGGGTTTGGCGGTTGAAACTACCGGCACAGCAAAATGGATTGCTGAAGAGGTGGTGGCAGCCACAGGTGGCGCAGCCCCTTGGATCATTCAAGCAGCGATTGCTGTATTGGCGACCTTCTTTACTTTGGTGATGTCGAATGTGGGTGCAACCGTGTTGTTGGTACCGCTTGCAGTCAATATCGCCATTCAAGTGGGTGCTGACCCTGCGGTGTATGCATTGACCGTTGCAATTGCGACGTCGAACTCGTTCCTGATCCCGACGCACCAAGTGAATGCCTTAATCATGGGTCCTGCGGGCTATCGTGTACCAGACTTCATGAAGGCGGGTGGCATCATGACTATCTTATTCTTGGTAGTGATGCTTACCATGATGAATCTGATCTTTTAAAAAAGAAGACCAATAAAAGAAAAGCCGAGCAAACGCTCGGCTTTTTTGTATGTGACATTGGTATGAGGCTTTGTAAGGAAATTCTTGCACATATTAGAAT
>Ga0208004_1000125_pt1 | contig 28585 bp, 24 predicted proteins | sample DEB08_DNA_6_FD_184522 | JGI IMG/M metagenome (GOLD analysis project Ga0208004, IMG submission 184522) | Aqueous microbial communities from the Delaware River and Bay under freshwater to marine salinity gradient to study organic matter... | ecosystem: Environmental > Aquatic > Marine > Coastal ...
ACAACCCCTTCACCGGCAATGTGGCCGCCCGGGAGACTCCGCGTCCGAGCGCGCCGCGCCCCGGCAACAACCCCTTCACCGGCAACACCGGCATGGGGCGGTCCGCACCCGCCGTGCCGGGTGTTCCTCGCCCGAATCCGGGGATGATGCCACGCTCCGCTGGTCCGACCCCGCCGCGTACCGGCGGCCGACCGGCCACGCGTGGTCCTGGCGGTCCCGGAGCCGGACGAGGCCCCGGTGGTGCTCCTGGCCGCGGTGGTCCCGGTGGTGCGCCCGGTGGTGCTCCTGGCCGTGGCGGTCCCGGTGGACCCGGTGGTCCCGGTGGTGCGCCCGGTGGTGCTCCTGGCCGTGGCGGACCCGGAGGTGGCCGCGGTGGCTTCGGTGGCCCCGGCGGTCGCGGTGGTCCCGGCGGTCGCGGTGGCACGGCCGGCGCGTTTGGCAAGCCCGGCGGGCGTCCGTCGCGTGGGCGCAAGTCCAAGCGGGCGAAGCGTCAGGAATTCGACAACATGCAGGCACCGACGATCGGTGGCGTGCGCCTTCCGCGTGGCAACGGCCAGGTGGTACGGCTGCCCCGTGGCGCCAGCCTGACCGACTTTGCCGAGAAGATCGACGCGAGCCCTGCGGATCTCGTGACCGTGCTGTTCAAGCTCGGCGAGATGGTCACCGCGACCCAATCCGTCGACGATGACACCCTGCGCCTGCTCGGCGGTGAGTTGGACTTTGACGTCCAGGTCGTCTCGCCTGAGGATGAGGATCGCGAACTGCTCGAGTCCTTCGACCTAGAATTTGGTGAAGACGAGGGCGGCGAAGGTGATCTGGCGGCCCGTCCGCCGGTCGTCACGGTGATGGGTCACGTTGACCACGGCAAGACCAAACTCCTCGACGCGGTGCGCAAAACCAACGTGGTGGCGGGCGAGGCCGGTGGCATCACGCAGCACATCGGTGCCTACCAGATCGTGGCGCACGCCGACGGCGGCGATCGGGCGATCACCTTCATCGACACCCCCGGTCACGAGGCGTTCACCGCCATGCGTGCCCGTGGTGCGCAGGTCACGGACATCGCCGTCCTCGTTGTGGCGGCCGACGACGGTGTGAAGCCTCAGACGATCGAAGCGCTGAACCACGCGCAGGCCGCTGAGGTCCCGATCGTGGTCGCCGTGAACAAGGTGGACAAAGAAGGCGCCGATCCGTCCAAGGTGCGTGGCCAACTCACCGAGTTCGGTCTCGTGGCCGAGGAGTACGGCGGCGACACGATGTTCGTGGATGTCTCGGCGGTCCAGGGCAGTGGCATTGATGAACTGCTCGATGCCATCCTGCTCACGGCCGACGCGGCGCTCGATCTGCGCGCCAATCCCACGCAGGATGCCCAAGGCGTGGCAATCGAGGCGCACCTCGACCGTGGCCGCGGCCCAGTGGCGACGGTGCTCGTGCAGCGTGGCACGCTGCGACCCGGTGCGTCGATCGTGGTGGGCGATGCCTACGGTCGCGTCCGCGCGATGCTCGATGAGGACGGCAACGCCGTTGAGGAGGCCTTCCCCTCCCGTCCGGTGCAGGTGCTCGGCCTCACGTCCGTTCCCGGTGCCGGCGACACCTTCCTCGTCGTCGACGAGGACCGGACCGCACGCCAGATCGCCACGACCCGTCAGGCGCGTGAACGCAATGCTCAACTCGCCAAGTCGCGCGCCCGCCGCACTCTCGAGGACTTCCTCAAGGTCATCGAGGATGGTGAGCAGCATGAGCTCAACCTCATCCTCAAGGGCGACGTCTCCGGCTCGGTCGAGGCACTTGAGGATGCGCTGCTCAAGATCGAGGTCGGTGACGATGTCTCCCTTCGCGTGATCCACCGCGGTGTTGGCGCCATCACCAAGAGTGACGTCACTCTCGCGAGTGCGTCGGACGCGGTCGTGGTTGGCTTCAACGTTCGACCCGAGGGCAAGGTGGCCGAGTTCGCCAGCCAGGAGGGGGTGGATGTCCGGTTCTACTCGGTCATCTACCAGGCCATCGACGAGATCGAGGCGGCCCTGCGCGGCATGCTCAAGCCGGAATTCGAGGAGGTGCAGCTCGGTACCGCCGAGGTGCGCGAGGTATTCAAGTCCTCCAAGTTCGGCACCATCGCCGGTTCGCTCGTGCGGTCGGGTGAGATTCGCCGCAACACCAAGGCGCGTCTGGTGCGCGACGGCGCCGTCGTCGCCAACGACCTCACCATCTCGTCGCTGCGTCGCTTCAAGGACGACGTCACGGAGGTCCGCGAGGGTTACGAGTGCGGCATCAACCTCGGCACCTACGGCGACGTCAAGGTGGATGACGTCATCGAGACCTACGAGATGCGGGAGAAGCCACGGGCCTAGGCCCTCGACGATCGAGGAGTAGACATGCCATCGGAAGCCCGAGCACGCAAACTCGCCGAGCGCGTGCGCGAAATCGTTGCGGAGGCGCTGGAGATGCGCGTGAAGGACCCCCGACTGGGGTTCATCACGGTCACCGATGCACGTGTGACGGCTGACTTGCGTGAGGCGACCGTTTTTTACACCGTGTACGGCGACGAGGAGGCCCGCGCCGCCACGGCGACGGCGCTGGAATCCGCCAAGGGTGTCCTGCGCACCGAGGTGGGTCGCCAGACCGGAATCAAGCACACCCCGTCGCTGGAGTTCGTGCTCGACGCGGTGCCGGACACGGCGCGACACATCGATGCGCTGCTCAAGGACGCTGCCGAGTCCGATGCGCAGGTCCATGAGCAAGCCGCTGCCGCGCATTACGCCGGTGACCCCGATCCATACCGGCATCGCGATGCCGGCGATGGGGAGTAGCCCGCCCCGCGGGATCCTTGTCGTCGACAAGCCGGCCGGCCCGTCATCGCACGCGGTGGTGTCGTGGGCCCGCAAGGCTCTGGGCATTCGCAAGATCGGGCACGCGGGCACTTTGGATCCCGCGGCCACCGGTGTGCTGGTGCTGGGCGTTGGTGCAGGAACCCGTCTGCTCGGGTACCTCTCCGGTGACGACAAGGAATACCTCAGCACCTTTGTCTTCGGCATCGGGACGACAACCGATGATGCGCAAGGTGAGGTCGTCGCCACGCCTGGCGCGTCGGTGGATGGCTCTGCGGTCTCGGCCGCGATGCAGGCGTGGACCGGCGACATCATGCAGCGTCCCAGTGCGGTGAGTGCCATCAAGGTCGATGGCAAACGCGCATACGACCTGGTGCGGGCCGGGCACGAGGTCGAATTGGCGGCGCGACCCGTGCACATTGCGGCCTTCGATTTGCTCGGCCTCCGTGGCGAGTCAATGGACGTGCCTGGCGTGGGACCGGTGGCTGTTTCCGTGGCCGACGTGCGCGTGGTGGGTAGTTCCGGCACCTACGTCCGGGCACTAGCACGGGATGTGGCCGCGGACCTGGGCACCGTCGGGCACGTGCGTGATCTTCGTCGCGTGCGGTCCGGAGCCTTCGGGCTCGATGATGCCGTCGCGGCCGATGCCCTGGACTCGGCCCATCTTGTCCGCCTCGACCACGCGGCACGGCGCAGCCTGCCCTGGGTAGAGGTCGGTGCGGACGATGTCGCGCCCATCCGCAACGGCGTGCAAATTGCGTGGCCGCCCGATGCGCCTACCGCCGATGCCGTGGCACTGGTGCATGGAGACGATCTCGTGGCGCTGGCCCAGCGGCGGGGCGATCGCGCCCGCTACCTCGCCGTCTTCCCCGCCGACTTCTAGTCCTATCGGGCGAGGGTGCCCTGGGCTGTGTCGGGGGAGAGGTCCTCCACGAGAATGCGCGCCCACTCATCGCAAACCACGGGGAGCGGGAAACTGGCCTCCACCTGTTGGCGGGCCTCGGCAGCCGTCTGAGCCCAGCGGCCACTGGCGACCGTCTCGTGGATGAACTCGGCGATGGCTACCGGATCGGCGTGAATCCACCGCGTGTCATAGATCGTGTCTGAGCCGGGCCATGGCAGGAGCGCCGGGACGGCACCGGAGGCCATGCCCTCGGCGGGTGCGAGATGGAAACTCTCATCGTCTGACGTGGACAACACCCAGCCCACGCGTCGCAGCCAGGCGGGGACGTCGCCGCCGAACCCGTCGAAACTCACCGCACCGCGCACCGTGGGATCGGCATGCAGGCGCTCGAAGAGCCGTTCGGTCTCCGCTCTCTCTTCGGGCTTGCGCCAGATCCACCAGTAGTCCCACGGGAGCTTGGACTTGACGGCCAGGCGGTAGCGGCGGTCGCGGCGTCGCAGCCGCGACAGGATCTCCAGACCCAGGTCCGGGCGCTTGCGGTGCGGCGAAATCCCGATCATCCCCAGCGTGAACTGAACATCGCCGAGTTTGGGGCGATCGAACTGCTCGATATCGACCCAGTTCGGGATGACAATGATGCGATCAGCCGGCCAGCCGGTGCGCTGTGCGGTGAGTTGCGCATAGAACGGGCTGACGCAGACGACCTGGTCAACGGCCTCGATGCGGACATCGTTGAGCCAACCGGCATCGAGTTCGAAACGATGCAGGCGCACGATAAGTCTTTGGTTGTCCCGCTTGTGCCGGCTGTACCAGACCAGATTGGGACCGGCCCATTCGCAGATGATGACGTCGGCCCACTCCACCATGGCGCGACTGGCTTCCTCGTCGTGGCTGGCCAGAGCTGCCCAGTGGTCGATACGTACCTCGAGTTCGGGGAGTGCCTCGAGGTGTTCCTGGATGCGGGTGAAGAACTTGAGGTCGTGGCTCACGACTCCCACGCGCAACCGCGCACGTCCGGCAAGGGCGGGCGGAGCCGCCGGCAAGGCACGCTCGAGAAGACCTCGCATGCGATCGACCGACGCGGCCATCGTGTACGGCGCCACTGCGGCGGACATGTCCCGGCACGCGGCACCGTGCAACTCCGGATTGGCGATGAGTGACTGGCATGCGGCCACGATGTCCTCGGCACTGCCGACGAACAACGGGTAGTCCTCGCCGATGAGATTCACGTGCATCGGCGTTCGATTGAGGAGCGGGGGGACGCCTAGCGCTCCGAACTCGAGGACCTTGGTGGACAGTTCGAGGCTTGCGTCCATCTTCGGATCCCGCCACGACATCCCGAGATCGGCGGTAGACGTGAGTTCCATCGCCTGCTGGCGGGGCATTCCGCCGTGCCAAATCACTCCGGGGGAGTCTTCGAGGGCGCTGCGCATCCGGTTCGACCAGTCGGGGTCGTCCGGGACGTCGTGAATCTTGTCGCCGACCATGTGCAGTTCGGCGTCGATGCCCACGGCCGCGAGCATCGCCGGGATCTGCGTCATCTCGAGCGTGTTCCACAGCGGAGCGAACTTGCCCGTGTAGACCAGACGCAGCGGCCGCACCTGCTGACCGTCCACGCTCACCGGCGAGCGCTCGGGCAGACCGAACTCGGGCTCGGGAACGACGGGACTCCACAGCACAGAGCGACCACAGGCCGCGGGCACGGTGGATTCGAGAAGGCAGCGCAGTTCCTCCGTCTGACACATCATGTAGCGGCTCGCTCGCGCAATGGCCTGCAGTCGATCTACCTGTTCGTCGTCCATCGCCAGTGGGTCTTGAGCGATGTCGGTGAGGTAGGTCCACAGGCGACCCGTCAGTCGCTCGCTGGCCGCCGCCGCGGTGACGAACCGCAGGCCGCGGACGACGATGAGATCGGCCCGTTGCGCAGCATCGAGTTGCTCGAGATGGTCGACCGCCTGCGCGGGGGTGAGCGGGGTGCCCGTCCTCGCACCGTCGAAGGGATCAACGACGGTGACGCCGGACATCTCCCGAAGTGGTGCCACGAGCCGGTCGTTGTCCACGGGCGCCTTGAGGAGGACGCGCACCTCCACACCGCTGCGAGAGAGCGCCTCGCACATGGATTGCACCCAGATGGCCGAACCGTCAAGGATGTTGAGGTTGACGTCGCCGTAGACGAGTGCGCTGGTCATCGTGTGCTCCACAACACCGAGTCATGCTGACGGGGCAGCGTCGGGAGTCCCGCGATCTGCTCGATCAGCAGATCGAGGATGGCATCGGGATCGTCGAGGTCGACCTGGCGCGCGATGTAGGGCGTGGTGACCGCCATGTTGAGCAGGGTGCGATCGCGGAGGACATCGTCGGGGAGAGGCGTGACGACGATTCCCTCCTCGTGCAGAAGGTTCATCGATCGGTCGGACAGGGGAGTCCGCACGACGAGTTCCCGCGGTCGCCACGACTGCAGGAGGATCTGATCGACATCGGGATCAGCACCGGCGATCAAGGCCACATCCCACACGGCGCGCGGACGTGACTCGACGTCGAGGAGTTCCGCCAGGGTGGTCAACTGCACGGGCGCGGAGGCTCCGACCATGAGCGCACGCAGCACCGCCCGTCGCTGCCCGTCCGACATCGGTCGAGCTGCCTGTTCGAGCGCATCGGGGACGTTGGATGTCCCCTCGGTGAAGACGACGGCGCCGCGCGCTGCGTCCTGACCGGCCAGCAGCGTGCGCAGGTCCGCATCGTGACCGGCGAGGACACGGCGCCCCGAGGCCAGCAGGCCGAGGCTGGTCGACGTCGCCCCCAGGAGGTGGTCGGGGGTCCACATCGGGTCCGCCAAGCCGAACGACGCCTTCGAGATCGCCTCGCGCAAGGCCACCGAGCGTTGGAGGCGAGGGTCGGGGGAGCACTCATCGCGTCCTGACCGATCAGCCTCGATCGCCGCGCGTAGTTCGCGTTCGAGAGGCGTGCCCGCGCGGCTCTCGCGGGGAACGAAGATGGAGGCGGAATGCGGGACCTCCCCGAACTGCCAGGCGGCCGGGTCGATGCCCGGATGCCAGGGGTTGTCGCGGACCGAGCCCGGACCATCGACGACGAGATCGCACCGCTCCGCGAGTTCGGAGAGGAAGACGGTGCGGGACGGGGGCGTGGACCGAAGGAGGACCACGGGGCGCCCCTGCGCATGGGCCGCGTCGACCAACGCGGCGGCCGCGCGAAGTCGATCGACGGCTGCGGGGTCGCCGAGGTGCTCCCAGGATTCCCCCGGCAAGGCGGAAGCGGTGTCGATGACGACGATGTCGGCATCGACGGCTTCGATCAGTGCGGGGCCTTCGTGCGGAAGGGCATTGCTCACCGCCGCATAGGGCGCCCACGCGAGTGCGGTGCGGTGTGAGAGGGCGCCAGCGATGGCCAGGGATCCCTGCGCGGCCGCGGCTACCGACGTGCGCGGGATCAGTAGTCGCGGGGCGTCAAGATCGAGGACATCGTCGCGACGACCTCGCGTCGAAGGCGTGGTGGTCGGAGCCGTGCGTCGCGATCGGCGAAGCCGCCAGATGCGCCACAGATCGCGGGGAAGGGTGAGGAGTCGTCGTGGGCTCTTGGCCGCATTGACCAAGAGGTTGCCGACGACGTACGACGCACTGCGCTGTGCACGTTCGAGGGCGCGCTCCGCACGATCGGCACGGGCTTCGGCGCGCCGCAGGTCGTGTTGGAGGCGGGCGACCTGGTTGGTAGGGCCGGGCTCGGGGGGCGCCTGCAGTTCGTCGGCCGGACCCTCGGTCATTCGCGGCCGCGTTCGTCAAGCCAGTCCAAGATGACCTCGGCGATCCGATCACCGGCGTGCCCATCCCACAGGGGCGGGATCCGCTCGGCGTCGACGGGCTCGGTGAGGACCTCGTCAAGAAGGGCGACGAGCGTGGCGGGGGACGCGAGGCGATTGGTCCCATGGGTGATCGTGACCGGCCGCTCGGTGTTGGGGCGCAAGGTCAAGCAGGGCACCCGCAGCACGGTGGTTTCTTCCTGGACACCGCCGGAGTCGGTGATGACGGCACGGGCCCCGCTCACGAGGGACATGAAGTCCAGGTAGCCGAGGGGTTCCACGACGTGCACGCGCGGGTGATCCCCAATGCCGAGCGCCTCGAGGACGCGTCGCCCGCGCGGATGCAAGGGCAGAACGATCTCGGCCCGGGCAGCGGCTGAATGCACGAGGGCGACCAGTTCGGCCGCGGACTCAGGATCGTCGACGTTGCCCGGGCGGTGAAGGGTTGCGACGAGGTAGTCGTCGGGAAGTCCGAGGTCGGTACGAGCGCGCTGCGCGTCGAGGCGATCGAGGTTGGCGAGCAGGGTGTCGATCATGGGATTGCCGACCAGGTGGATCCGTTCCGCCGGCACCCCCTCGTGGGCGAGGTGAGCGATCGCGTCGGGACTGGTGCACAGCAGCAGGTCGGCGAGGCGATCGGTGACGATGCGATTGATCTCCTCGGGCATCGACATATCGAAGCTGCGCAATCCGGCCTCGACATGGGCCACGGGGATCTGCAGTTTGGCGGCGGCGATGCTCGCGGCCAAAGTGGAGTTCACATCGCCGTAGACGACGACCATGTCGGGTCGGGTGTCGAGCATCTCCACTTCGAGTCCGACAAGGATGGCGGCCGTCTGCTCGGCATGACTGCCCGAACCGACGCCCAGGTTGATGTCCGGCCGGGGGAGGTCGAGTTCGCGGAAGAAGATCTCCGACATGCGATCGTCGTAGTGCTGGCCGGTATGCACCAGGCGCTGACGGGCACCGCGGCGGGCGAGCGCGGCGATGACCGGGGCGGCCTTGGGGAAGTTGGGGCGGGCGCCGGTGACGTGCAGCAGGGTCATCTCGGCCTTCCCGTCATGTGGTCCTCGATTCAGCGCTCTACCTGCGCCGCCGTCTACTATCCCAGACCGGGAGGTGTCGATGGCTACGCGCGGGCAAGACCGGCGTGCCCGCGAGGGTGCGCCTACCGACGCGGACTCACCGCGGCCGATCGGCTCCTCGCCGCGGCTGTGGGAGCGCGTCCTGCCCACGGTGCAGCACACACCCCTCATCGTGACCGGTGCGGTCCGTCGATTCCGCGAGGATCCGGCCCGGGGTCGGGCCGCCCTTGAGCGCGCCCTTCCTCGGCTGACCCCGGGTGCACCGGGCGGTGACGTGCTCGCCGCACTCGATCGGGCGATCGCGGCGGATCGCTACGACGAGGCGGTCACCTTGCTCGAACGCCTTGCTCCGGGTGACCCCGCGCGCCTTGGCGCGGAACTTGCGGTGGCCGGACTCGCCGGGCGACTGAACGACGTCCTCGCCCATGAGCCGTCCGACCGACGCGGTCGGCGGGCGCTACGGCGTGCCGCGGCAGATCGGCAACGGCTCTCGGCCCCACTGCCCACCTGGTGCGCGGTATCGCCACGCACGCGTCCCACCACAGCAGAGGCGCCACGGATCCTCCACGTGGTGACCAATTCCCTGCCGCGCGTCCAGGCAGGCTCGACGATCCGCACTCAGCGCGTTGCCCGCGCGCAGCGCGACGCGGGGTGGGATGCCCAGGTCGTCACCCGTCCGGGATTCCCGGTCACTCGGGGTGAGGCCTGGGCCGCCGACGTGCAGTACGTCGACGGGATTCCCTATCACCGACTTCTGCCGCGGACGATGCCGTCCGAGGCTCGCGTGCCGGAGGTCTACGCCCGCGAGTTGGCCGCCCTCGTCGATGGGATCCGTCCCGATCTGCTCCACGGCGCCTCGGACCCGGTGAACGCCCGAGCCGCACTCGAGGTCGGGCGTCGGGCAGGTCTGCCGGTCGCCTACGAGGCGCGCAGCTTCTTCGAGGACACCTGGCTCAGCCGGCACGGAGGCGATCCCACGGCCGACACCTACCGCCTCCTCCGCGATCGCCACACCGAGATCCTGCGGGCCGCTGATGTTGTGACGACGCTCGGTGTGGCCATGCGCGACGAGATCGTGCGTCGCGGGGTCCCCGCCGATCGCGTGATCATTGCCCCCAATGCCGTACCGGCCGCCTTCCTCGAGCCGCGAGCGGACACGGCGGAGCAGGCTCGCAGTCGCCTCGGCCTTGAAAACGCCGATCTGTGGGTTGGCAGCCTCGCGACTCTGAACGCCGACGAGGGCTTCGACACTCTCCTCGAGGCACTGGCTCTCCTGCGTGCCGAAGGGGTCGACGCGCGAGCGCTGCTCGTGGGGTCTGGCCCGACCTCGGCTGACCTCGCTCGACAGGCGGAGCAACGTGCAGTGCCCCTGACCATGCCGGGTCGGGTCCCGGTCGACGCGGTCCTGCCCTGGTACGACGCGCTGGACGTCTTCGCCTTCCCGCGACATGACACGGCGCTCAACCGCCTGGTTACCGGACTCAAGCCTGTGGAAGCCCAGGCCCGGGAGATCCCCGTGGTGGGCAGCGACCTGCCGGCCGTGCGGGAGGTGTCCGCTCCGGGGGCTGCTCTCGTGGCGTCCGGGGACGCGGCCGCGCTCGCGGAGGCCCTCAGCGGCCTGCTGGATCCCCGTGAACGAGGGGAGCGAGGCCGCGCCGCGCGCCAGTGGGTGAAGGAGACACGCACGTGGCCTCGCGTCATGGAGGCCTACCGGGCCGCGTACTCTTTCGGGGGTATCAGCGCCGCCTGAGGGCGGAGCCGGCCATGGCGGCCGCGCGGCGACGAAGGATGGATATGGCACGCGATCTCGTGGTCATCGGGCTCGGCTATGTCGGTCTGCCCCTCGCCCAGGAGGCCTGCCGATCGGGCCTCACGGTCACCGGACTCGACGTCTCCGAGCATGTTGTATCGGGTCTCAACGCTGGCCGCTCGCACGTCGACGACCTGTCCGATGACGACATCGACGCCATGCTCAAGGCGGGATTCAGTGCGACGACCGACCCATCGGTCATCGGCGATGCGCACACCGTCGTCATCTGTGTACCCACCCCGCTGACGCCGGAGGGTGGCCCGGACCTCGGTGCCGTCCTCGGCGCAACGCAGTCGATCGCAGCGCACTTGCAGCGCGGGCAACTCATCGTCTTGGAGTCCACGACCTATCCGGGGACGACGGACGACGAGGTGCGCCCAGTGCTCGAGGCCGGCGGACTCGTTGCCGGCCGGGACTTCCATCTCGCCTTTAGCCCCGAGCGAATCGACCCGGGCAACCCCACCTATGGGATGCGCAACACACCCAAGGTCGTCGGCGGACACACGCCCGAGTGCACGGATGCGGCGTCAACGTTCTACGGGCGATTCGTCGATACCGTCGTGCCCGCGCGCGGGACCCGCGAGGCGGAGATGGCCAAACTCCTCGAAAATACCTACCGCCACATCAACATTGCACTCGTCAATGAGATGGCGCGCTTCTGCCACGAACTCGACATTGACCTGTGGGATGTCATCGCGGCGGCCAAGAGCAAGCCCTTCGGCTTTCAGGCGTTCTACCCCGGCCCCGGCGTTGGCGGTCACTGCATTCCGATCGATCCGAACTATCTGAGCTACCAGGTGCAGGCCAAACTCGGCTATCCCTTCCGCTTCGTCGAACTCGCGCAGGAGATCAACGCGGGAATGCCGACTTACGTCATCCGTCGGGTCCAGGACATCTTGAACGAGGACGGCAAGGCCCTGCGAGGAGCGCGCGTGCTACTCCTTGGCGTGACATACAAGCCCGACATCGCCGATCAGCGCGAATCACCGGCCAAGCCCATCGCCCAGCAATTGCGCGACAAGGGCGCCATCGTGGAGTACCACGATCCACACGTCACAGCCTGGCGTCTGAATGGCGAGACCCTCGCCCCGGTCCCCGACCTTGATGCCGCGGTGAGTGACGCGGATCTCACCATCCTGCTGCAAAACCACGATGCCTATGACATTCCCGCCCTCGTGGCGCGCTCGCGTCGTTTCTTCGACACCCGAGGTGTCACCCGAGGTAACGAGGCGGTGCGACTCTGATCGACGGCGGACAGCAGGTCGCAGCGAGCACCGTCACCGTCCCGGCCGACGTGCTCGCCCGGGAGGCCGGGCTCACCCGAGTCAACAGCCGGCCGCCCTTCTTCGCCTACCTCCGCTCGCTGTGGCAGCGGCGTGCGTTCATCCGCGCGTTCGCCAAGGCAAGCGTCGATAAGCAGAACACCAAGAGTCGACTGGGCCAGTTCTGGCAGGTGATGGATCCGGTCCTCACCATGGCCCTGTACTGGTTCCTCTTCGGATTCCTGCTCGGTGGTCGCGGCAGCGTGGAGAATTACACCGGCTTCCTCGCGGCGGGTGTCTTCAGTTTTGCGATCATTCGCCAGTCCATTACGGCGGGTTCGCGTTCCATCTCGGGCAATGAGGGACTCGTCCGCTCCATTCACTTCCCGCGCGCGGTCTTGCCGATCGCCGTGGTGATGAAGCAACTGCGGGTCTTCTACTACGCGATCCCCATCATGGTGGTGATTCTGCTCATTACGGGTGAGCCGATCACGTGGCGATGGTTGCTCGCGCCCGTCGGACTTCTGCTCATCGTGATGTTCTCGCTGGGTATGGCGATGATCATGGCCCGCATTGTGGCGACGCTGCAGGATGTGTCAGAGATCCTCGGATATCTGCTGCGCATCTGGGGATACATGTCCGGCGTGATGATCCCGATCGCCGACCGTCTCAGCCGGCTCGGCTTGCCGCCGTGGGCCGTGTTCATCATCGAAATCAATCCGGGGACGGTTTACCTCAACGTGATGCGTGATGCCCTCATGGCCTCCTATTACTCACCGGGCGGAGCACTGAACTGGATTCTGGCGGTCGCCTGGGCCGTGGTGATGCTGCCCTTCGGCATGTGGTTCTTCTGGCGGGCGGAGGATCGCTATGGTCGAGGATGACGATGAGATGGAGATCGATCTCAGTGAGGAGGCCGACTTCTCCGATGTCGCGCCACCACGCGAGAACGATCCGAACGCGCCAATCAAGGTGGTCGTCGACAACCTCCACATCGTCTATCGGGTGTGGACCGCTCCCGACCAGCCCCTAGAGGACACCGCCAGTCGCTGGCAGCGCATGCGCGCACGCCGGCCCGTGTCGACCAAGAGGGAGATCCATGCCCTGCGTGGCGTGAACTTCGTCGCGCGCCAGGGTGAGGCGGTGGGCGTCATCGGCAAGAATGGCGCGGGCAAATCCACGCTTATGCGCGCGATCGCCGGGCTCCTTCCGCCAAATCAGGGCGTGGTCTACGCCGACGGTCAACCGACGATGCTCGGCGTGAGTTCGGCGCTGATGCAGGCGCTGTCCGGCCTGCGCAATGTCGAGCTCGGCCTGCTTGCTTTGGGCCTCACTCCCAAGGAGGTCAAGGCGCGCATCCCGGACGTCATCGAATTCAGCGGAATTGGATCGGCGATCCATATGCCGATGAGCACCTATTCGTCAGGCATGTCCGCACGGTTGAAGTTCGCCATCGCCTCGGCGGTCACCCACGAAATCTTGCTCATCGATGAGGCGCTGTCGACCGGTGATGGTGAGTTCGTCAAGCGGTCGAGTCAGCGCATCCAGCAATTGCGCGATGACGCGGACACCATCTTCCTCGTAAGTCACTCGATGGGCGCCATCCGGTCCGCCTGCAATCGCGTGCTGTGGCTCGATGAGGGACAGATCCTGGCTGATGGACATCCGGACGACATCATCCCCGAGTACGAAGCGCGCTTCGGCCTGAAGTCGAAGAAGGCCATGCGTGAGCGGCGGAAGAAGCGCAAAGACGCCAACGAGCAGGCGATGGCCGAACTCGCCGCCGAAGGGTCGGACATGGTCAGCGCGACGGACCCGACGGTTCGCGGCCGGGACTAGCCGTGCGCGTCCTCGTCCTGTGTGCCGTGCACGATCCGCGAGATGCGCGCATCGCGGAACGCGAGATCGCGGCCCTTCTCGCGGCGGGGCATGAGGTGACCCAGGCCGGTCCGTTCAGCGCCTACGGCGCGGTGCCGCGTGATGGAGTGCGCGGCATCGATATTCCCCGAGCGACGGGCCGACGGCGCTTGGGCGCACTGCGTGAGTCGCGGCGAGTGCTGCGGCGTGAGGCTGCCTCCCACGACGTGGTGATCTTGCACAGTGCCGAAGCGGTAGCCGCCGCCACCGGGCTGCGCCATCCGTCCATCGTGTGGGATGTCCACGAGGACACCGCTGCGTCGCTCAGCCTGAAGCCTTGGTTGCCCAATCTGCTGCGTCGTCCCGTGGCCGGTCTCGCCCGTGCCGGGGAGTCGCTCGTCGAACGCCGTCGGCACCTTCTGCTCGCTGAGACGGCGTACGCACATCGGTTCGGCAGCGACCACCCGGTCGTGCCGAACAGTCCTGTGGTTCCGGCGCGAGTCCCGGCGAGCGGCCGCGGACGTGCGATCTACGTCGGGAGTGTGACAGTGGCGCGCGGCGGTGACGACCTCATCGCGCTGTCCCGACGACTGACCACTGTGAGCGTCGATGTGGTGGGCCCGGCGACCGGGGACCTGGTGGGACGGCTGCGCGCGGCCGAGGGTGAGTCGTTTCACTGGTGGGGATTCCGTCCCAACGCCGAAGCGCTCGCGCAGGTGGAGGGAGCGACCGTTGGCCTGTCACTCCTGCACGACGAGCCGAACTATCGGCACTCCATGCCCACCAAGGTGTTGGAGTATCTCGCACGCGGTGTGCCCTTCATCTCGACTCCGCTTCCCCTGGCCGTTGACGTGGCCGAGCAGAGTGGCGCGGGGGTGATTGTGCCGTTCGGGGACCTCGATGCCGCGGCCGTCGCGGTGCAAGAGCTCAACGACGACGACGCGCGACGTCAGGCGATGGCCGAGGCTGGGAGGGCGTGGGTGCGTGCGAATGCCGACTGGGCCAACGACGGCCCGGCCTTCGTGGCGATCCTGGAGTCCTGGGCGCGGGGTTAGGCTGCGCCGGCTCGGCCGGCGTCGCACTACCGAGCGCGCATTGCCATCGGGCGCCGGCCTGCCGGGCGCCTAGTCGCCAGACTCCTCCTCCGCCGCGGGCTTGCCGCCGCGGCGTTGGCTGAGCAGGTAGGCGGCGGCCCCGGCCGCTCGGGCCACGTCCTCCGGTGTGGGTACGCCGTCGGTGCCATCGGCCGCGACCGCGAGGTCCGCGAGATCTCCGAAGATTCGCACTCCGGTGGCGCCGAGGTCGGCGATGTCCTCGGCGGCCCAGGTGCTCACGGTCGGAAGTAGCGCGGCCGGGAGTCCGAGTCGCTCGCCGCGATCCGGGCGGTCCGTCCAACCGCGACGGATGAGGGCGCGATGGGTCGACCGGACCTCTCGCCGGCCTTCGCCGGCCGCACGGGCCGCCAGGTTGAATCCGAAGATCGCGTAGGTCTCCGGCCCAGTCAGCGAGATGTTCGCTTTGTCCTCGGGTACCACCGGCGGGAGGGCTGGTAGGTCGTCGATGCCGCAGGCGGACGCGAATCGCTCCCACACCAGGGCCGCGCCGCCCCCGGCAGCGGGGACCGTGACCACGCGAACGGACTGCGCCCCTGCCGCCAGCCAGCGCCGCACGAGTTCGCCGTATCGATACGCCCGCCAGAATCCTCGGCGCAGCTCATCGCGATGACTCTGCGTTTCGCGTTCCTGCGCGCGCAGGCGCAGGTAGTCCGGATAGGCCTCGAAGTTGCCGTTGCGCATGTGCTGCTGCCAGGAACTCGGCAGGATCCGCGCGAGATCGCGCGCGGTGACCACGACGTCCATCGATACGCCGTCGAACGCATCGACGACCGCAGCCGCTCCGTCATCGGTGAGCACCGACAGCGCTTCGGCGGACAGGATGACCTCGCCGGGGGCGCTGTGCACCACCGAGAGAAGTGCTTCGGCATCGGAGCCGTCCTGCTCGGTCCAGGCATCCGGCTGAAGGCCGATGCCGCCGGATTGGCGCGCGAGATCGATGAGACCGGGCACCTGATTGTGGTCGACGCGGCCGCGGGTCTCGATGGGATAGATGGTGGGGGCAAGTTCACCGGCGAGGACCAGCGCCTGCAGGGCGCGTTGAACGTATGTGGTCGCGGTTTTGCGCGGTCCGATGTGCAGAACGACGCGCGATGCCACGGGCTGGCCTCAGCGACCGAAGCGACGCCGGACGGCCGCGACGAGATCCTCGGGTCGCTGGTCGTCGCGGCCGAGGCAGTAGGCCCCGGCCACACCGCACAGGGTTGCTGCCGCCCACAGCAGGGACGACGACCCTGGATTGCGGCGTGAGCTCACCGCCGCCGCCAGGGACAACACTCCGGCGGCCGCGAGTGGGAGGAGGGCAGCCGGCAAATCGCCCGCTTCACCGGAGATGCGCGACGTGCGGGCACCGACACTCGACCCGCTCTGGGCGTGCTTGGGCTGGTACTCCTCGGGCTCGCGCAGGTCCAGGGTCTTGCGCTTGCCGACCGCGGTCTCTACGCCGTAGCCGTGCTCCACGAGCCAGCGGGCACCCTCGGCCTCGATCGCGACGAGCTCCTCATCGGTGAGGGTGTCGCGCCACGCGCCAGAGCGACCGTCGGTGATGTGGTTGGAGGTCACGCGCAGGTCGTCGTCGACACCGTGCGCCTTGGCCGCGACTGCGCGCTGCTCCTGAGCCGCGAGATCGACGTCCGCGACGATCTTGGCCACTCCGGCCTCATCGATATCCACCTCAAGGAACGTCGCGAGATCGCGGACCAGCCCCGGAACGTCATCGCGGAAGTCTTCATATTTGCCGATCCAGACATCCTTGCGTGAGGTCCAGAACTCATCACCGCGCAATTCACGGCGCACGATGAGGCGACTGTTGCGCGCACCACGCTCGGGATCGCCCGGCTTTGCGCGGCCCTTGCGATAGAGCGAAGCGACGACGTCGCGAGGGTCGCGATAGGTGTAGAGGTATTTCGCTCCCGCGTCCGGGAAGTCGCCGCGGTTGAGGGCCGGCCGGAAGTGCACCTTGGCCATGAGGAGATCAGCCGGGTCCGCCGCCGCCGCGGGATATTCCGACGTGGGGATGCCACGCGGGTTGCGCAGGCCAGGGCGACCGTCGACGAGTTGTCGGGCGATCTGCCACACGAGCGTGGAACCGGAGCGGTGCATGCCGCAGACGAGGAGAAGCACGTGCGCAGTCTAGGTGCTGCGGACCGGGAGTCCGGCGAGGTAGGCCATCGCCGCGCCCGCTGCGCGGGCGATCTCGTCCGGATCGGGACCGTCACCGACGGGAGCGTCGGCGTCCACCAGGAGATCGGATCGCGGACCGACGAGGATGGCCGAGGTCGAATCGAGAACCTCGACATCGTCACGGGCCCACGCGCGGACCCGTTCGGCCCAATGGCGGGGGAGTTGAACGGGTGTTCCGCGGTCAGGTCGGACCGCGAAGGCCTCGCGCACCAGCCGGCCGCGCAGGGCACGCAGGTCAGGTCCGTCGGCCTTCACCGAGTCCACCTGCCGGTTTAGGGCGGCGAGGACCAGGACCTCAGGCTCGGTCAGACCGACATTGGCGGCGAGGTCGTCGATGGTCGGAGGAGTTTCTGGCAGCGCGGGGCCCACGTCAAGGGCGCGCCGGAAGCGATGCCACAACTCATCCGGGGCCGCGCCGCGGCGGGGGACGGTGACGACGCTTACGGTGCGCGCGAAGGGCGCCCAGCGTTCGACCAGGGTGCCGATGGCATAGGCCCGCCAGAAGGTCTGGTCCGGATCGTCGTTCCACCGAGCGGCGCGCTCCCGTGCGTTGCCCTCGCCACGACGGTCGGCCTGTTGCTGAAGGAACGACGGGAAACTCGTCGACCTGCCATTGCGGATGTGCTGCTGCCACGAACTCGGCAGCACGCGTCCGAGATCACGGGCGGTGATGATGACGTGGGTGTTGGGGACCCCAAGACTCTCGACAAGACGTCGCGCTGCGTCGGCGTCGATGACGGAGAGCGCCTCGCCTGACACGATCGCCGTGCCATCCCACTGGCCGACCTTGCGCACGAGGCCGTTCCATGATCCTTCCTGCCCTCGCGCACGGGCCTCGGGCACCCACGGGAAAGAGGCGGTCCCGAGCAGTCCGTAGGCGGCCGCTTCATGGTTGTAGACCTCGCGGCGCCCGTGCAGGCGCGTTGGGTAGAGCACGCCGTCGCGCTTGAGCGAGGACGAGAGGGCCGCGAGGACGCGCTGGAGGTACGTCGTACCGGACTTCTGCGTACCGATGTGCAGCAGCAGTCGATCGGCCACACGCGCTCCCTGCGACTCGGGACGTCCTCGACGTCGGGAGCCCCATCCTGTCACGACCCGATCGCGTGGCAGGCTTGCCCGCGTGCGCGTGGCGACGGTCGGAAATTTCGATGGGGTGCATCGAGGGCATCAGGCCTTGATCGCCCGCGCCCGCGCGGCGCTGCCCGGGGATGCGGACGACCGCGTCATCGTCGTCACCTTCGATCCCCATCCGCAGGCCGTCCTGCGCCCGGACGCGGCACCCAAGTTGCTCGCCACACTGCCGCGCCGCATTGAGCTCCTGCGCGAGCACGGCGCGGACGATGTGGTCGTGGTCCCGTTCACCCGCGAGTTCGCGGCTAACGAACCCGAGGACTTCGCGCGCTTGCTGCGAGATGATCCGGGCATCGCCGCTGATCGTGTGGTTGTTGGCGAGAACTTCCGATTCGGCCGTCGTGCCAGCGGTGACGTGAGCGACCTCACCCGGCTCGGACAGGAGCTCGGTTTCACCGTGGATGCCGTACCCCTGATGGAGGCGGAGTCGGCCGACGGGGTGCCGTGGTCGTCCAGCTTCGTGCGCGAGCAGATTGACGCCGGGGACATGGGGGCCGCCGCCGCGGCCCTCGGCCATCCGCATCGCCTTGAGGGCCCCGTGCGTCACGGCGATGCCCGGGGTCGGGAGCTGGGCTACCCCACGGCCAACCTCGAGGTGGGCCCGCAATTCGCGGTGCCGCCCGATGGTGTCTACGCGGGCTGGCTGCTCGATGGCCCCGAGCGGTACCCGGCTGCTGTCTCCATTGGCACCAATCCCCAGTTCGCCGGGACCGAGCGGCGGGTGGAGGCCTATGTCCTCGATCGGGACGATCTCGACCTCTACGACCACGACGTGGCGCTCGACCTGGTGTCCCGACTGCGGGGACAGGCCACCTTTGCGTCGGTGGACGACCTCATCGAGCAGATGGGTCGAGATGTCGCCATGGCACGGGGGGCCCTCGGGGGCTGATACCCTTGGCCACTGACGGTCCTGGGGCGGGCGCCCTGGGATTCGTGTCGGTTCGGGACTTCCGAGCCCCCGGCATCGCCGCAAGGCGTCTGTCGGTCCACGCGCCCTGAAGGAAATCATGTCTCTCGACACCGCAACAAAGCAGCAGATCATCGCCGAGTACGGCCAAAACGCGCAGGACACCGGTAGCCCGGAGGTCCAGATCGCGATGCTGAGCCGTCGGATCACCGACCTCACCGAGCACCTCAAGACGCACAAGCACGACCATCACTCGCGTCGCGGCCTGCTCATCCTGGTCGGCCAGCGCCGTCGCCTCCTGCAGTACCTGCAGAAGGTGGATATCGAGCGCTACCGCTCGATCATCGAGCGCCTCGGCCTGCGCCGCTAGGTGGCGTAGGTCGAAGGGACTGCCTGCGCCGCTAGGTGGCGTAGGCCGGAGGGACTGCCTGCGCCGCTAGGTGGCGTAGGCACATAACTACATAGACATTCATCCACGACGTCCGTCGCCGATCCGTGATCGGTCCTCGGTAGTGGCTTCCGGGCGTGGACCCGTGGGCCTCGATCGAAGACCGACCCCCAGGTGGTGGGCGCCGAGGTCGCCATGCGACCGGCACCGACAGGAGATACCCGTGGAGGGTTCTGTAACAACCACCGAAGCTGTCTTGGACAACGGCAGCTTCGGCAAGCGCACCGTTCGATTCGAAACTGGCCGACTGGCCCGTCAGGCGGGTGGCAGTGTTGCCGCTTTCCTCGACGACGACACCATGGTGCTCAGCGCTACTTCGGCTTCGAAGCAGCCCAAGGAGCACTTCGACTTCTTCCCCTTGACCGTCGACGTCGAAGAGCGGATGTACTCCGTGGGCCGCATCCCCGGCTCGTTCTTCCGCCGCGAGGGGCGTCCCACCGAGGATGCGATCCTCACCTGCCGTCTCATCGATCGCCCGCTGCGTCCGTCCTTCGTGAAGGGCCTGCGCAACGAGGTTCAGGTCGTCGTGACGGTCTTCGCACTCAACCCCGATGATCTGTACGACGTCCTCGCGATCAATGCCGCGTCCGCGTCCACCCAGATTTCCGGGCTGCCGTTCTCCGGCCCGATCGGTGGCGTCCGCGTCGCCCTCATCGATGGCCAGTGGGTGGCTTTCCCCCGGCACTCCGAGCTCGAGCGTGCGGTCTTCGACATGGTCGTGGCCGGTCGCGTGGTGGGTGACGATGTCGCCATCATGATGGTCGAGGCCGAGGCGACGAACGAGACGATCAACCTCGTCGCAAGTGGCGCCACGGCACCGACCGAGTCGGTCGTCGCGGAGGGACTGGAGGCGGCTAAGCCGTTCATCCGCGTCCTGTGCGAAGCGCAGCAGGCTCTCGCGGACACCGCCGCCAAGCCGGTGGCCGAGTTCCCCGTGTTCCTCGACTACACCGATGATGTCTACGACGCCGTGGCCGAGGTCGCGTCCGCTCGTGTCGCCCAGGCGCTCACGATCGTCGGCAAGGCCGAGCGTGAGAGCGCCCTGGATGACATCAAGGCTGACGTCATGTCCGCCCTCTCCGACCGTTTCGAAGGTCGCGAGAAGGAGATCAGCGCGGCGCTGCGCAGCGTGACGAAGAACAGCGTCCGCGAGCGCGTCCTGCGCGAGAAGGTTCGCATCGACGGTCGTGGCCCGCGCGATATCCGCGTCCTGGCCGCGGAGGTCGACGTGCTCCCGCGCGTGCACGGGTCGGCCCTGTTCGAGCGCGGTGAGACGCAGATTCTCGGCGTCACCACGCTGAACATGCTCAAGATGGAGCAGTGGCTCGACACGTTGTCGCCGGACAACCGCAAGCGCTACATGCACAACTACAACTTCCCGCCGTACTCCACCGGTGAGACCGGCCGAGTCGGTTCGCCGAAGCGTCGCGAGATCGGGCACGGCGCACTTGCCGAGCGCGCCCTCGTGCCGGTGCTGCCGACCCGCGAGGAGTTCCCCTACGCGATCCGACAGGTATCCGAGGCACTCGGTTCCAACGGCTCGACCTCCATGGGCTCGGTGTGCGCGAGCACGATGTCGCTCATGGCGGCGGGTGTGCCCCTGAAGGCTCCCGTGGCCGGCATCGCGATGGGCTTGATCTCCGGCGAGGTCGACGGCAAGACCGAGTACGTCGCCATCACCGACATCCTCGGCGCCGAGGATGCGTTCGGCGACATGGACTTCAAGGTTGCCGGCACCAAGGACTTCGTGACGGCGCTGCAGCTGGACACCAAGCTCGACGGCATTCCCGCGTCGGTGCTGGCGGGTGCGCTGGACCAGGCTCGCGAGGCGCGCCTGACCATCCTCGATGTCATGAACGAGGCGATCGACGCACCGGGCGAGATGTCGCTCTACGCGCCGCGCATCATCACGGTGAACATTCCGGTGGACAAGATCGGCGAGGTGATCGGGCCGAAGGGCAAGATCATCAACCAGATCCAAGAGGACACCGGCGCTGACATCACCATCGAGGACGACGGCACGATCTTCATCGGTGCCGCCGACGGCTCGTCGGCGGAGGCGGCTCGGGCCAAGATCAACGCGATCGCCAATCCGACAATGCCCGAGATTGGCGAGCGCTACCTCGGCACCGTCGTCAAGACGACCAATTTCGGCGCCTTCGTGTCGCTCGTGCCCGGCCGCGATGGCCTGCTGCACATTTCCGAGGTCAAGAAGCTCTCGCCGGACAAGAAGCGCCTCGAGAATGTCGAAGAGGTTCTCAAGGTGGGCGACAAGGTCCAGGTCGAGATCAAAGAAATTGATCCGCGGGGCAAACTCTCGCTCATCCCGGTGCTCGACGAGTCGGCCGGAGACTCGGCGGAGTAACACATCGTGACTGCGCGCAGGGCCTCGACGCGCACCCTGGTCCAGGGTGCTGGCGGGGCCCTCGTGCGTCTCACGACCCTGCCGAACGGGTTGCGCATCGTGACCGAGGCCGTTCCCGGAGTGCGCTCAGTGTCCTTCGGCGCCTGGGTCGGGGTGGGGTCGCGCGACGAAACCCCCCAGCAAACAGGATCGGCACACTTCCTCGAGCATTTGCTCTTCAAGGGGACCGCGCATCGCTCAGCCTGGGAAATTACCGCGCCGATCGAGGCGGTAGGGGGCGAGATGAACGCCTTCACCACGAAGGAGTACACCTGCTACTACGCGCGCGTCCTCGACGTCGACATTGATCTGGCGGTCGACGTCGTCACCGATGTCGTCCTCCACGGTGCACTGCGATCAGAGGATATCGAGAGCGAGCGCTCGGTCATCCTCGAAGAGATCGCCATGAACGAGGACGACGCATCCGACCTCGTGCACGACCTGTTCATGGGCACCTACTACGGCGCCGGCCCCCTCGGGCGCAGCATTCTGGGCAGCCAAGATTCGATCCGATCCCTATCGCCGCCGAGTATTCGCAGTTTCTATCGACGCAACTATGTCCCTGAGCGCATGGTCATCTCCGTCGCGGGTGCGGTCGATCACGAGCACATCGTCGACCTGGTCCGTGGTGCGTTTGGTGATAGGTACCCCGAGGCCGAGCCGATCGTGCGCATCGCGTCGGCCCGTCAGGCACGTGTTCCTGGGCGAGGCTCCCGCGGTCACCTGCAGCGGCCGTTGGAGCAGGCAAACATCGTCGTGGGCCTCGGGGGGATTCGGCGCACCGACGAGCGCCGATATGCGCTTGGGGTGTTGAACGCCGCCCTCGGTGGGGGCATGTCGAGTCGGCTCTTCCAGGAGGTGCGCGAGGCCCGAGGATTGGCTTACTCAGTGTTCTCCTTTGCCACGAGCTTCTCCGACACCGGCTACACCGGCGTCTACGCGGGATGTCTGCCGAACAAGGTCGACGACGTTCTCGAGGTCTGCGAGGCGGTCGTGGGGGACATCGCCGCGAACGGACTGAAGGAGGACGAACTCGAGCGCGGCAAGGGCCAGATGCGCGGGGGAGTCGTGCTCGGCCAGGAGGACACCGGCGCGCGGATGAGCCGCATCGCCAAGGGTGAGTTGCTCTACGACGACATCCCGTCGATCGATGAGGTCCTCCAACGCATTGACGAGGTCACCGCCACGGACGTGGCCGACCTGGCCGCCGAACTCCTCACGGTCCCGCCGACCTACGCCCTCATCTCCCCCCGCTGATCCGTCGGGGGCTAGTAGTGGCTCCGCAACGGCCGATCGCATTCAACGCGCGCTGTGGACAGTGCCGGCAAGGTTGCCAGCGTGGATTCACCGGCGGCTGTGGACAGTTCTGGCGAGGTGGCCAGTGAAGCGCCAGCCCTCCCTGTCATTGCCTCAGCGTAGTTCCGCCGTCTGACACCAAGTCCGCTCCGGTTCGGATCCGTCCAGGATCCCCAGCCACCAACGGACGTGACAGGAGAGCCCTAGTAGTCGCGAATGGTTTGACCGTCTGCAACCGGGCCGCGGCGCGCCTGGCGCACCAACTCGGCGGCATCGCTGATGAGCAAGACACCGGCCCTCGCGTCGGCGCGCCCCGCCTGGCGCACGTCAGCGACGTACTCGGACTTCTTCGGATACATTCGCTTGACAAGCTTGCGGGGGAACGGCTTTTGGTAGCCGGTGAGATTGCAGAACAGTCCGCCGGTACTCACCGGACCGCGCGTGGCGACCGGCACGTCTGCGGGCGGCAGGCGCAATCCGCCGCGTGCGTTGCCGCGCGTGTCGCGCACGATCGCGCCATCCCGGCGCTCGATCCGATCCACTTCGGCCGGCGCAGCATCGGTTTCGTGCCACGCGGCGAGCGCCTCAAGGGCGGAGTGCCAGGCGAAGCGCATCGGGAAGTCGTTGATTCCCATGGGCGCCGTCCAGTCGCAGGCGGGCGTGAACGGCAGTCCGTAGTCCCGGCTGAGGATGTCGAGTGCCTGCTGACTGCCCCAGCGGTCGTTGTGCGAGGACCCCGCAACCTCCCAGAGTCGGAAACGATCGGTCGGCGTCGTTGCGTCATCGCGCCACACGGCCGCATCGCCGCCACCGGGCTGGTCGAGGGGGTCAGACTCGGTTTGAAGGTTGATCACCGGGGCGCCGCCCGCGTCGATGCGCCGCTGGGCGACGGAGGTGGAGGTCCCCACGGGTGCGCCCCCGCCCTCCGGGGCAACGAAGCCGAGGTTGGTGGCCCGGGTGCCGCGGTAGGCCACGAGGAAACCGTCGAAGACCTGATCGCGCGGGTGGATCGCGTTGATGTAGGTCACGGCATACCCGGCCATTTGCGACTGACCGGTGAGGTACGTCGACCGCACGGCGTAGCCGGCCAGGGGCCCGTCGGCGTCCTGGGCAGCGACCAGGCGTCCCACCGCGGACGTGAGATCCCAGGCCAGCGACGGGTCACGCAGCCCGTACACCGGTGTTTGCGCCGCCTGCGGTGTCATGAGGTTGAGGTCGAGGTCGGTGTAGCGGTCAGGTTGGGGTCGGAAGCGCGTGAGCGCGTCGAGTCCGGTCTGCTGCACCGTGATGCCGACGTATCCCCAGCCCTCCCGCATGAGGTACTCGTGGGCCTGCTCCCAGGCGACGTCGAGGTCGACGGTGGTCGTGGTGTTCATCATTTCGACGAGGACGCGTCCGTTGAAGTCGGCCGGATCGACCGGCAGCCGGACGATCATGCGGCTGCGGTACTCCCCGCGCGGCGAGGCGGGCGCCGGGGTGGCGACCACCTCCGTGGATTCACCGACGTACTCGTAGACCTGGGGGTCGCGCAGCGCAAGGGCGAATTCGCGCTCGCGGTAGCCGAACTTGGGGAGGTCCTGAAGCGCCGCAGTGAAGAACGTCGCCCCGGGGATCGGGGTGGCTACTACGGAGACCGGTTGCACCGGAGTCTCAGCGACGGCTGCTGTCGGTAGCAGGGCGACGGTGGTGGCGACGGTGGCGAGGGAGATGAACGTTCGGCGGATGCGCATGGGGCCATCCTGACTGTCTGCGGGGCTGGTCGCACCTCGGATGTCCGCAGTCCGATCCAGGAGACGACTAGGCTGACCAGCATGCTCAAGGTGGGAGTGATCGGTGCCGCCGGTCGGATGGGTGCCGAAGTGTGCCGCGCAATCGACTCGGCCGCCGACCTTCAGTTGGCGGCCGCGGTCGATATCGGCGATCCGATGGACCGGCTGGTCGCCTCAGGAGTCGACGTCGCCGTCGACTTCACCACCCCCGATGCGGTCATGGACAACCTCCGCTTCTGCATTGATCAGGACATCAACGTCGTCGTGGGCACGACCGGCTTCACCGAGGAGCGTCTCGCCGATGTGCGCGAGATGCTGGCCGCCCATCCCACGACCGGCGCGGTGATCGCACCCAACTTCGGTCTCGGTGCCGTCCTGCTCATGCGCTTTGCCCGGGAGGCTGCACCGTATTTCGAATCGGTGGAGGTCATCGAACTGCACCACCCCGACAAGGCTGACGCGCCGTCAGGGACCGCTGCGCACACCGCTCACGGCATCGCCGCGGCGCGGGCGGCGGTGGCACCGAGCCCAGACGCAACTCAGCACGAACTCCCAGGCGCACGCGGTGCCGACATCGAGGGTGTCCGGGTGCACTCGGTGCGCGTCCGCGGACTGGTCGCCCATGAAGAGGTTCTTCTCGGCAACCCGGGCGAGGTCCTGACTCTGCGGCACGACTCGCTCGATCGCGCGTCCTTCATGCCGGGGGTGCTGCTCGCCGTGCGTTCCGTGGCTGCTCACCCGGGGCTCACCCTCGGGCTGGAACCGTTGCTGCAGCGATGACAGCCCGCCGCTGGGCCTGGGTCATCACCGGTGCCCTTGCCGCCTACCTCCTCCTTGCGGGGTGGCGAGGCATTGTCCTGATCGCCTCGGGCAGCGTGACCGCGATCGCCCTGGGGATCGCGGTGCTCATCATTCCCGCCATCGGCGCGTGGTTGGTCTGGCGGGAGATCGACTTCGGGTACGCCATGCAGGAGATGGGCGCGGAACTTGCCGAGCGCGGCGATCTCCCCGTCGATGACTTTGAACGCATGCCTTCCGGACGCATCACCACCGCGGACGCGGAGCGCTTCCTCGCCGTCGAGCGCGAACGGGTTGATGCGCAACCCCAGGACTGGGCGTCGTGGTACCGACTCGGTCTGGCGCTGGACGCCATGCGTGACCGGCGCCGAGCACGGGCGGCGATGCGCGAGGCTCGCCGGCTGCGCGACGCCTAGGTCATCGAGTCTCGCGCCACCAGGTGCGCAACGTGCTGACCGCCGCATCGGACGCCTGGGGCCGGCCCCACAGGTCCGATGACGCCGAGGCCACATGCGTGAGCACCTGACCGTCGGGCGTGTTCAGGACGACCGTCCAGCCCGCTACCTCGATGGGCAGGCCGAGCCATCGGCTCCGCGGCACCGTGTCGACCTCGCGCACGTCGTCCCACGGGATGACGAGGGTCATGCGCAGGCGCGACACCTTGACGCCTGCGTCACTCACGGAGGTGCCGACCGCCCAGGCGCGGCCCAGGAGCAGGGCGCTGGCGATGAGGAGGACGACGCTCACGACGAGCCCGATGAGGGAGGGAGCGGCGAGCAGGGAGCTGATCATGGCGGCCCCACCGGTGACGAGCAGTGCCGTCGCCGTGATGAGCAAGGTCAGCCGCCACGGGCCGCGCGGCGGCACCCTCACCCAGGTGCGTTGCACGGCGGCGTCATCCTGGGGCACCGGCCGTGGTGCCGGCCAGAGGAAGCCAAAGATCGGTCGCTGCGGCTTCAGGGCAACCACCCCAGCGCGCGCACCACCGCTGTGACCGCGGCGGCGACGATGAGGACGACGAGGAAGGGTGCGCGCAGCAGGAGTGCGACAAGTGCCGCGAGGACGCCGGGGACCCGCGCGTCGAAGGTGATCGACGTGCCGGAGACGAAGGTCCACAGTCCGATGAGCGCCGACAGCAGGGCGATAGGGATGAGGACAGTGATGCGTCGCGCAAGGGGAGTGTCGAGCCACTTCTCCGGGACGACGTACCCAAGGAGTTTGAGGCCGTAGGCCGCCCCCGACGCGATGAGGATCGTCGGCCACATCAGCGCTCCACCTCCGGGGCGCGCGCACCAAGGACGAGTCCGACCGCGATGCCCGCGGCTCCCGCGAGCAGCACCGGCAGCCCCGCGCTGAGGAACGGTGCGAGGATCACGGCGGTGCCGAGGGAGGCAATCGCGACCCAGCGCATGGGCCAGGAGTTCAACCGCGGCCAGATAAGCGCGAGGAACGCGGCCGGCGCGGCCGCGTCGAGGCCGAAGACGTTGGGATCCTCGATGAAGCCGGCACCGACGGCGCCGAGCAACGTGCCCAGATTCCACAGTACGTAGATCGCGATGGCGGTGGACCAGAAGGCGAGGCGTGCCGCATCGCGACGATCCTCATGTCCCACGGCCATTCCGGTGGATTCGTCGATCGTCCACTGGGCGGCGAGGAGTCGGCGCAGGCCGCGAACGCGCAGGATCGGGGCCATGGCCACGGCATAGAAGGTGTTGCGGGTGCCGATGAGGGTCGCGGTGGAAATGGCGACGAGTGCACTGCCGCCGGAGGCGATCACGGCGATCAGGGCGAACTGCGAGGCGCCGGTGAACATCAGCAGTGACAGTGCCTGCGTCTGCCACACACTCAATCCGGACGCCACCGCCAGCGCACCGAAGGAAATGCCGTAAGCACCGGTGCCGATGCCGATGGCCAGGGCGTCGCCGATGATGGCGCGCCGTGGGTCTGTGCCCTTCATCGGTGCGCGTCCACGATCTCCTCGACCCGCGCGCGTGCGGCCGCGTCGTGGGCGGGGATCGTGCTGAGGCGGGTACGTCGTTCCATGACGTCCGACACCGTAGTCGCCCCCTCGCAGGTCACCGCGTGGACCACCTCGACCCCGAGGACGCCGACACCGGGCGCCACCGGCTCGAGGAGTGCGGCATCCGCTTCCGCGTAGGAGGCGACACGTGGTGCCTCCGCGCCGTACCGGCGCACGAGGCGAAGCGGAATCCCGGTCGGAGCCTTCGTGCGTCGGGGTTGAGCCCCGAGGAGGGGCAGTGACGCGGTGCGGCAGGGTCCGGCCGGCAGGTCCGCAGCGTCGAGGGCGTCCTGCGCCATGCGGCGATAGGTCGTGAGTTTGCCCCCGGTGACGGTGATGAGGTCGTCGGGTCTGCGGGCGACGCGGTGTCGTCGGGAAATGTCCGCCGAGGAACTCGCGGAGTCGGCCACGAGCGGGCGAAAGCCTGCGTACGACCCAACGACGTCATCGTCGGACAGTCCGCGCTCGAAGGCTGGCGCGAGATGCTCAAGAATCCACCGCGCGTCATCGTGCGGGGCTGCCGGCAGGGTCACCGGTCGACCCGGCACCTCAACGTCCGTGATCCCCGCGATGACCGGCCCGTCGGCCGTGGGCAACGCGAAGACATAGCGGCCGAGGTCACCGGGGACGGGCACGGTGATTGCGGCCCGTGGATATCCGAGCGCGGCTGGGTCGAGGAGCACGTGCGATCCCCGGGAGAGGACGAGCGGTGTCTGCGCATCGAGTTCCTCCGTCCAGATGCCGGCGGCCACGATGACCTGGCGGGCGCGCAGGGTGAAGGTGTCCCCGTCCGCGTGCACGAGCACCTCCGTGCCCGAGGCGGACTCGGCGCGGGCACGGGTCACGATGCGCGCGCCGTGTGCGGCCGCAGTGCGTGCCACCGAGATGACGAGTCGTGCGTCATCGACAAGTTGGCCGTCCCAGTGCAGCGTCGCCCCGATCAGGCCATCGCGAGTCAA
>Ga0208004_1000130_pt1 | contig 28311 bp, 26 predicted proteins | sample DEB08_DNA_6_FD_184522 | JGI IMG/M metagenome (GOLD analysis project Ga0208004, IMG submission 184522) | Aqueous microbial communities from the Delaware River and Bay under freshwater to marine salinity gradient to study organic matter... | ecosystem: Environmental > Aquatic > Marine > Coastal ...
AGAAAAACACATGAAGCACAACAAGCGCGACTGGGTTGGCTAATTATTTTTGGCTCGTTGCCAATTATGGTTTTTGGGTTTCTTCTTCAAGATCAAATACGGGAGGACTTCAGATCGCTCTGGATAATCGCAACCGTGCTCATTGTTTTCGGATTGATACTGGGAATTGCTGATCGTTACTCCCGGAGCTCGCGCTACTTAGATGACATGAGAATGAAAGATGGCCTCTTAGTCGGCTTTGCCCAAGCCCTTGCGTTAATTCCTGGGGTTTCCAGGTCGGGCGCCACAATTGCAATGTGTCGGATCCTGGGCTTCTCGCGCGTTGAATCGCTTCGCTACTCATTTTTGCTTGCGATACCTGCAGTGTTGGCAAGCGGTTTCTATGAACTTAGCCAATCAGTTTCCCAACCAGAGTTATCCAAGTTCTCTGCGCTTGAGACCACAGTCGCAACCTTGGTTGCTTTTGTAGTTGGGTATCTAGTGATTCGTTGGTTCCTTAAGTTCGTGAGTAGAGCAAGCTTTGCGCCCTTTGTGATTTATCGAGTATTACTCGGTTCAGTTCTACTAGTTCTTTTAGGAGTCGGCGTCATTTCCGCCTAGGATTTTGATTTAATAAACTGAATTGAATTCTCAAAAATTGTTTCGGCATCGTGATCTAGAGTCGCAACATGATAGGAATTTGCTAGCTCAATTCGCACTTTATCTTTGGCTCCGAGCTCATCCATGATTATTTCGGTATTGGATACCGGAAGAACATGATCTTCAACGCTATGGAAAAGTAAGGTAGAGCAGGTCACGGAATCTAAAGCTGCACGCGTTGCTTTGAGAAAGCGATGCAGTTGGGCAACTCCTTTCATCGGAAGTGCGTCATATCCCCACTCAGTTACGCCCGACTTCTTAATGTCATCTCCAACGGAGGGCCGTTTTGGAGTTATGTACTTGATCAGATCGATGAATCGAATTGAAGGATCTGGTATGTGAATCATGGGATTAACAAGAACAATCCCAGCTAGCTGTTGTGAATGTTTCGCGGCAATATGAAGGGTATTGGCTCCGCCCATCGATAAACCAAAAATAAAAACTCGCTTGTACCGATTTAGTAAATCCGATAAATCTCGCTCGGCTCGTTCGGGCCAACTCTGCCATTTAACTTTGTTTAGATCCTGCCACCTGGTTCCGTGGCCAGGAATCCTGGGTACGCGAACTGCAATACCCCTTGCTTCAAGAAAGTGCGCCCAGGGTCTCATCGAGGCCGGAGATCCTGTGAACCCATGAAGGAGAAGAACGCCGACATCCCCCGCGCTATCGGAGGAGTAATCAACCAGCCAACCTTCTGGAGCGCCCAGAGTTGTCATGCCGTTAGGTTATATCAATTCGGTCATCGCAATTGTCAGCAGGTCAATCTAAATTCAGCTCGTGGGCAACCCGGAAGAGTCACAAGTAAATTGGCAACCAACTTTCGATGATTTAGGAAGAAATCTAATTGATACGACCTTTGTAGTCGTAGATCTCGAGACTACGGGGGGTTCACCTAAAGATTGCGCGATCACCGAGATTGGTGCGGTGAAAGTTCGTGGCGGTGAAGTTATTGGCGAGTTTCAGACCTTGGTTAATCCAGGCGGACCAATCCCGCCTTTTATTACGGTTCTAACTGGGATTACGGATGCGATGGTTATCTCTGCTCCCCCGATTGGAGAGGCCATCTTCTCGCTCTTTGAGTTCATGGGTTCGGCTGAAGATACTGTTCTAGTCGCTCACAATGCTCCATTTGATATCGGATTTCTTCGCGCATCTGGCGAACGTTTTGCAATTCCATGGCCCAAATATCAAGTCATCGATACTGCTCGCATTACACGGTATGTCGTGACTAAAGATGAAGTTCGTGATTTTAAGTTAGCGACCTTGGCAAGTTTCTTTGGTGCCAAGACTTCTCCCGAACACCGAGCCTTAGCGGACGCGAGAGCAACAGTAGATGTGCTGCACGGAGTAATTGAAAGACTGGGATCTTTTGGCGTCACGACCCTGGAGGACCTAAGAGGATTCACCAATCGAGTAACAGATGCCCAGCGAAGAAAACGTCACTTTGCCGAAGGTCTTCCCACCTCTCCCGGTGTTTATGTTTTTCGCGATTCAACTGGCGAGGCTCTCTATATCGGTACTACCCGGAATCTTCGAACTAGAGTAAGAAGTTATTTCACCGCTGCAGAAACAAGAAAACGAATTCACGACATGATTGCTTTAGCCGATCGAGTCGACGTCATCGAAACTCCGACCATACTTGAAGCTGAAGTGCGCGAGTTAAGAATGATTGCTGCGAACCGTCCACGTTTTAATCGACGCTCTAGATTCCAAGAGAAGGCGCTTTGGATACGACTTACTGATGAGGCCTATCCCAGGCTCACTCAAGTAAAAGGAGCAACCGGCTTAACCGATTCGGTTGCTTGGAGCGGACCCTTTAACGGACGAGATGAAGCTGAGCGTGCAATCCAGGCGCTACACGAAGCTTTTCCAATTCGCCAATGCAAACCAAGAATTACTTTGCAAAGCATGAAGAGCGCGAGCGCATGTGCGCTCTTGGATCTCGGAAAGTGTGGCGCCCCCTGTATCGGACTTCAATCATTCGACTCATATCGTTCCGTTTATGAGGAGCTTCACTTCGCAATCCTCACGGACTCACGTTCAGTGCTAAAAACTCTCCGTGACCGTATGTCCGAATTGGCTCTGCAAGAGAGATTTGAGGAGGCTGCGGAAGCGAGAAATCGTCTCGGAGCGTTCATCAAAGGATCGGCCCGGGGCGAACGAATCCGTAGCTTTACGAGGATTGAAGAGCTAGTACTCTTTAATCGATTAGGGGTTGATGGCGATTACGAATTGGTAGAGCTTGTTTTGATTCGATTTGGCAGGTTAGCAGCAACCTTGGTCAGCAAATTGAAGTTTGAAGACTCACTAGTAATCTCCCAAGCGATTTCTGCTTTACGAGATGTCGGTGAAGTCGTACAAGACAACGGGAGCATTTTGCCCGCATCAAGCCATGAAGAAGTTGAGGCTTTGTTACGTTATGCCGAACGTGAATCAACGCGAATACTTGACATTAAAGGTGAGTGGTCCCGATCTATCTTCGGCGCCGGTCATGCGCGAGCCTCGCTCGAACGCTTGAGAGTAATTTCCGAGCAATCTCGCTACAAGGAAGATTTTGCCAATTCGTTTGAAAGTTCACGCCAACGCTGAATCAACTCCAAAGCTCGGCCACTATCAATTCCAGCTTTAGCAAGAACGTATCCATTGGCTAGCTGAGTCTCTAGCGGCAGATTGAAATCACCTTTAAATGCCGCAATTGCTATGGCGCTGTTCAAAAGAATTGCCTCCCTGGCAGGGCCGCTTTTGCCTCTAAAAACACCTTCGGTCACTGATGCGTTCAACTTCGCATCGCCGCCGCGAATGCTTTCAAGACTCTCTAATTCAATTCCGATTGAACGTGGGTCGAAACGATGAAGTTCATATCGCTTATCGCAAATTTGATAGATCGCAGTAGGGCCTGCTATCGAGATTTCATCGAGTCCCTCTTCGCCACGGAATACAAATCCCTCGCACCCTCTCTCAGCAAACACCTTTGCTACCAACTCAAACATCTCTAATCGGGCCACGCCTATTGCCACAGCTTTTGGCCGCGCTGGATTTGCAAGTGGCCCAAGAATATTAAATACCGTTGGCACTCCGAGAGATTTATGAGCGGGCGCTGCAAAACGCATTGCCGGGTGAAATTTCGGGGCAAAAGCGAAACCAATTCCAATTTTTCTCACACACTCTGCTAACTGATCTGCGTTGAGATCAATCTTGATTCCAAGCGCTTCTAAGAGATCAGCCGCGCCCGATGCTGATGATGCGGCGCGATTTCCATGCTTTATGACGCGCGCACCAGAAGCTGTAGTTAAGATTGCCGAGCTAGTTGAAATATTAATTGTGTTGAATCCATCCCCACCAGTTCCGACAATGTCGACAGTCCGATCCGGAATTTCCACTAACGTCGCATGCTCATACAAAGTTTCTACAAGTGCGACCACCTCTTCGGCCCGCTCGCCTTTTCGCTTTAGACCAATTAAGAACTCTTTTATAGATTCTTCATCCGCTGCTCCAGAGAGAATCTCACTCATGGCGATGCGAACTTCTTCGCTGGAAAGATTCTGAAGTTCGACGAGTTTTTGATTTACCTCTTCAATCCCCATATCTAAATCCCTCGGGAGTCAATATCGGGTAGACAATCAGTTTTTAGCTGTTGCCGGCGCAACTAGAGCTAGGACGCTCTTTGAAAGTGTGAATGGGTCAATGGGATGTGTGACCACGCCATCAGCCCGAGACCAACCTGCGAGCCAGGCATCTTGTTGGCGTGCGACAATCAAGAGGGTTGGAGGACATTTAAAGATCTCATCTTTGAGTTGTCGGGCGAGTCCCATCCCGCCTTCAGGTGTGGCCTCCCCATCCAAGATAAATAAATCAACTTTGTTCTTGGTTCCAATCTTCTTCTCATCAATATAAAGCCTCAAAGCATCGGCGGTCGCAAACTCAATAACTTCATTTTCGGGTAGAGCCTGTGAAAGTCGCCGGCCGAGCGCTTTTCGGACGCTCTCTCTCACGGCGGCGTCATCAGAGTAAAGAATTACTTTGAAGGACTCCATAATTCGCAAGTCTAGAGGGAAAAGCGAAATTCAGGCCTTTGCCATGTGTTGGCCAATTATTGAGTGATGCGCTTCACCGCCACGTGGGGTCGAATGGTGGGGGCGTTTCACTATCTTTTCGGGAATAATCCCCCGCATGAGTAGCGCTTTGGCGACCCCCACTCCCCGCATTAATCGCCCAAATATCGTAGCTGTTGGCACCATCGTCTGGCTCTCAAGCGAGTTAATGTTCTTTGCGGCGCTCTTCGCAATGTATTTCACTACTCGAGCTGTTCAGGGCCCTGAGGTTTGGGCAGAATCAGTTGAGTATTTAAATATTCCATTCTCTGCTTTCAACACCACTGTCTTGGTGCTCTCATCTGTGACTTGTCAGTTCGGCGTTTTTGCTGCTGAACGTTTCCAAAATGCACGCACGGGAACACTATTGCAGATTTCAAAATGGGGAATGCGCGAATGGTTCGCCCTGACATTCATCATGGGTGCCTTTTTTATAGGTGGTCAAGTATTTGAATATGCAGAACTAGTACATGAAGGTTTGACTCTATCTTCAAGCCCGTACGGATCGGTCTTCTATCTCGCGACAGGTTTTCATGGCCTTCACGTGACTGGTGGATTGCTCGCCTTTTTAGTTGTCTTGATTCGCGTTTCAAAAGCTCGCCGCTTTGGTCATTCTCAAGCTACAACGGCCATTGTTGTCTCTTACTATTGGCACTTCGTTGACATTGTTTGGATTGCGCTCTTTTCTGCAATCTATTTGGTGCAATAAATGGCTAAATCTGTGAATAGATTCATTGGTCGCATTTCCAGGTACCGGCGACACCGATTCGCAGCACCGCTAATGCTCCTTTCCGGATTACTGCTCGCAGGAGTGGGATTCACCGTCGCCCAAGCTGCAACTGAAGAGATTCAAGTAGTTCTCTCCTCCGACAAAGCATCTCTCATCGCAGAAGGCAAAGAGATTTTTGCGCGTGGATGTTCTTCCTGTCATGGACTTAATGCAGAAGGTGCAGGTGCAGCGCCTTCGCTAATTGGTGTCGGAGCAGCCTCTGTTGATTTTCAAGTTGCAACGGGCCGTATGCCGATGGCTGATATGAGCCAACAGGCGATGCGCAAGGAGCCTCTCTACGATGAGCGAGAAACTGCAGCGCTCGCAGCCTATGTTGCATCGCTGGCACCGGGTCCTGCCGCTGTATCAAATGAAGAGTTAGCCTGGGAGCGCGATGGAAATACCGCAGATGGCGGAGAACTTTTTAGAACAAATTGCGCGATGTGCCATAACCTCGCGGGACAAGGTGGCGCACTGACTCAGGGTAAATATGCGCCGACTGTTATGGGAGTTGAACCTAAGCACATTTATGAAGCAATGGTTACTGGTCCACAAGCGATGCCAGTCTTTGCTAATTCAGTCTTAACTCATGAAGAAAAGCTTTCAATCATCAAGTGGATCAAGTTTGTTGAAACTGAGCCTTCACTTGGTGGCGCGGCGTTAGGCCGAGTTGGACCTGTCACCGAAGGCGCAGTTGGCTTCATTCTCGGCTTGGGAATCCTTATCGGTATTGCAGTTTGGCTAACGACGAAGGCGCGCTAATGAGTGAGATCAATATGGAATCCAATAAGGAAATAGCGCCGCTTGAAGATCCCGGATTACCTGAACATGTTCATCGCAAAACCGATGTTGATCCGCTGGCCGCCAAGAAGGCAGAGCGCCAAGTCTCTATTCTCTTCTCGCTCTCCGCAGTAGGAACAATTCTTTTTGTTTACTCGTATGTTTGGATTCCAGATGACACGCTGATCTTTCTTCCAATTTTTGGAACCACAAATGCTCATCAACTTCTCTTAGGTCTCGGGCTCGCTATGGCGCTCTTCTTCATCGGAATGGGAGCGGTTCATTGGGCGAAAACTCTCATGCCTGATCATGAAGTTGTTGATTACCGGAAAGAGCAGCGCTCAAATAATGAAGATCGAGAGGCTTTCGTAGCCACAGTAAAAGACGGAGCCGGACAGGCTGGGCTAGGTCGACGCCCATTGATAAAGCGGACTCTCGCACTTGCTCTGGGCTTGGTGGGCGTATCGCCGATACTTCTTCTCCGTGACCTAGGACCTCTCCCAGAGAATGATCTCAATGAAACAAATTGGAAAGCGGGAACTCGATTGGTCACAGATCCAGGTGATCGTCCGATTCGACCTTCGGATCTCGAGGTTGGAGGCGTTGCCCAAGTTCAACCCGAATTTCCAGCCGGGAAAGTGCGCCATCTCGATGACATCGCACAAGATTCAGTGCTCCTAATCAGAATTCGCCCAGAAGAATTTAATTTGGATGCTGAACGTCTCTCTTGGACTTACGAGGGAATTATTGCCTTCTCAAAGATCTGTTCTCACATGGGTTGCGCTGTCGCACTATATGAACAGACCACTAAGCACCTGCTTTGCCCATGTCACCAGTCAACTTTTGATGTGACTCGAGCCGCCAAAGTTATCTTTGGACCAGCGGCCAGACCGCTGCCACAATTAGCCATCACTGTAGATAGTGAAGGTTATTTGGTGGCAAAGGCGCCATTTAATGAGGCAGTCGGACCGAGTTTCTGGGGGCGTGATTCTCAATGAGCGCACGTGAACGCGTAGCAGGCGGAACCGCAAACTTTATTGACGAGCGCACGGGCGCCGCTAAATGGATGAAGAAGACGCTAACAAAGGTCTTCCCGGATCACTGGTCATTCATGCTCGGTGAAATTGTGATGTACTCATTTGTAATTCTTCTTCTTTCCGGAACCTTTTTAACATTCTGGTTTGATCCTTCGATGCGCGAAGTTGAATACGAGGGTTCCTACGAGCCCCTAAATGGAATAAAGATGTCCGCTGCTTATGCTTCGGCGCTCCATATCTCATTTGATATCCGAGGCGGTCTTTTGATGCGCCAGATTCATCACTGGGCAGCTTTGATCTTTATGGCAGCGATGGTTGTCCACATGATGCGAGTCTTTTTTACCGGCGCGTTCCGCAAACCTCGAGAACTCAATTGGATAATCGGGGTTGCACTTCTAACTCTCGGAATCGTGGAAGGATTCCTCGGCTACTCACTTCCAGATGATCTTCTATCGGGCACTGGAATTCGTATCGCTGAAGCGATTATCCAGGCGATCCCGGTAGTCGGGTCTTACCTCTCCTATTTCATTTTCGGTGGCGCATTCCCGGGTGAAATGTTTATCCAGCGCATTTATGCGGTTCACATTCTGCTAGTTCCCGGGATCATGCTCGCACTTATAACTGCGCATTTGATGTTGGTCTGGTATCAGAAGCACACTCAATACCCCGGCCCAGGTCGCACTGAGAAGAATGTTGTTGGTTATCCATTAATGCCTGTTTACATGGCAAAAGCGGGCGGATTCTTCTTTATCGTCTTTGGCGTCACTGCATTTCTCGGCGCTGTCGCGCAGATCAATCCAATTTGGATCTATGGCCCTTACAACCCTGGACAAATTGGAGCCGGATCTCAACCAGACTGGTACATGGGATGGCTTGATGGATTAGTTCGTGCCGCTCCCCCAATCGAGACGCATGCATTTGGAGTAACTATCTCTTGGAACATTCTGATTCCCGGTTTGATTATCCCCGGAATCATCTTCACACTGATGGCCTTCTATCCATTTATTGAACAGTGGATGACAGGCGATAAGAGAGAGCATCATGTACTCGATCGTCCGCGGAATAATCCAAATAGAACTGCGATTGGCGCGATGTCGCTGACCTTCACAATGGTTGCATTAATCAACGGCGGAAACGATCTCCTAGCCACTCATTTTGATATGTCGATTAACCAAATCATGTGGTTCTCAAGAATTGGCTTGATAGCCCTGCCACCACTTGCATTTGTGATCACAAAACGAATCTGTCTATCCCTACAGCGCGCCGATCGAGAAAAAGTTCTTCACGGACGAGAAACGGGTCGCTTGGTTATGTTGCCTCATGGTGAGTTTATTGAAGTTCACGAACCGCTCTCGCCTGAAAAAGCTTACGCACTCACCGCCCATGAACAACTTCCACCACTCGAAATTAGCGGTGCCGATTCAAATGGAGTGGCTAACCCTCAAGGGATAAAGGGCAAATTGCGAGCTCGAATGTCGAAAGCCAGCCAAGAGCAGATTCAAAAGCCGACCGCAAAAGAGATGCTAGAACTTGAGGATGGGCACCACTAAGCGTTTGCTTCGGCGTACCTCTTTAATCTAACCAAAGTCTTGGCAACTGCTTTCTCGGTAAATGGATAAGCGTTTCGAGCCTTTAGCCACCATTGAAACGGCGAGGGGCGACCATCAAAACTCTCAGTGACCTCAGTTAAGTTAGGACCTAACTTCTTGATTTCATAACGCCATATCCAACGACCAAGGTGTCGCCATCCAATCAATTCGTTCTCGCGAAACTCAACTACCGTGTTTGTGATTTTGTACTTGATTCCAATCTTCATGCTCATGCCGAACTTTGCGCCAAGCGATAGGCGTTCTGGTCCCCAGTTAACTCCCTTGACGCTATTTGAACCATCAATTTTCGAATGAAGAGATGGGCTACAGAGAATTTCAAAGATTCGCTCCGCTGGCGCCTCAATGATTATGCGAGCTGATTTAAGTTCTGGGATGCCGGTATTCAATATCTCGGAACGAATATCGGTCATGAAACGATTCTTTTTAATGATGCGGTGAATTGGAAGGGCGTTCGTATTCGAGCACGAAGCCAAGTACTGAAATCAAGAGAGCCCCAACCGCAATCAGGGTAAGCCACCATCCAATAATGAGTCCCAAACCAGCACCTGTGGCAGCAACTGCAACAGGCAACGGCCACCAAGATCCCGGGCTAAAAAAACCCAGCTCGCCAGCGCTATCTGCAATTTCACCTTGGAGATTATCTTCCGGCAAAACTCCACCAGTTCTTCGATTTATAAACCAGAAGTAATAACCAATGATTAAAGCCAAACCGGCGCTAAGCGCGAGCGCTGTAATGCCGACTGGTTCATTTGCCATCTGCCAATAGACAACGGTAACGACGCCGTAAAAAGCGGCGAGAAAAAGAAATAGTCGATAGCCAAACTTCATTTAGTGAGCGCTCCCCTTTTTGTGCGTCTCTATTTCCGAGTGCTCGGGGTGGTGTAGGTCGAATGCGGGACGCTCGGAACGAATTCTTGGCATCGAGAGGAAGTTGTGGCGCGGTGGCGGGCAAGATGTGGCCCACTCAAGCGAGGCGCCATATCCCCATGGATCGTTTGTATTCACTTTAGAGGCGCTTCTTGTAATCCAAATATTTATTGCAAATGGAATCATTGAAAGGGCGAGTAGGGCGGCGCCTACCGTAGAAACCATATTCATGAAGGTGAAGCCATCGGTTGCCAAATAATCTGCGTATCTACGTGGGAAACCTTTAATCCCAAGCCAATGTTGGATGAGGAAAGTTGTATGGAACCCGATAAAAAGGGTCCAGAAATGAATCTTGCCTAGAGTCTCATTAAGCATTCTTCCGGTGAATTTCGGCCACCAGAAATAGAAACCACCGAACATTGCGAAAACAACTGTTCCAAATAATACGTAGTGGAAATGAGCAACCACGAAGTAAGAGGCTGAGACGGCAAAATCAAGCGGCGGGCTAGCCAGAATAACTCCAGTCAACCCACCAAGAAGGAAGGTAACCAAGAAGCCCATCGCCCACATCATCGGAGTTTCAAAGGTTAAGGAACCTTTCCACATCGTTCCGATCCAGTTGAAGAATTTCACACCCGTCGGCACCGCGATTAGGAAAGTCATGAAGGAGAAGAAGGCTAGATTTACCTGGCCGCTTGCGTACATATGGTGCGCCCATACCGCGACCGACAAGGCTGCGATTGCGATTGTCGCTGCAATCAAACCTTTATAGCCGAAGATTGGCTTACGGCTAAATACTGGAAGGATTTCAGTAACGATTCCAAAGAATGGCAGAGCCAAAATGTAAACCTCTGGATGGCCAAAGAACCAGAAAATATGTTGCCAGAGAATCGCGCCACCATTTGCCGGATCAAAAACATTTGATCCAAAGAGGCGGTCTGATTCGAGGGCGAGTAGCGCAGCTGCTAGCGGTGGGAAGGCAATCAAAATCAGAATTGCAGTGAGTAGCGTGTTCCAGCTGAAGATGGACATGCGGAACATCGTCATGCCGGGTGCCCGCATTGTGAAGATTGTGGTCACGAAATTAACGCCACCCAGAATTGTTCCAAGACCACTAATGGCTAGTCCAACGATCCAAAGATCGGCGCCAATACCGGGCGAATAGATCTGGTTCGAAAGCGGCGCGTATGCAGTCCATCCAAAAGATGCCGCACCTCCAGGGGTCAGGAATCCGGCTGTCGCCATAATGCTGCCGAAGAAATAGAGCCAATAAGAGAGCATGTTCATTCTTGGGAATGCAACATCTGCTGCTCCGATTTGTAGCGGCATAATCACATTTGCAAAACCCACAAAAAGCGGAGTTGCAAACATCAAAAGCATGATCGTTCCATGCATCGTAAATACTTGGTTGTACTGCTCTGAGCTCATGTACTGCAGCCCGGGTTGAGCTAACTCAGCCCTTATTGCTAGCGCCAGGATTCCACCAATGAGGAACCAGAAAAATGATGTTGCCAGGTACATATACCCAATGACCTTGTGATCTGTCGTGGTCAAAAGTTTGACGGCAAGTTGGCCTTTAGTTAGCGGTTTGACGGGTTTAGGATCCATTGGTTCTGCCGGACGCGTTGCGTAGGTGGTCATGATTCTGCACCTGCCTTGAGTGATTGAATATAGTTGTCGTACTCAGCCGGAGTTACAACCTTCACATTGAAAAGCATCTGTGCATGCTGACGGCCACAGAGAATGTTGCATCGTCCTGGGAACTCACCCAATTCATTCGCGGTGAATTCAATTTGATTGTCGACTCCAGGAATATTTTGAATTTGAATCATGAAAGCCGGAATCCAGAAACCATGAACAACATCGGTTGCGGTTATCTTGAATCGCACGGGCTCACCCTGTGGCAGATAGAGGGTAGGGGGCTGCGCTGGCGTTCCAGTAACAGTTGTTCCGGGTCCCGCTTCGGCGTAAGTGAATTGCCAAGACCACTGAATAGCGTTGACTGTTACGTCATGAACATTTGTAGCCGATGTAGGCGATACGGTGGCGATTTCATTTTGAGCGCGCGCTGTATAACCGAATAAGACTGCGATTATTACAAATGGGATAACTGTGTAGGCAATTTCCGCTGGGATGTTGTACTGAAACTGTCGCGGGAAACTTTCATCTTTCTTCCGATGGAAAAGAGCGGGCCAGATAATCAAAATCAGAGTAATTGCACCAACAATCGCGGCCGCTAACCAAGCGCCCTGCCATAATCCAAATGAGGTTTGATTTACGCTCGAAACATTCTCTCTGTAGCCAATTCCAGTTAGTTCCTCGGAGGAGCAGCCGCTTAGAGCTGTAGCAAGGGCGATCAGGCTCGCAATCTTGATGAAGCGAGAGCCTCTCTTTAGCGCTGAAATAAGCACGGGGTAAGGATAGTCGCCGCTCGCGAACCGGCCGAGATGGCGGTAGCGTTCCAAGGGTGTCGCCTATCACAGCCCCCGGAAACAATGGTGACGTTCTAGATTTTCAGAGTACCCAACGACTCTCTACCCAAGCAATCTTGGCAATCGACGAAGCCTTCGCAAAGGGCTGGCTGGAGCCTCAGAAGATTCATCATGGTTCTGCGCATCTCAGGAATCTCTTAAATGAAGCTCGAGAAAGTATCGCGGCGAACTTGATGATTCCCAAGGATTCACTTGAATTTGTTGGAGAACTAGGGTTCGGATATTGGTCTGCGCTGGCAGGTTCAGTTAAGAATTTCTCAGGCACTTTTATCCATGGTGTAACCGACCGCCAAGTGGTTCACGGATTCGCCAGAGAACTTTCCCACTCGGGTCTTAATGTAAAAACGTTAGCTACCGATAAGTCGGGACACCTTGCATACCAATCGGAGATACCCGAAATTCAATCTGATAGCGATCAGTTTGTGCTCTTTTGGCAGCACACAAATAGAGAGACCGGAATCCAACAGCGAGATTTAGATTGCCCAATTCCCTCAAATTCACTATTGATTGCTGATATGACAGCTGCCTTTCATGTCGCGGATAAACCTCGCGACTGGGGCGTTGCGCTTTGGGACTCGCGGAGCTTTGGTGGGCCAGAGGGTTTGGCAATCCTGGCGATTCGCCCCGATTCAATCTGGCAATCACCCATTCCCCCGATTGATCAACGTCGCTTATTTGGCTCCTATTCAAAACCTTTACTTCTGCTTACCGCGATTGCTCTTGATGAACGAGTTAAAGAAGCCGAGCGAGAGTCCCAATATCTGCAGGACTTGCGGCGTGAACTTCGAGAGATGATCTGTCATCGAATTACGGGAGTCAAAATTGTTGGCGACAGCGAGAAACAATATCCAGACAAGCAAGATCCGAGACAACTTGCATTAGTCGCTGATGGAGTAGCTGCCGAAGAGATTTTGCGCCAACTAGAAAAAAGTGGAGTACTAATTGATGCTGGCTCAGCATGTGGCGCGGGCGCCCTCTCGCCGAGCCATGTTTTAGAGGCGATGGGATTTGGAGAGAGCGGTCACCTTCGGATTACTCTCAGAGCAACCCATACAGTTAGAGATCTAGAGCGGCTCGTTGAACTACTAGCGCGAGAGATAGAACTCTTTAGATCAATTGATTGAACTTAAGACTATCTTTGAGGTTTCTAGTTAAACGAATCGCCGCAGGCGCATGAACCTTGGGCATTTGGGTTATCTATGGTGAACCCTTGTTTTTGAATCGTATCTACGAAATCGATTGTGGCTCCCATTAAGTAAGGAGTGCTCATCTTGTCGGTAACAACCTTCACGGCTCCGAACTCAACTACCGAGTCGCCATCTAGCGCTCGATCATCAAAATAGAGCTGATAGCGAAGACCAGAACATCCGCCTGGTTGTACTGCCACACGAAGCCTCAGGTCATCACGACCTTCTTGAGCCAAAAGTGATGCGACCTTCTCGGCAGCTACCGGGGTTAAGACGATTCCTGTTGCCGTTTCTGTGCTCATTTACATTCTCCGTTTTTGCTCGTTGCTTGCGGGAGAACTTTACTCGCAATAGGGAGATAATGTCGCAATGAGCAGCGCAGGCAATGAAGTTGTGAGCGAGCCAGGTATTGGTGAACTCCTACTTCTAGGTAAAGGCTCAGATTTATCAAGTGAGCGAGGCGTCTCCTGTACTGGCGATCTGCCGCCAGCAAGTTCACCGGACTTGGTGGAGCGAGCAGAGAAAGCCCGCAAAGCACTTGGTTCTTCGGCGATTGTTCTGGGTCATCACTATCAAAGAGATGAAGTAATTCAATTCGCAGATATAACTGGCGATTCATTTAAGTTGGCCCAAGCAGCCGCTGATCGACGTGAGGCCGAATACATAATCTTCTGTGGCGTTCATTTCATGGCCGAGAGCGCTGACATCCTGACCGCTGAAAATCAGAAAGTGGTTCTGCCGGACCTGGCAGCAGGTTGTTCTATGGCAGACATGGCTTCCGCCAATCAAGTAGATGAGGCCTGGCGAACCTTGGAAAAAATTGGCGTTTCGTCCAAAACCATTCCAATCACCTACATGAATTCATCGGCTGCAATAAAGGCGTTCACTGGAGCAAATGGTGGAGCAATTTGCACTTCATCGAATGCCGAGCGAGCGATGAGATGGGCCTTCGAGCAGGGCGAAAGGGTACTTTTCCTTCCCGATCAACATCTCGGAAGAAATACGGCTGTTCTCAAACTTGGTTTGAAACTAGAAGATTGCGTTCTTTGGAATCCTTGGAAACCACAGGGCGGGTTAAGTGAGAATGAAATTAGGAACGCGAAGGTAGTTCTCTGGCGCGGACATTGCTCTGTTCATGGCCGTTTCTCACTTAGCAACGTTGAAGAGGTCAGGGCGAAAGTTGCGGGCGTTCAGGTCTTAGTTCATCCAGAGTGCCAACATGATGTAGTCCGCAGCGCTGATGTGGTTGGAAGCACTGAAATGATCATCCGAACAGTTTCTGACTCCCCTCCAGGTTCAATCTGGGCGGTCGGCACTGAACTCAACCTGGTGAAACGGTTGGCGACAACAAATCCGGATAAGAAAGTCCTATTTTTAGATAAAACTATCTGCTACTGCTCAACTATGAACCGAATTGACTTGCCACATCTTGTTTGGGCTATGGAATCACTCGCCTCGGGTCGTCTGGTAAATCAGATTCGAGTTCCAGAAAAAGTGGCGCGCGAAGCCAAAGTTGCACTTGAGCGAATGCTCGCTCTACCTTAAGGCTCATGGCAGAGAAAAAAGGACGCCCGACTCCTAAGCGGAAAGAGGCAGAGGAGCAACGAGTCTTTCGCAGACTTGCCCCAGCCGCGACTAAGGAAGCAAAGAAACAACAGAAACAGCAGAGCCGGCTAGCTCGAGTCGCGCAACGCGAGGCTTATATGCGCGGTGATGAGAGCGCTCTGCCCCTTCGAGATCGTGGTCCAATCCGGAAATTTGTCAGAGATTATGTAGATGCACGGCGATCAATCGGTGAATATTTCCTACCCGTAATCGTCTTGGTCCTTTTCATGACCGTGGTTCCCATTTTGCAGGTTCAACTTGCAGCCATCGTGCTGATGTATTCAGTTCTGATTTTCTCAATTCTTGACGGAATTTATTTGAGCCGGAAAATAAAACGAGAAATTGCAAAACGATTTCCAGGAGAGGCGGTTAAGGGCCTCGGCATGTATGGCTGGCTACGTTCAACTCAAATTAGAAAATTACGCGCACCATCGCCAAAAGTTAAGCGCGGCGCCAAAATCTAGTTTGATTAAGCTCTTGGATTTGGGGAAACTGTCTTGGTCGGATCGGTTTCAGGAAGTCCACCAAGTGCCTTATCTATTGCTTTCATAGTATCGGCGTCGAGCTTTATTCCAGCCGCCTTAACGTTCTCTTTGATTTGTACTGGTTTAGTCGCACCGATAATCGCGCTAGAAACATTTGGATTCTGAAGTACCCACGCGACTGCGAGTTGTGCCATGGTCAACCCATTTGCTTCCGCAATAGGCTTTAGATTTTGCACTGCGGTTAGCACCTCATCACGTATCCAACGCGAAATCATATTAGCGCCACCTTTTTTATCGGTTGCACGTGAGCCTGCAGGTGGTTTCTTGCCTGGCAGATATTTTCCTGTTAGAGCGCCCTGTGCAATTGGTGACCAAACGATTTGCCCGATGCCATTTGCTTCACAGGTAGGGACAACTTGGCTCTCAATCACGCGCCAGAGCATTGAGTACTGCGGTTGGCTCGATACAAATCGAGTGTATCCGCGCGCATCCTGAATCTTTAGCGCGGATTGAATCTGATCGGCGGTCCATTCAGAGAAACCGATGTAGAAAACTTTCCCTTGGCGGATGAGATCATCAAAGGCGCTCAGGCTCTCTTCAAGTGGCGTTTCGAAATCGAAACGGTGCATCTGATAAAGATCAATGTGATCAGTTTTGAGTCGCTTTAGCGAGGCATTGACCGATTCAATGATGTGCTTACGCGATAAACCCCGATCATTCTTTCCGGTCCCAGTCGGCCAATAGACCTTGGTGAGGAGTTCATAAGACTCACGTTTAACCCCTTTAAGGGCCTTACCCAGGACCGATTCCGCACGGGTACCGGCGTAGACGTCGGCGGTATCAAAGGTCGTGATTCCTTGATCGAGGGCAGCTCGCACACATTTAATTGCGGCGTCTTGTTCGACCTGTGAACCGTGAGTAATCCAGTTGCCGTAGGTAATCTCGCTTACATACATTCCAGAACTGCCGAGTCTTCTATATTCCATGTTTCGAAGCGTAGCGCCTGCTTGCCTGCCTGGTCGAATGGTGGTTTATTTCGCCCACAACTGAATAGTCGATGTGCTTGGGGAAGTCGGTGTAAATCCGACGCTGACCCGCAACCGTGAGCGCTCCTAGAGCGTAAGTCGGATTACCAACGCATTGAATTAGATATTTGCCACCCGTCGAGGTTTGCGGGGCGGAGATTTTTTTCGCCATCGTGAGCGCTCTTTCATTTTGAAAGGTTCACATGCTCAAGAAGTATCTTAATTTTTTATTTATAGTTTCACTTTTACTTGCAATCACCTCGCCGGCCTCAGCAAATTCGGGATTTAGATATTGGGGATATTTTCAAGCTCCGGCAGGTTCAACTTTGTGGAATGCAGCAATGACTGGACCTTCGGTTGAGGTAAAAGACGGAGATGTCGAGGGATGGACATTTACCGCGAGCGGTGCCGATATTCCAGCCGTTGCGCCAATGATGGATCCCGATTTTGCGGCTCTCTGTGGAGAAGTATCAGAGGTTGCCGGCAAAGTTCGCGTTGGTCTTGTTGTGGATTTCGGAATCGGCGAAATTGCTCCTGCGGGTGAAACTCCACGCGAGTTCTTCTCTGACTGTGTCGTAGTACCGGAAGGCTCGGTCGGCTTAGATGTTGTCGAATCAGTCCTCGATGTCCGGGTTGCTGATTCGGGACTTATCTGTGGCATCGCCGGTTATCCAGCCGAAGAGTGCGGAGCTGAAATTGATATGAATATCCTGACGGCCCCAGTTGAAACTCAAAGTCAGAGCCCGAGCGCAGAGCCCGAATCTACCTCTGAAAACTCACCCGCTTTGTTGGCACTCGCAGTCATTGCGTTACTTGTTGGTGTAGTTGCTCTTCGCCGCCGCAAGAAGAACTAGAGCGAGAAGAGCGAAATAAGTGCAGATTCATCCAGCCTTTTTCTGGATTTGGGCAACCCTATTCACCACATCCTTAATCAGGCTGGATGAAACTTTGCTATCGCTAACCGCAATATTGGCTGCTTTGCTCTTAATCAAAGTTTCGCAGCGAGAAATGGTTCGACTAAACGTCTTCCTACTTTCGCTCAAACTTGCAATTTTGGCGGTAACTATTCGTATGATTTTTGCAATCATCATCGGCGTTCCGATGCCAGGTCAGACCATCTTTAGTTTGCCTGAGTTTCAGCTTCCGGACTTCTTAGTAGGAATTCGAATTGGTGGTGAAGTAACAACCGATCGTTTATTAGGAGCGCTAAACGAATCCCTACTCTTCGCAGCGCTAATAATTCTCTTCGGCGCAGCTAATTCGTTAACCACTCCAACAAAAATTTTAAAGGTATTCCCCCAGCGGCTCTATGGATTTGGATTAGCGACTGCGATGGCTACGAAAATGACGCCACAATTTGCAGAAAGCGTCTCTCGCATTCGCATGGCTCAGCACTTAAGAGGCCAATCCCAAAAAGGTGCAAAGAGTTGGAGACGAATTGGAACTCCAGTACTTGAAGAGACTCTATCAAAATCGCTTGATTTAGCAGCTTCGCTCGAAGCTCGTGGGTACGGAATCAATCCCAATCCGACTCGATATAAACCCATTAAATGGCAGAGCAGAGAAAGTGTCGCATTGCTACCGGCCCTTTACGCGGCCGTTGTTCTGCCAAGCCTAGATCTAAACCCCATTCTAATTCTCGCAATTCTTTTTCTTTCGATGCTCGCAGTTTGGATTTTGAAATGATTGAATTTAAAAACGTCTCATTGATTTACCCCAACTCAGAGCAGACCATTATTGAAGACCTCAGCTTCAAACTTAACGAAGGTGAATTCGTCTTGATCATTGGCGAAACTGGTATTGGGAAGAGCAGCATTCTTAAGCTGATGAATGGCTTAGTCCCCCATCACACTGGTGGAATTCTCAGCGGAGAGATTGAGGTTGCAGGACGTTCGACTCGCCTACTACGCCCAGGCGAATTAGCAGATTTAGTAGGTGTGGTCCCCCAAAATCCGATAAATGGTTTTGTTTGCGACATTGTCGAAGACGAGATTGCTTTTTCACTTGAAACTCTTGGGGTTCCGTTAGATGTTATGAGAAAGCGCGTTGAAGAAACTCTTGATCTACTTGCCCTCGCGCCGCTTCGAAACCGGGAGATTCAAACACTAAGCGGGGGCGAGCAGCAGCGGGTTGCGATAGCGGCAGCGCTAGTAACCCACCCCAAAGTTCTTCTCCTAGATGAACCAACTAGCGCTCTTGATCCAATTGCGGCTGAAGAGGTTTTATCAATTCTTCATCGATTGGTACAAGATTTAGGACTTACTGTAATCATTGCCGAGCATAAGTTGGAGCGGGTGATTCAGTTTGTCGATCGAATTCTATTAATTAATGGTGGTAAGGATGTCCAACTTGGTGAGACTCGCCAAATCCTCTCGACTTCACCAATCGCACCGCCTTTGGTGGAACTCGCCCGTGTTACTGGGTTCTCTGAATTACCTTTGACCATAAGAGAGTTTCGCCGCTCCGTTTTTGAATTTCCAAAACTTGAGCGATCATCAATCTCAAAAGAGAGTGAAACTTTGATAGAGATTGAATCACTTACCTGCTCATATGAAGCGGGGAAAAACAAATATGCGTTGAAGGATATAAACCTAAAAATGAATTCAGGAGAGATACTCGCATTAATGGGGCGCAATGGTGCCGGCAAATCGACCCTCCTTAAGTCATTAGTCGGCCTCTCTCCTATTGTTTCTGGACAAGTTCGGGTACTTGGACATAATCCGCGAGACTTTAATTCACGCCAGTTAATCAAGTCCATTGGATACGTCCCCCAAGAGCCTGGCGATCTCTTGATTGAAACAAAAGTCATGGACGAATGCCATCGCGCCGACGTTGACAATCATGCGAATCCCGGAACAACTTGGCAGATACTTACTGATTTGATTGGGTCGGTATCACCAAACTCTCATCCTCGGGATCTCAGTGAAGGTCAGAAACTCGCCCTTGTAGTTAGCGTCTTGCTCTCCGCCAATCCGCGCGTGCTTGTTCTGGACGAACCAACTCGAGGATTTGATTATGACTCGAAACGCAAGTTGGTGGACACACTAAAGCAAATTGCATCTGCGGATCGTGCCGTGATTCTGGCAACCCATGATGTGGAATTGGTGGCAGAACTGGCGGACCGAGTGGTTTTTATTGCCGATGGTGAACTTATCTCGGATGCAGACACGATAACGGCGCTCACAGCCTCGCCTGCATTTGCTCCACAGGTTGCAAAGGCCTTACCTGACAAGGGAGTTCTAACTGTCACGGATGTTCGCGCGGCGTTAGGAAAGTGAGGATCGTGTTATCGGTATCCAAAATCGGTTGGATTATCTCGTTCGCCTCTGTGAATCTAGTTGGCGTATTTCTCTTTACTTGGCCGATTTTTCTAGATACGCGATCATTTGGCTTTCGGGAATTGAGTCAAGCAACGTGGTTAGCAGTGGTTCTGGCTCTAATCGCAATTCTAATTATCTCGTTACAGGTAAATGCAAAATTGCTAGATAGCAAAACGGTAGCAATTGTGGCCATCCTTGTTGCATTAATTTCGGCGCTGCGCCTGCTTGGCGCAGGTGCGATCGGGATTGAGCCAATGTGGTTCTTGATTATTCTTGCAGCGCGCGCATTAGGATCAAGTTTAGGTTTTGTAATTGCTCTTCTATCCATCTTGGTCAGTGCTCTGATTACAGGCGGCATTGGCCCATGGTTACCATTTCAGGCCCTAGCTGCAGGATGGATCGCCATCGGTGTCGGCCTTATTCCGAGAAGCTTTAACTTCAAATTAGAGCGGGCGCTCTTGATGGCTTATGGTGCGATTGCGGCTCTATTTTTCGGACTATTAATGGATTTACAACTTTGGCCCTGGCTTTTAGGTAGCGATACTCAACTTTCTTATCAGCCTGGTGCGCCTGTCGCTGAGAACTTGAGTAGATTCTTAACATTTCATTTTGCGACAGCGCTATCTTGGGATATCCCGAGAGCGATTGTCACTTCAACTCTGATCTTCGTGACTGCTCGCCCAGTCCTTGGTGCATTTAGGCGGGCGAAACTTCGCCTTGATTCGGTCGCAGATTGGCGCGTTGCTAACGCACGCGCGACGGAACAAAAGGCAGTTTGACCACTGTAGCTTTAATCTGTTTCCCACGAATATCAATTAGTAATTCTTCACCAAGTTCGATCTCAGGTTCAATTAGGGCAAGCGCAATTCCGCTTTTGAGCGTCGGAGAAAACGTTCCACTTGTCGTGACCCCAACCCCAGATTCGTCTTTGCTGACACGCATCTCAGCTCTAGGTATTCCGCGTTCAGATAATTTGAGGCCTCGGAGCGCTCGTTTTGGCCCAACTTCACGCTCTTGGAGAAGTTTCGCTTTGCCCCAGAACTTATCTTTGCGCCAAGCGACTGCCCAGTTAGCGCTAGCCTGAACCGGAGTTATCTGCAGTGATAACTCATGTCCATGAAGCGGATATCCCATCTCAGTTCTTAGCGTGTCACGCGCACCAAGGCCCGCCACTAATCCATCTATTTTCCTAACAGACGAGAAGAGCGCATTCCAAATGGATAATGCATCTTCCCAATTAGGAATTATTTCAAAACCTAGCTCGCCGGTGTATCCAGTGCGGCAGATTATGACCTTCTTGCCAACAATCTCTGTTTCTGCAAATGACATATATTCAAGTGTCAGATGAACATTCAGATCTTCCAAAACATTTTTAGCAAGCGGTCCTTGGAGAGCAAAGACTGCGTATGAATTATGGAGATTAGTGACAGTAATCCCTTGGGGTGCCACTTGCTCTAGTCGCCTCACAACTTCTTCTGTGTTTGCTGCATTTGGGATTAGAAAAAAATCTTCAGCACTTCTCCGGTAAATAATTAAATCGTCTATCACGCCGCCAGTGGCATCATCACAGAGTAAGTTGTATTGAGCTTGACCATCTCCGATTTTTGCAAGATCGTTGGTGATACAACTATTTAAGAACTCCAGTGCCCCATCGCCTTGAGCGGATGCTTTGCCCAGGTGAGAGACATCAAACAATCCGACCCGTTCGCGGACGGCTGCGTGCTCATTTAGTACTCCCCCACCCGACTCTTGAGGATATTCAATGGGCATCTCCCATCCACCAAAATTCGCCAACTTCGCCCCAGAGCTCTGATGGAACTCGTGTATTGGCGATCGCCTTAATGGCGCAGAATTCATCACTCCAATAACCTAGCGCAATGACCCCAACAATTCGCGCGACAGATGCCCAGCTAACTTCCGATGTACTTGTACTGGGACTCAAGAGAGATCAGAAGAAGCAGTTATCCATTCACACGAGTGGAATTAAGTTTGATACCGAATCAATCCTCGAAGCTCTTGTCGATATGGGTGCAACAGGCGCTGCTGATGAAGTGATAAAGCTGCCAGGAGAGAGCACTAAGTTGATAGTTCTAACAGGTCTCGGCTCTGGCGAAATGAATCATGAAGTGCTCCGCCGCGCCGCTGGAGCTGCTGCGCGATCACTGCTCGGCCAGAAGAGCGCCACCTTTGCCCTTCCTCATAAGAACCAAGAAGAAGTTGCTGCGATTGCTGAAGGAGCGCTACTCGGCTCATATGCATTTGATGAATTTCGTGGCTCCACCAAAGCAGATCGCAAATCTCCGCTAAGCAAAATCGAAGTTCATACCAAATTCACAAATGATAAGAGAGTCCAAGGTGATCTAAAGCGAGCAGAAGTAATCGCAAAATACAGCCATCTAGTTAGAGATTTGGTTAATACTCCGCCAAGCCACTTGAATCCAGTTTCATTCTGCGCAAGATTCCAACCACTCGCTAAGAAGTTATCATTGAAAGTTGAAGTTCTTAATGAACAGCAACTTAAGAAATCTGGATACGGTGGCATCATCGGAGTCGGTCAAGGTTCAGCTAACCCACCGCGTTTGCTTCACATCTCCTATCGCCCCAAGGGCGCCAAGAAGCGCCTCGCTTATGTTGGCAAAGGAATCACCTTTGATACCGGAGGTTTGGCGCTAAAGCCGGCTCAGGGAATGGAAGCAATGAAATCAGATATGAGTGGCGCAGCAGCTGTCTCCGCCGCAATACTCGCAATCGCCGAGTTGAAGATTCCTATCGAGATAGATGCATGGGCACCGTTGGCTGAGAACATGGTCAGCGACACTGCAACCAGGCCGAGCGACATAATCACCATTTATGGCGGAAAAACTGTTGAGGTTTTAAATCCAGATGCTGAAGGTCGATTGATTCTCGCAGATGCCTTAGTTAAGGCCGCCGAAGTCGGAAATAAGGGCGGAAAACTAGATGGGATCGTTGATGTTGCAACTTTAACTGGCGCTCAAGTTGTTGCGCTTGGAACACGAACAAGCGCCGTTATGACAAATGATGAGAAATTCCGCGATCAATTCTTGGAGACGGTAAGTCGCTCTGGTGAGCAATTCTGGCCGATGCCACTACCGGAAGAGTTGCGCGCATCTCTAGATTCGCCCGTGGCTGACATTGCAAATATCGGAGAACGCATGGGAGGCATGCTCGTTGCCGGTTTGTTCCTTAAGGATTTCGTTGCGCCAGAGCTACCCTGGCTCCATTTAGATATAGCAGGACCGGCGTACAACGAATCGAAGCCTCACGGTTACACGACGGTGGGCGGAACAGGTGTCGCACTTCGCACTCTCCTCGCATTCGCGGAGGACCAGGCAGGTCGTTGATACTGGCAAGATAAGTCCTTAGAACTAGTGAATTCGTGAGGTTGTCGTGGCTAATTTTGATCTAGTAATTCTCGGTGGTGGAAGCGGCGGATACGCATGCGCTCTTCGCGCTTCGCAGCTTGGCCTAAATGTGGCCCTTATAGAGAAAGATAAATTGGGCGGAACATGTCTCCATCGAGGATGTATTCCAACAAAAGCGCTTCTACATGCTGGCGAGATCGCAGATAACGCACGTCACGCGGGAGATTTTGGCGTAAAAGCAGATTTTCACGCGATAGATATGGCGGGAGTTAACTCCTACAAAGATGGCGTAATCTCAAAGCTCCATAAGGGCTTACAAGGACTTGTGAAATCTCGAAAGGTAACTTATGTAGAAGGCGCCGGACGGTTAGTCTCAAGAGATACGGTTGAGGTTAATGGTCAGCGCTACACCGGAAAGAATGTAGTTCTAGCGACTGGGTCATATGCAAAATCTTTACCAGGCCTTGAAGTTGATGGCGTGCTAGTAATGACAAGTGATCATGCGATGCACCTAAATCATGTTCCGAAATCCGTAATTGTTCTGGGTGGCGGTGTAATTGGATGCGAATTTGCATCGGTTTGGAAATCCTTTGGCGCAGAAGTAACCATAATCGAGGCCCTTCCGCATCTAATCGCACTCGAAGATGAATCCTCAAGCAAGCAACTAGAGCGTGCCTTTCGCAAGCGTGGAATTAACTTTGAATTAGGAACGAAGTTCAAGAGCGTCACTAAGAACGACTCGGGCGTAGTCGTAACGCTCGAAGATGGAAAGACTTTCAGTGCAGAGTTACTTCTTGTCGCGGTTGGACGAGGACCAGTCTCGGCAAACCTTGGCTATGAAGAGCAAGGTGTGAAAATGGATCGTGGCTATATTCTCGTTGATGAAAAGTGTCGGACTAATGTTCCAGGAATTTGGGCAGTCGGCGATTTAATTCCAACCCTCCAGTTAGCACATGTTGGGTTCGCAGAAGGAATCCTAGTCGCCGAAGAGATTGCTGGATTGAATCCGCGAGCCATTAATTATGATGGAGTTCCCCGAGTTACTTACTCTGAACCAGAAGTTGCTTCAGTCGGTCTCACCACAGCCGCAGCAAAAGCGAAAGGTTACGAAGTTGTTGAATTAAATTACGATCTGGCCGGAAACGGAAAAGCTCAAATCCTAAAAACGGCGGGATCGATAAAACTAGTATCTGCAAAAAATGGTCCAGTCCTCGGAATACATATGGTCGGTTCCCGCGTGGGTGAACTTCTCGCTGAAGCTCAACTAATTTTCAATTGGCAGGCCGATGCCTTCGATGTTGCACCCTTGATACACGCTCACCCAACTCTCTCCGAGGCTATGGGCGAGGCTCATCTAGCGCTGGCTGGAAAACCGTTGCATGCGCATGGATAATCCCGCTAGTGAATTGAGCCATACCCCGCTTACGAGCGAGGGTGGAATTTCTGCAAGATCTTTTGAGCTGGACTTAGAGAGGAAGAGATGACTTTTTCGGTGAAGATGCCGGCCTTAGGTGAGAGCGTCACAGAAGGTACGGTCACTCGTTGGCTCAAAAAAGAGGGCGATCAAGTTGCCTTAGATGAGCCACTACTCGAAGTTTCTACCGACAAAGTTGATACCGAGATTCCATCACCAGCAGCAGGCGTGTTACAGAAAATAGTTGTTGCCGTCGATCAGGTTGCGGCAGTTGGCGCTGAGTTAGCAGTAATTGGAGAAAGCGCTTCATCTCAATCAACTCCAACACCGACTCCGCCAGTCGCTTCGACACCTGCTGCTGTTTCTACTCCGGCACCAACTCCATCTCCGGCAACACCTTCTGCGCCAACATCTGCAGCTCCAGCTGCAGGAGCGGCAATAGTTGTAATGCCAGCCCTCGGAGAATCAGTTTCCGAAGGAACTGTAACTAGATGGCTTAAATCTGTCGGAGATCACGTGGTGGCGGATGAGCCGTTACTTGAAGTTTCTACCGACAAGGTTGATACCGAGATTCCAGCGCCAGCTTCCGGAACTCTCCTCTCAATTGATGTAGCAGTTGACTCCACCGTTCCAGTAGGTGCACGTCTAGCAACAATCGGAGCAAGTTCCGGCGCAACTCCCTCCGCTCCAGCGCCTGCTCCGACACCAATACCGACTCCGGCACCGGCGCCTGTAGCCGCTCCTGTTGTTACCCCGCCACCGGTGGCGCCAAAACCAGTTCCGGCCCCACCACAAACTCCCCCACCTCTAATTCCTGCCACCACAAGTCCTGCTGCTACAACCAGGTCAACAGCGCTCGATGACGCCTACATAACTCCAATCGTTCGCAAACTGGCCGCTGAGAGCGGAGTCGATCTTTCAAGAGTTAATGGAACTGGAGTAGGCGGACGTATTCGTAAAGAAGATGTTCTTGCGGCCATTCCAAAGGCAACACCAATCGCGACTTCGGCTCCCCAATCAACCTCTATACCTTCGGTGCGAACTGCATCTCCCGTATCGCCATCTCCACTTCGCGGTACAAAAGTTACGATGACTCGTTTGCGCAAAGTTATTGCGGCAAGAATGTTGGAGTCTCTACAAATAAGTGCTCAACTAACAACCGTTGTTGAGGTTGATATAACCAAGATTTCGAGATTGCGCGATAAATCGAAGGCGACCTTTGAGGCTCGTGAAGGTGTGAAGTTAAGTTTCCTACCTTTCTTCGCAGTAGCAGTATGCGAAGCGCTTAAGGTGCATCCTGTTCTGAATTCTTCTGTAGAAGGTGATGAAATCACCTATCACGGAGCTGAACACCTTGGAATCGCAGTCGATACCGAACGCGGACTACTTGTTCCAGTTATCAAAGATGCCGGGGATCTCAACATGGGCGGAATCGCTCGCCGTATCGCTGACGTCGCGGCGCGAACAAGAGAGAACAAGATTTCTCCAGATGAATTAGGTGGCGGAACATTTACTATTACAAATACTGGCTCGAGAGGCGCGCTCTTTGACACTCCAATCATTAATCAACCACAAGTTGGAATTCTTGGAGTCGGCTCAGTCGTGAAGCGCCCCATGGTTGTAAAGGGTGAAGATGGTGGCGAAACAATTGCAATCCGCTCCATGGTCTACTTGGCGCTCTCATACGATCACCGAATTGTCGATGGTGCAGATGCTGCACGTTTTCTCACCACGCTTAAAGAGCGACTTGAAGAGGGTCGTTTCGAATCTGACCTCGGACTTTAAGGAGCCAAGATGGCCCTGCCGCAACGCATAGCAATAACAGGCGCTTCCGGAATGATCGGTTCGGCGCTTGTTGGACATCTAAAGTCTGAAGGACATACTGTTCAAAGACTTGTTAGGCGCCCAGTCCTCTCCCCTGATGAGGTTCTATGGGATCCAAGATCTGGCGAAGTCGATCTTGCGCCGCTTGAAGGCGTTGATGCAGTAGTTCATCTTGCCGGCGCCAATGTTGGCGACAAGCGTTGGACGAAGAAATATCGAGCTGAGATCTTGAATTCGAGATTACTTGGAACCAACACAATTGCGACCGCTGTTGCCAAATTAAAACCCCAAGTCTTTATCTCCTCAAGTGCGATTGGTTGGTATGGAGAAACTGGAAATCGATCGGTAACCGAGGATGATCGCCCCGGTGATGATTTTCTGGCTGCAGTCTGTAAAGAATGGGAGGCAGCTGCCGATAGTGCTTCGCAGACTCGTATCATCAAGATTCGAACTGGTTTAGTTCTTGAACCCACAAGTGGCGCGTTAGGAAAGATGTTGCCGCTCTTCAAATTAGGCGTTGGTGGAAAGCTTGGAAATGGTAAGCAATGGTGGTCATGGATTACCTTGCATGATCAAATAAAGGCGATCTGTTATCTGCTTGAAAAAGATATAGAGGGTCCAGTAAATCTCGTCTCCCCCAATCCCGCAACAAATCAAGAATTTACCGCCGCTTTGGCCCGTGCGCTACGTCGTCCGGCCTTAATTCCAGTTCCAGGTTTTGCGCTCAAAATTCTTTTAGGTGGCTTTTCATCAGAAATATTGGGTTCCAAACGAGTGATGCCGAAGAAACTTATTGATTCTGGTTTTGAATTTGATTATCCGCATTTAGCGCCGGCGCTGGCTGCCTTAATCAATGAGAAATAACCGCTAACGCCGCCAAACGACCGCTCAATAGAGCGCCCTGTTGTGATGGAGTCGCACGCCAATCGCCGGCAAGGAATATTCCGGTATTACTAAGAACTCCAGAGGTTAGATCCTGACCTGGTCCATGAAAGGGCAGCGAATTTGGAATCTGGTATTTCTCTATTATCTCCCAATTATCAGTAGGAATTTCCCAGAGATAACTTAAGTGAGATCGGATCTCTGGCTCGGGTGAATGAATTAACGATGTAGCAGCAACCAGAGTCGAATCCTCAGGCGCATAGCTACTTGCAACATTAGAGATCGCAACTGTGCTCACCACAGGACCATTGCCTCCTACTCTAAGGTGATCACTTGAAATCTCACCCTTAGGTACCTTGAAATACCAAGTCTCTGAATAACTCATTCCGGGTACCTTTGATCCAATCATTTCTGACGCGACTACCGGGTCGGTGGCTAGAACAACTGCATCGGCGCTCTCTTTTCCAGAATTCGTTACTACCTCTTGTGACCCGACGGCCTTTACTTCTACGCCGAATTCGATATCTAGTCCGGCAGCTAAAACTTCAGAAAGCTCTCTAACGCCACCATCGGGAATTCCTGGATTGCCTTTTATAAACCAATGGATCAGCTCACGTGCTACCCGGTTAGAAACAAAGTCGCTATCGGTAAGGAAAACGCCATTTAAGAATGGCTTCAATACTTTGCTATAGAACGAGCCAACTTCAACCATTGCAGCTTTAAATTCAATATCTTCGGTTTTCTGTCTCAGATAACGAAGGAACGCCAATTTCTCATTTATATCGCCGGTCCCTCGGTTCAAGTTTCCTTTCAAATAACGGAGGTTCTTTCGAAAGTCTCCGACCCTAAAAGTTTCTAGATCAGTTCGGAGATCAAGTCCTTTGGGCAGTGAATTCATAAC
>Ga0208004_1000133_pt1 | contig 28216 bp, 26 predicted proteins | sample DEB08_DNA_6_FD_184522 | JGI IMG/M metagenome (GOLD analysis project Ga0208004, IMG submission 184522) | Aqueous microbial communities from the Delaware River and Bay under freshwater to marine salinity gradient to study organic matter... | ecosystem: Environmental > Aquatic > Marine > Coastal ...
GTCGAACGCCGCTATGCCGCACCGGACGAGACGGTCGTTGACATCGCGCAGGCCGCCGCCGAGAAGGCCATCGCCGCCTCCGGTATCCGCGCGGATCAGATCGGCTTTGTCCTCGTCGCCACAGTGACGCATCCCTACCCGACTCCGTCGGCAGCTGCCGAACTTGCCTACCGCGTTGGCGCCATCGATGCCGCAGCGACGGACATCAGTTCGGCCTGCGCTGGCTTTTGCTACGGCGTCGCCATGGCCCAGGACATGGTGCGCGGCGGAAGTGCGGAGTACGTCCTCGTCGTCGGTGTCGAGAAGCTCACGGACTGGGTGGACCCGACCGATCGTTCCACGGCCTTCATCTTCGCTGATGGTGCCGGTGCGGTGGTCATCGGACCGTCGGACACACCCGCCATCGGGCCCGTCGTGTGGGGGGCCGATGGCGAGCAACTCGATGCGATCACCATGACGCAGTCCCTCACCGACTATCGCGACAATGGCGGGCCCCGCTTCCCCACCCTCGCCATGAAGGGCCAGCAGGTCTTTCGCTGGGCCGTGTCGAAGATGACGGTGGTGGCCAAGGAGGCCCTCGCCAAGGCCGACATCAGCGCCGACGACCTTGCCGCCTTCATCCCGCATCAGGCGAACATGCGCATCACCGATGCGATGGTCCGTTCGCTGAGTCTTCCGGCACACGTTCCTGTCGCACGAGACATCGAGACCACCGGCAACACCTCGGCCGCCTCGATCCCGATCGCGATGGATCGGATGCTGAGTTCGGGAGAGGTTCCCCACGGTGGGCTCGCCCTCACCATCGGCTTCGGCGCGGGCCTTGCCTATGCCGCCCAGGTCGTCGTCCTGCCCTAGTCTGCTCATCACTACACACCCGAAAGGAAATGCCATGAGCCAGGAGATTCTCGACGGCCTCGCCGTCATCGTGAACGAGGTCGCGGGCGTCCCCGTGGAAGACGTTCAGCCCGACAAGGCCTTCATCGACGATCTGGACATCGACTCGCTGTCGATGGTCGAGGTCGTCATGGCTGCCGAGGACAAGTGGGGCGTCAAGATCCCCGACAGCGAGGTCAAGAACCTGCGCACGGTCGGTGACGCCGTGACCTACATCCAGACGGCGACCGCCTGATCGTGCGTATCGCAATCACGGGCCTCGGGGCCACGACACCCGTCGGTGGTGACGTCGCCAGCAGTTGGGCCGCCCTCCTCGAAGGACGCTCCGGAATCCGCACGATCACCGAGGAGTGGGCGGCGGATCTCCCGGTGCGGTTCGCCGGCACGTTGGCCGAGGAGCCACCGCTGGACCGCGTCGAGGCACGCCGCCTCGACCGGTCCCAGCAGTCGGTCCTCGTCGCCTCTCGCGAGGCGTGGGCCGATGCTGGCTCGCCCGAGGTGGATCCCCTGCGCATGGGCACCGTGATTGGCACGGGTATCGGTGGCGTCATCACGCTGCTCGATGCCTACGACGTCCTCAAAGAGCGCGGACCCTCGCGCATCTCGCCGCATACGGTGCCGATGCTCATGCCCAACGGCCCGGCCGCCGTCGTAGGCCTCGCCCATCACGCGGCCGCGGGGGTCCACGCGCCGGTGAGCGCGTGCGCATCGGGCGCCGAGGCCATGGCCGTGGCCGCGCGCATGATCACCGACGGTCGCGCCGATGTCGTGATCTCCGGAGGCACCGAAGCGCCAATCCATCCGCTCACCATCGCCGGCTTCGCCGCCATGCGGGCACTCTCGACCCGCAATGACGACCCGAGTGCGGCTTCACGCCCCTACGACCTCGCGCGCGACGGCTTCGTCATGGGCGAGGGTGCCGGTGTGCTGGTGCTGGAGAGCGAGGAGCACGCCAAGGCGCGCGGCGCCCGCATCTACGCCTACCTCGCTGGCGCTGGTCTCACCGCCGACGCGCACCACATCGCCCAGCCCGATCCCGAGGGTCGAGGTGCCGCTCGCGCTATCCGTGCGGCACTTGAGCAGGCGGAAGCGTCTGCCGCGGATGTCGTGCACGTCAACGCGCACGCCACATCCACTCCCCAGGGCGACATCGCCGAGGCCGTGGCGATTCGCGGGGCGCTCGGCGACACTGCCGCAATTGTGACGGGCACGAAGTCGATGACTGGACACATGCTCGGTGCTGCAGGTGCTGTGGAGAGCGTGTTCACCGTCTTGGCACTACGCGATCGCCGAGTGCCGCCCACGGCTAACCTCGTCGATCAGGATCCCGAAGTTCAACTCAACGTTGCCCGCGATACGCCGAGTGAGTTGCCGGCCGGCGAGATCGTCGCGCTCAACAACTCCTTCGGCTTCGGTGGCCACGACGTCGCCCTGGCGTTCCGGAGCGCTGAGTGAGCGACGTCGATCCCCGTTCGCCGCGCGTACGACTCGAGGCCTTTTTCGACCAAGGCACCTTCACCCCGATCACTCCCGAGGACGATCGCGGTGTTCTCGTCGGCGTTGGTTCGGTCTACGGCACCGAGGTCGTTGCCTTCGCCACGGACCCCACGGTCCAGGGTGGCGCGATGGGCAATCTGGGGTGCCGCGCGATCGTGACGGCGTACGACCGGGCGTTTGCCGACTCGAGCCCGGTCGTCGGCATTTGGCACTCCGGTGGTGCGCGCTTGCGCGAAGGTGTTGCAAGCCTTGACGCGGTCGGACGCGTGTTCGCCGCGATGACGCGCATCTCGGGCAAGGTGCCACAGATCTCGGTCGTCCTCGGGCCAGCCGCAGGCGGTGCCGCCTACGGGCCCGCGCTCACGGACATCGTCGTGCTCGGCCCGGAGGGACGCATCTTCGTCACCGGCCCCGAGGTCATCCGCTCGGTGACCGGTGAACAGGTCGACATGGAGCGCCTCGGCGGCGCCGACCCGCATGGTCGCCGAAGCGGTGTTGTCCACCGAGTCACCGACAGCGAGGCCGAGGCACTCGAGGAGGGCCGGCGTCTCGCCCTTCTGCTCGGCCGTCAAGGCTCCCTCGACATCGATGCGGTCCAGGATCGCAACCTTGCCGATCTTCTGCCGGAATCCTCCAAGCGTGCCTACGACGTACATCCGCTCGTGGAGGCCTTCCTCGACGAGGGCACGGCGTTCGAACTTCACGAGAAGTGGGCGCCCAACATCGTGACCACGCTCGGTCGACTCGGTGGACGCACCGTGGGTGTCGTGGCCAACAACCCGCTGCGACTCGGTGGCTGCCTGGACTCCTCCAGTGCAGAAAAGGCTGCGCGCTTCGTGCGAATGTGTGACGCGTTCGCGGTCCCGCTGGTCGTGCTCGTTGATGTGCCCGGCTACCTGCCCGGTGTCGGCCAGGAGTGGGAGGGGGTCGTCCGCCGCGGCGCCAAACTGCTGCACGCCTTTGCCGAATGCGTGACTCCTCGCGTGACAGTCGTCACGCGCAAGGCCTACGGCGGGGCGTTCGTCGCGATGAACTCTGCCTCGCTCGGCGCCACGCGCGTCTATGCCTGGCCCGGAGCTGAGGTTGCCGTCATGGGTTCGGTCGCGGCGATCCGTGTCCTGCATCGCCGACGTCTCGCGGAGGCGCCCGACCAAGAGTCGCGCGCCCAACTCGAGTTGGAGTTGGCTGCCGAGCACGAAGTCATCTCTGGCGGGATTGGCCGCGCTATCGAGATGGGCGTCGTCGACGAGGTTGTCGAACCTGACCACACCCGCAGCACGGTCGCGCAGGTGCTCCTCGACACCCCCGGTGTCCGCGGCATCCACGGCAATATCCCGCTGTAGTCCCTCCCCACCGTTTCGCTCCGGCGAACGCCTGTGGTGGGATTCCTCCATGACAACGCTGCTTGACGCCCTATCCGACGCTCCCCTGCTTGGCGACGGTGCCATGGGGACAACCCTTCAAGACCGCGGCAACGACGCGGGGGACGCGCCCGAATTGTGGAATATCGAGCACGCTGACGTCATCACCACCATCTTCAACGAGTACGCCGATGCGGGCGCGCGACTCCTGACCACCAACACGTTCGGCGGCACGCGGGCTCGGCTGCAGATGCACGGGCTGGAGGATCGCGTCGAGGAGATCAACCGCGCCGCAGCCGAATTGGCCCGCGCCGTCGCCGATGCCCGCGACGGCGTCTACGTCCTGGGCGATATCGGTCCCTCCGGCGAGTTGATGGAGCCGATGGGGGACCTGACCCCCGACGCCGCCCAGGAATTGTTCGCCGAGCAAATTCGCGGGCTCGTGGCCGGCGGTGTCGATGCGATCTTGATCGAGACGATGAGTGATCTGTCAGAGATCGAGGCTGCGGTGTTGGCGGCGCGGGCCGAAGCCCCGGGTCTCCCCGTGCTCGCGACATTAAGCTTTGACACCAACCTCCGGACGATGATGGGGGTGTCCCCCGCGCTTGCCGTGACCACGCTGAGTGACCTCGGGGTTGATGTGATCGGCGCCAACTGCGGCCGCGGTCTGGATGAGATGCGGATCATCGCCGAACAACTCGTCGAGGCGCGCCCCGACGGCGTTCGCCTCATGGTTCAGTCCAATGCCGGCCTGCCGCGACTTGAGGGCGACAGTTTCGTCTTTGATGGCACTCCGGAGGAAATGGCCAAGTACGCCGTCGAGATGCGCGAACTCGGGTTCGACATCATCGGCGCCTGCTGCGGGTCCACCTCGGCACACATCGCCGCGATGCGCGCCGCCCTGTCGGCATAGGTCGGTCCTCCGCCACACACCGGCGCGCGACGCGGCCCCGAGCCGACGGTCTAGATGACCTGGTGCAGGACGCGGACCGGAGTGTCCTCGGTCGCGACGCGGTACGGCTCGAGCTCGGCATCCCACGACGTCCCGAGGAGGTAGGCGATGCCATCGACAAGATCCGCGCCACTGGATGCGGCTCCGGCGACGGCCGCTCGCAAACGGTCCTCCGACACGAGGATGTCGCCATGGACGCCGATCGTCGCGCGATGGAGCCCAAGGGTCGGAGTGACGGCGTACCGCTCACCCTCGCGGCCGGTCGAGGGCTCCTCGACCACCTCGAAGTACAGATCAGGAATCGTGCGCAGTGCGCTAGCCAGGCGCGACCCCAGTCCGGGTCGGCCGGTCCACGGCATCTCCGAGCGCAGTGTTGGCGGCGCAACGGGCTGCGGCTGCCAATCCAGCCGCACCTGGGCGTCGAGCACCGACGCGAGAGCCCACTCGATATGGGGGGCGAGTGCTCGGGTGGCGGAGTGCACAAAGACATAGCCCTGGGCGCGCCCAGAGCCCGACGAGGCCGGTACGGCCGACGGCGGCAATGCAGTCATTCCACTGACCTCCTTCGTGAGGGTCGCCTTCCCCTGCGTCCTCACCAGCGGTCTGTGGTGTTCCCACCCTAGACCTTCCGCCCCGGGGATGCCGGTATTGGGTAGGCTCCCGACACGCCCGAAGAGCGGGCTCGCCGAGGAGGAAACCCATGGCCATCAGCCAGCCCGCCGTCATCGCCGATGTTTGGAGCACTCGCGCGACGACCGCCGCCGGCCACCTCGCCCGCCAGGCCACCTTGGTCGTGGGTGCGGCGGCGTTCGTGGGTCTCGCCGCCCAGATCGCGATCCCCCTTCCCTTCACGCCGGTCCCCCTCACCCTGCAGACCTTCGCGGTACTCCTCGCCGGCGCGGCTCTGGGCTCGCTACGCGGGGTCCTCGCCATGACCCTGTACGCCGCAGCCGGCATCGCTGGCGTGCCGTGGTTCGCCGAGGGCAGCTCCGGGTTCGCCATGCCGTCGTTTGGCTACATCGTGGGCTTCATCGTCGCGGCGGGCCTAGTCGGCCGCATCGCCCAGAACGGCGCCACACGCTCCGTCTGGAGCACCGCCGGTCTCATGGTCGTCGGCAATCTCACCATCTACGTCGTGGGTGTGACCTGGCTGAAGTTCGCCATCGACTCCACCTGGGCGACCGCGCTGCAACTGGGCGTCGCGCCGTTCCTCATCGGCGACCTTGTCAAGATCGCTCTCGCGGCAGGGCTGCTGCCACTCACCTGGGCCGGCCTCAAGCGCGCCCGACTGCTGGACTGAGCAACGCACAACCGTCGCTCGCGCTGACGGCCCCTAGTCATTCGGCGCGGCCGCTCCGTCGATCCTTTGGCTCAGCTGCTGTATCCGCCCTATGGTGCAGCGTCCGCCACCCGCGCGGCGGTGTCCGGGTCGGCGAACGATGCGACGGTGGCCGCGGTCTCCGCCTCGATCGCGGCGGCGATCTCATGCATGGCCACCTGAGTCATCACCCGGCGCAGGTCGGCCACGGATCGCGCCGAGAGCCCGGCAATGTGCTCGGCCACCTCCAGTGCCCTGGCCAACATCTCGCCATCAGGCACGCGCCACTGCGCGATGCCCCAGTCCAGCATCTGCGCGGAGTCGACCCGCTCTCCCATGAGCAGCAGACGGCGAGCCCGTCCCGGTCCCACCGTGCGCGGCAGCAGGCTGGTGATGCCGCCGGTGACGAAGAGCCCGAGGCCCATTTCGGGGAAGAACCCGCGCGCCGATTCGCCAACCACCACAAGATCGCAGTTGAGGACCCACTCGAAGCCGCCACCGACCGCCCAGCCATGCACGGCACCCACGATGGGTACGCGCCCGAACATCATCTCCTTGGTGACCTGCTGCAGTGCGTCGATGTACGCCACGAGGGTCTCGCGATCGCGAGTCTGCTCGGAATACTCGTGCAGATCATCGCCCGCGCAGAAGGCGCGTCCGGCACCGGTGAGAACGATGACGCGCACCTCAGGGGTGGCGTTAGCCTCCTTCACGGCCGCCGCGAATTCCTCCACGAGCGGACCGGTGATGGCATTTAGTCTCTCGGGACGGTTCAACGTGATGATCCGCACCGCACCGCGATCTTCGACAAGCACTGGGGACATGGTGGCTCTTCCTTCCGTGGCTAGTCGCGTACGACGCGACGGGTCTTGCCTTCGGTGCGAGGCAGGCTGCCGTAGGGCAGCACCGTAACCTCAGTCGTGACACGCAGATCCCTGCGGGCGGCCTGCTCGATGCGTGAGCGAACGACCTCGCTCGACGATTCCGGTACCCGGGCCATCTCGACATCCAGGGGCAGCCGGTCGTAGGGACCGGGCCCCGTTAAGCGGATGCGGTATTCACCGGAGAGATCCGGGTCGGCCGTGACCAGTGCGGCCACCGACGTCGGGAAGACGTTGACGCCGCGGACGACCACCATGTCGTCGGCCCGCCCCGTGACGCGGAAGCGAGGTGCGGTGCGACCGCAGGCGCATGAGTCCACCGACTCCAGCGTGATGAGGTCACCGGTGCGGAACCGCACCAGGGGCTGGCACTCGCGTGCCAGGTGGGTGAGGACAAGCTCGCCGCTGGCGCCCTCGGTCCACTCCAGCACATCGCCCGTGGCGGGGTCGATCAACTCCGGATGGAGCACATCGAGGGCCATGAAGTGCAAGGCGTCCTGGTCTTCGCACTGTCCGGCGAAGTTGCACATGACATCGGTCACGCCATAGTTGCTGTTGCGGGCAGCGAAACCCCAGGTCTCCTCCAACCGCTGCCGGAAGCCCGGCACATCCAGCGCGGCCTCTCCCCCGAACAGCCCCAGCCGCAGACCCAGAGTTCGCGGCTCAATGCCCTCCTCGTGCAGGACCTGCTCGAGCACCGCCGGATAACTCGGTGTGCAACTGATCGCGGTGATCCCAAGGTCACGGATAGTCCGCATCAGCATGCCGGGGTTGCCCACCCCGAAGGGAACCACCGCGGCACCGACGGCTTCCAAGGTGGCATGGTCGGTGTAGCCGCCCATCCACATTTGATAGTTCAGGCAATGGACGACGATGTCGTCGGGGCGCAGACCCGCTGCGCGCTGAGCTCGAGCACCGATCTGCGCCGTCTGCTCCGCATCGGCCGCGGAGAGCGCCAGATTCATCGCCTCCCCGGTCGTGCCGCCGGTCCGATGGATACGGCGAATGTGCGAGCGGTCGGTCGCGACGTACGCACCGAAGGGTGGGCTCTCGCGCTGAGACGCGCGAAGCATGTCCTTGTCGATCAGCGGGAGCGTCGGCAGATCCTCCAGCCGTTCCGGTGGCCGCTGACCCTGCCAGGTCTCACCGAGAAGCGCGGAGTGCGTCGCGACGTACTCGCGCTGAGTCGACCACAGCGTCGCACGATGCCCGGCGAGATCGGCGAGTGGAGCGAAGTCGGCGTCAGAGATCAGCATCAGCGCCCGAGTCCGAGTTCACGCGCGATGAGCATCCGCTGCACCTCGTTGGTGCCCTCACCGATCTCCAGGACCTTGCAGTCCCGCCAGAAGCGAGCGACGGCGTACTCGTTCATGAAGCCGTATCCCCCAAAAATCTGCGTGGCCCAACGAGCGTTCTCGACCGCCGCGTCGCTCGCATGCAGTTTGGCAATCGCCGCCTGCTTCTTGAAAGGCTCTCCAGCGAGCATGCGCGACCCGGCGTCGTAGTAGGCCACTCTCGCGGTGTGGGCGCGCACTTCCATGTCGGCCACCATGAAGTCAAGAGATTGGTACGCCTCGAGCGGCTGGCCGAAGGCGTGTCGCTCGTGAAGGTAGCGCACCGACTCATCGACGCACCCCTGCGCCAGGCCGACCGAGAGCGCTGCGATCGCGATGCGCCCCTCATCGAGAATCTGCAGGAACTGGGCATATCCACGACCCCGCTCACCGAGCAGGTTGGCCGCGGGGACACGACAGTCGACGAAGCCCAACTCGTGAGTGTCGGAGGAGTTCCACCCCACCTTGGAGTAGGGCTCTGAGACCGTGAACCCCGGCGTCCCGGACGGCACGATGATCGTCGACAACTCCGGTCGGCCGGCGTCGTCCCGGCCCGTGACCGCCAGGACCGTCACGAAACCGGTGATCTGCGTCCCCGAGTTCGTGATGAATGATTTGGTCCCGTTGATGACCCACTCGTCACCATCGATGACCGCGGTCGTGCGCGCGGCCCCGGCATCGGTGCCACCTCCGGGCTCGGTGAGTCCGAATCCCGCCAGCATCTCGCCCGATGTCAGGCGCGGCAACCACGTGGCCTTCTGCTCGTCAGTGCCAAAGCGATAGATCGGCATCGCGCCGAGTGACACCGCCGCTTCCAGGGTGATCGCGACGGACGAGTCCACGCGAGCCAACTCCTCGAGGGCAAGACACAGCGCGAAGTAGTCCCCACCCATGCCGCCGAACTCTTCGGGGAAGGGCAGGCCGAACAGGCCCATCTCCCCCATCCGACGGACGACGTCGTACGGAAAGGTATGCGCCTCGTAATGTTCGGCGGCCACGGGAGCCACCACATCTCGGGCGAACGCCTCGACCGACTTGCGCAGGTCCTCATAGTCCGAACTCAAGCGGTGATCCATGGTCAGTCCTCCTCCGTGAGGGGTTCGAGTGCGACGAGTGCGTCATGTCGCGCCACCGTGTTGCCCAGCACCGCGTGAACCCCAGCGACGCGGGCGCGCCACGGCGCTCGCAGGGCGTGCTCCATCTTCATCGCCTCGATAACGACGACCGGTGACCCTTCGGCGACCATGTCCCCGACCTGCACGGGGAGGTCGATGACCGTGCCGGGCATGGGACTGCGCGCCAGCCAATGGCCCGCGGCAGCACCGGCGTCGAGGCGGCCCCGCAGCGTGCGATCGAGGGGCCGGCGCACGTCGACCTCCCGATGGCCGAACTCAGGGGCATGGATCCACGCCGTCCCGTCGTCCAAGTCCGCCGAAAAATCACTCGGCAGGTCGACCGGCCGCCGTCGCGTCATGTCATCGACATCCAGGCGAAGTCCATGGCCTTCGACATAGACGCGGACATCGCGCCCATCGATCTGCCAACGCAGTGGCGCGGGGCTGCCTAGCCGCCAGGAGTCACCGGCGTGCCATGTCGAATCGGAGGCGATCGGCAGGAGGGCTGAGGCGGTAAGGGCCACGATGTCAGCATCGACCGACGGGGCCGGGTAGGCAAGGCGCTGGAGGGTCCCGGTGTCCATCGCACCGCTGATGACCGAATCCTCGTTCGTGAGCCACCTCAGGTAGTCAATGTTCGAGGCAACGCCGAGCAGCACCGTCCGGGACAGGCCTTCCGAGAGGTCCGCGAGCGCTTGCTGCCGGGTCGGTGCATGAGCGATGACCTTGGCGAGCATCGGATCGTACGCCGAACTGATCTCCAGGCCGGTCTCGATGCCGGCATCGGTGCGCACTCCCAGGGCCGGCTGCCACCGCCGCACGCGACCACCGGTGGGCATGAAGTCCTGCGAGGGATCCTCCGCGTAGACACGCCCCTCGACAGCGTGGCCGTCGATTGTGACGTCATCTTGGCCGAAGGAGAGCACCTCGCCCGCGGCGACCCTGAGCTGCCATTCCACCAAATCCAGACCGGTGACCATCTCCGTCACCGGATGCTCCACCTGCAGGCGCGTGTTCATCTCCAGGAAGGCGAAGTCTCCCGGGGAATCTCCCGGGACGACGTACTCGACCGTGCCGGCGTTGACGTAGCCCACCGCCTCCGCCAGCCGCACCGCCGAGGCGCACAGTTCAGTGCGTGCGCCGTCGTCGAGGAAGGCCGAGGGCGCCTCCTCGATGACCTTCTGGTGCCGGCGCTGCAGGGTGCACTCGCGCTCGCCGAGGTGAACGACGTGCCCGTGGGCATCCGCGAGAACCTGCACCTCGATGTGCCGCGGCCGGGTGACGAAGTGCTCGACGAGCAGCGCATCATCACCGAAGGACGCCCGCGCCTCACGACGCGCACTGACGATGGCCTGCTCAATCTGCTCGGCCTCGTCAATGACGCGCATCCCCTTGCCGCCACCCCCGGCCGCTGGCTTCAGCAAGGCGGGGAATCCCACCTCGAGCACGGCTTGGGCTACGGCAGCATCGTCCATGCCAACGTCGTGACGTCCGGGCACCACGGGAACACCGGCGGCGATCGCCGCCTGCTTGGCCGCGATCTTGTCGCCCATCCGCGCAATCACTTCGGCCGGCGGCCCGATGAAGGTGACGCCAGCCTCTCCACAAGCGCCGGCCAATCGCGGATCCTCCGACAAGAACCCGTAGCCGGGATGAATCGCCTGTGCACCGCTGAACAGCGCAGCGTCAAGGATGCGTTCGGGATTGAGATAGCTCTCGCGCGCCGTGGTCGGCCCAATGTGAACGGCAGCATCAGCGTTGCGCACATGCGGGGCATTGGCGTCGGCATCGCTATAGACGGCAATGGACCGAATGCCCATCCGGCGCAGCGTCCCGATGATCCGCATGGCGATCTCGCCCCGATTGGCGATGAGGACGGAATCGAACACGGCCATCACATCCGGAATACGCCGTAGCGCACCGGCTCGAGCGGGGCCTGCCCTGCGGCAGCAAGGGCAAGACCGAGGACGCGCCGCGTCTCGCGCGGGTCGATAACCCCGTCATCCCACAGGCGCGCGGTCGAGTAGTACGGCGAGCCCTGGGTCTCGTACTGATCGCGAATGGGTGCGGTGAACTCGGCCTCCGCCTCGGCAGACCACTCGGTGCCCGAGGCCTCTGCCTGATCGCGGCGGATGGTCGCCAACACCGACGCGGCCTGCTCACCGCCCATGACCGAGATGCGCGCCTGCGGCCACATCCACAAGAAGCGAGGGGAGTACGCGCGACCGCACATGGAGTAGTTGCCCGCACCGAACGATCCGCCAATGACGACGGTGAACTTGGGCACCCGAGCGCACGCGACTGCGGTCACCATCTTGGCGCCGTGCTTGGCGATGCCCCCCGCCTCGTATTCGCGGCCCACCATGAAGCCCGAGATGTTCTGGAGGAAGACCAGCGGGATCGAGCGCTGATCACACAGTTCGATGAAGTGGGCGCCCTTCTGCGCGGACTCCGAAAACAAGATGCCGTTGTTGGCGATGATGCCGACCGGGTGTCCGTGGATCCGCGCGAAACCGGTCACGAGGGTTTCGCCGTACTCCGGCTTGAACTCGGTGAACTCGCTGCCGTCCACGAGTCGTTCGATGACGTCGTGGACGTCGTATGGCGTTCGGGTATCCACGGGCACGACGTCAAGCAGCTCGTCGATGGGTCGCTGTGGTTCCGCCGTTGCGCGCACCTCCCACGGTGGCGGCGGTGCCGGGGGCAGGGTCGCGACGATCTCGCGGATGATGCGCAGCGCGTGTGGATCGTCATCCGCGAGGTGATCCACGACTCCGGAGGTGCGGGCGTGCACATCGCCGCCACCTAGCTCCTCGGGCGTGACGACCTCCCCGGTGGCCGCCTTCACCAGCGGTGGTCCGCCGAGGAAGATCGTCCCCTGATTGCGCACGATGACGGTTTCGTCACTCATGGCGGGGACATAGGCCCCGCCGGCGGTGCACGAGCCCATCACGGCGGCGATTTGCGGGATGCCGAGGGCCGACATCGTGGCCTGGTTGTAGAAGATGCGGCCGAAGTGATCCCGGTCGGGGAAGACCTCGTCCTGCATGGGCAGGAAGGCGCCGCCGGAGTCGACAAGGTAGATGCAGGGCAGGCGGTTCTCCCGTGCGATCTCCTGTGCGCGCAGGTGCTTCTTGACCGTCATCGGGTAGTAGGTTCCGCCCTTGACCGTCGCGTCGTTGGCGATGATCACGCACAGCCGGCCGCTCACCGATCCGATACCCGCGATGACACCCGCGGCGGGGGCCTGATCCTCGTAAAGCCCCTCGGCTGCGAGAGGAGCGATCTCGAGGAAGGCGGTGCCCTCGTCGAGCAGGGTCTCCACCCGGTCCCGGGGCAGGAGCTTGCCGCGGGCCACATGCCGCTCCCGGGAGGCAGGTGGCCCGCCAGCGGCGGCCCGAGCGCGGCGCGCGGCGAGGTCGTCGAGGAGTTCTTGGTGCGCGGCGCGGCGCGCGGCCACGTCGGACGTCGAGGTGGCGCTCCTCGCGGCCACGGCGCCTCCCAGGGACGAACCAGACGACTAGTTAACGATCGTTCACGATACTCCTCCGCCACACGCCCGGCAACATCCCCAGCCTTCGCGCCCTTCCGGGGGGCCTTAACCGATACGCGCCTCGGTCAAGCCGGCCAGGGCCATGGAGCGCAACAGCCCCGCCATCGCCGGGCGGGACAAGCGCGCACTGTGCGGGGTGGAGTTGATGAGACCAAAGGTCGCGTGTACCGCCGCCCGAGCGTCCTCCTCGGAGAGTTCGGGTCGCACCTCACGCAGCGCCGATACCCAGATGGCGACGTACTGGGCCTGCAATCGGCGCACCGTGCGACGATCCTCGTCCGGCATCGCCGCGAGGTCCCGGGCCTGCACATCGATGAGATCAGGATGGTCGAGGGCAAAGTCGACGTGGAAGTCAATGAGGTGATCAAGGGCCGGTTCTGCCGTCGCGCGCTCTCGCCCGCCCTGGAGTAGTCGCTCGCTGATATCGACGAGCATCGCCGAGAGAATCGCTTCCTTGCTCGCGAAGTAGCGGTAGAGGGCTGGCCCCGACAAGCCCACCGCAGCACCGAGTTCGTCGATGGAGACCCCGTGGAATCCATCCCGGGCAAACATGCGCGACGCCGCGCCAAGGATCTCCTCGCGCCTCGCCCCACGTGCATCGTTGGCTGCCGTCATCGTCGGCCTACTCCAAGCCGAGGATGTGGACCAGCATGCGAGCCGACCGACCACCCGACTCCAGGGCTACTCCTACCGCCCCGGGCACGTCAACGTCGTCCAGAAGTCGGGTGAGGACCTCGCGCTCCGCGCTGTCACCGGTATCGCGGCGCCCGGCGGCGGAGTGCAAGGCATCGAGTCGACCCTCAGCGGCGACAAGCTGACCGGGGTCGTAGTCCCAACCCTGCGCCCACGGCCGGTCCAAGATCATCAGGCGCACCGCCGCGGGACGATGTTCTTGGAGGAGTTCGGACACGAGCACGAGGTTGCCCGTGGACTTGGCCATCTTCTCGCCACCGACACTCACGGTCCCGACACGCATCCACGCCCGCGAGAACGGGCTCACCCCGGTCGCCGCTTCAGCCTGCGCCGCCTCATAAGCGTGGTGGGGGAAGGCAAGATCCGCTCCCCCGGCATGGATGTCGATGCTCGATCCGTATGCCGACAGGACCATCGACGTGCACTCGGCGTGCCAGCCGGGACGACCCGGACCCCACGGACTCGGCCACGCGGGGTCGTCACCGCTGGAAGCGCGCCATACCGGGACGTCCGCGACATTTTCCTTCGCCGGATCGTCGACGTCTTCACCAAACTCAATCAAATGGGCGCGTACGACGTCGGGAGCGAGGCCCGAACCTGCTGCCGTTGTCGCGCCGCGGAAGTAGACGGTGCCCGCGACCTCGTACGCCGCTCCCACCTCGAGCAGCGCCTGGGTCAGACGAATGACGTCCGCGATGTGTCGATGGGCGCGCGGCTCCCGATCGGGCCGTCGGACACCGAGCTCGCTCATGTCGTGATCGAACGAGTACTGGTGAATCGCGGCGTATTCGTCGTAGGGCGATCCGGCCCGTCGCGCCGCCTCGGTGAGGACATCGTCGACGTCGGTGACATTGCGGGTGACCTCAACCGGCAGATTGGCGTGGCGCAGGGTGCGCACGAGCGCGTCGACCCACACGAAGGTCGCCGCATGCCCCAGATGCGTCACGTCATAGGGAGTGACACCACAGACGTACATTCGGACGGGACCGACGACCGGGAGCGAGTGGCCCGCGAGCCGCAGGGGTGCCGGGGGCAGGATGTCGTGACCCATGGAGGGCAGCCTACGCAGAACGACGATGCCGAAGGACGGCGGTGGATAACGTCGGGGCATGGCCAAGCCGCTGGAGGAACTCGTCCACCCCGACTGGCTTCCCATCCTGGAGCCTGAGCGAGACAACCTCGCCGCGCTCGGCGAGTTCCTGCGCGCTGAGGGAGCGGCCGGGCGGCCGTGGCTACCGGCCGGGGACGCCATCCTGCGCTCATTCGCTACGCCACCCCGGGATATTCGGGTCCTCATTGTGGGCCAGGATCCCTACCCGACCCCGGGCCATCCGATCGGACTGTCCTTCGCCGTCGCGCCGGACGTACGACCGCTCCCCCGCAGCCTGCAGAACATCTTCCGCGAACTCGTCGACGACGTAGGGATCCCGCGCCCCACAAGCGGTGACCTCACGCCATGGACGGCCCAAGGTGTCATGCTGCTCAATCGCGTCCTCACCGTTGGGGCCGGTGAGCCGGGCAGTCATCGCGGGAAAGGTTGGGAGCAGTTCACCGAAACGGCGATCCGCGGCCTCGTCGAGCGCATTGATGAACCGCTCGTCGCCATCCTCTGGGGGCGAGATGCGCAGTCACTGGAGCCACTCCTCGAGGACGTCCCCGTCATCGCCAGTGCACATCCGAGTCCCATGTCGGCCGACCGCGGCTTCTTCGGCAGTCGCCCGTTCAGCCGCGCCAACGCGCTCCTTGACGATCTTGGTGGAGACCCCGTGGACTGGTCCCTGCCCTAGCGACGACTCGCAAGAGCGTCATCGACCGCGGCGACAAAACCCTCGACGTCAGCGTCGGTGATTTCCAAACTCAACGCGATGAAGCCTCGCGGGGCCATGTAGTAGCCGCGTTCGAGCAGATCGAGGTAGAGCAGCTCCCGCAGTCGATCGTCCGCATCCGCGATGTCGGCATAGGTGTTCACCGGTCCGGGCACAGGGTGGATGCCCACCATCGAACCCCGACCGGTCACCGACCAGCCATGCGGCACCATCACGCCCTCGAGCTCGGCCCGCAGCAGCGCCCCGCGACGATTGAGGTCCTTGAGCCGAACGTCGTCGAGGATCTCCGTCAACCCGGCAATTCCGGCAGCCATCGACAACACGTTGTTGTTGAAGGTTCCAGCGTGGGGGAGGGCTCCGGGAATCGACGGGTCAAACCGACCCATGAGATCCGCACGACCGCCGAAAGCGCCGAAGGACATGCCCCCGCCGAGGTACTTGCCGACCGTCATGAGATCGGGCGTCACGTGGAAGAGCGCCCCGGCACCCTGCGGCGACAGGCGTGATGTCATCACCTCATCAAGGATGAGCAGGACATCGTTCGCGGCCGTCTCCTCGCGCAGGGCCACGAGGAACTCCTCGTCACCGAGGATGACACCACCTGATCCGAGCACTGGCTCGACGATGACCGCGGCCAGTCGATCGGCGTTCTCTCGGATCGCCGCCCGTGCACCTTCAACGTCGTTGAACTCCATGACGACCGTGTCGAACGGCACATTCACCGGTGACGAACCATCGCCACCGAAGTAGAGCACCCCACCGTGGTAGGCGCCTCGCATCACTCCGATCGCCGCGCGCCCCGTGGCCACTCGGGCCAGCGAGATCGCCATGAGGTTGGCCTCGGTGCCCGAGTTGGTGAAGCGCACCAGGTCCATCGCGGGGAATCGGTCAACGAGAAGGGCCGCGAGCTGCGCCTCGTAGCGGTTGTGGCCGCCGAGACTGATGCCCTGCGCCATCACCTCCTGTACGGCGTCGAGGATGGGCTGCGGACTGTGCCCGTAGAGACCGGCGGTGTACTCGCCGAGGAAGTCGACGTACTCGTGCCCATCAACATCGACGATCCGCTGCTTAGAGCCGCTCGCGACACGCAAGGGGAACGGCGGGTGGTAGAGCACCGTGCGCGTATTGCCGCCGGGCATCACCCGCTTGGCCTCCGCATGGAGACGGGCACCTTCGGGTCGGCTGGCGATGTAGTGCTCGCGCGCCTGCGCCAGCACTTCGCTGAGATCGATACCGGGACCTTCGGTCATGACAGCAGCCTACGCAGCGGGACTCTGGTCCCCATCGCAGACCGTAGGGACGCAGCATTGACCTTCCCGTACCCACGCACGGCCGGACTCCTCGCGACGGCTCCCGCCAACGCCAGCGCGTCCGCAGACACCGAAGACATGCTCACCTTCATGGTTCAGGAAGAGAAGAACCCACGCGACCTCTACAACTAGGGCCTTATATCCCTTCGGGCGTCGCCGGCACGTCAACCGCGTGTTCGCGCAGCGCCTCGATCGGGACCAGTCGTAACGACGCGGCGTTCGTGGATTCCAAGACCACGGGTGCCGCGGCGCCGTCGTCGTAGGCGTGTTTCCACCGAGAGGCACACACGCACCAACGATCCCCCGGCTTGAGGCCTGGAAAGCGAAACTCCGGATGCGGAGTCACGAGGTCATTGCCGGTGGCGAGTTGATGCTCGAGGAACTCTGCCGTCACGACCGCACACACCGTGTGCGAACCCAGATCGTCGGCACCGGTGGAGCAGCATCCGTCCCGATAGAAGCCGGTGAGCGGATCACGGCCACATTCTGCGAGTGGGCCGCCAAGGACATTCCGTGCTTCTGTCATGGACCCAGTCTGCCGGGTGGCTATGTTCGGGCAACAACCAGCCGTTCGGGCAACAATGGGCGAATGCCGTCGCGCAGCGTTCAGGTCCCGGCCCACCGACTCGATCGCTGGATCAGCGGCTTCGACGAGCGCCACGGCGGCAGTTCGATCACGTGGGCCGATGGCACGCTCACCCTGACCGGTGAAGACGGATCGACCGCCACCTTCCGGCCGCCGTACCCCGCGCAGATCGACACGGTTGACGGCCTCATTGCACACATCTCTGCCGTCCCACGCACGGCGGTTATCGCTGTCCGTCGCGGTGGTTTCCTCGCCGCCGTGGTCGACGGGTCCACCGTCGTCGCCGGCGATGCCGGCAAGCGGCATGTGCAGGGACGCACTGCGGCGGGAGGGTGGTCGCAGCAGCGCTTCGCGCGGCGGCGCGACAAGCAGGTGCACGAACTCAGTCAGGCGGCCGCGGACTATGCCGCGCGCGTGATCGTGCCCGGACTCCCCGCGGCGTACCTCGCCACGGGCGGTGATCGCCCACTCGTTGACGACGTCCTCGACGACCCGCGGCTACGACCCCTTCGCTCTCTACCCCGGGGCCCACATCTCTCCCTCAACGACATCCGCAAGGCGACCATCGACGAACTCCCGGGCCTGCTATCCACCTGCCGAATAGACCTCGTCGATCCGTGATCCGACTCACGGTGAACTCACTAATCTAGGTCCATGGCGGACGACATCACAGAGGATCAGGTCGCGCCAGAGCCAGGGCCCGACGAGGATCCCTGGACCCAGAAGTTCTACGCGCGTGGAACCTCCGGCTTTGAGCGAGCCATCTTCTTCAGCGATGCGATCTATGCCATCAGCCTGACCCTGGTCGCCGTTCAACTCGTGCTCCCAGCCCTTGATGATCTCAGCAGCACCGGGGATGTCGGCACGGTGATCTCCAATGGCTTCGGCAACCTGATCGCCTACGCCTTCACCTTCCTCTGGGTCGCCTTCTACTGGAAGGCCAATCATCGCTTCACGCTCACGCTGCGGCGCATCGATGACCGCTACATCTGGGCGTTGCTGGTCTACCTCGCCTTCATCGCCCTGCTGCCCTTCCCCGCGGCCATCCTGGGTGAAGCGTGGGATCCACGAGCGTTGGCCTTCTTCTTCGTCTACCTGGCGTGCGTGAGCGCGCTGGAAGTGCTGCTCATCGTCATCGCTCTGCGCGATGACCTGCTGGTACGAGAGCTGAACACCGCCGAGCGTCGTCAGTGGGTGATCTCTTCCCTGTCGCCCGTGGCCGCTGCCCTGATCTCCGCACCCATGTGTTTCATCCCGACCTACGGCAACTGGATCGCCATCATCACGATGACCACGATCTCGACCGGGATCAGCTTCACGGCAGCGCGCCGCTATCGCGCGCGGCTATAGCAGGATGGGGCTGTGACCGACCTTCGCGCTTGGCTGCCCCGCACCGTTGACGCTGTCGATGCCTGGATGGCGCAGTACGGCGACTTCACTCAAGACGTTTCCGCGCAGGTCAGCGACGCCGCCTTGGAGGCGGCCTTCGCGGCACTCACCGCGCGCCTCACCGACAACTACCCCTTCGGACACCCCCGCTACGTCGGTCAGATGCTGAAACCGCCGCATCCGGCCGCCGTCCTTGGCTATGTCACCGCCATGCTCATCAATCCGAACAACCACGCCCTCGACGGAGGACCGGCAACGGGTCGCATGGAAAAGGATGTCGTCGCTCGGCTCGCCGCGATGTTCGGATTCCCCCAGCACCTCGGCCACCTCACCTCCAGCGGCACCATCGCCAACCTCGAAGCGCTGTGGGTCGCGCGCGAGATCCACCCCGACCGCGGCATCGCATACAGCGTCGATGCGCACTACACGCACTCGCGCATGTGCCAAGTGCTGCGCATGGAGTGCGCGTCAGTGGCCGTCGACGAGGCCGGGCGGATGGATCTCGGCGACCTCGAGCGCGTCCTGGCAACCGGCCGCGTTGGCACTGTGGTCGCGACCCTCGGCACGACGGGTCTCGGCGCAGTGGACCCACTGCCACAGATCATCGAAATCGCACGAGCCCACAACGCCCGCGTCCACGTCGATGCGGCCTACGGAGGGTTCTTCACGCTCATCGCGGACGACACGCCCGACGGTGTCGCGCAGGCACCCTTCGAAGCCATTGCTCACGCCGACAGCATCGTCGTCGATCCGCACAAGCACGGGTTGCAGCCCTACGGCTGTGGGGCCGTACTCTTCGCCGATCCGGAGGTGGGACGGCACTACGTGCACGATTCGCCGTACACCTACTTCAGCTCCGATGAGTTGCACCTCGGTGAGATCTCGCTGGAATGCAGCCGCGCCGGTGCCGCAGCTGCTGCCCTGTGGCTCACCCTTGAGGTCCTCCCGCTGACCGACGATGGCCTCGGCCAGGTGCTCCGCGCGTGTCGACGGGGGGCGTTGGAGTGGGCCGATCTGCTGAGACGGTCCGATGCCCTGGCGCTCTACCAGCGGCCCGAACTCGACCTGGTCGGCTTCCTCCCGCGCGCCGCGGCCATGTCGGGCATTGACGAGGGCAGCGAACGGATCTTCCGCGAGGCGGCCGCGCTGGACCCCGCGGACCAAATCCACCTCGCGACGTACGTCGTCACGGCACCAGCCCTCGCTGCGCGCGGATTCGAGGTGGTGGCCGACCGAGAGCGGGCACGCATCCTGCGCAGCACCGTGATGAAGCCGGAGAGCGCGGCCATAATCGGTGAGATTCATGGCCGGATCGAACACCTGACCCCCCTCAGCTGACATCTCACGACAAAAACCCGTGCCAGATCGCTGCGCAGGCCCTACCGTCTCCCCATGGCCCTTTACTCCTGCCCCCAGTGCGGCATGTCTGTCAACACCACCTGTGGCTCTTGCGAGGCTCCCCTCGTGGACGCGGTACTCGTCCTTGATGGTGGCAACGAGGTCCGCATCAGCGAGTGCCCCAACGGGCACGGCAAGATCAAGTCGCCGCTGTGCTGCGGATCGGACATGAGCTGCGCGGTCTAGCACGACGTCGCGGGGCTGCTCCCCGCAGTTGCGGCTAGCACGGTGTGGTTCTGCGACGGTTCCGCGTAACGTCAATCCTGACTCAACGGAGTCTTCCTCGCCGCCCGGTCGGGCGAGGCTCAGAGCGGAGCGAGGAGGCGACCCATGCCTTCATCGGCGATTGCCTCTCCGATTCGACTGGTGGTCGTGGAGGACGAGCCCCTCTATCGCGATCTGCTGGTCTCGAGCATGGTCAGCCGACTCGGCGAGGTGGATGTCGTGGCGTCCTACGCCGATGGCGAGAGCATGCTGACCGACGTCGATCCGGACACGATCGATGCGTTGTTGACCGACATCGATCTCGGGTCGGGCATGGACGGGACCCAGGCGGGCATTGCCCTTCGTCGGAGGCGACCGGGACTCGGAGTCATCCTGTTGTCCAACCTGGCCATGCCAGGCTTGCTGGCCACCCTTCCCGAGGATGTTCAAGGCGGATGGGCCTACCTACTCAAGACATCGGTGACCGACGTCGATCAGGTCGGTCTGGCGATCCACGAGGCGATCGCCGGCCGCGTCGCGGTCGATGCGGCCGTCACCCGCAATCTGGTGCCCACAGCCGACAGTCCCCTGCAACAGCTCTCGCACCGACAAATGCAGGTCCTGTCCTCCATCGCGAACGGATGGTCCAACAAGCGCATCTCCGAGGCGTTGCACGTGTCCGTGCGCACCGTCGAGTCCAACGTCTCCGACATCATCGCGGCTCTCGACGTGCCTCGTGATGCTGACGGATTCAACACGCGCGTGGCGCTCGCAGTGCTGTACCTCCGTCACTCTGTCACCGACGGTGTGCGACGGCACACACCACCATGACGCTCCTTGCTGAACGCGAACTCAAGGTCACGGCCTGGCCCTATCTGATTGCGGCGCCCGGGACGGCGTGGTTCAGCCTGCGTTATCTCGACCCGCTCGACACCGCTAGATCAACTGGGACGAACCTCCTGTTCGCCGTCGCGGCCACCGGAGCGATGCTGGCGCTGGAGTTGGTCCTGACCTATGCGTGGTCGTTGATTGCGCGCCACCACCGGTCGCTGCGCACCAACACCGCGTCGGTGGCGGCGTACATCGCTATCGCAGCACTCGCGGCCCCTGCCTACCTGGCGATCCTCGGCCCCCTCGGTCCAGGACAGCAGGAAGTCCGTATCACGCTGTGGATCTTCTTCGTCCTCTACCTCGCTCCGTCGATGGCGGTCCTGGCCATCATCGTTCAGAAGGTCATCACCGCAACGAATCGCTTCCGGCAAGTGCGTGACGTGGCCAACCGGCGACTACAGCAGGTCACGGACCTCAATGAGCTCCTCGAGGCCGCTGAGGATCGACTCCAGCGTGAGTCCTTCTCACGTGTTCGCGATGAGGTCGCCGGGCCGCTTGCCGAGATCGCATCGACCGCTTCGCTGCTCACCGACGAGGAGATCGCGTGTGCCTTGCAGGAGGTCATGGACGAGCACTTGCGTCCGCTGGCGCACGAACTCCACCCCATCACTGTCCGGCTCGGACTCATCACCGCCGTGCGTGCACTAGGACCGCACCACACAATCACGGTCGACCCCGCCATTGCACGGCTTGACGCCGATGGCCAACTCCTTGACGACAATGTTCGACTTCAGCTCTACCGCTGGATCCGCGAGTCTCTAGCCGCGACTCAAGCGTCGGCAATCACCCTCACGGTGCGCTCGCGACTCCTCGTGGTGACGATGACAACCCATGGGGCTCCCCTTTCGCTCGATGGCATCCACCAGGCAGCGGGCCTGACATCCATTGGAGCGGGCTCGGTAGCAGCCCCCCTTCGCGGACAGCCCATGCCGGTATTCCAATTAGCCACCCGCGGCACGCGAAGCCCCCGCCCACGGATCGATTTCTGGCAAGCAGTGACCACTCCCCTGCCAGGCCGCCTCCTCCTGGTGTTGCTCCTCCTCGCCGGTGCCCTGCCCGGTCAGGTCGTCGTCGCCCTCGGGGTGCTCAACAGCACGACGGTCACGGTCATGCTCGCGTGGACACTGATTCCGCTCGCCCTCACCTACTCCTACCTGCAACTGCCAAGGCCAAGCCGCAATTGGAAGGGCGGAGTCCGCGTCATCGTTGAGTGGACGTCCATCGCCGTCCTCGCCGGCGTGTCCTACGCAACCATCACCACCGCGGCCCTTCCCGTGACCACCGTGGGAGGAATGTTCGACGACATTGCGCGGGCCGCCATCCGATTCACGATCCCGGGCCTTGCTCTCACCATCGCGTATGGCTTCGCTGCCGTGGCCGAGTCCATGCTCATCCGCGCGGAGGCGGAGTTGCGGGCTGAATCTGTCCGACGCGTGGACATTTTGACCGAGGCCGCGCATATGGAGGAGGCCGTCGCCGAGGGCCTCCATCGCACCGTACAAGGTCGCGTTGCCGCCATCATCGTGATGCTGCGAGTCCATGAGCGTTCCGAAGCCCTCGCCTATCTTGACGATCTAACGACACGCGTCATCCCACCCTTGCTCGCACGCCTTCGACCGCAGGCCGTCGGCACGACCGACATCCTTGTCGATGTGCCCCCGACCATGGCGATGCGTCTTGTCGGGGCAGTCCCAGACCTGCCGGGCGAGATCCTCACCGACGTTCGACGGGTCATCGGGGAGGCGGCCGTCAATGCGCGACGCCACGGAGGGGCGACCGAACTGGAGATCAAGGTGACCCTGGACGAGGGGCAGCTCACCGTTGCCTGCACCGACAACGGCAGGTCCGCGCTCGGCGCATCGTCTCCCGGACTTGGATCTCGCGTCTTTGATCAGGTCTGCATCCAGCGGGGTGGTTCCTGGTCTCTCACCGCCGTCCCAGCCGGACATCGACTCGAACTTCGCTGCCCCGTCACCCCGGCCATGACGACACGGCAGGATGTCCTTTCAGACGTCAATCTCACCTAGGAGAACTCATGCGCTCACGTCTCATCGCGGCCCTCGTTGCGGCGGCGCTCATCGCCGTGCCGGTGGTTGCCGCACCCGCAGCATCGGCCGACTCGAAGGTCAAGACGCTGGTCTTCACCGTTGACTTCACGAGCACCGACACCGACCTCACCACGCTGCCGGGTGACATCACCTACGGGTGGAACCACCTCGTGGGTCCAACCCGCTGGGGCAAGAAGCGCGCGGACAGTGTCTTCCTGGGCAGCGTCGACTACATCAACGGATCCGGTGGTTTCGGTGGCTTCGTCACCTTCACCCGCTCGGACGGCACACGGCTGTCACTCTCGGTCGACGGATGGGCAACCTCCCCGGACACCCCAGGCACCGCCAACACCGCCTTCAATGGCGCGGTTCGTGTCATCGGCGGATCGGGCGCCTACAAAGGCGCCCGTGGCTCGGGCACGATGACGGGCTACCGCAAGGCCGACCTCGGCAGCCCGGTGCAACTCACGTTCACCGTCACCGTCCGTCGATGACGCCCGTTTCAGGCCCCGAGTCCTTGACGTCGTGGCTCGCTTCAGGCACGGTGACGCCATGAAGCGAATCCTCGGCGGTGTGGCCGCGGCCGCCCTTGCCCTGTCCATCGCTGGCTGCTCCGGCTCCAGCGGCAACGACCCAGAGCCCAGCGACAGCATCCTGACCGGCGTACCGGCACCGAGCGAAAGCATTCTCACCGGAGTCCCGGCACCAACGGAGGAATAGGCGACCACGCAATCCTCCATGGGGAGCGCTCGGCGACGGAGACTTCGACCTTGACACCGGTGGGCACTCGGGTCCTGCTGGATATCTGCCAGCGCGAAGTGCCCTAGGACCTCTCCGTACTCCTTAGAGCACCGTGCAAGGCCCGATGAGTAGATCACCCTCATCGATGAGGACCTTGTTGAGTGTGCTCATGCAGGTGATCCGGTCTCCCGGCTTGCCGTCGCGGGCATTGATCAGGGTGTCGCCATCTGCTCCCGTGAATCGATCCGCTCCTGGCCCACCTTCAAGAACCGCTCCGGACACGAGGGATACGAGGATGTCCCGGCCGGGACCGCCAACGGCTACACCCCGCTGCATGACGGTGATGGTGTCACCTCCCACGCCACCGAACGCCGTTCCACCGCGGTGCTGGATCGTGAGGCGGTCAGCCCCGACGCCACCCAGGAGCGTGGAGTTCACACGGGAAGTGGAGAAGGTGTCCGGTCGAACACTTCCCGCCCGGAAGGCTCCCTTGCTCACCCCCGCGCTGGTGGCGCGACACAGGACCTGCAGGGTCATCGGCCCGGACGGGAGGTCGCCCCGCACGCGCACACCACGGGAGGTGTAGGTCAGGGCGTCGCTGGGCAGGCGGCGGTTGGTGAGCGGTCGTGTTTTTTCGGTGGCAGGTTGGCCCCTCCCGCGCCGCCTCGTCCCTCTCTCCCCCCAACAGATAGTGGACGAATCACCCCGCGAGGCGGGTGCAGCGGCGCGCGCATCACCACGTCCGCGTGCGGCGTCGGTGCGTTATCTCTGCCAGCAGCCGCTGCTGTTGAAGCTGCCGTCCGGCATCGTCGCGCAGAACAGCTGCGCGTCGGTCAGGTTCGCGCCGGTCAGGTCCGCGCCGGTCAGGTCCGCGTAGGCCAGGTTCGCGCTGGTCAGGTTCGCGTTGGTCAGGTCCGCGTCGGTCAGGATCGCGCCGCCCAGGCTCGCGCTGGTCAGGTTCGCGCCGGTCAGGTTCGCGCTGGACAGGTCCGCGTAGATCAGGTTCGCGCCGGTCAGCGTCGCGCCGCCCAGGTTCGCGCTGAACAGGTCCGCGTAGGTCAGGTTCGCGCTGGTCAGGTTCGCGCTGGTCAGGTTCGCGTCGGTCAGGTTCGCGCCGGACAGGTCTGCGCCTTGACAGTTGGGATCGCACGCGGGTGTTGACCGGACCAGGCGGCCGCGTGGATTCGTGGGACTGAAGTTTGCTCCCTTCAGTGATGCCTCACGTAGGTCCGCGTGACGCAGGACAACTCCCCGGAAGTTAGCCTTATTCAGACGCGCACCCCGCAGATCCGCGCCATGCAGTCTCGCCCGAGCGAACTTCGCCCCCGACAAATCCCCATGAAACTCAACCACCCACTTAGCGGACACATCCCGACAGTTCGCCCCCGCGCGAAGTAAACAGGTGTGCTTGCCGGTGCCGATCCGGTCCCCCGGTGCGGCCACCGCCGCCGGGGCGATCAACCCGCCCGCCAACACAACACCGGCAGCACCGGCCACCAACACCCGACGCCACCACACCCGCTGTCCGGTCATTCATCGACCGTAACCGGCCCACGCAGCGCAGTCCACCCCACGTCCTCAACGGGTACAAACAGAACTCTGCGGTAGGACATTTATGTATTAAGACGGACAAGGTTTAACAACCCCCGGGTCAAGTGCTACCGCCTCGTCTTCCTTTCACACACTCCCTGCCCCCTCGAGCCCCGGACCAATCCCGTGTCATCAACCCCTGGGGGCCGTGGGCGGCTCGTCCGGCCCCTGCCCACTGAGCCAATATGCGACCTGGGCCAGTACGCATTGAGTACGCATCACCTGGTGACACTCCGTGACAGTCGGAGAGACGGGATGCAAATTCGTGAGGGAATCCACGAGGAAATCGGTGGGGCGGGTGGGGCTCGAACCCACGACCTGACGGATTATGAGTCCGCTGCTCTGACCAGCTGAGCTACCGCCCCTGCGGCGACCATTGTGCACGCGGACACCCACCAGGGATCCGACGTCCCCAGACCGTCCTATATGTCCGATTTTTTCGGGGTTGTCCACCGGCAGAGGGACTCCAGTTTGACGGTCGTGACCTGACTGTTACCATCGACTCTGGCCATGGCGCGACAGGCTCGCGACATGGCTGCGACACACAACGAACCAGTACCAAGCCGAATTCGGCTCGCAAGAGTCGGAACCGGGACACTCGGCACGAGGGTCACCGCCGTCAGCGGGCAACCATTGACGGCACGGGCGAAACGCCCGGCCCGTGAGTTCCCCCCGGTAGGCCGAGAGGGATGAGGACGCAAGTGCCGCAACAACGCCGACTCCGTCGGGTCATCACGACCGCGGTTGCCAGCACGGCGCTGATCGCAGCCGGACTACTCACGTCGACGCCGTCGAGCGCTGACCTCCGCCAAGATGTCGCGGATGCCAAGGCGTACCTCGAAGACCTCCAGATGCAGGCCGCGGCCGCACACGGGCGCGTCGAAGACGCCCAGTACGCACTCGAGCAGCTCCAGGCCAAGCGAGACAAAACCAAGGGCAAGGTACAAAAGGCCAAGGACCAACTGGCCGAGACTCAAGACACGATCGGCCGCTACGCCGCCACGGCGTACCGCTCCGGAGGACTCGACTCCTCCCTCCAACTTCTCCTCGTCGAGGACGCTCAGCAGTTCCTTGATCAGGCAGTCGTGCTCGATATCGTCGCCTCGGGCCAGAGTGCGGCACTTCGCAAGACGCAGGTGGCTCGGCTCAAGCTCGCTCAGGCCACCGCCGAACTCCAACAGCAGGAGCAATCCGAGCAGGCGGCGCTGGCTGACCTCGAGGCGCGCTCCGCCGAGTTCGACAATGCCGTTGCCGCGGCTGACAACTACCTCGCTGGCTTGGAAGACGAACTCCGGGAGCAGATCGAGGCCGAGCGCGCCCGCAGGGCCGCCGAGGCCCGCGCTGCGGCCCAAGCGGCCGCTGCTGCCCTAGCCGCGAATTCCTCCGGCGGAACGTCCTCCGGTGGGACGTCATCCGGTGGAACCACCTCCGCGAATGGTGGACCCAACGACGGTGGCTCCTACAACAGCGGCGGAGGCGGCGGAGGCTACTCCGGCGGCAGCGGCGTCAGTTCCGACCGAGCAGCCATCGTCGTGGAGTACGCGCTGGCACAGGTCGGCAAGCCCTACAGCTTCGCCGCATCGCCTCCGAATTCTTGGGACTGCACCAAGCTGACGTCATGGGCGTGGGCTCAGGTGGGGGTTCAACTGACCCCCTACTCCTACACCCAGGCTCAAGAGGTGCGTCGGATCTCCCCCGACGAGTTGCAGCCCGGTGACCTGCTGTTCTTCTTCAAGAACGGGGCCCACCACGCCTCGATGTACATCGGTGGCGGCATGATCGTCGAGGCCTCGAGCCCCGAGGTCGGCGTCCGCGTCACCGACGTGTGGAACGGCTGGAACGTGGCCCACTTCTCCTGGGCTGGTCGGCCCTACGGCTGATCGGCGCTCGGCAAGACGTAACAGAAGGGGCTCGACCTAGTGGTCGAGCCCCTTCTACATGCTGGTGACCCGTTGCACAACTCCACCCCACTCGCGATGTGTCAGCGCCAAGTTCCAGTGGTGTTTTTCAGCGAGGAACCTCACACATGGTGCCGTCCTTGTCCCGATCCAACGTCTTGTAGGAGTCCCGGTACACCGACGGCTTCACGTCAGGCTTGTACATGCCTGCCTTTACCGCACGCCGTTGCGCGGCCTTGTTGATCGAAATTCCATGCTTGTAGTACTTGTACATGGCGGCGCACGAGGTGAACTTCGGTGGAGCGGCCGACGCAGACGATGCGACAACAACCTGCGAGCCCACCAGCAACAGCACTCCTCCACACAACGATGCGACCTGGCGCTTCATGAGCCAATCCCCCTAGCGACGCGACAACGCGATACGGCCAACGTAGCCGAACAGAGCGGGGCAGGGGTGATGTGAGACTCAGCTGAGACTGCTGTGGCTCCCGCACCTGGACTCGAACCAGGAACCCTCTGATTAACAGTCAGATGCTCTGCCGATTGAGCTATGCGGGATCGGACGAGAAAGGATAGCAACGCCCCGATCAAACGCCGAGGGTCGCCCTCAATTCGGCCATGGCCGTCCTGGCCCGCTGTTGCATATCCGGGTCTTTGGGGTCGATCCCGGGATCGAAGGTCACGGTCCACGCGAGCCCGTCGCCCACCCTCCGCGCCACGATGCGCGCCCCCAGATC
>Ga0208004_1000140_pt1 | contig 26906 bp, 27 predicted proteins | sample DEB08_DNA_6_FD_184522 | JGI IMG/M metagenome (GOLD analysis project Ga0208004, IMG submission 184522) | Aqueous microbial communities from the Delaware River and Bay under freshwater to marine salinity gradient to study organic matter... | ecosystem: Environmental > Aquatic > Marine > Coastal ...
AGTTTTGAGTCATCACTAAGAGCTGCGTCTACAACTTCATTAATTGTTGAAAAATTAGATGCTATTTCAGATGCGCCTTTTTCCCCAATACCCTTAATGCCAGGTAACCCATCTGAAGCATCTCCCCTAATCATTGCGAAGAGCGCATACCTATCCCCCGGGATCGAATATTTCTGAGCTATCCACTTTGTGTCTACAAGATCATGAGAACTAATTCCCTTTGCTAAGTAGACAACTTTCACGTCTTTCTTGTCATCGACCAATTGAAAGAGATCCCGATCGCCCGTGACAACACGGATTGGTCCTTTTTCACGCTTGGATAAAGTCGCGATTACATCGTCCGCTTCGTAATCATCCGCCCCAATAATTTCTATGCCCAGCGCTTCGAAGAATTCTAGAAGCGCTGGAATCTGCGGAGTCAAAAGGTCCGGCTCTTCCTCTTCTTCCCCGCTCTCGTCCAGTCGATTTGCTTTGTAATCCGGATAGAGTTCAATCCGCCACGAGGGTCGCCAGTCACCATCTAGACAGAGCGCGAGTCTCTCTGGGTGATACGTGTTTATCAGTCGGGCTGTCATATCTATAAAACCCTTTATTGCATTGACTGGTTCGCCTTTTGGAGAGAGAAGCGTGTCAGGCATTCCGTAATAGGCGCGATACCAGAGTGACGCTGAATCGATCAGCATTAAAGTCATGCAACCACCGCAGAGTAAGCGACTACTCCTCTATCAATTCTCTTGATAGCTTCCCGAGCAAGCATCGCGAGCTCAGATCGTGCATTGATTAGTTGGCCCAGTAGGTCGATTATCTGTCTCATGTTGCGGACAAAATCCCCAACCGGAATATCTGTCTCGCGAAGAATTGAATGAAGTGAATTGCCATTGGCCCATCGGTATGTACTCCACGCTAGGTCGAAATTCGGCTCTCGCTGAGGATTGAGTCCCTCATCTTCCTCGTGAGAAACAAGTTCGGACCAGATTGAAATCGAGCGCTTAACCGATTCTTCAAGGCTTCGAGGAATTCTAGGAATCTTGCTTCGCTCTCCTCTGCCTTCGTAAATCAAGCCCGAAAGAAGAGCGACTAAATCCGAAGCTGTGACTTGACCGAAAACATCGCGGAAGATCATCTCAGCAAGAAGTAAGTCACTTTCAGCGTATATGCGAGTAAGAGACTCCCCCTTCACGGTGAGCTTCTCACCTTGAACGTAACCAAGTAATTCAAGTATGGAACTTACGCGATCAAATGTTCTGGGGATCACGTTGGTTCGATTTTCCATTCTCGACTTTAATCCCTCAGTTTCGCGAGCCAGCCGCTCGCCACGTTCATGATGGCGGGCATGGCCCTCTCGATCAGGACATTGGTGGCATGGATGGTTTTTCAAGGCTCGCCTATGCGTCGCGATCTCCTCCTCAATATCACGTCGATTGCGACGCTTCTCACCTCTATTTGGTCTGTGGCTAGAGAGTTGTTCCAATTTCTTTATTGCAAATCTATGCCCCATGTATTCAGTGAAGTCACCTAGATGGCAATCCCCTTCGTCTTCAACTCGGTTGAGGGCTTCTTCATTCTTTGCAATCTGCTTGAGTAGTCCAGAGACGCTGTGATCTGCTTGAAATTGAGCGAACGATGCCGCTAGAGATTTTCTGGCTCGCTCCTTGCCAAATCGAGAAATCAAATTCGCAGACATGTTGTATGTTGGCGCGAAGGAAGATTTCAAAGGATAAGTTCTTGTGCTGGCAAGCCCTGCTGCAAGAGAACTGTCAATCTGTTCACTCCAGAGAACGACTGCATTTCCTTCAATATCAATCCCTCGTCTACCGGCTCGCCCGGTTAGTTGCGTATATTCACCTGGAGTGATCGCGACGTGGCTCTCGCCATTCCACTTGATTAATTTCTCTAAGAAAACCGTTCGAGCTGGCATATTGATACCAACTGCAAGAGTTTCCGTTGCGAATACCACTTTGATGAGACCCTTTTGGAAGAGTTCTTCCACAGTCTCTTTAAACATTGGTAACAGCCCTGCATGATGGGAGGCAATCCCACGTTCTAAGGCTTGAAACCATTCATGAAATCCCAAAACTCCGAAATCCTCGTGGGGCAACTCCTGCGTTTTGCGAGAAATAATCTCTTGTATTACCTTGCGCTCTTCGGTATTTGTAAGAGATATACCTTCCTTTATGCATTGCGAAACAGCAGCATCACAACCGGCTCTTGAAAAAATGAAGAAAATGGCTGGTAGATATTCTCGCTCTTGTAACTTCCAGACAACTTCGGGTCTCGATAGTGACTTAATACTGCTTACCGTACGACTACCTGATCTAAATCCTCCCGGAAGACGCCTTGCTGAATTCCGTTCGAGACGAATCAGCTCAGGGTTGACTCGTCCATCCTCAACAAATAGGTCCAAAAGACGATTGCCGATCAAAATATGTTGATAGAGCGGCACTGGACGAATTTCAGAGAGAACCACCTCCGTCTCTCCCCTAACACTCTTGAGCCATGCGCCAAACTCTTCAGCATTGGAAACCGTTGCAGATAAGGAGACTACTTGTATCCGATCCGGCAGATGAATAAGTATCTCTTCCCAAACGGCTCCTCGAAATTTGTCAGCGAGAAAATGCACTTCATCCATCACTACGTAGCCCAAATTTTCAATTCCTTCGGGCCGGCCATAAATCATGTTGCGCAACACTTCAGTTGTCATGACGACTATAGGAGCCTCGCCATTAATTGACGAATCGCCAGTTAGTAGACCAACATTTGCCTCTCCGTACACCTGTATCAGCTCAGAAAACTTCTGATTAGAGAGGGCTTTAATCGGCGTTGTGTAAAAGCAACGCTCTCCCTTCTGATCGGCCATAAAGGCGGCGAACTCGCCGACAATTGTTTTTCCAGCTCCCGTTGGAGCAGCGACTAAAACGCTTTTGCCCTCTTCCAGATGCTCGCAGGCTCGGATCTGGAAATCATCGAATGGAAAATCGTAAAGGCCGGAAAACTCGGCCGTCAGAGGAAAGGAATTACGACGTTTGGCGGCCAGATACCGCTCAGCAGGACTTCGCGTCACTGGCCGGTCCATGTCAAGAGCGCCCGAGGTTTAATCTCAACTTTAATAGGTAATGGCCCAATCCTTTCTCCATCTGCATATGCAACTGCCTCGGCGCTGATCTCGATACTCTTCCCACTAATGACTTGAACTTGTGGATGATCGATATGGGAACCTTTAAAAACTTTTGGAAAGACCCGGAGAAACTCAAACTTAGAAACAGGCTTCAAGATAAACAGCTCCAAAAGACCATCCTGTAAATCTGAATTGGGAGAAACTTTCATCCCCCCGCCATAGCTCTTGCCATTAGCAACAGCTATTAACATCGCCTTTGTCGAAAATGATGTGCCGTCAATCCGAATCGAATAATTAATTGGCTTAAAGATAGGTAACTCTAACGCCATAGCTAAATCGTATTTAATTTTGCTTCTAATCTTCATTCGATTGGCACGTTCATTTACCTTTGAATCGAAACCGGTACTCAATATTTCGGCAAAGTAGCGACCATTAACCTGAGCCAGATCAATCCTCGTAGGCGGCTTTTGGACGGCTCTCTCTATTATCTCTAAGGGAGAATCAAGCTCTAGCGAAAGGGAACGTGCGAAATCATTACCAGTGCCACTTGGTATCAGTAGCATCGCTACATCACTTTCCGCAAGTTCTTGAATCGCAAGATGAACCATTCCGTCACCACCAACAACGATTACGGCACGAGGCGACTCATCCCCTAGAAATGCACGCAGATTAACCCTAGCGCTCTCAAAACTATTGCCAGATATATCTTTGAAACCTAAATTGTTTCTAGATAAGTAATCAATGATTATTTGTCGCGTTTGCATTCCGCGACCAGCTCCTGCTGTTGGATTTATGAGGAGACCGAACATTTCAAATTCAACTAAATCGACTCTGGTGAATCAATAGGTTTAACCTCATCGATATTTGATGCTGATCCATCAGAAATCGAACTCGCTTTTTTCGCTCTCCGTTTATCTACCAGAAGGGCTATTCCCCCCGCGCCAAAATAGAGAACGATCAAGGGTACAGCTAGAGCCGCCATGGATAGCGGGTCAGCTGTTGGCGAAAATGCAGCAACAAATAGAGTGATGCCGAAAATCGAGAATCGCCATGGTTTCAAAATAGACCTGCCACTCAATACCCCAATGAGATTTAGAGAGACTAAGAAGACTGGTAGTTCGAAGGCAATTCCGAATATCAGTATTAATCTGAGGACGAAATCCAGATAATCATCGAAACGGACCAGGTTATCGAGCGCGTCAGGAGTAAATCCAAAAAGAACCTCAATGGCAAGTGGCAGAACGAAATAGGCGAGAATCGCACCCATCGCAAAGAAAGGAGTTGCTGCAGAGATGAAAAAAATGGAATTCCGTTTTTCTTTCCACGAAAGGGCTGGTGCGATAAATGCCCAAATCTGGAAAAGCCAAAAAGGGGCCGCGAGAATTACGCCAGCCAAGAACGCCACTTTTAATTGTAAATTCAGCGGACCTAATACGCCGGCTATGTAGAGCGCACCACATTCGGCGGCGGCTGAAGCTTGAGCCGCCTTTAAGTCACAAACCGGCGTAGAGAGAGTCGCAATTATGTCGTTGTAGTAGATCCAACCCACAACTGCAAGGGCAACTATCGCAAAAGCTGACTTAATTACCCTCCCGCGTAACTCTCGCAGATGGTCGAGAAGCGGCATAGTCCCGCGGTTAGATTTCATTTAGGATCCCACTGAATCTAATGCGATATCGGCTATCGCAGAACTTTAGCTAGAGGCGTTTCCATCCTCTTCTGGTTTCTTCTCATCCTTATTAAGTTCCTTCATCTCGCTCTTGAAGATGCGCAATGAGCGTCCCAAAGAACGTGCGGAATCTGGGAGTCGTTTGGCGCCAAAGAGAACGATGGCGACAAGAGCCAAAATCAAGAGGGACTGTGTCTGATTAAGGTACAGCGCTGGCTGTAAGTAGAACATACGCATCCTCCTTTAGGAGCCTATGCGCCGAACGTTACCATGTCGTTTTTGCCCAGTATCAACTCTTTCTGGAGTATTCCCTTAGCGCTTCCTTGGAGCGAATCGCTACCTCGACGCGGTTCGATTTAGGCTCAATGATTGCCATATCTCCTCCTTCAGCTAGAGCGCTTCTAATTAGCCACTCGGTCTGGAAGATCTCAATCAAGTAAGCGTCTCCCTCCTTTACGAGCTGGTCCTGATTATCTGAATAGAAACGACCATCTTTCTTTAACTTTATTCTGACATTAAATGATTCCTTGTGATCCTTCGCATCAGGTTTAACTTCGGACCCTTGGTCAGAAATAGAGACCTTAAGAATGTTTGCGAGATTAAAGGTTCTAATTCCGTTGCTGCCGTGGCACCATGCTTCAACCAGGGTCCGATTTGTTTCAGGAACAATCTTGATAACAGAAAGTTCTCTTTCCGCTACATTTGAACTGATTGGATTCCGATATGAAACTACAACTTTTCGCTCTTTTTCGACCGCTTGAGTGATCGTTTTCAGTTTTAACTTATCGGCATCACCGGTGTAGTGAATAGCGCCAACTGGAATATCATTCGTATAAAGACGGGCAAATTTCTCTCTGAGACTCTTTACTCGCTCTTGCTTAGCGCTCGGCAAGAGCTCCTCCAGCGCCGCCAAGCCCACTCGAATGATTAACGCCTCGGTCTGTGTGAATCGTCTCGGAGTATCAAGATTTTGCGGATCACGCAGTGACACAACACCGTCTTCAACGCTTAAATCAATTAGCTCCAACGGCGTATAGCCGGGTAGCCCACACATAAAGAGCAAGTCCAAATCCTTTAATAACTCCGGAACTCCAACTTCAAAGACGCTAGCAACTTCCTTCAGCGTTATTCCTGGATGGTTGAGTAGGTAAGGAACCAGGTCCAAGAGTCTTATGGCACGCTGAGTTGCGGCTTCAGCCATGGAGAGCAACCAATTTTTCAAGTGAGGCGATAATCTCTTTGCGAAGTTCCTGGGGTTCTATAACTATGGCATCGCAGCCAAACCAGAGAATCTCACGCTTTGCTTCCGCCCTTGATTTAAACGCAATTTCCACCTGATCCCAATCATCATCCAGAACTTCAATAGATGTGCTTCGGTCTCGCAGGTTGGCTGCAACACCTTTGCGAAGTTTTATGAGAGATACATACTCCAGAGGTTGGTACATAATCAAGTAGTCTTTTATGTCAAAGTCCCGGGGAATTACATACGAGCCTTCTTTGCCTCGGACATCTATTTTTGATTTGATTCTCGATAATTTGAAAACCCGTACATCGTCCCTGTTCAAATCTTCGCCAACTAAGTACCAATTACCAAGCCACGCACTTACGCCAAGGGGATTTACGATACGCAACTCAGATGCCTCGCTGCCCTCCTTTAGGTATTGAAATTCAACAGTTTGGCGGAGACCCAAAGCGTCCAGGAGCTCTGTTAAGCCGAGTTCAGATATCTCAGCATCTGTTAGAAGCAGCTCATCTGGCATCTGAGGCGAGACAGATAGTGAGTTGATTCGTCGTAAAACCGAGTTCCTTCTATTCTGCAGTTCTGGATCCTTGACCAGGTTAAGTGCGAGGGCGACCAAACCAAGCTCTTCAGCATCGAAACGCTCTTGTAATTGAAACATCTCTGGTCTTATTCGATAACCAACTTCATCTTCGAATAGGGGGTCATGGCTAGCAACTTCAATCTCGATTCCAAGATTTCGCAGGTCGTCTTTATCCCTTTCAAACATCCGTTCCTTGGTCTCACTGGATCCGGAATATCCAGCAACCCTTCTGAAAATCTCGCTCTTTGTCATATATCGCTTGGTGCCCAAGAGGGCCATAGTTAAATTAACTAGCCGCTCGGTCTTAGCGCTCGACATGGGGGCATTATGGTCGCTAGAGGTTGTAAAGTGCTCGCTATGAGGCCATTTACATTTAAAAATAAGTTCCTGATCGTTCCCGCTACCGCACTCCTACTTGTCGCCGGATGCACAACTGATGGAGGTGCCCCTTCAGAGTCACCCATGGGCCAACAAGAGAACGTGAGCGCTATCGTTGGCGCTATGCCTAAGGTTTCTGGAAGCGCGAATCAAGAGCCTCAAATTTCAGCCCCAGAAGGAAACCCGCCGAGCGAATTAGTTACCGAAGATATATTTCTTGGCGATGGCGCTGAAGCAACTGCTAATTCAACTTTGACAGTTCATTACACCTTGATGACCTGGTCGAATGGACAGATTGTTGAAAGTTCCTGGATAGGAGACCCAGCAACCTTTCCGCTCAGTGGAGTTATCTTGGGTTGGCAACAAGGAATTCCGGGCATGAAGGAAGGTGGCCGAAGATTATTGGTCATCCCGCCCGATCTAGGTTACGGAGAAAGCGGTGCCGGCGCTTCAATAGCCCCCAATGAAACTCTGATCTTCGTCGTTGACCTAATTAGCGTCAATTAGATTGGTTTTCAGGGTAAGCGCCTTTCGCTGGTCGGCGTCGCCGTCGAATAGCTTTAAACCCAGGCGCTAGTCGTCGAGTAAAAAGTAGAAATCCGGTATGGGCATTCATGGAGTGTTGTGGTCTGACAGCCAAGCCCTCATGATGCCAATTTCTCAACATAGTCTCGAAACTCTCTGGTTCAGAGAAATTATTCGATTCACGAATCGCCTCTGCAGTGCGAGACAACTGAGTAGTTGTTGCAACGTAGCAGCAGAGAACTCCCCCAGGCTTAAGAGCTTCGCTGGCCGCAGCCAGAACATCCCAAGGCGCTAACATATCTAGAATCATTCGATCATATTCGGCTTTGAAATTGCCGTTTTCAATTCGGTCATTTATAAGCTTCCAAGTTTGTGGCGATTGGCCAAAATAGTTCTTCACATTTGACCGTGCAATTTCCATGAATTCAGAGCGCTCTTCGAAGGAAGTAAGCAGACCCTTCTCGCCAATAGCTCTCAAAATAGAAATGGAAAGCGCACCACTTCCTGCGCCCGCTTCAAGAACTCGTGCGCCGGGAAAGAGATCGCAAAAACCGATTATGACTGCTGCATCCTTGGGATAGATGATGGTCGCCCCTCGAGGCATTGAGAGAACATAATCATTTAATAAAGGTCGGAAAGCCTGATATTGAGTACCGTTATTAGTTTCGACAACAACTCCTTCAGATGCACCGATAATCGAATCATGATTAATCCAACCTTTATGTGAGTGCCATTGATGACCTGGTTGGAGGAAAAATGAGTACATCTTTCCTCTACTATCGGTCAGTTGAACACGATCACCTGCTTGGAATATGCCGCTTCCGAGTACTCTCATATCAAATCAATTCATAATCTTTCCTGAGAACAACTTACTGAGCTCATCCAAACCTAGACTTTCTAGCCCTAAGCGATGAACAATCTTGTCGCCGACTGGTAAATCGGTCATATGTGGTAATCCAAGAACGAATGCACCAGAGTCAATTGCAGAGCGCATCCCAGTATGAGAATCTTCGATGATTAGCGATCTTTGGATATCTACTTCAAGTTCCGCCGCTGCACGCAGATAGCCCTCAGGATGCGGTTTTGCATTGGTCACGTCATCTGCTGAGCAGGTAAAAGCAAAGTAATCCGAGCCGATACTCATTAGCGCGGCATCTACTATCTGCCGAGTGCTCGCAGAGACAAGCGCTAGCGGTAAGCCAGCGACCTTCATTTCATTTAACAAATACTCTGCGCCTGTCGTGAAATCAACACCTTGTGAAAGGCGCTCAACCATTCTTCTTATCAATAGATTGGATAACTCGAAAGGTTGATGATTACTGCCCGTCCTGGAGCGCATATAGGCGTCAACTCGCTCCATTGGACCGCCCAAACAGTGCTTCGCGTCCTCTTCCGTCCAGTCAACACCGAGCGCGCTCATGAGAAGGTGTTCTTCTTCTATCCAAATCTTCTCACTATCTATTAGAGTGCCATCCATATCCCACAGAACTGCTTCAAAGGGAAAATCCGTTTTAATTGGCATTGAAATACTTCGCCTCAGGGTGATGAACGATGATTGCGGATGTTGACTGTTCAGGATGGAGTTGAAATTCATCAGATAACTCAACGCCGATTCGCGCCGGATTAAGTAGTTGACATAATTGAACTTGTTGCGAAAGGTCGGGACAGGCTGGGTATCCAAAGCTATATCTCGAACCTTGATAACCCTGGTCTAGGAGTTCATTGAGATCTTCTCGGTCCAGAGTTGCAATTGATAATTCTTGGCGGATTCTTTGATGCCAATATTCGGCTAGAGCTTCTGTTAGTTGAACCGATAGACCGTGCAACTCGAGGTACTCGCGATACTCATTTTTCGCAAAGAGCTCCGCGGTAGCTTCACTAACCGTTTGACCCATGGTCACGATATGAAACGCGACCACATCTAATTCACTACTCTCCCTCGATCGGAAGAAATCAGATAGGCATAGTCGTCGGTCACGTTTTTGACGCGGGAAGGAGAAACGTGCCAACTCCTTTCGCGCCTCAGTACCGTTGGGATCAACTATTACTAGATCATTGCCCTCGCTAAAACAAGGGAAATATCCATAAACAACCGCGGCATTTAGCCATCCTTTAGATTGTGCCTCATTCAATAGATTTCGAAGCCTTGGGCGACCTTCGGTTTCAGCCATCTTCTCAAACTCGCCTCGAGCGCCGCGCAACCCCCATTGACCCATAAATAGCGCTCGCTCATCGAGTAATTTTGCGTACTCTTGAAGTTGTATCCCTTTTACAACTTTAGAACCAAAAAATGGCGCTTTCGGTAGATGATTATTTGTAGCAACATCACTTCTACGAGTATCAATTTCGGTGGCGGAATCTCTCTTGCTAGGTCTAGTTCTACGCTCACGGAGCGGTGGTAGCGCAACATCAAGGTTGCCATTTTTTTGACCCATGAGAACATCCATTAAAGAGAGACCTTCGAATGCATCTCGAGCGTATCTAACGGTACCTGGAAACATTGATGCCAAATCGCTCTCTACATAACTTCTAGTCAAAGCGGCTCCGCCAAGCAGAATTGGCCATCGCTGGGCCATTCCGCGAGATGTCAGCTCTTCCAAGTTCTCCTTCATGATTACCGTGGATTTAACAAGTAACCCGCTCATTCCAATAACATCTACAGAATTTGCTTCTGCGGCATCGATAATCTGATTGATAGTTTGTTTGATTCCGATGTTTACAGTTCGATAACCATTATTGGAAAGGATAATGTCCACCAAGTTCTTTCCGATGTCATGAACATCCCCCTTGACGGTGGCAAGCAGGATAGAACCACGATCTTGCTGGTCGCTCTTCTCTAAATGAGGTTCTAATTGTGAAACTGCTAGTTTCATAACCTCCGCAGACTGAAGAACAAATGGCAGCTGCATTTCTCCTTTACCGAAAAGCTCACCGACAGTCTTCATTCCATCTAGTAAGTGATCGTTGATGATTGAGAGAGCCGGAATTCCGTCCGAGAGCGCCTCTTTAAGATCTGCATCGAGACCCTGCTTTTCGCCATCAATGATCCTTCGAGCTAGCCGTTCACGGATCGGTAGAAGTGCTAACTCTTCGGCTCGCGACTTCTTTGAAGAAGAAACCGCTACGCCCTCAAATAGTTCAAGGAACCGACTCAAAGGATCGTAGGTACATATCCCTTCAGCAAAAGTTCTGCGGTCGTAAACTAGATCAAGCGCTACCTGAAGTTGCTCGTCAGGGATTCTTGCTATCGGGGTTATTTTTGAGGGGTGTACTATGGCGGAATCCAATCCCGCTTTGACGCACTCAGCTAGAAACACTGAATTAAGCACTATCCGCGCCGCTGGGTTTAATCCGAATGAGACGTTGGAAACTCCAAGGGTAGTTTGAACTTGCGGGAACTCCTCTTTCAGGGCTCGGATCGCTTCAATTGTTTCAAACGCATCTCGTCTTGTTTCTTCTTGACCTGTCGCTATCGGAAAAGTTAAGCAATCAATAATGATGTCGCCGACCTCGAGCCCCCAGTTGTCACGTAAATCCAAGATCAGCCTTCTTGCAACTCGCAACTTCCACTCGCGGTCTCTGGCTTGACCTTCTTCGTCAATAGTTAGTGCAACAACTGCGGCACCATGTTCTTTCACAAGGGGCATAATCCGGGAAAATCTAGAGCTCGGTCCATCTCCATCTTCATAGTTGACCGAATTGATTACCGATCGCCCACCTAGTCTTTCAAGGCCAGCTTTCAGTACATCAGGCTCCGTCGAATCTAAAACAATCGGCAACGTAGAAGCGGTCGCGAGTCGAGAAGCAACCTCAGCCATATCGCGCACACCATCTCTACCTACATAATCCACCGAAAGATCGAGCATATGTGCACCATCTCGAATTTGATCCTTTGCAATCTCAATACAGGCTTCCCAATCATCACTTAATAGAGCTTCGCGAAATGCCTTACTTCCATTGGCGTTAGCCCGCTCTCCGATCGCCATGTAAGTGCGATCTTGTCTAAAAGGTGCGAACTGATAGAGCGAAGATGCCCCATACTCATTTTTTGGGGTGCGATGCTTGTTAGGTCGTCCTTTTATCTTCACTACTAGTTCCCGTAGATGCTCGGGGGTTGTGCCGCAACATCCGCCAACAAGATTCAAACCATATTGATCCGCGTAGTTAGCTAGCGCCTCGCCAAATTCAGAGGGATTTAACGGATAGTAGGCACCACCATCTTTGAGCACCGGCAAGCCAGCATTTGGCATACAAGAAATTCCATATGGACTTGTTTGACTTAGTTGCCTGAGATGTTCGCTCATTTCAGCCGGACCAGTTGCGCAATTCATTCCAATTAGGTCAATCTCTAGATGAGATAGGGCATTGAACGCGGCTCCGATTTCAGATCCGAGAAGCATTGTGCCCGTGGTTTCAACAGTTACCTGTGCAATTAATAAGATGTCGCGATCTGATTCTTTGATTGCTCGTCTTGCGCCATTGATAGCTGCCTTTGCTTGAAGTAAATCCTGAGTTGTTTCAACTAGGAGCGCATCCGAGCCACCATCTACAAGTCCGCGAGCAGCTTCGTAGTAGGAGTCTCGCAAGTCTTGATAAGAAACATGCCCTAGCGTTGGAAGTTTTGTACCGGGCCCAATTGATCCAATGACCCATTTGTCCTCTTCATATGAATCCGCAACATCCCGTGCGATCTTTGCGCCGGCAAGAGAGAGTTCATAGATGCGTTCGGGAATGCCATACTCGCCGAGATTGGCTAAGTTCGTCCCAAAGGTATTCGTTTCAACCGCATCTACTCCGACATCGAAATACTGTCGATGAATGGAGGCAATTAACTCAGGGCGAGTTACGTTGAGTATTTCATTACACCCCTCAAGGCCCTGAAAGTCTTCCAAAGAAGGATTGGCCGCTTGAATCATGGTCCCCATTGCGCCATCTGCGATTACCACGCGCTCGGAGAGGGCGCGTCTAAGGCTGCTCTTACTACCTAATTTCGACGCGCTCACTAGCAGGAGTTTATCGTAGGGTGCTTCCATGCATCTCAACGAGAGCTTTTTCAATCTTCGAAAGCCAGTGATGATAAGCGCCTTTGAAGGGTGGAATGACGCCGGAGAATCAGCCTCAGGGGCGTTAACGCACTTGCTTGCATCTTGGACGCATCACAAGCTCGCAGCCCTTGATCCAGAAGAGTTCTACGATTTTCAAGTAAATCGACCAAGCATCAAGATTGATGAGCAAGTTGTTCGGGAGATTGTCTGGCCAAACACCATTATCTTTGAAGTTTCAACACCTCATCTGCCACATGACTTTCTAATAGTCAGAGGAATAGAACCTTCGATGCGCTGGCAAACTTTTGCAAATTTGATCTTGGATTTAGCTGATGATTATGAAGTTTCGCTCTCGGTTGCATTAGGTGGATTGCTGGCAGATTCGCCGCATTCTCGACCGATAACAGTAAGCGCAAGCGGATCACATCCTGACGTTGCATCAAGGCTTGGGGTTGAAATCTCAAGATACGAAGGTCCGACTGGAATTGTGGGAATTATCCAAGATGCTGCACACAAACGCGGAATCGATGCGGTCTCTCTTTGGGCAGCTGTACCTCACTATGTATCCTCACCGCCATGCCCAAAAGCATCACTTGCTCTGATTAATGCTTTGGAAGATTTTCTTGAAATTTCAATCCCGCTTGGAGATCTGCCAGAACGGTCTGAAGCTTGGGAGCGGCAGGTTGATGAAATGGCAAACGAGGATGCCGAAGTTGGTGACTATGTAAAACAGCTAGAACGTAGCAAAGACGAAGCTGACATTCCGGCAGCGACTGGTGAATCGATTGCAAAAGAAGTGGAGCGTTTTCTAAGGCGTAATCCGGGACTTTAGAGAGCAATCCCTAGATAAAGATCTATGGCCCGCGATAGTTCGCCGGCCACCCCGCCAACGATTCCGGACTCGGTTGCGCTACACCATTGAAATATTGCATTAATCGCCCTTGGCACATCCAATCCTTCTGATAAAGCTAATTGAATCTCTCGCACTACCGCTTCCGTCGGTGCGACTTCTTCACGCGAGAGCGCGCTAGATATTCTCGCAAGGGAGTTTCGAGCGCTTTCAAGGTGCCTTGTCTCCCAATCAAAGTCGTCAGTGAGGTGGCGATTGATCAGCGCGAATCTAATTTCGTTTCCGCTCCACCCTTGTTCTCTTAATTTAGATACGAAAACTAGATTTCCAAGGCTCTTGCTCATCTTCTCGCCTTGCCAGGAAATCATTCCGGTATGTAAATAAGCGCGTGCAAATTCTCGGCCAGTGATGGCTCGAGATTGAACATTAGTCATGTAGTGATGAGGAAACCTCAAATCACTGCCACCACCTTGTAAGGTGAGAGAAAACTGCGATTCTTCGCCTATTTCAGAGCTCGTTAATGTATTCAATGCAATAGCTACGCACTCAATATGCCAGCCAGGTCGACCAGGACCGAACTGACTCTGCCAACTAGGTTCGCCAGGTTTCTCAGCCGACCAGATTAAGGTATCAAGTGGATGTCGCTTACCTTCACGAGACGGATCACCACCTCGAGCCTGAAAAATTTTTATCGCCTCATCTATAGGCATCGGCAGTCCTTCGAGTGCGCCAGGTACGCCTCCTAGGTCAAGATAAATATCTCCAGCAAGATTGTAAGTCTTGCCAGTGTCGACCAGCTCCTGGATATAACGAATCACCGTGTTCATACTTTCAACAACACCGAGGTAATGGTCTGGTGGAATCACTCTTAACTCGGTCATATCTTCTCTAAACAACTCAATCTGCGAATGAGCGAGCTCCTCCCAGTTTTGCGAATCTCGCCTGGCCCGCTCCAAAAGAGGATCGTCTATATCGGTTACATTTTGAGTGAAATTTAGCCTTTTGCCTGATGCAATTTGAAAGCGACTAATTAGATCAAAGGTTAGGTAAGTAGCAGCGTGTCCAAGATGGGTTGCATCGTATGGAGTAATCCCACAGACATAGATTGAAAAAGGTGAATCAGTAAGTTTGACCCTTTCACCCGAGTAACTATCGATTAGGACCAGATCTCGACGCGAGTCCTTGCTCTCCCCCAGGGTTGGTGGAAGATAAACAGTCGGCCAGCTACGCATGTAGTGAGCCTATACAACCTAGACAGGGGGCCATGGAATTGCTGGCCAATCGGGGCTTGGATAGGGAAAATGCCCAGCCATCTTGAGGTTAGTAACTCTTATAAACATCGCCTCTATTTCAGCGGATGAGAGAAAGGGATTTAAAAGTTCTGAGAGCTGATTACGTGAGTCGAGAAACTCATCAAGTACTCGGTTCTCATTAGCCGATAGCTCGATTCCAGCAAACTGCCAGAGAACAGTTCGCAATTTAAATATTTCATGAAATGAGACTCCATGGTCACAACCCAAGACCTCGCCTTGAGAAGTGATGAGAATATGTCCGAACTTTCGGTCAGTGTTATTTATGATGTAGTCAAAAAAAGCCAGCTTTCTCATCTCCTCAACCTCGCCTTGGGCAAGGGCGATGAGATCCATTGATTCGTCTATATCAATCCATTCCTGAACAGCACCTGGGCCAAAAGGTCCATCGCGCATGACCGTAGTGGGAACAACTTTCAAACCAGAGAATTCACTAACTGTGAAGGCGGCAACTTCACGATTTGCCAGGGTTCCTTCTGGGAAATCCCACAATGGACGCTCCCCCGCGATCGGTTTATAGACAGCTTTTCTCGTTTCAGTTGCATCAATTACCAGTTCACATAAAAGCGTGGCGTTAGAGGCGTCGACTAGTCGTCCGGAAACAATCAACTCAGCACTAATTAGGATTTGTTCGGAAATGGGCAATCGCATCATTGAGGAATCTGGCGTCTATAGCCATTTGATCTTGGGCATAGATGCCCACCGGGATTAATGGGACCACCGCAAAAAACACATGGTTGTCGACCTGCTGCGACCACCAGTTCGGTACGTCTAGCAAAACTCAATAAGTTGCCCGCATCAATGCGTACCCTAAGAATTGCGGGAGCATCCGGAGCATCATCGGAAATCAATTCCTCGAAAACTTCATCTCTTTGAGAATTGCTGATTGCCTGCGCCTCAAAGAGAAACCTCGATTCGATTTCAATCCAAGATAGTGACATTACCCCGAGAGCGAATTCGGCCTCAATCGGCGTTTCAAGAGCTGCCAGGTCAGCACTCTCGCTAGAAATCTGGGTTGAACTTCCCCGCGCAACTTCCTTGACTATTTCTCGGCATCTTTCGGCTAGCGCCGCAGCTTGCGCCTTTTCCAAAGCGAAACTTGCCATGATTCGTTTTCCATTTGATTCACCTTTTACTTGGAGATAAAACTCCCTTTCCCCCGGTACGCCAACCGTACCTATCAAGAAACGCTCTGGGTTAACGAACTCAAATACGAGGCGCGCCATCAGTTCCCCCACCCAAGACTCGTCGCTTTTTTAAGCTTTTGTCATTATTTGAATCATAAAACTTTTTGATCTTACTAATTGGAAGATTGACTGCGAGAACGTTGCCACTTCGCCAATCAATCAAAGTGAGTGACCCTGGATCTATCAAGAATCTTTGGAAGTTATCAATCGCACCATCTAAGGCGATCTGAAGCGCTATCTTTATTGGATCGCCATGTGAGACAACAAGTATCTGGCCATTGGGATGGTTGCGAGCCAAAGTATTTAAGCCACGTCGAATTCGGCCCTCTGCCTGCTTGAAGCTTTCTCCTTTTGGAAATCTGACTTCGGATGGTTTTGATTGAATTTGTTTCCATAATGGCTCGCGTCGCAGCTCTTCCAATTTGCGGCCGCTCCAATCCCCGTAGTCCATCTCAATAAAATCATCATTCACATAGGCGCGCCTTCCGCTTAGCGAGAGAAACGGATTGATTGTCTCCCGGCATCGCTGCAATGGACTGATATAGATCTTCGTAAAGTTCATACTTTGTAGCGAGTTCGCAATCCGTTGAGACTGTTTCTTCCCGCGATTGGAGAGCGCCATATCGCTCATGCGACCAGCCAAAATCCCTTCTTGATTTGCCTTCGACTCTGCATGTCGCAGTAGATAAATACGGGTCACTCTCGAAGGGTAGCGAGTAAAACTCTTCCTCTCTTGCTAAGGTCAGTGCCATGGAATCCCGTTCTGTCGGAAATTCAGGTTTAAGAGTCTCGCGACTTGGCCTTGGAACCATGACTTGGGGGCGAGATACAGACGAACATGAAGCCGCCGAACAGCTCCGTCTCTTTTTAGATGCTGGCGGTAACTTCATTGATACTGCAGCTGTCTACGGAGATGGAGATAGCGAGCGCGTTTTAGGTGGATTGATCGGTGTCTTAGCCCCACGAGATGAGCTAGTTCTTGCGACCAAAGCGGGTATTTCCTTTAAAACCGGCGAACGTGTAGTTGATAATTCAAAGACATCCTTACTGGGAGACCTTGATCGCTCCCTGGCTCGGCTCGGCGTTGAATATGTGGACCTTTGGCAAGTTCATTCGTGGGACTCAAAGGTTCCTCTAGAAGAAACACTTAGCGCTATCGACCAGGCGGTCGTCTCGGGTAGAACTAGGTACGCGGGAATTTCTAACTTCTCTGGCTGGCAAACAGCGCGAGCTACTACCTTGCAAAATCCACTCTTTGGTCGGGCACCCGTTACGAGTACCCAAAATGAATACTCGTTGCTGAATAGAAAAGTTGAACGAGAGGTCCTACCCGCATCTATTTCATTGGGTCTCGGCTTCCTTGCTTGGTCACCATTGGGAAGAGGTGTTCTAACCGGAAAATATCGAAGCGGCTTGCCTTCGGATTCACGGGGTGCAAGTCCGCACTTTGCAAACTTTATTGAACCCTACTTGGACGAGCGAGCAAATCGAATTGTTGAAGCGGTCTTCGTAGCAGCCGACGGTCTCGGTTTATCGCCTCTGGAAGTTGCACTTGCCTGGGTGAGGGATGCACCTGGTGTAACTTCTTCAATCATCGGAGCGCGCAGCGCAGCCCAATTAAGAGGAATTCTCACCAGCGAGACAGTGGTAATTCCAGCGCCAGTACGCGAAGCGCTCGATGATATTTCGCGTTAAAGCTCTCGCTTCAATTAGGCATTTACGAGGAAATGAAATAAAGATCGAGCCCCGAATCTCAGTGATTCGACTGGAACTCTCTCGTCGACCCCATGAAAGAGAGCCGTAAAATCAAGATCGGTTGGAAGTTGTAGTGGACTAAATCCATAACCAGCAATTCCCAACTTAGCCAACGCTTTATTGTCAGTACCACCAAACATTAGGAATGGGACTGGGATCCCTTCAGGATCCTCGTTCTTTATGGCAGCAATCATCTTTTCAACTAGAGGTCCTGAGAAATCTACCTCTAGGGGTATATCTGAAACTAAACTTTCAACCTGTACATGTTCTCCGGCCAACTCCTTAACGGTGGCAATCAACTCCGATTCATATCCCGGAATAGTTCGTCCATCTACAACCGCACTCGCAGTCTGTGGGATTACGTTGGCCTTATAGCCAGCTTCTAACATTGAAGGATTTGCAGTGTTATTAAGAGTTGCTCCGATAATTCGAGACATTGAGCCGAGCTCACTTATAACCGGTGCCAAATCATTCTTATCAAACTTCTTTCCAGTCAATTCGGCCACTTTTGACAAGAAGAGTTCGTTGGTTCTTGTGAGGCGCAGCGGCCATTTGTAGTTACCGATCCGAGATATCGCCTCTGCGAGCCTGGTAACAGCATTCTCGCGATTGACCATTGACCCATGACCAGCAAGCCCGGAGGCCGTCAATTTCATCCATTCGATTCCCTTTTCGGAGGTTTCAATCAAATAGATTCTTTTTCCAGAAGAGAGAGTAAATGAGAATCCACCTACCTCGGAGACAGCCTCGCTACATCCTTCAAATATTTCTGGATGCTTTTCTGTCATCCATCTCGACCCGTAGATTCCACCAGCCTCTTCATCTGCAAAAAATACGATTACCATTCTTCGCTTAGGTTTAAATCCGTGTCTGGCCCAGAGTCTGAATACAGCAAGCATCATTGCATCCATATTTTTCATATCAACGGCGCCTCTACCCCAAATGCACCCGTCCTTAATCGACCCGGAAAATGGATCCACGCTCCAATCCGCCGCATTTGCCGGCACAACATCAAGATGTCCGTGTACCACCAAACCAGGCAATGACGCATCGGTACCTTCAAGACTTGCAACCACCGAAGCGCGATTCGTTGCGCTCTCTAGAATTCGCGCCGGTATTCCAACTTCTTCCAGTTTTGTTACAACATATTGAGCTACTGCGGCTTCATCACCCTTACCGTCTCCGTAATTTACGCTCGGTATTCGAATGAGTTCCTGACAAAGAGTTACTACATCAGCCTCTAACTCTGCGCGGAGCGCGGGGGTAAGTTCCATGGGCTAAAGTATGCCGTCTCTTGTCCGGGTGGCGGAATTGGCAGACGCGCTAGCTTGAGGTGCTAGTTCTCGAAAGAGATTAGGGGTTCAAGTCCCCTTTCGGACACAATTGATGGTTATGCTCCGGCCGTGGCTACATCATTAGATCATGCACTCTCACTTATTGCGGATGTGCCGGATTATCCAAAACCAGGAATTCTCTTCAAGGACATAACTCCCCTTCTCGCTGACGGAGCCGGTTTTTCGGTAGTAATAGATGAGCTGTCTGCTCGGATTTCTAAACTGGGCTCAAAGATTGACGCGATAGTTGGCATCGAAAGTCGTGGTTTTATTTTGGGAGGCGCGCTCGCTAAAGCTTTGGAGATTGGATTTGTCACCGTAAGGAAGCCAGGCAAGCTGCCCCGGGATGTTCATCGCAAGGATTATCAGCTCGAGTATGGTTTTGATGCCCTAGAGATGCATAAAGATCTCATTGATCCAACAAGTACCGTAGTAATAGTCGACGACGTTTTAGCTACCGGGGGCACCGCCCTAGCTTGTCATGAACTGGTAAGTTTCACCGGCGCTAGAACTCTTGCTCACATTTTTCTCCTTGAAATTACATTCTTACAAGGACGAGAGTTAATAAACAAAACGCATCCCGAAGTAGAAGTCGTTTCGCTATTGAGAACCTGATGATAAATCATGGCTGAATTGATCTACTACTGCGGAACAATGGATAGTGGCAAGTCAACGCTTGCGCTACAAACTGCCCATAACCATCAGAGTCGAGGTCGTTCGGGAATACTTTTCACGAATAGAGATCGTGCCGGAAGTGGAAAGATTTCGTCGAGATTGGGATTGACCTCCGAAGCCCTTGAAGTGACCGAGGAATTTGATATCCATAGATTTATTGTCGAGCAGCTCTCCCGTGGGGCGAGAATCGACTATGTAATCTGTGATGAAGCTCAGTTCTATGCGCCCGAACAGATCGAGCAACTGGCTCGAATTACCGATGGACTAGGAATAGATGTATTTGCTTTTGGGATACTCACCGATTTCCGGACCAAACTATTTCCAGGTTCTGCTCGCTTAGTTGAGTTGGCCGATCGAGTTCAAACGCTACAGGTGGAAGCGCTCTGTTGGTGTGGTGAGCGCGCCACACACAATGCCCGAACTATTGATGGATCGATGGTGACCGAGGGCGAACAAGTAGTCGTCGGTGACACCGGAGGACGAGATGTCGTTGCCTATGAAGTTCTATGTAGGCGACACCATATGAGGAAAGTAACTGCCCGCGCTAGTGGGGAAGCTCATCAATCGATTGATCCTCTCCCCTTCTCGTAACGTGAGTTCTCTTACGGGATTGTAAGGTTATCTTCATGACTGATTCGGCTGTAAGTGATACAACTTCAAAAGAAGTTCGCGGCTATGCGGCGCTAGATCCAAATTCTGGGTTAGCCCCTTATGTGTTCTCGCGTCGTGAATTAAGAGATGATGACATTGGTTTTGAGATTCTCTTCGCCGGAATCTGCCACTCTGATATTCACCAAGTTAGGCAAGAGTGGGGTCCGGCTCTCTATCCGATGGTGCCTGGCCATGAGATTGTGGGTGTGGTGACAGAGATCGGTTCGACGGTTCAGAAATTCAAAATAGGTGACCGAATTGGCGTTGGAGTCTTCATTGATTCCTGTCGCAAATGCCGGAACTGCAAGGCAGGCATGGAACAGTATTGCGCTGAGGGTATGACTGGTACTTACAATGGTTATGAAAAGGATGGAAGAACTATTGCCTTTGGTGGTTACTCAAACTATTTCGTAGTTAATGAACGCTACGCCGTCACGGTTCCTGACAACTTAGATGCTGCCGGTGTCGCGCCCCTACTATGCGCCGGAATCACACTTTATTCTCCAATTCGACACTGGAAGGTACAACAAGGAAGCCGAGTAGCTGTAATGGGTCTTGGCGGTTTGGGCCATATGGGAGTCAAGTTCGCGGCCGCCCTCGGCGCCGAAGTAACGGTATTGAGTCACTCTCCCTCTAAAGAGAGAGATGCTTTGGAGATGGGCGCTACCAGATTCATTCATACAAAAGGCGATGACTGGAACAAGGGTCTGAAGAAGAGTTTCGATCTGGTGTTAAATACCGTCTCTGCCGAGATTGACCTTGAACCCTATTTGCAACTTCTGGACACTAATGGAACGCTCGTGGTGATTGGCCTGCCCGGAAAGCCATATTCAATAAGCGCCGGGACTCTCCTAGATGGTCGTCGCTCAGTTGCCGGTTCAATGATTGGCGGCATGCCCGAGTTGCAGGAAATGCTCAACTTCTGTGGTGAAAAAGAGATAGTAAGCGATGTTGAAGTTATCAAAGCGGATTACATTAATGAAGCCTACCGACGAACGGTTGCAAGCGATGTCAAGTATCGGTTCGTAATCGATGGAAAGACTTTCTAAATATTTGATGCAAGAAGTGCAAGGAATGGCGCAACGGCTAGGGCGGGAAGTAAATCTCCGATAGCAATTTCTCTTATTCTTAACAATTTAAGTGCAATACCCAGCAATAGCACTCCCCCAGTAGCGGTCATGGCCTCGACTTGATAATCATCTAGAATGCTTCCCAAAACAAATCCAACGAATGTCCATATCCCCTGGTAGATGCCTACTGGAATTGCTGAGAACGCTACGCCCCACCCCAAACTTGCGGCGAACGCAATAGAAGCAAAGAAATCTAAGATGCTTTTAAGCATGAGTTGATCGATTCCTGTAGACATACCATCACTAATGCTTCCAAGGATCGCAAGCGGGCCGATGACGAAAATCAGTGAAGCAGTTACAAATCCCGTTACAAAGTTCTCGTTTGAAGCGGTACTTTTTGTCGTCGCGAATCGATCCTTTAGTTTGGTGCCGAGACTATTAAGGCGATCTTCAATTCGCAACCATGAACCAATCAATCCCCCGAGAATTAGCGCACCAAGTACAATCAAAAGTGGAGATCCGTCTGGGACCGATGATAGAAACTCTTCCTCAAAGAGTGAAGCGAGAGCAGAAGCCGCCCCAATAAGGGTGACTGCTCCCAGAACATCGGTGAGCAACTCTCTAGTTCGCAACTTAATTCGATTTCCGAAGAATCGCCCAAAGAAAGTTCCAATGAGAATGGCTAGGACATTGATTAAAGTTCCCACGCCAACAAACATGCGACTATCCTAGAGTAGAGTGCGGCAGTGATTTATTGGATGAACTTCTTTCGTCCTCATAAAACGGTTCCAAACACACCTTGGACTGGAATACATTCGTGGGACTTAGCTCCCATTCGAGTTGTCATTCTTTCGCTAGGTCTCTTTATATTCGGATTGGGTGACTCGCTCGTAATCCAATCGACGCTCGGCAATGCTCCTTGGTCTGTGCTCGCACAGGGAATTTCAAACCAGCTAGAAATTTCAATTGGTACGGCAACTCTGCTCGTCAGCGCAATTGTACTCGCAATGTGGATTCCTTTAAGAGAGCGGCCTGGCTTTGGAACGATAATGAATATTTTGATCATTGCCGGAGCAATTGATGTCGGCATTTGGATATTTCCGTCACCCCATTCGTTTCCATTTCAACTTATTTATGTCCTTTTTGGGATAGCAATGGTTGGCGCAGGTTCCGCCTTGTATATAACTTGCGGATTGGGTCCGGGACCGCGCGATGGTTGGATGACCGCGCTACATAAACGCACGGGAGTTCGGGTGGGCCGAGTTCGTCTTGGCATTGAACTCTCTGTTCTCTCTTTGGGGTGGTTTCTCGGTGGAACCTTTGGCCTGGGCACTGCGCTTTTTGCCCTTCTAATTGGCCACTCTGTAGCAATTTCGTTTGGTGTCGTTTCCCGACTTACCGCTCGGTAGGAATTAGGTTTAGGCCTTCCCTCAGCTCGTGGACTGCCTCCACGCGGTGTCGCAACCACCACCGTTAAAAAATTAGCGATCTCTCAACCATTTGCGTTGAGGTGAAAGGCAGAAGATGCTGGATACCTTCTTTAAAATATCAGAACGCGGATCCTCATTAGGACAGGAAATCCGTGGCGGCGTAGTTACCTTCTTCACGATGGCGTACATCGTCGCGCTTAACCCTTTAATAATCGGACTCGCACAGGATGCCGATGGAAAATATATAGGCGGCGGAGATGCACCAAATCTCGCACTCATCGCTGCTGCAACTGCGCTTGTCGCTGGTGTTCTATCGATCCTGATGGGCGTAGTGGCCAATTTCCCATTGGCGCTCGCAACCGGACTCGGATTGAACACATTCGTAGCAGTAGCTATCGCCTCACAGATGACGTGGAAAGATGCCATGGGACTAGTAGTCCTTGAAGGCATCATCATCACCATCTTGGTCTTAACGGGTTTCCGTACCGCTGTATTTCGCGCCGTACCTACCCAATTGAAAATTGCAATCTCTGTAGGTATTGGCCTTTTCATCGCTCTGATTGGACTTGTTGATGCCGGCTTCGTCCGTAGAACGGCTGCCGGCCCAGTACCGGTCACCCTCGGAGATGGTGGCGAGCTCGTAGGTTGGCCAATTGTCGTTTTCTCGTTTGGACTCTTTCTAACTATCGGATTGATGATAAGAAAAGTTAAGGCGGCGCTACTTCTTGGAATAGTGGTATCTACTGCCCTTGCAGTTGCAATAGAAAATGCTTTCAAAATTGGTCCAAACTTCGACGGTACAAATGTGAATCCAAAAGGTTGGGGATTAAATGTTCCTGCCGTACCTTCGGATATCGTGGCTACTCCAGACTTCAGCCTTCTGGGACAGTTCAATCTTTTTGGATCGTTCGAGAGAGTTCCACTAATAACGGCTCTCTTGTTGGTATTCACGCTTCTCTTGGCAGATTTCTTTGACACCATGGGAACAATGACTGCAATTGGTCAAGAGGCCGGCCTAAACGATAAGGACGGAACTCCTCCAAACGCCGAGCGAATTCTTCTTGTTGACTCGCTCGCAGCCGTTGCCGGTGGTGCTTCATCAGTATCGAGCAACACCTCCTATATCGAATCTGCTTCGGGCGTTGGCGAGGGAGCGCGAACCGGCCTTGCTTCAGTAGTTACCGGAGTTCTCTTCCTTCTTACAACATTTCTATCCCCGCTCGTTGCCGTGATTCCTTATGAAGCCGCGGTTCCAGCGCTAATCATCGTTGGTTTCTTGATGATGACTCAGATCAAATCTATTGATTGGGAAGATTATGGAATAGCGATTCCAGCATTCCTCACGATCATTCTCATGCCATTTACCTATAACATCTCCGTTGGTATTGGCGCCGGTTTTGTCTCTTACGTCGTAATCCGCGCAATCCAAGGTCGGACAAAGGATGTTCATCCTTTGCTTGCCCTTGTCGCCGGACTTTTCATGATCTACTTCCTAAGCGACCCCATCAATACTTGGATCGGCTAGCAGTAGCGCGATAAAAAGAATTGGGGCTCCCAAACGGAGCCCCAATTTTCATTACCAATCAATGGGCCTGTGGCCCAGCTCTTGCAATATTTGATTCACTTTTGAAAATGGTTTTGAACCCAGGAAACCCCTGTGTGCCGAAAGTGGGCTGGGATGAACTCCTTCGACGAGACGATTAGTCTGAAAAAGATGAGCCAATTCTCGGGCTGAATTACCCCAAAGAATTGCGACCGCACCATGATCTGCGCAAACCTCAGCAACGGTTCTCGTTATTGGTTCCCATCCCATTTTCCCGTGAGAACCGCTATTCCCCGCCGACACTGTTAAAACACGATTCAAAAGCATTACGCCCTGATCTGCCCACCTTGTTAGGTCACCGTCTCCTGTGCTAGTTGAACCTATATCGGTGATGATTTCCTTTTGAATATTCATTAAAGATCCTGGGAGGCCAGAACTTCTTGGCGTAACCGAAAAGGCTAGGCCGCAGGCATCCTGAGCGTTTGGATATGGATCTTGGCCGATAAGAAGTACTTTTACTTCGCTAGGAGGAACTTCTAGCGCCCGGAAGACTAGCTTTCTGTCGGGAAGTATTCGATTTCCTGAATCCGCCAAGCCACGCAATTGATCGCCAATGGAATTGATTGCTTCTCGATGTGAATCTAGATAAGGCTGCCAAGCTTCTGGAATGGTTTCAAAAAGCCTCATCTTTAACTACGCCTGCTGCGAGATAACTGAATAGCGATTTCCGTCGAAACGAAGCGCTACATTTACATTGAAAAGCGTATTGAGATTCTCCTCGGTTAGCACATCACTGATTTCTCCCGCGGCAAAGTCGATTCCCGACTTAAGCAACAAAACGTGAGTAGTGCCTCTCGGAATCTCCTCAATATGATGGGTGACAATCACAGAGGAAGGTGCGCCGGGTTCATCTAGAAAATTGGAAATTCGATTAAGAATATCCTCTCTACCGCCTAGATCCAGGCCAGCGGCGGGTTCATCTAGAAGCAAAATTTCGGGATTTGCCATTAAAGAGCGCGCGATTTGAACTCGCTTTCTTTCACCCTCGCTCAGCGTTCCAAAAGTTCGTTCTGCAAGCTCTCGCACTCCAAACACATCCAGAAGGGCCTTTGCTCGGGATTCATCCCATAGATCGTATTCTTCAATCCACCGCCCGGTAATCGCATATGCTGCAGTCAAAACCAAATCAACGACTCTCTCATCTTGGGGCAGGTACTCTTGCAAAGCCGCTGAAGAGATGCCTATTCGTGGTCGAAGTTCAAAAACATCCACTCGACCCATTTCTTCACCAAGTATCTCTACTCTGCCTCGACTCGGATGAATAAGGGCTGCTATCAATTGAAGGAAGGTCGTTTTACCTGCTCCGTTTGGGCCAATAACTACCCAGCGTTCACCCTGGTTTAGCGACCAGTTGATCGGGCCCAGAATGTTCTGACCGCCGCGAATAACTGAGACATTCTCAAGCTTTAGCAGGCTGCTCATGAGCGAGAAAGATACCTGCTAGCGATAAGTTATCGCGGATAAGCGCTTTATTGGGAGCGTCACCCTTATGATGCCGGGGTGTCTCAAGCTAGTAAATTGACCATGAATTCATTGATTTTAGCCACTGGCGTTAGTAATCCGCGTGCTGCCGAAGTTATCGAGGACGCAATCTCAGCTTTTGTACATCAGAAAATTGAGACTCAGCGCATCGATCTTGGTGGACGAACCATTGTTGCTACTTTGATTCGTCACGATCCAGCTCACTACGAGGCCATACTCAAGGATTTGCGCACTGCGGGCGACCAAGAAAATCTCGATATTGCAATGCTCGAAACCGAGGAAGCATCTTGAAATACCGGCTCGTCTTATCGGATGTTGATTCAACCCTCATAGATCAAGAGGTGATTGATTTACTTGGACGGATGGCAGGAAAAGAGAAGGAAATCTCTGAAATTACATCTCGTGCTATGGCTGGGGAGCTTGATTTTAGTGATGCGCTGCGAAGTCGAGTATCCCTTCTTGATGGATTACCCGCTTCAGTCCTTGAAGAAGTAACTGACTCAATTACTCTCTCACCTGGTGCGCTTGAGCTAAAAATGTTCTGCAGGACGAACGGAATTTTTTTTGGCGCAGTCAGTGGCGGTTTTATCCAAATCTTGAGGAATATGACGTTTTTCGAGGATCTTGACTATTTAGAGGCTAATTTCCTCGAGGTAATTGATAACCGATTAACTGGAAAGGTTTCCGGGCCCATCATTGATCGTAAAGCCAAGGCTGATCATCTTGAGCGATTCGCCGATTCACTAAGTATCAGGCTTGCAGACACGATCGCAATCGGCGATGGAGCAAATGATCTATCCATGATTCAATCGGCAGGCCTTGGGGTTGCCTTCAGAGGAAAAGAAATCCTTCGCAATGCAGCAACACTCTCAATCGAAAAGAGCCTTAGTGAATTAATAGAGTTTCTCGAACGTTAGAGGCGACAAGAATGTATATCGGTGACGAGAATTCCTCGAGCGCCAACATCCCAAAGCTTGTCCATCACCGAATGAACATCGCTGCGT
>Ga0208004_1000141_pt1 | contig 26806 bp, 24 predicted proteins | sample DEB08_DNA_6_FD_184522 | JGI IMG/M metagenome (GOLD analysis project Ga0208004, IMG submission 184522) | Aqueous microbial communities from the Delaware River and Bay under freshwater to marine salinity gradient to study organic matter... | ecosystem: Environmental > Aquatic > Marine > Coastal ...
CCCGCCAAGCGGCGCCGCTTCTGGCGTAGGAAGCGCTGAGATGGGTCTCGCAGAGCGACTCGGACAGGTGTCTGGTGCGAGCGCGGCTCAAGTAGCCGGCGTCGAGGTGAACGTCGAGCATCGCCTCGGCGCGCGCGAGCAATTCAAGCGCGATGTGCACGCGCGGCTCGTGGAGCGACTTGGATCTCAGCTCTACTCGGCTGATCTGGACAGGGCCGCCCTGCAGGATGCGGTGTTCGACGTCATCCAGGAGGCAGTGAAGGGCGATGAGGAATCACTCTCCTCGACCGAGCGCTCCCGCCTAGTCCAGGAGATCATCGACGACATCCTCGGCCTTGGTCCTCTCGAGCCGCTGCTGCGAGACTCCTCGATCACCGAAATCATGGTGAATGGCTACGACCATGTCTACGTCGAGCGGCGAGGCCGGATCGAGCCCACCAACGTACGATTCGTCAACGAGCGCCACCTGCGAGAAATCATCGACCGTATCGTGTCGCGCGTTGGTCGACGTGTCGACGAAGCGAGTCCCATGGTGGACGCGCGTCTTCCCGATGGGTCGCGCGTGAATGCGGTCATTCGACCAGTCGCCGTCGACGGTTCGTCCCTGACGATTCGCAAGTTCGCCAGGGAGATCATGGGCGTTGAGGACCTCATCGCCTTGGGGACGATGACGCCCAAATCCTTGCAGTTCCTTCGCGATTGCGTCGTCGGGCGTCGCAACATCCTCATCAGTGGAGGGACGGGCTCGGGCAAGACGACCACATTGAATGTGTTGTCCTCCTTCATTCCCGAGGATCAGCGCATCGTCACCATTGAGGACGCAGCCGAACTGCAACTGGAGCAACCACACGTCGTCCGACTCGAGTCAAGGCCGGCGAACATTGAGGGTGCAGGAGCGATCAGCATTCGCGATCTCGTGCGCAACTCGCTTCGCATGAGGCCCGATCGCATCATCATCGGCGAAGTTCGCGATGCTGCCGCACTGGACATGCTTCAGGCGATGAACACCGGTCATGATGGATCGCTCTCTACCGTGCACGCCAACAGTCCCCGCGATGCTCTCTCGCGCATTGAGACCATGGTGCTCATGGCTGGCCTGGATCTGCCGATACGTGTTATCAGGGAGCAAATCGTCAGCGCCATTGATCTCGTTGTTCACCAAATGCGGCTGCGTGATGGTTCTCGCCACGTCATGCAGATCGCAGAGGTGGTCGGCATGGACGGCGATGTCATCTTGATGGATGACATCTTCGAGTTCGAGTTCGACGAGGCACACGGGATGCAGCCGCGCGGCACACTCCTGCCCACGGGCATCGTCCCGGGGTTCCTCGGCGAGTTGAGGGACCGAGGCGTTGACGTCGATCCGGGGCTTTTCCAGAGGTAGTCGACGATGGATGACCGCATCTTCTACGAATCGAATGCAGGGCTCGCCATCGCTGCTATTGCCGTAGCCGCTCTCGCGGGTGTCGTCGCTGTCCTCGCGCTGGCCGCGTGGCAAAGCAACCGGCGGCGGGTACGTCGTCGCGAGTACGTCCAGAGGGCTGCGACAGGTGGGTTGGAGGCCAGTCGCGAGAGCAGGTCACGGGGCCGGGCGCCGTCCCGCTCAATCGTGGCATCGGTGCTCCGCGCACTTGGCTTGTACCGGCCAATTGAGCGGGGTCTCTCGGTCGCTGACCTGCGCTTGTCCCCTGAGCGCTTCGCTCTTCGTGTTCTGCTGATCATGGCCGCCTCGTGGCTGCTGCTGTGGCTCATGCTGCGCAACCCGGTGTCGGCCGCGATCCTTACCCTGCTGCTTGGTCCGGCGGGGGCGTTCGTGTATCTCCGCGTCCGGGGCAACCGGACCCGTCGACAGTTCGAAGAGGAGTTGCCCGAATTCCTCATGCTGCTGTCGTCCTCGCTGAGGACGGGGTTGAGCTTCACACAAGCGCTGGAGTCGCTGTCGGCGGAGGGCACCGGAGAGGTCGAGCGTCAGGTCCGACGAGCGGTTGCGGAGATCTCGATGGGGGCGACTCCCGATGAAGCGTTGAAACGAGTAGCCGATCGCATGGACAGCCAGGACATGGGATGGGCCGTGATCGCGATCGGCATCCAGCGCGAGGTCGGCGGCAACCTCAGCAACATTCTCGACTCGGTTGCGGACACCGTTCGGGCCCGGGAGACGGTGCGTCAGGAGGTGCGCTCGATGTCTGCCGAAGGCCGCCTGTCAGCCATCGTGCTCGGACTCCTGCCGATCATTCTTCTCGCGGTCTTCGCGGTCATCCGACCCACGTATGTGAGCACCCTGTGGACGACACCGATTGGACTGGTGCTGCTGGCCGGGTCGGGCGTCCTCATGATCATCGGCGCCCTATGGATGGCCGCCCTCGTGCGGGTGAAGGCCTGATGACAGCCGCAGCTTCGGATCCCATCGTCGCCGCTGTCCTCGTCGGACTCGCGGTGGCAGCGGTGCTGCTCGCTCTCATCGCCCGGGCATCTGTCCGGTCCACGCAACGCAGGCGGGCAGCCACCATGGCCATCGTGCAGAACTATGGTGCGTCGACAACCACGGTAGATGGCCGCGGCTCGGTGCGAGGACAGTTTGTCGTGCTGCCTCGCATCGGTCGGATTCTCATCACGCGTCCTGGCCGGCGTCGCATCATCCGCAACCTCGCCTACGCCGGCTTCGCCAATGAGCGTGCGCTGGCGCGAATAGAGTCAGCAAAGGCCGTGGGGCTCATCCTCGGTGCGTCGCTCGGGCTCATCGCGGCAAGCCAATGGGGCGGGTGGTGGTTGATCGGGATCGTGGGAATGCCGCTCCTGGGCTACTTCCTGCCAGACATCTGGCTGCGTGGTCGGGCGACAGAACGTGCCGAACGGATCGGGCAGGAAATGCCGGAGGCCATGGATCTGCTCTACCTCTGCGTGAACGCGGGCCAGGGACTCACCGCCGCCATGAATGAGGTGGCGAAGTCTCAGAGTGGGCCGCTGTCGGCGGAATTCGCTCGAGTCATCAAGGAGATGCAGTTGGGGATGTCGCGGCAGGACGCCTTCCGCGAGTTGCGGCGGCGCACGCAGCAGCCGGATCTGCAGAAGTTCGCGGACGCGATCATCCAGACCGATCGCTCCGGCGTCCCAATCTCGGCGGTCTTGGCTGAGCAGGCTCGGGCGATGCGTGAGCGGCGCCGGTCGAAGGCCCGCGAGCATGCCCAACAGGTAGGCGTCAAGATTCTCTTCCCGCTCGTTCTGTGCTTCCTGCCGGGCGTCTTCGTCGTGGCGATCGGGCCGGCGGTGATCTCGTTGATCTCCACGTTTGCGGGGCTCTAGCACACGTGGGCTATCAGCGCCCCCGGACGCGCACTCTCTGGTCAGCGGTCGCTTGTCTAGCCCTTGACCGTGATCGGCCGCTCGATGACCGCCTTCTGACCCGAAGATGTTGCAGCGATTTTGAGTGTTCCACTGCGCGTGGGCGCCACCTTGATCGTGTAACGCCCCTTGCTGTTGGTCCTTGTCACGCCCAACTCTTTGATCTTGCCCTTGTTCGAGATCCACACGACACGAATCTTCGCGCTCTTGACCGGATCGTCACCGCGCAGGACCTTGCCGGTGACCTTGGCGGTCTCGCCCTTGCGGATCGTGTCATCGAACTTTGCCCGCAATTCCAGCGGGGGCGCGATCTTGCGAGCCATCTGGCTGTAGAAGCCGTCGAGCACGAAGCCGAACTCCCAGACCGCGACGCCGGCGATCGACCTGTCGCGAACGATGTTCGCCTTGACCTTTGCTGAGCGGGTATCGGCGAACCACACTTCGCGCTCGGCTGAGCAGATGACAGCCGTGCCACCTGCGGTGCCATCGGTGTCGATCCAGTAGCGGTAGGTGTACTCGCCGTAGGTCGCGTCCCACGTCGGCGTGACCTGCTCGCGATCGGCGATCTGCAGGGCGCGCTCAATGGACTGGCTGAGCATGCCGGGGACTCCGCCTCCGCTTGGCTTCCAGCCGCTGGGGCAGTCACCGCGGGTGACATAGGCACCGGTGTTGTCCTGGCGTACCCAGTTGCGGGCATATTGCGGGATCCCAAGCCAGACCTTCGCGCGGTGGGCACTGCCAAGCTGGTCAAGTGCGGATGCCACCACCTGGTCAGCCCAGTTCAGCGGACCAATGGGGCCCGGGCTGCCGTAGCTGTAGTCGTAGGCCATGAGTCGCAGTCGATCGACCGATCCGATGATCTCGTCCCAGGCGTAAACGCAGTAGCCAGTGCTCGGGTTGGGTGCGCCAATCGGTCCGCGGTCGTTGCCGCAGGCGTTCTTCTCCGACATCCAAGCCTCGACGAAGGGGTACTCGCCGGCCGGGACGGTCACGGAGAGCAGGAGATCTGCATCGCGCAGGCGTGAGGACAGCGCGGTGATGAAGTCGACCCACCGTGGCTTAGTCGCTGCCCAGGTGCTCGAGCCGTCCGCGAAGGCGAACTTCTCCATGTCGAGGTCGACACCGTCGACACCGGCCCTTTGCGCCCAATCAACGATCTGGTCGGCGTACGCGTCACGGCGCTCGGCATCGGCGAGAAACTCGGAAAGTTCCCCGGCACCCGAGCCATCGATGATGGAGCCGAAGACCGGGATGCCCGCCGCCTGCATGATGTCGCGCTGTCCGGCGAGGTGGGCGTTGGTCCAGGGGGCATCCCCTGCGTCACTGCAGCTGCTATCGGGGTTGTAGGTGCACAGCGGCTTGTTTGGCCCGGCAAAACTCCACCAGAAGAGGTTGACCTCGGGCACCGTGGTGCGGCCTTGGCTGGCCAGCGTTTCGACGACGGAGTCTGGCTCCCAATAGCCGAACCAGCCGGACACGTAGGGGCCGGTGATGAGTTGGGGAGTCATGGCCTGGGCCGAGTTCGGGGCCAGCACAGCGATGGCGAGCCCAACGAGCATCATCAGCCGGAGAAGCGCCCTACGTCCCACTCTTTGACGATACGTCGCGACAAGCCTTGAGGCGTGTGGTGGCGACGGAAGCGCCCTGATCCCAAGCGTGCGCCAAGACAAAAGTAGAACGGCCCCTCGGAGTATGAGTCCGAGGGGCCGTTCTCTTAGAGCCGTGTTCTCGCCTCCGGTTTCCCGGCGCCTTCGCGGTGTGCTCCCCGCTCTGGTCGCCCCCTGTTTCCAGCTGGCTGGCGTCACTTTCGACTCCTCGATCCGTACCTTGCGTCCGACCCGCTTGCACTCGGGTCCTCCAGGTCTGACCTGGTAGGCCGCCGGTTTTCGAACCGACCCGCACCTCGCGGTGCGTTGAGAGATTTCTACCCCTGTCGTCAAGGCAACACAAGGGGTCGTCGACAAGTTTTTTCGTCAATGTGGCCCCTCGCGTCACACCCTTATTTCTAGTAGTTAATTGCCCCACCAGTTACGGCGAGAAGTGTTGGACGAGACCAAGGGGAGTAGCGGGAGTACTGCCCTGACCGGGTGGAACGTGCGACAAGAATTCACCCTGGCTGGGCGGGGGTAGGGTGACGCTCACGCCGCGACGGAACCGATGGGAGGGAAGCAGTGACCAAGCCCTCCCACGTTCCACGCGCCAGAGCGCGGAAGAGAAGTTTGCTGGCCTTCTTCTCCGTCTTGATCGTGGTGGAGGCCGTCGGTCTTGCCCTGATCAAGCCCGCAGGTTTCACGATCGCCGCATACGTCATCATGTTCGCCCCCGCGCTCGGAGCCTTGGCGGCGCGGTTCTACGGTCCGGGAGTCATCTGGTGGGGCCGTCCCTCCTGGTGGATTCTTGTCGCGCTCCTGCCAATACCCGTCGTTCTCGCCGGCTACTGGGTCTCATCAATGCTCGGGTGGCTGCAATTCTCTGGTGAGGCGCTGCGTGGCTCTCTGCTGGTAGTGCCCTTTGCCTTGATCACAACGTGTGTCGCCGCATTCGGAGAAGAACTTGGCTGGCGTGGATTCCTGTGGCCGCTTCTGCGAACACGGTTTACCTTCCTCGTGGCGACGGCGATCCTCACGCCGATCTGGCTCGCCTACCACCTTCCCGGGATCTACCTCGGCGTGTACGGCACGTGGGTGGGTCTTCCTGCATTCGCCGTGGCGCTCATCGGCTGGACGCTCTTCATCGGTGTCGTCACGGATCGGTCAAGATCAGTCTGGCCGGCCGTACTCCTCCACGGAGCTTGGAACACCTATGTGGAGACAAGTTTCACCGGTGTGGTCAACGGAACTCCCACGCCCGCTTTCGTCGGCCCCGGGCTCACTGGTGAGTTCGGATGGGTGGCCGCCGTCTTTAGCCTGGCCCTTGGTGGGGGGTTTGCCTGGTGGCATATCCGCACTGGTCGAGGCGCAAGGCTTGTTTCGTCGAGCGATTAGCCAGGTCGTACTCGGCGCCTCATAAAAAGGGCCCGTTCGCCTCACGAAATGCGCCCGCCGTACACCCAGAGTTCGCACACCCGTATCGCGGAGTTTACGAAATGACGGCTCCTCCGCCTGGACTCACTGGAACACTGTCCGAACCAGGTGAGGAGGTCGTCATGGGTCGCGGCAATTTCGGTAGGTGGCGGAGTCGAGCGGCCCTCGGGGTCGCTGTCGCCGCGGTGGCCATGACGGGGGGACTCGCAACGGCGACATCAGCGCAGGCTGAAGGTGGCACCACGCTGACCATCGGCACCACCGTCGCGATCGACAACCCGAACATTTGGGCGGTCAACTCCACCACGGAGTGGGAATCGGTGACGCTGCAGTACGACATGATGCTGAAGTTCTCCGACGAGGACCTCAGCGCGGCGCCGAGCCTGGCCACGGGGTGCGAACCCAACGCCGACTTCCGTGTCTGGACCTGCTCGATTCGCGACGACGTGAAGTGGAGCGACGGCACACCACTGACGGCCAAGGACATCGCGTTCACTTATCAATTTGTCATCGACCACGGGTTCGGCTACTTCACGAGTTACTTCCCGAAGGGCTCGACCTTCGAAACACCGGACGACTACACCCTGGTGTGGACAACTCCTAAGCCGATGCGTGGACCGCAATTGCCCCCGTGGGTCTACATCGTGCCGGAGCACATCTGGGCCCCGTATGCGGACAAGCCCAACAAGGAGATCAAGCAGGCGTCCATGTTCCCGACGGTGGCCTCCGGCCCCTACGTCATGACGGCAGCTGACCCGGGGCAGAGTTGGACCTTCGAGCGGAACCCGAATTTCTGGGGCGAGGCCCCGCACTACGACACCATCGTGTACCGCCTCTACACCAACCAAGAGGCCATGGTGCAGGCGCTGAAGAGCGGCGAAATCCAAATCGCCGAGAACCTTGAGAGTTCACTGCTGCCCGCCCTCGAATCCATCCCCAATGTGGCTGTTCAACGCGTGACCGCGGACACGTGGATCAACTTGGCTTTCAACTTCGGTGGCCAAGGTCCCGACTCCAACCCGCTGCCGGCACTACAGGATTTGCAGGTTCGAAAGGCCATCGCCATGGCGATCGACAAGCAGGCCATCGTCGACAAGGTCTACCTAGGCGCCGGTGCGCCGGGGGAGACGATCGTCAGGCCGCTGTCGGTCTACTGGCACCTCGACATCCCGGACGATCAGGTGATCCCGTACGACCCGGCGGCCGCCAACGCCATGCTCGACGAAGCGGGCTATCCGATGGGTCCGGACGGCATACGCCTTGACCCGGCGACGGGCCAGCCGCTCATCCTTCGCCTACCAACGTCGAACGACACGCCCGGCAGTGAAGCCGCTGGGCGAATGATTGCGTCATTCCTCGAGCAGGTGGGCATCAAGGCCGAGGTTCAGCCGGTGAGTGCGGGCAAGGTCTACGACATGCAGCAGTCGGGTGACTTCGATGCCTACATCTGGTACTGGAGTGGCGACCCTGACCCGAACTATCAGTTGTCGGTGTTCACTTCGGATCAATGCGGGGACTTGAGCGACGGATGCTGGAAGGACGCGACCTACGACGCTTTGTATGCACAGCAGGGCGAGGAGATGAACCAGGACGCTCGCTTGGCACTGGTCAAGCAGGCACAGCAGTACGTCTACGACCAGGTGCCCGCCATCGTCATCGCTTACCCGAATTCGATCGCCGCTTACCGCACGGATCTTGTCACCGGCATCGTGCCGGTCCCCGCGGGAGACGGCTATCTCACGCCGATGTACTCGTACACCTCCCTCGTCACCGCGACGCCCGTGGGTGCGGAGGAGGCCACGGACAATGGCGGGGATTCGGCGTCAACACCGGCCGAGACCGACTCCGACTCCGCCGGTTCAGACCAGGCGGCCGGACAGGAGGCGTCAGCTGACACCGGCTCCGGCGGGGGCATTCCCGCTTGGGTCTGGATCGTCGTCATCGTCGCCATCGTCCTGGTGGTCGCGTTCGTCGTGATTCGCCGCCGCCCCGCAGCCGCCGATCGCCCGGACAGCGAATAGCGGGTCGCAGGCGGGTAAAGGCACGTCAGTGAGCCGCGGCGCCGGTCGGTTGACCTTCGTCGCGCGTAAGGCGGGGTGGGCGCTGCTCACCTTGGCCTTCATTCTCGCGGTGAACTTTTTCCTCTTCCGCATCATGCCCGGCGACCCTGCCGCACTACTGGCGCGCAGCCAACGCCTCTCGCCGGAGGCGCTGGCTGCGCAACGAGCCGAATTCGGCCTCGACCAACCCCTTCTAGCGCAGTTCGTCACCTACATGCGGGAGACCGTGAGTGGCAATCTCGGCGTCTCGCTCGTGTCCGGTCTCGATGTGACGCAGCTGATCGTTTCGCGACTGTGGCCCACCATCCTGCTCCTCGGTGTTGGCACGGCGCTGGCGGCGGGGATCGGCGTCATCGGCGGTATCCGCGGCGGCTGGCGACGCGGTAGTTCCTTCGACTCCGGCAGTCTCTACACCTCTCTGGTTCTGTATTCCACGCCCGAGGGGTGGCTTGGGATGCTCCTGCTGTTGACGTTCGCAGGATTCTTGGGCTGGTTCCCGGCCGGGGGCTTTCGCAGTAGTGCGGATGGTGGCCCCGTCGACGTGCTCCAGCACTTGGCGCTGCCCGTTCTAGCCCTCTCCCTGGGCTATGTGGGTCAGTACCTGCTTGTCATGCGTTCGAGCATGATTGAGGTCAAGTCCATGCCCTATATCGCGCTCGCCCGCGCGAAGGGATTGACCGACCCCGATGTGCGGCGCCGTCACGCGCTGCCGAACGCCGTCTTGCCCATCTTCACGCTTGTGGTGCTAAGTGCAGGGTTCATCCTCGGTGGCGCGATTGTCATTGAAACCGTCTTCTCTTGGCCCGGTCTCGGACTCTTGACGTACGAGGCCATCAACACGCTTGACTACCCGGTCCTTCAAGGGGTCTTCCTCGTCAGTAGTGGCGCTGTCATCTTCACTGCCTTCTTGGCCGACATCACCTACGGCCTTCTCGACCCGCGGGTGAGGTCGGCGTGACGAACCTCACCTGGACTCGCAGGCGTCGAGCTGCCGCTGCCACGTGGAGTGCCTTCCGGCGCGATCGGCGCGGCATGCTCGGGCTCTGCATCCTCGTGGTTTTCACGACTGCCGCGCTGCTGTCGTACGTGGTGGTCGAACCCACTGATCTCGATCCGGCGCTCGCTCCCGGGCTTCCCACGCAGTCACCAAGCGTCACTCCACCGCTCGGCACTGACCAGTTCGGTCGCGCGCTGCTCGACCTCCTCCTGGTGGGTACGCGCGTTTCGCTCACCGTGGGCATTGCCGCAACCTTGGGGGCGGTGCTACTCGGTGCGGCCATGGGCATCCTGGCGGGCTTCTACGCCGGGCGACCGATCGGGAGTGTGCTCACCGCACTGACGGACTGGTTCCTCGTCATCCCGTGGCTCGTGCTCGCCATCGTGCTCGCTGCAATTCTTGGACCAACGCTGCTCAACGTCATCATCGTCATTGCCGTGACCTCATGGGCCCTCACCGCGCGGCTTGTCCGCGCTCAGACCCTGTCGATCCGCGAGCAGCCGTACATTGAACGCGCGCGCGCATTGGGGGCAAGCAACGCGCGACTGCTCACACGCCACATCCTGCCGGAGGTGGCCCCCGTGATCACTGCACAAGGAGTGCTCACCGTGGCCGTCGCCATCCTCTCGGAGACGACCCTAGCCCTGCTTGGACTGGGCGATCCAAACTCCATGTCTTGGGGCCGAATCATTGAAGAGGCATTCCAGGCAGGAGCCATGTCCAACGGTTACTGGTGGTGGATCCTGCCGCCGGGAATATGCGTGGTGTTGGTGACTGTGGCCTTTTCGCTGGTGGGATATGCACTGGAAGAGATTGTTGATCCGCGGTTGAGAGGTGTTCGCTGATGTCGAATCCGTTCGAAGGCTCGGGGCGTTGGGTGAAGGCTGCCCTGCACACGCACTCCACACTGAGCGACGGCACGTTGGTGCCCGATCGTCTCGTCCAGGCCTATGCGGAGGTGGGCTTTGGGGTGGTTGCGATCACCGATCATTGGCGCTTAGCCAAGCCCCGTGAGCGTGACGACGTCGTACTCGTGCCCGCCGCGGAGCTTGGATTCGACATGCGCTACCCGAGGTATCCGCGCCAGTCGGCGGAGTTCCTGGCCTATGGCATTCATGACATCCCGGAGGACCCGGGGGGTGACCGCAGCAACTGGTACTCCAATGCGGAGGAGAACTACGAGGTGCGGACCTTCCCGTCACTGGAGGCCGGTTGCGCCTGGACTGCCGAGCAAGGTGGCGTGGCGTATGTCGCCCACCCCTATTGGAACCAGTTGACAGAGGCCGAATTGGTGGAGGCCAGCGGCTTCGCCGGGATCGAGGTCTTCAATGGCTCAGCAGAGACCGAATGCGGGCGCGGCGACTCCTCGCCGTGGTGGGATTCGTTGCTCGGAGATGGGCGGGCAGTCCTCGGGATCGCGACGGATGACCAGCACTATCCGCTCTTCGACCTTGGTCGAGCATGGACCATGTTGCACATGACCGAACCGACGGTCGAAGAGGCCCTGAGCGCGTTGCGTGACGGTGCGACCTATATGTCAGAGGGTCCGCTCATCCACGATGTCATCGTGCATCCGGACGGCATCGAGGTGCACTGCTCCGGAGCGCGAGATGTGCGAGTGCAGACCGAGGAGGAGTGGGGAGCCGGAGTTGCCGTGGGTCACGGCGGGCGGCGCCAGGGCCGTGTTCTTGCTACGGATGACGCCGGGCTGATCACCGGAGCGTTCGTGGAGGCGGATCCGGGGCGCCGGTATCGACGGGTTGTTGTCGTGGATGCAAAGGGACGGCGGGCGTGGACCAATCCCTTGTAGGACGGGTTCTTAGCGGGGAGCCCTGCTGGGAGGGTCCGTGACCACGCGTGAGCGGCTCGTGCTCAACCGACCGAACGACCTGGGCTGGGCCGACCTCACTGCGGTCACCGAGCAGGCAGCCGACTCGGTGGACGGAGAGCTGTTGGCGCGAATCATGCACGTCTCTGATGCGCACGTCTGCGATGCCGAGTCCCCTGCGCGAATGGAGTATCTCGACCGACTGTCCGATCCTGACTCGATCCTGCGGCGTCGCTTGGGAGTCATTGGCACCTATCGGCCGCAGGAGATTCTCACGGTGCAGGTCTTGGCGGCGATGGTTGATGCGATTAACGGGTACCCGGATCCGTTGGATGCCGTCATCGTCACGGGCGACCTCATCGACAATGCCCAGCGCAATGAGCGTGACTGGTTCACCCGTGTCCTCGATGGGGGCTCGGTGGAGGCGTGGAGTGGAGATTCGGGGGTGAGTCAGTGGGTCGGATCGATCGACGGCTACCCGTGGGATGAACGCTATTGGCATCCAGATGGCCCGAAGGGCGCGATGGGCGATGACCTGCCTACGCGACGGTTCGGCTATCCGCGCATCCCCGGCCTTGTCGCGGCCGCGCGGGCTGCCGTTCTGTCACCAGGGCTCGCGGCACCGTGGTTCGCGGTGCCCGGCAACCACGATGCGCTGCTGCAGGGGACGGTCGCGGCCGACATCGACCTGCGTGAGTTGGCCGTGGGGGATCGCCGAGTGGTCGGGCTCCCGCGGGGAGCGAGTCCGTTGCTCACACTCGAGGGTGTCGCTCCGATAGGGCCGGCCCGCTACATCCACGATGATCGATCTCCGGAGGTGCCGGCCACGCCGGATGGCCGCCGGCGGCTTCTGACAGCGGACGAACTCCAGGGCCCGTGGGTCCGTGACATGGGGCGCGTGCGGTTCATCGCCATGGATACGGTCAACCCCGCGGGAGGCTGGCAGGGCTCGATCGGCGATGCTCAGTTCCGGTGGCTGCAGGCGACCCTGGACGAGTCCGCTGACCGGTATGTCGTGGTGTTGTCCCATCACCCGTCATGGACTTTGATCAACTCCTACACCGACGGCGAGCCGCGTCACCTAGCTGCTGAAGTCGTGGATCTGCTCCGGAGCTCTCCCCAGGTCATTGCTTGGCTTGCGGGGCACGTGCATGCCCACACGTCGCTGTGGCATGGGGATGGAGATCGCGGATTCTGGGAGATCACGACGTCGTCGCTCATCGACTGGCCGCAGCAGGCTCGTGCGGTCGAATTCCTGCGCGTCAACGGCCGTATCGCGCTGCGGAGCACATTGGTCGACCACGCCGGTCGGCGTTCGTGGTCCGCAGACGCCATCGGGGAGCGGCACGGTTTGGCCGGGGTCTCCCGTGTTCTCGCCGCCAACGACTATCGACACCGCGACGGGGTCCGGCAGCTGCGCGAAGGTACGGACCAGGACCGCAATGCCGTGTGGTGGCTCGCGGACCCACACCCGTGACAGCGCCGACTGCCGGACAGGGGGTCTGGCCAGCGCGCATCCGAGTAGGTAGGGGCGTGAAGGGCCTAGATGTAACTCTCCGCGGCCTCGAACTCGAAGCCCACGAAGGGATCGTCGCCGATCACCCAGGCATCGTGCCCGGCAGCGACGGTGTAGGAGTCTCCCGGGCCCACGTCAATCGACGTTCCGTCCTCATGGACGATATGGAGATGCCCGGACTGCACCACCCCGCAATGGGCGGCCTGACGAGGTCCTAGCCCCTACTCTCCAGAGATGCGCAGACTCCTGATCGTTGCCCTTGTCTCCTCCGTCACGATGCTGGGTATCCCGGCAGGGGCAACCGCCCAGCCGGTCAGCGAGGCGCCTCTCCAAGCTGATGCTCGCAGCGAGGTCTCGCCTCGGGCGGAGGCTCAGCCCACGCTGCGATGGAGGACGTGCGCGTATGAGGAGTTGGAGCGCGCGCAGTGTGCACATCTCACCGTGCCGCGGGACTGGGCTCGCGCCGACTCGGGGACCTATCGGATCGCGGTCGCGCGCATCCGGGCTGCGGTGGCTCCCACGCGGGGTGTGCTCATCTTCAACCCCGGCGGTCCGGGTGCCGGGGGTCTGGATGCCCTCAACTTCGCCTACGGCCAACTGCCCAAGGTGGTCCGGGACTCCTATGACCTCGTGACCTTCGACCCGCGTGCCACCGGGAGCTCGCAACCCGTGCTCAACAACTGTCGCGTCGCCGACCCCTCACTCCCCGCGACGGGCCCCGTCGACTGGGAGGCGGTGACTGAGAATTACGTCGGCAAGATGTCGAAGGCCCTGCAGGAGTGCCTCGCGGACAATGAAACGACCGCGGCCAGTGTCGGGAGCTGGCAGGTTATCCGTGATATCGATCAACTACGCCGCGCGCTCGGGGCCGAGAAGATCACCTTCTGGGGCATGAGCTACGGCACGACGTTGGGCCGCGCCTATGCGCAGCAGTTCCCCCACCGACTGCGCGGGCTGATCCTCGACGGTGCCATTTCGCCGACTCCCGCGATTGGCGACTACGCACGCGAGCACATCTGGGATGACGCAACGGCGATCCAGACCATGCTCGGGGCCTTTGGGGCCAAGTCTCAGCGCGCCTATCGGACCGTCATGCGCTTCCTGGAGAAGAACACGATCCCTCAAGAGGGCGGCGAGGAACTCACGAGGTGGTCGGTCACGAGGTACCTCGCGAATGGCGCGGCGTATCAGAACCAGTGGAACGGTTTGCGCAAGGACATCAACGGGTTGTACGACGCGATCCGCAACTCCCGCAATGTCACCCGTGAGCAGTACGAGCGCATCACCGCCAGGCCTGAGACCGGCCGCAGTGAAGATGGGTCAAGCCCGGTCTTCTACTTCGTCAACTGCTCCGACATGCATGACCGGCCGAGTGTGCAGGTGCTTGCCGGTGCCGCTGAGCAGGCGGCGAAGGTCGGTGTGACCGGCATGGGTCTCATTTCGCTGAATGAGGGCGCTCAGTGCGCGGGTCTCCCCGCGCTCGGACGGTCCGTGCCAGCGTTGACAGCACCGCTGCGCCTGGCGACGCCGTCGATCGTCATCAACTCGGTCGGTGACAACCGGACGCCCTGGCTCGGAGCGCGGGCCACGGCCAACCTGTTCACCGGCTCCTCCATGGTCACCTACGCGGGCACGCAGCATGTGACCTACGGCGGACCATCGCGATGCGTCAATGCAGCGGTGACGCCCTACCTGCTCTACGGCACGCTGCCGGCCCGCTCCGTGGCTTGCCCCCTCGAGTATCCGTAGGCCGTTGCGAACTCCACTTCATCGGATCGCCGCCTCGGACGTCTCTGTTGAGTCGTCCGAGGCGGCGGCCTGTGGTGCTTCTTGACCAATCGTTGGGCAATCTCCGTCCAGGTGGAGGAAAGTGACTCAGATGTGACTGGCGTCCAAGAGTCGCAGGCACCGGCTCGACCGCTCTTCACAAGGCCCTACGTCAGCAAGGGGAAACAGGTGGTGGCCCCGAGAGGATTCGAACCTCCGACACAAGGTTTAGGAAACCTCTGCTCTATCCCCTGAGCTACGGGGCCGGGACGTGTAAGCACGCCTGTCAAGAATTCGCTTGGAGGTCGTGTTTACGCGTTTTGATGGCCGACGGGCAGTTTAGTGGACGGTCCGAGACCTCTGTCCGGCTGGTTCAGGGGTCAGTGTCAATCCTTGAGCACTTAGTCGGTCTCGATCAGGTCCTCGTCGATGAACCCGTCGTCGTTGAAGTCGATGCCGATGGGCATGACGGTGCCATCGCCCTGCCAGGCTCCGTACTCGATGACGAGGGATTCATTTGCGGAGAGGGGGATCGGATCGCTGACGTACTCTTCATCGCTGACATCATCAATGCGACGGATCACGAAGTCGATCGTCCCCTCCCCGTCAGTAGTCGTAAAGGCGGTCACCGTTTGGGCTTCGAGATTCAAGAACACCGTGATCGCGCCACCCTCTCCGGGTAGGTCCAAGCCACCGAAGAGGAATCCGTAGGAAGCTTCCGAACCATCCAGGCTCAACACAATGTCCGGTGCTGCTCCCACGTTCGTGGAGTAAGTGACGCTGGAGGATTCCGGATCGAAGATGATCGAATCCACATCGCCTGGTGACATGACGAAGTCCTCAATCCCGTAGCTGTATCCAGGACCGATGATGGTGATCCCCGTTGTGGCGTCAGCGACAGCTTCGGCGGCATCGACGGTCACCACGAATGGCTCATTCTCCGGAACGGCGATCACCGGGGCGCTCGTGATCACGCGAGACATCGGCACCCACTCACGCATGCCCTCAATGGCATTGCCGTCCAGATCGGTCACGGAAATGGTCACGCCGAGCCCCGCTGCCTCTTGATTGAGGTAGACAACATTGACGTCGCCATCGGCTGTTGATGTGTCGGCTCCTCCTGGCGGGCTGCCCAGTCCGGCTGCTTCGTTTGAGGTCCCGCCGGCGCAGAAGGCGCAATCTTGTGGACCGAGCATGGGATCGACGGGGAAGAGCACCAGGGGATTGTCCGCCCCACCCTCGTAAAGTTCGGGATCGTTCCGCGGATCGGCCGATGTGCTGTAGGTCCAGGTATCCGTCGTCGTATCGACAACCATCATTTGGGCCTCGAACGGGAAATTGTTGTCGTACAGCATGATGCCGACCTGTCCGTCACCAAGATCCTCGATCGCATACGGAGTGACGGCGTGTCCGTCCTGGAAATCGCCGTCCACGAGTCGGTAGATCCCGAAGACGTATCCTCGGCCCTCAGCCCATTCTTGGGCGAGGACGTCGAGCGCCTGGTTGGGAGTCAGGGTTTGCCGCTCAGCGAAGGTGGGGTCGGTTTCCTGGGTGACGAAGACCGTCGCGATGTCTGCCTGCAGACCCCAATTGGCCTCGAAGGACATCTGCCCCGGGGTGTCTGAACCGTAGGCCTGTGGGTCGACGTACCCCGCGAAGAGCGCCCAGGCCAACCCAGCCATCCCGAAGCAGTGGCCGCCGGCCATGCCATCGTTCTGCACCTCCATCCACCGCCGGGCGGTCGGAGTGAGGAGACAGTCCTCGCCATCGATTTGCGCGCAGACTTGATCACCGAAGAGCATGCGCATCGAGTAGGAGGTCAGGTTCTCGACCTCCCCCTCGTTGCCGTAGTTCGGAAAGCCAAAGCCATCGACTTCCACATCGAATCCGGTGTCGAAGGTGACTGCTGCCTGCGGTGCCATGTCGGTTGACTGTGCGGGGGAGGCCTCGGTCGCGGTGTCGACCTCGCTAGCCATACATGCAGTCGAGACGAGCGGTAGGGCGCAAGCGAGCACGGCGAACCGAACACGTAGGCGTCGGTGCATAGGTCGGGCACGCACTGTCAGCATGTCTCAGCCTCCAAAGGATCGAGAGGAATCTTCACATCGAGTTGGCACCCCCCGGAGGGGGGCGTACTGCGCCGCCAGCGTCCCGGACAGGCCTGGTCGAGGTAGGCGGTGCCCAATCCCCGTTGGTGCCCACGCAGTCCGCCTCCGTCATCAGCAACCCGGATCCGAAGTTCGCGGCTGTCATGGTCGACAGCGGTGGAGACCCGCACCATGATCGTGTCCGCGCCGCCATGGCGCACCGCATTGCATAGGGCCTCCTCGATGACCACCACGGCGACGTCAGCGGCACCGCCGGGAACGTCGACGCAATCGGGATCAATCACGAAGGTGATGTCGGCGATGCCCTGCCACAGATCGACCTTGGCCCGGACCCCGTCAACAAGGCTGGCCAGGGCAGTGGGTTCGTCGCTGACGGGCCACGGCTCGGCCAGCACCGCTCGCGCCTGGGCCATGGCTTCGGCATGGGCCTTGGGGTCATTCGCGGCGACGGCACGGTCGAGGGCAAGAATGCATGCGGCGAGCCGTGACTGAAGCGCACCGTGTAGGGCTCGGGCTGATTCCTTCGTAAGAGCGCGCACGACCTCGTCCTGTGCCTGGAGTTGGAGGCGGGCCATGTCGATGTCATCGGCGTACAGGCGCAATAGCGATGCTTGTTGCGCGCGCCATTCACCAATACCGGAGGTGAGCCACACGATGCAGGCGCTGATCGCCACGGTCACAGCCCAACCGACACCCCGGGAGGTCGACATGACGGGGTCGTTCAACGTCTCGGTGGCCATCCAGGGAACTTGCAGCAGAACGAAGAAGCCGATGAACGTCACCGTGTGCCATTGCGGAACCCGCGCCATGACGACGTTGCCGAGACCGAGAATGAGGTAGATGAGGGCACTGCCAACAAGGGCAGAGATGGCCGCGGCGGGAAGCCCTGCATCGACCCAGGTAGATGGCACGCTCGTGAGCAAGAAGATCGCGGTCACCATCCCCGGCCGGAACGGCTGATGGCGCGCGACTCCGCGAATAAACGACAGCGGCCCCACACTTACCCCGGCCGAGATCGCGCGCTGCTGGAGACGGTGGCTCAAGGGTCGCACCGAGGAATCATTGAGATCCTCGAGCAAGCGTGCGGCGGACGCCGTGACTTCAGAGTTGATGCGGGTGGCCTCGGCAGCAAGTTGGAAGGCTGCTGCATCGAGATGTGGCTGAAGGGACGTCCGGAGTTCAGCGTTCAATGTCTGCCGCAGCAGCGCCACTTCCGTGCTTTGAGACGTTCCCGTGAGCACCACATCGGTCGCTTGGGCCACGAGCGCGTCGCGGACCCGTTGGATGCGGCGCCGGCCGTCATGGATAACGCCAAGGATCAACGCCCCGCACGTTGCAGCGACCGCGATGCTCACGATGGTGAGAGCGGGCGGTCCGCGCAGCGCGAATCCCGTTCCTGGGACGAGGGTGACTAACATCAGGCCGACCAGTCCACCTCCGAGGAAGTAGGAGCACAGGAAGCGGAGGAGACCCACGCCTCCCGCTCGTCGGGCGAAGGTGGCTTCTGCCCACACCCAGACGCCGGTGAAGATCCCGCAGAGGACGCAAGCGCCGAGAAGGCCCGCGGTGGAAGCGACGGTCACCGGGGTGGGCGCCTTCAGGATCTCGGATGACATGACGAGGAGGACAGCGACGAGGACCAGGGAGCCACACACCGCCGAGACAACGCCGAGGCGCACGGCCGTTGCGGACGAGACATCCCGCTCACGGATGCGATCCCGGAGGTCCGGGACCTTAAGGAGCTCGGAGACCGAGTCGCGGTGGACCGTGAAAGCTGGAGAGTCACGATCGGGCGACGGGGAGACCGACCGCTGTGCTGAGGAGCGCATCGCTCGCCATCGCCCGGTCACGAAGACGAGGTACCGATTCGTGTAGGCATGGCCCCTGCCACGAAACCAAAGTAGGCCTGGGTGATGAGGACTCGAGGGCTGCGTGCATGTGCCGAACTCAGATCCAATTGATTGATGAGTCGCGCCACAGCCTTGGCCACCGATGCCTCCCCGATACCTCGTGCCTTCGCTATCTCGGCATTGGACAGGCCACTGGCTACCAAGCGCATGATCTCCACCTGGCCGTCGCGCAGCCGCCCGAGGCGCTGAGTCCGCTGGAGCCGATGGATCTCCTGCGCCAGTTCACGATCCGTGGCGGCAGCCATAGCGGCCTCGAGCGTCGACACGTCACTTAGTGACCGCTTCACCATGAACACGGCACCGGGTGGCAAGGGCCGGAAGTCGCCGATCAGTCGGATGTCGACGTACGTGGACAGCACCAGAATGCCTGAGCTGGGGACGAACTTGCGCACCGCGTAGGCCACGTCCACACCACTGGGCCCCGGGCCCAAATCAAGATCAAGGATGACGAGCGTGGGTCGAGACGATCGGAGCAGCAGCATCGCCTCGGCACTCGTGGCCACATCGCCGATGATCTCGTGTCCGAGCTCGCGCAGTTGGCTGCACAGGAGCATTCGGGTGAAGCCGTCATCCTCAACGACGAGGACCTGACCCATGAGGCACTCCTAGCGACTCGAGATGATGCGGAGGCTACTCGACAAGTTCCCAGGACACGTTGCCCAGAGCATCATTCTGAGTGATGAGCAGGACGGTCTCGTACTCCTCGTCATACGCGATGCATTCGGTCACCAGGCCTGCCTGCAAGGGAGTGTCCTGCGGGCACTCGACCGTCACCGGGCCGCCCCAGGTGTCGGCGATGACGTCGGCAAGCTTTGCCTCGAAGTCAGGGCCGTTCAGCAGGTCAGCGGCCTCCCAGCGCACGTCGACGTTGCCCAAGTCATCCTTCTGAGTGATCACCAGGCGGTTAGTTTGTCCATCGATCGTGGCCTCGCACTCGGTGACGAGCCCAGCCTGAATGGGAATGTCCGGCGGGCAGTCAACGCGCACCTCGCTGGCACCGGTATCGCTCTTGACTCCTTCGGTGAGCTTCGTCATGTCGAGCGAGCTGGTGGATGATCCGCCGCAAGCGGCGAGGCTCAGGGCCACGGCCCCGAGTCCAACAAGAAATTTGGCGCTTCGATTCATCAACATGTCTGACTCCCAAGGGTAGGTCTGGCCGGGTAGTGACTCGGGTATCGCTGTAGACAGCGCGGGTCAAGCACTAACTCAGGGATGCCCATCCGGCCGTGGTCACGAGTACGGCGATACCGCCGACGAGACCCACAGCACTCAGGGCGAGGAAGGCGACCTGGATGGATCGCCTTTGGACGATGGTCGTCAGACCAGCGATGAATAGGACGACGGCGAAGAAGACGTTTGCCAGATCGAATCGATCGCTCGTCCCGTCGGCCTCCTCGGCGGCGAGCCGAAGAACCTCAGCCTCTTCGAGGAGGGCATCGCCATCAGCGATGAGTACCTGGCTGGGCAGGTCCGCGTAGTAGGGGTTTGCCGCGTCGAAAGGTGTCGGCGGAGATGTCTCGGCCGGCTCAGCATTCCACCATTCCACGGCAGCGTAGAGCTCGTCACTCATGACGACCTCGAGGTACGCCGCTGCGTCAGCGTTGCCCGTGGACGTGGCGACCGCCCAGTCGAGGAAGAGCGTGGTCTCCAGAGATTCTTGCTGGTCGGCGCGACCGTAGGTGTCGTTCGCCAAGGCAATGGCCGCCTGTTGCTCGGAGTAGTTCTTCAGCACGAGATCGCTGGTGAGGGATTCGCGGTAGGCCGACCAGGCGGTCAGGGTGGCTGCGATGCCGAGTACGACGGCCGCGGTGATCGCGAGTCCTGCCTGGGTGACTCCGGTTCGCTGACCGTCTGTCTCGCTGGTTTCGGTGGTCATGGGCACAGAGTGGGGCCGTCGGCAGCGAGGTGCCCTGATCTGCGCCAAAGAGGGGTGCTGGTGCCATGGTTTGGAGATCTCGGCGGGTCGTGAACTGCGCCCTTGCCTGCCTGCGGAGGTCTTCGATTCCGTGGTCAGTTCCACAGTCAAGCGGGGATCCGTGCGGTGGTGCCGGGGCTGGCTCGCCGAGGGCCGATGAGCGCGTAGGGTGCAGGGGTGCCTGACCACTCCAAGCGTCCTCGTCGCGCGCGGACGCTCGCTGCCCTAATCGTTCCCGTCGCCGCTGTTGCACTCGTGGCCACCGCCCCGGCAGGGGCCCAACCGGCCAGCACGCCGAGTGGTTGGGTGACTCAGGCTGGCACTTACGACTACCTCGTGCAGCCAGACTTCGACGCGGTGGCGTCCCTTGCGGACGTAGTAGGCAAGTCGACGATCGGACTGGGCACCTTCGATCAACTGGATGGCGAACTCGTCCTGGTCCGAGGGACCGTCTATCGAGTCGGCACGGATGGCACGCCGCGACCGGTCGACCTCAATCGCACGACGCCGTTCTTCCAGGGCGTCCGCTTCTCCCCTCAGGAGTGGGTGACTCTGGCTGCCAATACGGCATGCAGCGAACTCATTCCGATCATCGACGCTGCGGCCGGTGCCGAGGATGGCATCGTGGCCGTCCGCATCAACGGCACCTTCTCAGCGCTGACGACGCGCAGCGTGCCGAAACAGGCCAAGCCCTATCCGCCACTTTCGGATGTCATCGCCGAGCAGGTGCAGTTCCCGATGACCGATCGCAAGGCCACGCTCGTCGGCTTCCGGCAGGGCTCGGACATGCTCGGCGTAGGCCAGCCGGGCCTTCACCTGCACGGCCTGACCCGTGATGCAGAAGCCGGGGGCCACGTGCTGAGCTGCACGGTCGGTTCTGGTGCGCGCATGGCGATCCAGCAGGTGCGTGGGGTCCAGCTTCATGCCCCCAGCGGGGGCTAGAGTCCGGCTATGGTCATGTCCGCCGATGACTACCGCGAGCAGGTTGCGCGCGCCCGACGCACCGCGCGACAGGTCCTCATCTATGGGTGGCTCTCCTTCATTGGTGGCTGGCTGATCGTCCTTGGAGCGATCGTCGCGTGGTTGGCCTTCAAACAACCGTTGAGCGATGCGCTGGACGTGTTGCTTGTCGCCGGGCTCGGCAGTGTGATCGGTGGTGTGGCGCTGTATGCCACCAGCAACAATCTCGCGGTGTCGGCTTCGCGGCTCGAGATCGACGCGGTGACGAAGCTGGGTCGCAGCGAGTCGTCGTAGCCGTGTCACCACGGTGCTGACGGTGAGGCACGCTCCGTAGAGTCGTGGCACATGAGGGTGTGGCCCCGCCGACGTGTGTGGCAGTTCGTCGCTGCCTTTGCCGTCCTGGCTGTCCTCCTCGGCTCGGTCACTGCTGTCCGAGTCCTCTCCGCCGTACGGAATCCGTCTGAGGTGCTCCACGAAGACACCCTCATCAACGCCGACCTCTGGGACACCGAACCCCGCATGATGGCGGCCGGACTCGGTTTCACCCAGATCATTGGCGTGCCCGGACTCTCTGAGGATGACCTTGGCGCGAGTGAGACACAGGTCCACCTCGCCGGCGGGGCTTGGAACGACGTGACGTGCGCTGATGGATCGACGCCGTCCTTGGCGGTGTACACGAGCGCCGCGACCCCGGAGAGCATCGCTTCCCTCTATGGTGCCCCGGTCTACTACGCGGACGGTCTGCCGATCGAATTCAGTTGGCCCGTGCTGCCGAGCTCCCTTGACCCCGATGACATCGCGGTGACCCTCAACGACGGCACCGTCGTGCAACCCGAGGTTGCGGCCGTCTGGCCGAACTTCGAGTACAACGAGAGATCGACCGTGGTCGTCTTCGGCCACTTCGGCAACCGCTCGGCTCCGGAAGATCCCGGCGCGATCTACCCGGTGCGCGTCGACGTCGTTGAGGGAACGACCCCTCTGCAGCTGGTCGGTCCGGGTCCGACGCTGGTCAGTGCCGTGGGCATGGGCGTGCAGTCTCCCGGCTCCCCGTACACCGATCCTGATGTCGAGCCGTCTGATCGTGGTGGCCCGCAACTGGTGGCCGCCAAACTCAGTCGCTACTCGTCCGAGGGCGACACCGGCCCGCTTCTCTTCCAATCGGGGTTGCTGCCGAACGATGGAGCGGCCCTGTACGGCGATCGTGCGCAATACCGGCTGCGCGTCTTCACCTCCGGGGGCATGACACCTGACGGCGTCACCGGAATGAAGCCGACGGAGTTCGAACGCTTCTTTCGAATCGAGGCGGTCACGACAGCGGGGGAGAAGGTGTCGATCACTCAAACGGGCGTCGACTACGTCGTCGACGGTGCAGTTCTCCGTGTCGAAGGTTTGGCCGATCTTGGCCTGCGGCAGGACACCTACGACGATTGCTACCGCGAGGACAAGGACAACCAGATCGACATCATCCTGTCCGGGGACGAGTCAGCGATGCGCTCGATCACCCGTGTCCAGATGCCGTCCACCGGTGACTACGACCCCGTGTACAACCCGGGGGGCCCGGGCAGCGCTCCTTGGCCCGGCGTTCGGTACGCGGCACCGAGTCCGCCGATCGACATTGAGGTCATGCAGGCGATTGATGATCCGATGACCGTCAGTTATCCCTAGGCGTCGCGGGAGAGATAGCGCGGTATCCGACCCCCGAGGCTTCGGGGATCGACGTCGATCGTGGCCGCTGCCACGACCAGCAGCACGAGCGGGATTGTGGACAGTCGCGGACCCACGACGGTGAGGATCGCGAGCAAGGCGATGGCGAGGAGTGATAGCCGTCGCAACGGCGCGCGAGTCAGCGCGGCAAAAGCCGTGGTGGCCACAAGGAAGAGTCCGACTCCGGCTGCCAGGCAGGCCTCGAGGATGTCGTCGAGCGGGGTGGTGACATCGATCATCGCCGCCTTGAGTGCCACCGCCGTGAGGAGGAGACCGGCCACCATGAGCAGGTGGAGGTAGGTGTATCCGTAGCGCGCGAAGCGGACGAGCGCAGCCCCGCGAATCTCGTGGAGGCGCCGCTCGCCCGCATCGAGCACCTCGGTGTAGTAGTGCCTGAGCAGGATCACGATGAGGACGAACGAGATGAGCACGGCGGCAATGAGTAGTGGCGTCATGGGCGCCTTGGCCGCCCCTTCGCCGAGGCTGATGATTGTCTCTCCCATGGTGATGAGCATGAAGAGGCTGTATCGCTCAGCAAGGTGATCGGTGGAGATCTTCCATTCACGGGATCCCGACAGGGCGGGAGCCGCAGCAGCGAGGCCCATGCCGATCAGGATGACGATGACGGAAACGACCTCGCTCTCGATGAAACTCGTGATCACGAGGGCGATGGGCAGAGCAGCGGCGAAGGTAATGAGCCGCGCGGTGGCGCGGCGCATTGGTGGGTCAAAGCGGGCGACGGCGTACTGGCCACCGAGCGCCAGGATCGCCAGGGCGAGGTAGGTGAAGGCAAAGAGTTTGCTGTTGTCCCAGAAGGCTTCGGGGATCGACAGCGCGACGAGGAGGAGCAACGCCATGGCCACGGCAAAAAGTGGCTGCCGCCAGTCGCGACGGTACTGGCTCGGCAGTCCGACGTTCGCCATGGAGGTGAAGGCCACCCAGACCCACCAGACGAGGACGAGGACGACGAGGCCATGGATGATGCCGCTGAGCGTGCCATCCTCGACAATCGTCCGCGTGATCTGGATCAGCGTGAAGACGTAGACCAGGTCGAAGAAAAGTTCGAAGTACTGAACTCTTGCACCGCCGCCCTCGGACATGTCCGGGATGCTAGGCCATATCAAGCACAGTGACCCTGAGGACCGTCTAGCTACTACTTGGTGGTGGACTCGTCATCGTCCGGTATTGGCTCATCGAAGTCCGCGACTTCTAGGACGCTCTCCTTAGCGGGTTTCATGATCACGTAGGTGAAGGCGGCGATGATCACGACGATGGCCACGATGACCTCGGCGCCTTGGAGCCACCCCTCCTGAGCGTACGAGAGGACGGCTGAGCCGATCTGTTGACTGAGGATGAACACGGCCATGACGAGCACGAACCAGCCGAAGACCTTGCGAAGGAGATCGGGATGGATCTTGCCGACGAGTCGCGAGCCGATGAGGGCACCAATGACGGCCATCCCGGTGACGATGAGCGTCACGGACCAGTTGATCTGCGTCTCGGGGTTCAAGCTCACGAGGGAGTCGCCACCGAAGGTGAGGAGGTAGCCGGCAAAGCCCGCGAAGGACTTCATCGCGACGACCAGGAGCGAGGTCGCCACGGCATTAGGCATCGCCAACCCGCCGAGTAGCGCGAGGGCGGGCACGACGAGGAACCCGCCACCGGCTCCCACGAGTCCGGTGACGAGGCCGACGATGAGTCCGTCAAGCAAGATGCGGAAGACCGGCAAGCCGTTGCCGCTGCCGTGATGGCCTTCAACCTTCTTGCGGCCGCGAATCATGGCGACGGCGGTGAGGCCCATCATGACCGCGAAGGCCACAAGCAGGACGACGCTCGGCAGGTGGGACCCGATCTGTCCACCGATGAAGGCGCCGACCATGCCCGCGAGGCCAAAGATGATGCCGGTGCGCCACTTCACCCGCCCGGCGCGGGCATGGGCGATCAGGCCGAACACGGACGTGACCGCCACCACGAAGAGGCTGGCGGTGATGGCCTGCTTGGCGTCGAAGCCGGCTACGTAGATGAGTAGGGGAGTCGTAAGGATTGAACCGCCACCGCCGAGCAGGCCCACGGCCATGCCAATAAAGATGGCCAGGAATGCGGCTAGGAAGACCATGGATCGCTCATCTCTACTGGATGCTGATGTCGCTCGGTGCGGTGAGGGCGGTCGTCGTGCTCGCGGTGGGTGACCACTCGGTTTCAAGACTGAAGTGATCGCCACGAATGTAGGTTTCGCGCCATTCGGCGGGGCGTCCCTGTGCGGTGGCGCGGCGTTCGAGGAGGAAGACCGGGTCGCGTTCGGGAATCTGCAGTTGCTGGGCAATATGGCGCGGTGCTAGCTGCGCGGTGATGCGTTCATGACCGGAGTCAATGACGACGCCGCATGTTCGGTCGAGTTCGGCGTAGAGCCCGGTGGCGGTGAAGTCGCGATCCAGAAGAGGGGCGGCGATGGTCGCGGGCAGCCAGGAGATGTCATGGGCCAGTGGCTCGTGGTCGGCACAGCGCAGGCGTTCAAGGACGATGAGTTCGGTGTTCGCCGGCACGCCGAGATGCTCACTGACGCTGGCGTTGACGGTGCGTCCGAGGCGTAGGACGCGGTTGACATGGCTGACGCCCTGCGCGGTCATCGTGTCGAAGAGGGAATACAACGTCCCTAGGCTCTGGCGGTAGCGGGGGGACGACACCGTCGTGGGTCGGCCGCGGTGGCTGCTGATCAGACCCTCGTCGCGGAGGACCCGCAAGGCCTCCCGGATGGTGTGCCGACTGACCTCGTACTCCTCGGTGAGGGCGATCTCACCGGGGAATTGGCCGGTGAACTCCCCGGCGGAGAGGCGGCGGCGGAGGTCATCGCAGGTCTGCGCCCACAGGGGGAGGGGGCTCGAGCGATTAAGGCTTGCGGCCGGCATAGCGCAAATGTACGGACATCCGGACTTCTCGTCAAGATCGCCCGTTGTTTTCGGGGCGCCACAGTGATCTATCCAAACTCGACGGCGGTGGCGAGCCATCGCCCGCGGATTGCTTCGAGGCGCAGGGCCACCGCCCGAGCTCGCACGGCCCCGATGACGACGGCGCTCGCCTCGATGACTCCGGGCGCCGGCGAGGTGACGCGCACCGAGCGAACCCGACGGCACTGGGGGGCGAGATCCTTGCCCGCTGGGTGACGGCGCGCCGCTGCGCCCCGCCGGGCCAGGGTTTCCCGGATGTCGGCGGTGACCCAGCGGGTGAGCTGCCCGGGTGGACGCTCGCCGGCGGCGACCTCCAGGAGCGCCGGGGCCAGTCGAGCGACCCAGGGAGCGGGGGCCGGCAGTCGGCCAGCCGCCTCGAGAGTCTCCGGCCCGACCGGATCGGGCGAGGGAGTCACGAGGGTCAGGTGACGCGCCCGCTTCGGCGTTGCGGGCAAGCCACTGGGGACCGTCCACTCCAGGGGAAGGGGCTGCTCGGCAGTCGTGGCGGTGGACATGGTTCCTCCTGTGCAAGGGCCAACGGTGTTCGGCCGGTTCGGATGGGCTTCGGTTGATGTCGTTTGGCGTTGTTTGCTGTCGTTCGTTGGTGCGTGAACGCATTCCATGTCGCTGCCGAAGGCGGAGTCAACGCCTACGCTGCGACTGTGGATGAACCGTTCAGCGACCCTGCGCGTTTGGTCGATTCGACCCGCGTGGACGCTCTGCTCGCGGGC
>Ga0208004_1000145_pt1 | contig 26651 bp, 26 predicted proteins | sample DEB08_DNA_6_FD_184522 | JGI IMG/M metagenome (GOLD analysis project Ga0208004, IMG submission 184522) | Aqueous microbial communities from the Delaware River and Bay under freshwater to marine salinity gradient to study organic matter... | ecosystem: Environmental > Aquatic > Marine > Coastal ...
CCTTTACCGACAACAACTATTCCCCCTTCGGAGACGGTAAAACGCTCTCGATCGCGCTCTAAATTGATTCCGATTTGAGCGCCAGGTTCAACTATAACGCTCTTATCTAAAATTGCATTCTTTACATGTGCCCCATCGCCAATTCGCACTGATGGCATCAGCACTGATCCTTCAACGCGGGCGTCGCGACCTACAAGAACGTCATAGGAAGTCACAGTTCGATGCATCTCTCCACCGGCAATGATGGAGCCAGCACCAATCACAGAGTCAAAGGCAATTCCTCGCTCTGAGAATTTTGCTGGTGGAAGCGAAGGCGGGTTAGTAAGGATGGGCCATTGGCGGTTATACAGATTAAAAATGGGATGAACCGAAACAAGATCCATATGCGCGTCATAGTATGAATCGATAGTTCCTACATCACGCCAATATCCCTTATCTCGATCTGTTTCGCCAGGAACGACGTTATTTGCAAAGTCATAAGCCATTGCCAGTCCGTTCTTGGTCATAGCAGGAATAATGTTTCCACCTAAGTCATGACGGCTATCGATATCTTCCGAATCCAGTATTAACGCTTCTTCCATAGCATCACGTCGAAATATGTAATTGCCCATTGAGACCAGGGACAAATCTGGGTGGCCGGGCATAGCGGGTGGATTTTCAGGCTTTTCATGAAACGCCTTTATTGTGATTCCATCTTCAGCGAGTTCAATTACTCCAAATTGAGAAGCTTCACTTCGCTTCACTCGTATCGCGGCTACGGTGACGCCAGCATCTGTAGCGAGATGCTGTTGGTACATCTGGTCAGGGTTCATTCGATAAACGTGATCCGCACCAAAAACAAGAACATGTTTTGGATTCTCATCGTGGATGAGATTGAAGTTCTGCAAAATTGCATCCGCGCTACCCGTATACCACCGAGGTCCAAGACGTTGCTGGGCGGGTACTGGAGTCACATAGTTGCCGAGCAAAGTTGACATACGCCATGTTGTTGTTATGTGGCGATCTAGCGAGTGCGACTTGTACTGAGTAAGTACCGCAATTCGAAGGAATCCAGCATTTACAAGATTTGATAGGACAAAATCAACGAGACGATATGAGCCACCAAATGGAACAGCAGGCTTTGCTCGATCTGCTGTGAGTGGCATCAAGCGCTTTCCTTCGCCACCAGCAAGCACTATTCCTAGTGGTAAATCCAATCGCGCCATACGCGAACGATACTCTTGCTGAGTGAATAGCGGGAAGTCACCTTCAATAGCTCTCCTCACCCGGGAATGGCCACCGAAAATCTATGGTGGGGCTGGAGTTCACATTAAGAGCTTGGTCGAAGCGCTCCAAAACTCAAGCGCGGTGAAGACTCAGGTGCATTGCTTTGGAGCACCGCGTACCGATGCGATTGGCTACGAATTAAGGCCTCCATTTACTGAGATAAATCCTGCTCTTCAAACTCTGTTGATTGATATGGATATGGCTACACATATGCATGAAGTGGATCTCGTTCATTCTCATACTTGGTATGCGAACTTTGCCGGTTACCTAGCCAGCAAAATTCAAAATATTCCACACGTAGTAACGGCACACTCTTTAGAACCACTTCGCCCCTGGAAAGCAGAACAACTGGGTGGTGGGTATCTGATTTCATCATGGGTCGAACAGCTTGCATACGAGAACGCCGATGCAATCATCGCTGTAAGTGATGGAATGCGCAGTGATGTACTAGCCGCATACCCCAAGGTAGATCCAAAAAAAGTCTTTACCATTCGTAATGGAATCGATACCACAAAGTTCCAACCAAGTAGTCGACCAGAAGTTCTTTCAAAATATGGCGTAAGCGCTCCATACGCAATGTTTGTGGGGCGAATTACCAGACAGAAAGGACTGGCCCATCTTTTAAGGGCCTGGAAAGCCGTACCGAGTGAATTCACTCTCGTACTCGCAGCGGGAAGTCCGGATGAACCACAGATTGGCGCTGAAGTCGAATCTCTTGTGGCTGAACTAAATGCCGAGCGCGGAAATATTGTTTGGATTAAAGAAATGCTCGCTCATGAAGAATTAGTTGCGCTCTTAACTGATGCCCAACTATTTATCTGCCCTTCCGTTTATGAGCCTTTGGGAATAGTTAACTTAGAGGCGATGGCCTGCGAAACCGCGGTAGTTGCTACTGCTATTGGAGGAATTCCTGAAGTTGTTTCAAATAATGTGACTGGATTACTTGTTGACTACAATCAAGATTCCAAAATCTTTGAAGAGAATCTTGCGCTATCGTTGATGAAAGTACTTGGTGACGAATCTCTCGCCAAAGAATTGGGTAGCGCAGGTCGGAAACGAGCGATCGCAGAGTTTGGCTGGGATAAGGTAGCGAACCAAACAATTGAGCTGTATCGGAGTCTTATTTAATGTCGCGTAAGGGCTGGATACTCTTCACCCTAGTTGGCCTCCTATGGGGTGTTCCCTATCTATTTATGAAAGTAGCAGTAGAGGAACTTTCTACTCCCATGATTGTCTTTACGCGTCTAATGATTGGGGCTGCACTTTTGGTGCCGCTTGCGCTTAGAGAGGGCTCCTTAAAGAGTGCGCTCAAATATTGGCGCTACATCCTTCTCTATGCAGTTCTCGAAATGGTCATACCTTGGTCCCTTATAACGAGTTCGCAACGTGATCTATCTTCTGGAGTCGTAGCGCTATTAGTTGCGACAGTGCCAATTTGGGCGACTCTGTTTGCCCATCAAACTGGTGATTCGACTGCTGCTCACCGAGTCCGCATCTTTGGAATCATTATTGGGTTAATCGGCATCACTCTCATTGTAGGAATTGAGAGTATCTCCGATTTTGGCAATATAAGAGCTCTGCTTCAAATTCTGGTGGCTGCCGCATCGTACGCGTGGGCAGTAAACATGATCACGCGAAAGGCTCCGGGGATTTCAGGTATTGCAATCAACGGGATTGCCATGATGATCTCTTCTGTGATTTTTGCACCCTTTGCCATCGCCAATCGACCCGAAACTCTTCCCTCACTGGAAGTTACTCTCTCAATGCTTGGGCTCGGAGTTCTTTGTAGCGGTATAGCTTTCTGGGTCTACTTCGTAGTTCTTGATGAGATTGGGCCCGCGCGCGCCTCGCTCGTTGTTTATCCAAATACCGCTGTCGCCGTGGTACTCGGGATAGTAATTCTGCGCGAGCCAATCACTCTGGCAATACTTATTGGATTACCACTTGTATTAGTCGGTTCTTACTTCGCAAGTCGAAAGCCAAATTCACAGCCAATTGCTGCTTAATCAATTACTTATTCAATAACCCCAATTTCGATAACGCTTTTGCGTCACTCTGCCAATTGGGAATCACCTTTACATGAAGAGCCAGAAAGACCTTTGAATTCAGTTTTCTCTCAATCTCTTTGCGGGCGCGCGTCCCAATATCCTTTAGGTGCGCGCCTTTAGAACCAATAATTATCCCCTTTTGACTATCTCGTTCGACAACTATGGATGCGTGAATATCGGTAAGGTCCCTATCCTCACGTTTAGACATATCATCAATCACGACCGCAATCGAATGCGGAACTTCTTCAAAGAGTTCGCTAATTACCGCTTCGCGGATTAATTCAGAGAGAGTCGTTTCTAGCTCTTGATCAGAGCGCATCTCGGCTGGATAAAAGGCCGGGCCATCTTCTGCATGATTAGCTAAAAGTTGTATCAAGAGCGCGATTTGAGTATCGGTAAAAGCAGATACCGGCACAATCTCATCCCATTCAAAGCCAGCGCGCTGGGCAAGATCTTTAGCAGCAAGTAGTTTTTCTGGGAGGCTATTTTTGGAGCTCATATCAATCATTGTTATGACACAAAACTTCTTTGCTGATTGAAATGTGCCAATTTGTTTGGCTATATAAAGGTCCCCATCGCCAATCTCCTCAATAGCAGGTATACATTGAATGATGATGTCTACGTCATCAATGCTTTCCGTCACTACTTGATTTAACGCTGTACCAAGAGTTGTTTTTGGCTTATGTACGCCTGGAGTATCGACCAAAATTAACTGAAAGTCTTGCTCAGTGATGATTCCTCGTATAGCACCTCGAGTTGTATTGGGGTGGTGCGAGGTGATTGCAATCTTCTCGCCAACTAATGTATTAATAAGAGTGGACTTGCCTGTATTGGGTCTACCAACGATAGTTACAAACGCCGACTTATGAGCCATTAACGCAAAGGGTACATGTAATTGTAGGTAGAAATTCCATAGCATCTGCAACTGAGGTGACAATTTCGGCACATCGCTCTCCGATGAGTCGATGGCAACCATCACTCGTCGGCGAGGTGATTGGGCCAGGGACCGCAAGCACAACTCTCATCAACTCCGATGCGTTGTGGGCAGTTCTCAGCGAGCCACTTCGGAAAGCTGCCTCAACCACGATGGTTGCTCGAGATAGTGTGGCAATTAGTCGATTCCTTGTAAGGAATCTCTCTGGGCGCGCCTTCTCATTAGGCATTACTTCAGAGATCAGTGAGCCATTAATAAGTATCTCTTCGAATAACCTCCCATTACCAGCTGGATAACGAACTGAGATACCGGAGGCGAGAACTGCGGTCGTTCTTCCTTCTGCGGCAATAGCACCTCGATGTGCATGGGTATCAATTCCGTAGGCTCCACCACTTATGATCTCGATTTCTCGATCTGCAAAACCTGAAGCAAATTCGCTTGCTATTCGGGCACCATACTGAGTTGGATTTCGAGTTCCGACAAGCGCTACCGAGCTACAGCTTGGTGCATTTCCTTTAAGAATTATTCCGATGGGCGGAACCATTAGATCATCCAAAGTGTGAGGCCAATTTGGATCACCTTGAATCACAAATTTGCCACCTGCTGATTCGATTTCATCTTGGAGCGATTCGATACTCCGCTCCTCCAACCTCTTTTTTACACGCTCCGCAGATTTCTTTGTAGATAGATATCGTCCAGTTTTTAAACCTTTGATGACTTCTTCTGGGCCCTTGTCGGTGATTTCTAAGTGCCAAAATTTATCTCCTGGCTCAGTTGCGTTAAATAGTTGAAGTAGAGAGCTCCTCATTCGCCTGGCATGCCACTTCTAAGAGTTAGGGCTTGTTCCACCTCGTCTTTTCCAGGAACAGTTACTCCTTTAAGATCGGCGATACTCCAACTCAAGCGAATGGTTCTGTGGAATCCCCTGGCGCTAATCACCTCTTGATCCAAAAGAGAGTGGAGAATTGTCATTCCCTCTTTAGTCGGCCGAAAATGTTCCCTAAGTAAGTTGGGTGGAATTTGGGAGTTCAACTTAAATGAATAAGGGGCGAATCTCTTAGCGGCGACCTTACGAGATCGTATTACTCGAGATCGAATAGTTGCGCTATCTTCATTTTCAACGCTTGATAGCTCAGCCCTTGTTGGTGATTCAACTGCGAGTCGGATATCCACTCGATCCAAGAGTGGACCAGACATCTTCCCCAGATATCTACGTACTTGAAGAGATGAGCATTGGCAACCCCTTCCTCTTCCAGCGAAGCGACCACAGGGGCAGGGATTAGCTGCGAGAACTAATATGAATCGAGCCGGAAAACTTGTCGTCAGAGCAGAGCGCGTAATCGTGATTGATCCAGATTCCATAGGTTGACGAAGCGCATCAAGAATTCCAGCGCCGCACTCGGGGGCTTCATCGATAAAGAGAACTCCACGATGAGCAAGGGAGCACGCGCCAGGTTTTATGTACTTGCTTCCACCACCAACCAACGCTGGGATGGTTGTGGAATGGTGAGGTGCAACAAAGGGTGGTTCTGTACTCAAAACATTTCGATCGTGCAAAGTTCCGGCAATTGAATGTATCCCAGATACTTCTATTGCTTCAGTCTCGTCAAGTGGTGGCAATATTGTTGGAAATCTCTCAGCGAGCATCGTCTTGCCGGAACCGGGAGCGCCAATCATCAAAAGGTTATGACCGCCGCTTGCAGCAACTTCAAGGGCTGATTTATTCTCAAAATGTCCGGCTACTTCGGACATATCTACGTTCGAGACCACTTTAGTAACATCGATCAGCGTCGGATTTTCAGTTTTGATACCGCTCTCGAGAAACCTAATAACTTCGTTTAGTTTTGAGAATGGGAAGACATTTAGTTCGCTAAGCAGTGACGCTTCTTGAAAGTTCTCGCGGGGTACAACCACATTCTTTACACCTGATTCTCGGGCAGCAATCAAGGTGGGCAGGACTCCACGGACCGGTCTTAAGTTTCCTTCTAAGGAGAGCTCTCCAAGGTAAAAAGCCTTTTCTAGCTCCGAGTGCTTAAGCTGTTCTGAAGCAGTAAGGATTGCAAGTGCGATTGGTAGATCAAATGCGGATCCACTCTTAGGTAACCACGCCGGAGAGAGCGAGACAGTCACTTTTCGGTTTGGCCAATTCTTCCCGCTATTCAGGATTGCTGCTCTAATTCGATCTCTAGACTCATTTAAAGTGGCATCAGGAAGTCCCAGTAATGAGTAAGCCGGAAGCCCATTCGAGACATCGACTTCAATCTCAATTGGCTCGCCACTGAGTCCAATCAGATTTATCGATGCAGTTCGGGCTAGAGTCACAAAACTCCCTCGCGATAGTCCATTAAGAACTCCCCCGCTCGAGTAACCAAAATTCCGGCGGCATCAATCCGATACCGACTTCCTAGGCGTTGATGAGTAGCTAGCCAGGCAAGCGCTAAGCGTTGGATACGAAACGCTTTATCAAAGGAGATGGATTCCAAGGGATCGCCATGCGAAATGCTGGAGCGGGTCTTTACCTCGACAAAGACTATGGTGCCATCGCAATCTTGGGCGACTAAGTCGATTTCTCCCTCTTTTATTCTCCAGTTTCGATCTAAGACTCTTAGGCCACGAGATACAAGGGATTTAGCAACGAAATCCTCACCTTGTTCTCCTAATTTTGCTGCGATCTTGTTCAATGCCATGGCGGCAAGGTACGCACTAAGAACTTGAAAGAGTTAGAAATTTTCCTTGCTGTGGATTATTTATTCTCTGTTACCTGGTTAATTTAGCAACATTTGAGTAACTCTTTCGATGTATCGCTGTGACGCCGAGACGTTGCAAAGCCTCTGTGTGAGCCTTCGTTACATACCCTTTGTGCTCAGCCAATCCATACCCAGGATATTGAAGATCTAGCTCCTGCATCGCTCTATCCCGATAAACCTTTGCGATTATCGAGGCTGCCGAAATACTTATTGCGACTTGGTCGCCCTTCCAAACTGCAAGATTTGGCATCGCTAATCCTGGAACTTCATAGCCATCCGTCAAGATATATTCAGGCGGCGTTGTTAGCGCATGGATTGCGCGGCGCATCCCTTCGATATTCGACTTATGCAGCCCTCGGCTATCGATTTCATCGGTCGGGATGGAGATAATCGAGTAGGAAAGAGATTGTTGCAGGATTAGTTCATAAAGATTTTCGCGCTGTATTGGTGAGAGCAATTTTGAATCTCGTACATCACTTAACAACTTATCCCTTGGGTCTTTGAGAATGAGTGCGGCAATTACAAGCGGACCAGCACAGGCTCCACGCCCCGCTTCATCAACCCCGGCAATAACTTTTATGCCAGAATCAAGGAGCCGCTCTTCAATCATTCCACTACAGGAATCTTCGAGAGATCTTCGCCAACTTCTAGAACCCCTAAACTTGAAAGTGGCCAGATGACAAAGAGCGCTCTACCAGTGACTTTATCTAGCGGGACCATTCCATTATTTGGGTCTTGAGTGTGAAATCTCGAGTCAGCGCTAGCACCGCGATGATCTCCCATAACCCAGACAAAACCTTTTGGCACCGTAACATCAAACTCGCTATCAGAGGGATCATCTCCGGGATAGATATAGGGCTCATTGATTGGAGTTCCATTTACTTCAATCTTCTCGTCTGCGTTACAACAAACAACTCGATCGCCGCCTACGCCAATAACACGCTTAATCAGATACTGCTTGGCCGGATCTGGAAGAACTCCCACAAAGACTAGGGCATCTTTTGCGACTTTCTTAATACCAGTCTCTTCACTTGTCGGCACGCTCAACCAGTCAGCTGGATCCCTAAAGACTACGACCTCGCCTCTTTTAATTTCACTAAAGATTGCGCCGAATTTGTTTACTCCCACCCGATCATTGACTAGGAGGGTGTTCTCCATGGAGCCAGAAGGAATGTAAAAGAACTGAACAAAAAAAGTCTTAACAATCATCGAGAGAATGAGCGCCGAGACTAAGAGAATCGGCAGTTCCCGAAGTGCGGAACCTTTTCCGCGAAGTGACATTCCTTAAGCTTGTGGCTTATCTGAGGACTCTTCAGCGACCTGAATTTCAGGTTCAGTTGCTGGGACCTCACTAACGGGAGTCTCACTAGATGGAGCTTCAACTACGGGAGCAGTTTCAGTAACTGGCGCAGTTTCAGTTGCGGGAGCGGCTTCGGCATAGATTGCCTCAAGCTCTTCGCCACCACGACGCTCTCTGATCTTTGCAGCCTTTCCGCGTAGCTCACGGAGATAATAAAGTTTTGCACGGCGAACTTCGCCCTTACGAACCAACTCAATCTTTTCAATAACTGGAGCGTGAACTGGAAATACGCGTTCAACACCTACTCCGTAAGAAATCTTTCGTACAGTAAAGGTCTCACGAACACCAGAGCCACGACGAGCGATAACTAATCCTTGGAAGACCTGAACACGGCTCTTATTACCTTCAATAACGCGGACATGGACCTTTAGCTCATCGCCAGGGCGGAAGTTAGGGATGTCCTTGCGGAGGGAGGCGGCATCTACCGCATCGAGCACGTTCATATTTAAATCCTTAGATAGAGGTTGTTCTTCGCTAGCCGCCGTATCCTGCCACAAGCGGCGGTCTCTGTTAAATCCGGGCTATTTCATGCGAAGACTCAAGTCCATGTGGAGTCTCAAGTCCACGCGAAGTCCTAGGGGCTATCGGAGGTCATACCCGGTGGGGGCTAGCTCTGCGGCGAGGGTTTCAAAAAGGCTCGGGCCCGCAGTTAATACAAAATATTTCTCGCCGCCCCAAATCCCTTTGAGGTGGGCGAAGCGAGCACCAGCTTCTTGAGCAATCAATCCTGCGGCAGCGTAATCCCATTCATTTACGCCAGCTTCAAAGTGAGCATCTACAGATCCTGAAGCGGCCATACAAATATCTACAGCGCATGCGCCAATTCTCCGCAGATCGCGAATCTTTGGCAGAAGACTGGCGATGAAATCTGCTTGCGGTTTGCGCCTCTCAATATCGTAGGCAAATCCTGTAGCAATCAGCGCGCGATCTAAACTGACTGGGTTATTACATTTGATTGGAACGTTGTTACAGAACGCCCCTTGGCCACGGATCGCCTTCCAAGTCTTTTGCAAAGTAGGAGCATGAACTACTCCGACGAGCCCTCCCGCATCATCTTTAATTGCGATACTGATACACCAACCAGGAATTCCATATAAATAATTAACTGTGCCGTCGATGGGATCGATTACCCAGGTATAGCCACTTGTTCCCTCTCGATTTGCGCCTTCTTCACCAATAATTCCATCATCTGGTCGAGAATTAAGAATCGCTTCAACAATCAACTTCTCGCTCTCGTGATCCATCTGAGTAGCAAAATCTAAAACACCACTTTTTTGATCAAGTTCGAAATTTGAGGGGCGTTTCATTAGCAAATCGCCAGCCTTGAAAGCAATATCTTCCGCAAGCTGGAGAAGTTGCTCATCGAAGGTCATAGTTGAATCTAATCACAAGTAGACTCACCAATATGCTCGCCCCCTACAAGAAACTCTTTCAAGTACCAGGGGGATGGCGCTTCTCGTTATCCGCTTTCATACTGAGACTTCCCATCTCAATGCTCTATCTCGCCATAGTTCTATTTGTCGTAGCAGAAACCGACTCTTATTCAATGGCTGGAGCGCTCTCCATGGCAGCTTCAGTTGTGCTTTCAATTGCATCGCCACTCTGGTCAAGGGCAGCAGATCAATTTGGTCAAAGTCGAATACTTAGTATCACTGCCCCACTACACATTTTCTTTATGGGCGCATTTGTATTTCTTCTCAAGAACGGTGCATCCACGATTCTCTGGTTTACATCGGCTCTACTTTTTGAAGCCTTCGTCATTGGATCAGGTCAGATGGTTCGCCGGCGATGGATTCATGCCATTGGCCATAATCGTGCGCTTACCGATACGGCTTACTCGTTTGAGGCTTTTGTAGATGAAGTAATTTTCACATCAGGTCCAGTCATCGCCACCTTATTGGCTGTCTCTTTTGCACCAGAGTATGCAATCTTTGCCGCAATGTTATTTGTGGCGAGCGGTGGAATTCTCTTTGCTAGCCAGAAATCAACGGAGCCTCCCCCGCACCCTAAAGAGCCAAGCGCTGACCACTCGCTCTTAATTCGGTTGCCTTTCATTCGAGCGCTCTTCATTCCCCTGATGCTCTGTGGTTCCTTCTTCAGCTCAGCTGGTCTCGTAATTGTTGGCTATAGCGAAGAGTACGGAATTCGAGAATGGAGCGGCTTCTTCATTGCAATCTGGTCGCTAGGTAGTGGAATCTCTGCGTTAATTATTGGAACTATCAAATGGAAAAGAAGTGAGGCAACTAGATTTCTAGAATCCTTATTCTTGCTCTTCGTTCTTACAATTCCCATCTACCTAGTTGCAATTCTTCGTCCCGAGAATTTAATTCTCATGGGAGTCGTGCTTCTCTTTAATGGGCTAGCTATTGCGCCACTATTAACCGCTGGATTCGCGGCCGCGGAGCGATCGGTAGCTGAGAATAGAAAGACTGAAGTTTTGGCTTGGGCAATCTCGGCCCTCAATCTTGGCGGAGCTCTTCCCCCAGCAATTACGGGCTACATCATTGACAATCAAGGGGTTTCTGTCGCTTTCATAATCCCACTGCTCTGTATGGCCTGCTCGGCGCTTTCAGTTCTGCCATATTGGAAACTTTGGCGGCTGAAAGTGAGGGAAATTCCACTCTGATTTCCACTGTTTGAGGAAGAGGTTGTGGCAACCTTGCCCTCGTGACTGAACTAAAAGTCGTAGGTAAATCCAGCGATGGCGATCAGATTGAATTGGCTGATGCGCAAGGTAATTCCTTTACCTTGCCAATTAATGATGCGTTGCGCAATGCAATCACAGAGCGAAAACTTGCTGCCGTAACTGAGCCAGTCTCTGCTTTTCCAATCAAAGAGATTCAGGCTCGCCTAAGAGCCGGTGAGAGTTTTGCCGAAGTGGCGAGAATTTCAGGGTTATCTGTAAACAAGATTGAACGTTATGCAAGCCCCATAATGCAGGAACGAGCTTGGGTTATCGAGCAGGCAGAAAAATCTTCACCAAAAGGAACTTCGCTTCCAATGCGAGAATTGATTATTCAGAGATTGGCGCCTCGTGGCGTGAACATGAATCAAATCTCCTGGAATACCTGGCGCCTAGATAATGGAAGCTGGTATCTCGTTTTGAGCTATCCATCTTCAGATGGAGTCAGAGAAGCGACCTGGAACTTTGATTTGAATAAGCGAACATTTGTCTCGCAAGATGATGGCGCCCGGTGGATCTGTGGTGAAGAGATACCAAAACATCAAGCCAAGCCAGACCGGATGAGCGATCATGGCGTTCTCTTTCCGGCAGAAGGTGACTCGCCCCAACCTCCAAGACTTGTTGCCGTAAGAACTGATCCTTCTTCGGATGACTCTCCATCAGTTGCCGACATTCCCAATGATGCAAAGAAAGATGGCGTGACTAGGCGAATTTCGATTCCATCATGGGATGACATCATGTTTGGAAGAAGTAAGAAGAAGGATGAAGAGGAAGAGTCTTAAAGTTGGTAAGTAAGTAGCGGAATTTCAACTTCTGCTGGCGCAATCCCGCCGTGATGCCCAACCATCGCACATTGCTGTGCCTCGCGTTCGATTTCCACGAGAATCAATTCATCCTTCGCAATCACCACTAAATCCCCAATGCGATCTAATATATGTTCCAAGACGGTCTCACCAAAGAGTCCTTCAGCTATCGCCTCGCTCCGGGTTTTGATCACAACGCGGTCGCCGAAGAAGTCTTGCCATCTTTCTCTGACATCTTCGATTGAATCAGGATCGATGTAGAGATACCGGACGCGTGGCTCGCCAGCCAAAAGTTTCACGCCGTCAAGCAGATTGTTCTCTTTTCCGATTACTTCATAATCCTTCCGGTTGATCATCCCGTGATCAGAGGTAACCCAGAGGCGTGATCCCTTGGGCAGTTTTTCCAAAAGCCTTCCGATTAATTGGTCAACCCGCTCTAAAGCGCTGAGAAACTTCGTGGAACCAAATCCCGCGCTATGTGAAGCATCGTCGACATCATTTAGATATACATAAGCAAAGGAATCCGGATCTTTAAGGGCATGAGCTGCGCCCGATGAAATCTCATCAATACCATTTGCTCCAATATAGATTCCACCGCGAAGGGCTGCTTTTGTAAAACCAGTATCTGCATAGCGCTTACCGGCTACATGTGATGTTCGAATACCAAGGCTATTGGCTCTCTCAAAGAGCGTTGGACAGGATTGCCAAATAACAGGATCTACTCGTTCATCCCACTTGAGCGCATTGAGTACTCGCTCTGGATTGCCACTATGGGGAACGCGCATGGTGTAACCCACCATTCCATGTTGGCCAGGTGAAACTCCGGTACCCAATGAGGTGAGGCTAGTAGCGGTGGTGGAGGGAAAGGTTGCAACTAAAGTCTCTCGATATTCAAGCGATTTCAAAATCATGGTTGTTGAAGCAAATTCATCGATCGCATTCTTGCCCAGACCATCCACCAATAGAAGACACTCGCGTTTACTTGTGTTTTCGGAAATGCCTAACGAATTTGCTGTTTCGGGAAGCCCCAGAGATGCGAATAAGGATTGCGATAGGTGAGCAAGTGTTTGGGGCACGGCCCCATCTTTCCAGTAACCTTCCGGCTTGTGATCCAATATTCGAACGAGGTCAAAGATGCGCTCGCAAGGAAGGGTGCAATTGTTGCTCTCGAATCAACCATAATCTCGCACGGACTGCCTCGTCCCAAGAATTTAGAAGTCGCCCTTGAAGTCGAAGAGATAGTCCGCGCAGAAGGTGCAACACCTGCCACCATCGCCATTATCGATGGAGTGATTCATGTTGGACTTGAGAATAAAGAACTCGACCGAGTTGCAAACGATTCAAACTTCACTAAGGCATCTATCCGTGACCTTGCAACTGTCACAGCGCATGGCTTATCTGCTGCAACTACAGTTGCCGCAACTTCACACATCGCAAACCTCGCCGGGATTGAATTCTTTGCCACCGGCGGACTTGGTGGCGTTCACAGAGGCGCACAAGAAAGTTGGGATGAATCAGCCGATCTCTTAGCGCTGGCAAACACACCAGTGCTCGTTGTCTGTGCAGGCGTGAAATCTATTTTGGATATTCCTGCGACTTTAGAGCGCCTAGAAACTCTCTCTATCCCCTTACTTGGTTACCAAACTAATAAGTTCCCAGGTTTTTACCTACCCGACAGCGGTTATTCCATTGAGCACCAAGTTAATTCGCCAGCCGAGATTGCCAGGATTTGGCAGGCACGCAATAGCGTGGGAACTGAAAACTCGGGACTTGTGGTTGCAAATCCCACCCCGCTGCCGATGAATGCTGAGCTTCATGGAAAATTACTAGAACAAGGATTAAGCGAGGCTCACGCAAATCGAGTAACCGGTAAAGCGGTTACGCCTTTCTTGCTTGAATATTTTCATTCAAATAGCGATGGCGAATCTCTAAAAGTAAATATCGAGATTATTAAGAGTAATTCAAAATTAGCTGCTCAAATCGCCCTAGCCTAATATGAAGTCGATTCTCTGCATAGGTGATGCAATGATTGATGTCATCGTAAAGATGAAGAGCGAGATAAATTTAAATAGTGACACGCTCTCGGATATTTCGATGCATGGCGGTGGCGCTGCTGCTAATACCGCTACCTGGTTGGCACATTTAGGGGTAAATACAACTTTTGCTGGACGTATTGGTTCGGATATTGCAGGAGCAAATTTTCACGCTGAATTAGTTACCTTTGGAGTGAAACACCTAAATTCACCGATTGCCGAAGCTAAAACTGGAACTGTGGTAGTTCTTGTCGATAAACACGGCAATAGAACAATGTTTCCTGACTCGGGCGCAAACTCCGGACTCAGTGCGAGCGATCTGCCAGAACTTAGCGAATTTGATTCGGTATTTCTCTCGGGGTATTCGCTATTCAACCCCGCTTCAATTGATGGTGTAACAGAGATTATTAAAGCCATCCGGGAATTAAAGATTCCTATATTCTTCGATGTTGCCTCTGTTGGAACTATGAGCGCTTTTGGAAAGGAGAGAGCCCTCTCCCTAATTTCCGGGTTCTCGGGTCTCTTCCTCAATGAAGAGGAGGCTAGATATATAACTGGATCAAGCGATACTGCCCAGCAACTTCAATCGCTTGTGACAAAAGCGCCACTCATCGTTATTAAAAGAGGGGCACTGGGTGCAATTGCAAAAGTAGAAGATGAAGCAATAATCGAGCAACCAGCAACTCATACCAAAGTTATCGATACCACTGGAGCAGGAGATGCTTTTGCGGCTGGATTCCTTGCCGCCTGGCTAGAAAGAAAGAATTTGTCTGCTTCCCTATCGCACGCGTTAGATATTGCCGCGCAATGTGTCGCAACTATCGGAGCAAGACCGAGAGTCAATCCCTAGAAATAAGCTTCCTCGTTGGCAGAATCGCGCCGTGGCAAAGCGAGAGTCTAAGAGCGGTCCAAAGCCTGGTGAGTTCCCCGGCAAAGTTGTCGACGTTGATGTCTCCAGCGAACTTTCGGATTCATTTCTCGAATATGCCTACTCTGTTATTTATTCAAGAGCGCTTCCAGATGCTCGCGATGGCCTAAAGCCTGTTCAGCGTCGCATACTCCATCAAATGTCAGAGATGGGACTGCGCCCAGATCGCGGACATGTAAAGAGTGCGCGCGTGGTTGGTGAAGTGATGGGTAAGTTGCATCCTCACGGCGATAGCGCGATCTATGACGCGCTCGTTCGAATGGCCCAGTCATTCTCAATGCGACTTCCACTTGTCGATGGCCATGGAAACTTTGGTTCTTTAGATGCAGGTCCAGCTGCTATGCGCTACACCGAAGCGCGCCTTGCTTCCGCGGCACAGATGATGGTTGATGAAGTAGATGAAAACACGGTCGACTTCGGCGCTAACTATGACGGCCAAATCATGGAACCACTCGTTCTTCCAGCAGCCTTCCCTAACCTATTGGTTAACGGTGCTACTGGTATCGCAGTCGGTATGGCCACAAATATGGCGCCACATAATCTGGGTGAAGTTATTGCCGCTGCTCAACACCTCATTGAAAATCCTGGAGCAACGGTTAAACAGCTTATGAAGTTGGTTCCCGGCCCAGATTTCCCGACTGGTGGAACTTTAATTGGTAAAGAAGGCGTTCTTGAGGCTTACCAATCCGGAAAAGGTGCATTTAAAGTAAGAGCAAAGGTTGAAATCGGAAAGGTAACTTCGCGTAAACAGGGAATAACAATCACTGAACTCCCCTATAACATCGGGCCTGAGAAAGTCGTCGAACGCATTAGTGATCTTGTAAGAAGTAAGAAAATTCAAGGTATTTCTGACATTGTTGACCTTACCGATGGACAGAATGGAACTCGAGTCGTCGTGGAGATTAAGAATGGTTTTGAGCCCGAGAAGGTTCTAGAGAATCTCTACAAATTAACTCCACTTGAGGATGCCTTCTCGATTAACGCTGTTGCTCTAGTCGAGGGAAAACCAAAGACTTTGGGTCTCAAGGAACTCTTACAAGTCTTTGTTGACCATCGAATAGAGGTTGTTACACGTAGGTCTACATTTAGAAAAGAGAAGGCAACTGAGCGTTTAAATCTTGTTGAGGGTCTTCTCAAAGCAATTGTTGATATCGATAAGGTCGTAAAGATTGTGCGTGGTAGCGAAGATGCTACGGAAGCTAAGGCCACTTTGATGAAGACCTTTAAATTAACCGATGAGCAAGCGACACATATCCTGGATATGCCACTTCGCAGGCTCACAAAAATGTCCAAGATTGAGCTCGACAACGAGCAAAAGACTTTAAAGAGCGAAATCTCAGCTCTTACCGCTCTACTTAAGAGCGAAGCGGCTCTACGAGGCAAGGTTTCGGAAGAACTTGGAGCTGTTTCCAAGAAATTTGCGACTCCACGCCGGACCATAATTGCCTAGCTAACAGAGCTAAGTTTCTATTTAGGCGTCGATCCGCTCTCTATCAATATCAGCCGCAGAAATGAACTCCTTGCGCGGGGCAACTTCGTTACCCATCAGCAATTCAAAAATCTTTTCAGCATCAGCAGCATCTTTAATTGTGATTCGGCGGAGGGTCCGATGATCCGGGTCCATGGTGGTTTCGCGGAGCTGATCAGCATCCATCTCGCCTAATCCCTTGTAACGCTGGATCGGCTCACGCCATTTCTTACCTTGTTTCTTCAAATCGGCAAGTAACTTCTTCATCTCATCATCTGAATAGGTGTAGTGGACTTCGCCTTTCTTGCCACCGGAGCCCAAGACTTCGATGCGATGTAATGGCGGAATGGCCGCAAAAACTCTTCCATCTTCAATTAAAGGCTGCATGTAGCGATAGATCAAGGTTAGTAGGAGGCATCTAATATGCGCACCATCTACATCGGCATCTGACATTAAAATAATCCGGCCGTATCTAACATCTTCCAAAGTAAATGACTTACCTGAACCAGCGCCAATGACTTGGATGATTGCTGCGCACTCGGCGTTATCCAGCATCTGAGAGAGAGAAGCTTTCTGAACATTCAAAATCTTTCCACGTAATGGCAAGATCGCTTGAAATTCAGAGTTTCGAGCAGCTTTCGTAGTACCTAATGCTGACTCGCCTTCAACTACAAATAGTTCTGTACGCGAAACATCCTCCGAGCGACAGTCCGATAATTTTGCCGGAAGTGCCGAGCTCTCTAAGGCATTCTTGCGCCGCTGAAGATCTTTATGGGTACGGGTAGAGATGCGTGTACGAGCTGCACTTGCGACTTTCTCGAGAATTAATCGACCATTAGCCTTATCGATTCGCTTTGTGGTGGTAAAGAATTTCTTTAACTCATCAGTTACAACCTGTTGGACAATCTTGGTTACGGCAGGAGTTCCAAGGACTTCTTTGGTCTGTCCTTCAAATTGCGGCTCTTGCATCCTCACGGTGACTACTGCGGTCAAACCCTCAAGAATGTCATCCTTGATTACATCAGGTTCATTCTTCTTCAATGTTCCCGTTGAGCGGAGGAAATCATTGAAAGTTTTGGTTAGCGCACGCTCGAAGCCCTGAACGTGGGTTCCGCCTTTGGGGGTAGCAATAATGTTTACAAATGAGCGGATATTCGTCTCATATCCATTGCCCCATTTCACGGCAATATCGACATCCATATCGCGTTCTACTTCTTTAGGTTCTAAATGGCCTTTTTCATCTAGCACTGGAACAGTCTCTTGGTAGTGTCCCTTGCCGGTTAATCGAATTACATCACCGACCGGTTCGTCACTCTGGATGAAATTACAGTACTCAGAGATTCCACCTTTGTGAAAGAAGGTCTCGCTCTTCTTCTCTTTGGTGCGATTGTCATTAACTTCTAAGGTAAGTCCAGGAACTAGGTATGAAGTCTGGCGAGCTCTCGTGTAGATATCTTCGATGTCGTATTGGGAGTCTTTAATGAAGATTTGCTTATCAGCCCACCACTTAACTCGAGTGCCAGTTATCTTCGCAGAAACTTTTCCGATTGTGCGAAGTCCCGATTGCGGTTCGAAGGGAGCATTTGGGCCATCACCCTCAAAAACGCCTGCAACGCCTCTCTTAAATGACATCCAATAAATTTTTCCATCGCGATCAACTTCAACATCAAGCCTAGAAGCTAGCGCATTAACAACTGATGCTCCTACCCCGTGTAGGCCGCCTGTGGCAGCGTATGACCCGCCGCCAAATTTTCCACCAGCGTGGAGTTTTGTCATTACAACTTCTACTCCAGTTAAACCTGTCTTTGGTTCTTTATCTACCGGAATACCACGACCATCATCATGGACCTCAATTGATCCATCCTTCTCCAAATTGATGATGATTTTTTTGCAATGACCAGCAAGTGCCTCGTCTACTGCGTTATCGATAATTTCCCATAAGCAGTGCATGAGTCCACGGCCATCAGTTGAGCCAATGTACATACCCGGACGCTTGCGAACAGCATCGAGCCCCTCTAGAACAGAGAGATCTTTTGCGGTGTATGCGCTCTCAACTGAACGCGTTTCTTTTTCAGCCACGACGGCGAAGGGTATCCAGCGCTATTCCACATATCGGGATTACGCGCCGAAAATGCTGTGAAAATGTCGATAAACGTGGGAAATGACACTCCCGAGCCTAAGAAATATCTATTTTGACCTGCGGGGAATAAAGCAGAGATGGTTTGATGTTCTCCTCAGCAGTTAATGATGTTACAGAGAGGTAGGCAAATGACTGAGAACGTAGTGCTTGAGTCCACACCGCTTAATGCGCTTGATCGTTGCGACCGCTGCGGAGCCCAGGCATATGTGCGCGCTGTAATGGCAAATGGATTCGAACTACTTTTCTGTGGTCATCACGCCAAAAAGTATCAAGAAGGACTTGCGAATGTCGCTTCAAGAATTCAAGATGAGACTAGTCGCATCACCGAAGAATCAGTGGCTCAATAACTTTATTTAGCAAACTTGGTCTTCCAGTAATTCGCTCTTCTTTATCTGCAATTCCGCTCAATTTAACCAATGTGTTAATCCCAAGATAGCGAATTGGTTCAGGCTCCCACTTTCTGATTCGAGCATTGACAAAGTGAAGTCGACGTAGCTCGCTCTCTTTATTTAGAACCTCGTAAGCAAGGATCTTTGAGGCTAGATAGCTCATTGTCACGCCATCTCCTGCGTATCCACCGAGTCTTCCAAAACCGATCTGGGGATCCCATTGAACATATGGTTCCCAATTACGCGTAACCGCAACTGCTCCGCCCCACGCATGGGTGAACTGCACATCTTTGAGAATTGGAAACCATGATCTCAGCAGCTCACGGATAGTTTCATGAACTTTAGCGGTGGACTCTTTACCCTCACTTAACTTTGAGCCAAACGGATATGTAGCTCCCCTGCCACCAATTGCAATCCTGTTATCGATAGTGCGCTGGGCGTAATTAATCATGTGTGAGTTCTCTGCAAAGGTAAAGCGCTCAACATTTCCCAATTCATCCCAAGTGGACTTATCCAACTCTTCTGTGGCTACCATCAAGGAATAGAGAGGGATGAAATCTCGACCCGGAATACCAAAGGCCTCGGTGGCTTGAATTACCGCTTGAGCCTTGATTAATGAGCTATTTACTAGGACTCCCCCGCTTACGGGTGTGGCCCAGGAATTCTCAAAGATCGAAACTCCGGTTTGATGCAGGTACGCGGATAGCGCCTTAACCAGATTGAATGGATGGATCGTCGCGCAATGTTGGTTGAAGATACCGCCCAGGACTCTGGAAACACGCAATCGATTCTGAACTTCTTCAGCGCTCAACCAGAGATTTTCCTTATCAACTTTAGTTTTGAGTCGATTGAGTTGTGCCTTATTGCGCGCAAAATAGAGCGATCCAGACTTAACAAAGTCCACTTCTTTTCCATGTAGTGAGCAGAATCCACCAATCTCATCAATTGATTGATGAAGTGCTTTGAATAAGTCTTCAGTTAGAGGTGCGCCGATACGCTTAAGGAGCGTCTCCTTATAAACAGGATATTCACTAGATGCCCAACCGCCATTACGTCCGCTCGCCCCAAAGCCAAGTTCTCTCGCTTCAAAGATTGCGATGCTCAACGATGGATCTAATTGCTTGAGGTGAAATGCGCTCCATAATCCACTGAAACCACCGCCGATGATGGCGATGTCATAGGCGTCGTGAGGGTGATTCTCTAAAGAATTACTTCTTGAAGGAGATTGAGACCAGAGGGAGTTATTAACCCTGGAAGCCGGCGTCACGATGTGATCCATCGCAGAATGGCTTCTCTTTCGAGTGGCCACAGCGGCAGAGTGAGAAGTTCTCTTTGGTTTCCATTACATTTCCATCAGCATCAACGAAATCAACTTCGCCTGTAACTCGAATAGAACCATTTGGCTTTACAAAAATCTTGGGACGATCTGACATATCAATCTCCTAGTCGAGGTAGTCGCGGAGGACTTGTGAACGAGATGGATGTCGCAGTTTGGACATGGTCTTAGATTCAATCTGGCGGATACGTTCACGGGTAACACCGTAAACCTTGCCAATCTCATCGAGAGTCTTTGGTTGGCCATCAGTTAGACCAAAACGCATCGCTACGACGCCGGCTTCGCGCTCAGAAAGTGTGTCGAGAACTGAGTGGAGTTGCTCTTGTAGAAGAGTGAAAGAGACTGCGTCGGCAGGAACAATCGCTTCAGAGTCCTCGATTAAGTCGCCGAACTCAGAGTCGCCCTCTTCACCTAGCGGGGTATGGAGAGATATAGGTTCGCGGCCATATTTTTGAACTTCGACAACCTTTTCCGGCGTCATATCGAGTTCTTTTGCGAGCTCTTCTGGGGTTGGTTCGCGGCCGAGATCTTGAAGCATCTGACGTTGAACTCGGGCAAGTTTGTTGATGACTTCAACCATATGAACTGGGATACGGATGGTTCTTGCCTGGTCAGCCATCGCACGAGTTATCGCTTGGCGAATCCACCAAGTCGCGTAAGTGGAGAATTTGTAACCCTTTGTGTAATCGAATTTTTCTACAGCACGGATAAGACCGAGATTTCCTTCTTGGATGAGGTCAAGGAAGAGCATTCCACGGCCGGTATAGCGCTTGGCAAGTGATACAACAAGGCGCAAGTTTGCTTCGAGTAGGTGATTCTTGGCGCGGCGCCCATCATGTGCAATCCACTCAAGTTCACGTTTTAAAGCGCGATCTACTTTTTCACCTGAATTTAATTTCTCTTCTGCAAAAAGTCCGGCTTCAATACGCATTGCCAATTCAACTTCTAGCTCTGCATTAAGAAGCGCAACGCGACCAATTTGCTTTAGATAATCCTTGACTGGATCAGCCGTGGCGCCAGCGGTTAAAACCGTTTGTGGCGGCGCATCGTCTTCTTCAGAATCTTTAAGGGTGAATTCGCCCTCTTCTTGTTTTGCTTCTTCCGATAGGTTAACGACTCGGACATCGGATTGTGAGTCTGCACCATCCTCCGGAGTTTCTGAAACTAACTTCTCAAGATCTTCTAGTTCTACTTCTTCTAACTCAACTTCCTCGCCATCAATCTTTACCGTTTTCTTCGGTCCTGGTTTGCCAGTCGCTTGAGCTGTTGATGTCGCAGTAACTGGCTTCGTGCCAGATGCTGCTGCCTTCATCGCTTCTAGTTCTGCCTTTGTTGGGAATAGTCTGGGGCCAGTTTTCTTAGCTTGATTTTTTGAGCCTTTATTTGCAGAACCAGACTCGCGAGCGAGCTTCATCGCTTCTAGCTCAGCTTTTGTTGGGAAGAGTCTTGGGCCAGTTTTCTTCTTACCCTTATTTAAATCTTTTTTTCCCGCACCCTTTTTTGCGCTCTTCTTTGCAACCGACTTCTTCGGGGCTTTTTTGGGCGCACGAGATACAGGCACAAATAATCCTTTGCTTTTGTTCTAGCGATTTACTAGAGACTTGCCATTTGGGGAGATGGCTATGGCTATATTATAAATTGTCCACAGGCCGAAATGCACTTTTTAGCCCTTTGCCACTCGTCTATTCAAGGGTGCCACCAGTATTAATCCTGATTAGCGCCTGAGCCAGGGCTAGGCTGACTCTCTCAAAGCCGTCATGAGTCTGGAGATCGTCATCAAGGAAGGTATCTGCCCGGGTCTCCATCATTATTGATGCTACCCGCGGCTCCTTTTGATAATACTGCAGCGGGACGTAAGTTCCTGCATATGGCTGATTCTCAAACCAATCGCCAATCGCACCGAATTCTTCGCGGAAAATGTCTATTAGCCATTTAGGGGTATGAGCAGGGTCGGTTCCAATACACATAGCGGGTCTACGTTGCCCCTCATTTATGGCATTTCGATGCTGACCTGCCCGATAAGAGTGGAGATCGATTAAGACAACGCTGCCGCTCTGATTGAGAATGCCCCCGACTACGGCCGCAAGGGATTCTGCGTATGGAAAGAAATAGCGAGCTAAGAGTTCTCGGTCATCGAATCCCACAGAGCGAAGCTGGGCACCAGATGATGTCTTTCGATATACCGCTCCCATTCCGATTTTATTCATCACCTCTCGATCATCCGGAAAACGTTCCGGATCAATCACAAACCTCGATAGATTGTTTACGAAGAGGGTTGGAGTAGGAATTTCGCCTGACACTTTCTCGATAGCGCGATAAGCAAGCTCATCAGTTTTGGTATCAGTTATCTGATCGAGCTCAAACTCAAGTTCAGTATCATTTAGAAGCAAATCACTTCTTACATCTCTTGGAATTGACCGAGATGAGTGCGGGACATGGATGATGATGTTGGAGTTTCGCTCCCCTTTGATAAGTTGGAAACCTTTAGATGTCACAGACGTCCAGCATCATGGATCCGCTTTAGGAAATCCTTAGTTTCGGAAAGGCGGGGATTTTGGAGAATTTCGTCGGGTCTTCCCCATTCAAGTATTCGTCCTCTATGGAGGAAACAGACTTCATCGGCCACTTGTTTAGCAAAGCCCATCTCGTGCGTGGCAAGGAGCATTGTCATTCCCTCCGACTTCAAATCTCTAACTAGGCTTAGCACTTCATTCACCAAAACTGGGTCGAGCGCAGATGTGATTTCATCGAGCAAGAGCATTCTTGGATGTAGCGCTAAAGAGCGGATTATTGCTACCCGCTGTTGTTGACCTCCACTCAATCGATCTGGAAACTGCTCTGCTTTATCTTGTAAACCGAATCGGTCCAACAGCTTGAGCGCTTCCTGGCGAGCTTGTTCTGAGTCGACTCCTCTGGCGTGAATTGGAGCCAAAGTAATGTTCTCAATAACGCTCTTATGAGGGAAGAGATTGAAAGCCTGAAAAACCATTCCAAATTTACGACGAACTTCATCAACATTCGCATCTACTCGAGTGATCTCTTCTCCATCCAATGTGATGGTTCCGTCATCGATTTGCTCTAATAGGTTTATGCATCTCAGTAAGGTCGATTTTCCTGAACCTGATGCGCCAATAAATACCGTCGCGGAGTGCTCTGGTACGGTAAAAGAGATGTCCTCTAATACGACTTCTGGACCAAAGGCCTTCCGAACTTTCCCTACTTTGAGAACTTCAGCCATCACGCATTACCTTGAGCGTTCTGTCGTTCGATTGACTTACGTAACGTTCGATCGGTGAAGCGAGTAAGCGGAATTGTGACTAATAGGAAGACTATTGCTGCCATTACATAAGGGGTGTAATTGAAGGTGCGACTGCTAGCAATTTGAGCAGCGCGAATCGCATCCGTAACCCCGAGGATTGAAACCAGTCCGGTGTCTTTAATTAGAGCCACTAGATCGTTTAATAGCGGTGGTGTAACCCGACGAAGAGCTTGGGGCAGGATCACGTGGCGCAGACTCTGGAAATGGGTCAGACCGAGCGAGCGTGCAGCTGCGCGCTGACTTGGATGAACTGTGAGTATTCCACTGCGTATCACTTCGGCGACATATGCGCTGTAGGTAATGATTACTGCAATCGTTCCTAGTACCAAGACGTTATTGGTAACACCTTCTAGGCGAAGTGCTGGGATTCCAAATCCGACTAGCAAGATGACCAGGAGCATGGGAATTCCTCGGAATAGATCTACATAGGCGGTAGCCAATATACGAAAGGGTGTTAGAGCCGGAGACCTAGACGTTCTTATCAGCGCCAAGGTCAAACCTAGGAGCGCAACTGAAGTTCCTGCGATGAGGGTAAGAATTACATTTGTGCCAAATCCCAGGATTATTTTCGGAAGAACTTCAACCCCATATGCCCAAGCAAAGAAAGTATCCGATAGTGATTTCCAACCAGGAGACGTGAACACAACTACCGCGAGAGATCCGAGAACTAGGATGCTAGAGATAGCGGCAATTATCGCGTTCTTCTTATTCCGCTCACTTCTTGCGGCCCGTCTCGCCAACTCATGCTCGCTCGGACGCCATTCTCCGCCAAAGTCATAGGGCGTAACTCCAGTTGTATTACCAGAGTTACGCCCCATGAGATCGATTATTTCTTAGTCGATAGCTTCGTTACTTAGTTAATCTAGAACTTAGTTGAGGAACGGCGCGCCCGCAGAAGCGGCCAACCATTGCTCAGTTATCGAAGCTAAAGTGCCGTTATCGCGAATCGTGTCAACGGCTTGAGTAACGCAGCTCGTGATTGGGCTGTCCTTTGCAAGCAAAAGTCCGGCGCCACCATCGTTATCGGCTGAGTTCTCTAGCTGACCAACAATGATTCCATTTGGAACTTCGACGGCTGACAGATAGAACGCAGTTGGAAGATCAACTACAAGTCCGTCAATCTGGCCATTCTTTAGAGCGGCTACGGCAGCTGCATTGTCATTGAAGACTTGTGGCTTTAGACCAAGCTGGTTCTCGATTGCATCAAGTGAAGTTGAGGCAACTGCGGCGCCAAGTTTTGGATTCTTTGCCTTGAGGTCAGAGATGCTGGCTACGCCTTCAATCTTACTTCCCTTATAAGAAACGATGGATTGGTTGGACTTGTAGTAAGGGCTGGAGAAATCAACGACCTTTGCACGCTCTGCGGTAATTGAATATTGCTGGATATTGAAGTCAAATTTCTTAGGACCGGGAGCAATTGCGCCATCGAAGGTAGTGCGAATCCACTTGACCTGGGAGTTGCTGTAGCCAAGTTGCTCGGCTACGGCATAGGCAACTGCAGCTTCAAATCCTTCACCCGATTCTGGCGCATCATTTAGAACCCAAGGTTCATAGGCAGGTTCACCTGTAGCGATGGTCAATACGCCGGCCTCAACGGTCGCCAGGGAATCAGGGGTGCACTCCCCAGATCCAGTTGCGGAGTTGTTCTCATCTGACGAAGAGCAGGACGCTAATACAAGCGTTGCAATTAATATTGGAACTAACTTGAGTAATTTCTTCATTTCTAGCCTTTCGCAATTTAGAAGCTCGAGGCCTGGCAATCCTTGGCAGACCCGCGCTTGTCGAATTTCTCGACCTGGTCCTCACCCGGAGCACCCCACCGCGGTGGAGGGTTGCCGTCCAGTTAGCCGGGGCTTGAAGCTGGAACTCGTGACCGGTGCGTACTCTAGAAAATCAATTTCAAAAAGTCCACTTATGGCCGTTCCGGCCATGTGCATCGGCGACCGCTTGGTAGTAGATCTTTCCCTCATGAACATTTAGACCAAGGGCTAATCCCGAATCTTTTCTTAGCGCCTCCCGCCAGCCAAAGTTGGCTAAGGCGAGCGCGTACTTCAAGGTTGCATTTGAGAGCGCATAGGTTGAGGTAAATGGAACTGCGCCGGGCATATTTGCAACGCAATAAAAGATTGAATCATGGACCTTAAATGTTGGCTCGGCATGAGTCGTCGGGCGGGAGTCTTCAAAGCAGCCGCCCTGGTCAATGGCGATATCTACTAGGACCGAACCCGGCTTCATCTGATTAACAAGGTCGTTTGAAATCAATTTGGGTGCTTTGGCGCCATGGACCAAGACTGCGCCGATCACTAAATCAGCTTGAAGCGCCTCTTCTTCGATCGTATGAGCGTTGGACATCAAAGTCTTGACCGTTCCGTTGAAAATCTGATCGATCTCACCTAGACGCTTCTGATTGAGATCAACGACCGTAACATCAGCGCGCATTCCTTGGGCGATAGTGGCGGCCGCTAACCCAGCAATTCCCCCACCAAGCACTAGAACTTTTCCAGGGCGAACGCCTGGAACGCCACCGAGAAGTACTCCGCGGCCACCATTACTTCTCTGGAGTGCAGCGGCTCCGACTTGTGCCGCCATACGTCCAGCAACTTCACTCATTGGGGCAAGCAGCGGTAGAGCGCCATTCACTTCTACCGTCTCATAAGCAATAGCAGTGATCCCGCTATCAATAAGTGCATCGGTGCATTCCCTAGATGCGGCCAAATGTAGATAGGTAAATAGAGCCTGACCTCTCTTCATCCGCTTGTATTCGGCGGCAATCGGCTCTTTTACTTTAAGAACTAAATCACCGATATCCCAAACTTCGTCAGCGGTTTTTAGGATGGTCGCGCCAACCTTGGTGTAATCCTCATCCGTGATGGCAGATCCAAATCCGGCGCCACTTTCGATAAAAACTGAGTGACCGTGATTTACAAATTCCCTGACTCCGGCCGGAGTAATAGCGACTCGAAACTCATTATTTTTGATCTCTTTAGGAACGGCGATGTTCACGCCGAAATGCTACCCGAGAATAGAGCGGCGCAAACCTTGGGATGAAGCTCTGCTCTCAAATCAGCGAAGATGGTAGGTGGCTTCCCGCTTCGAAAAAGTTGCTTGAGTAAATTAATCATTGAGTAGTTCGGTTGATCAGATTCGGCTTTTGTGAGAGCTAAATTAGCCATTGCGCCATCGCCTCGTTCATATGC
>Ga0208004_1000148_pt1 | contig 26529 bp, 36 predicted proteins | sample DEB08_DNA_6_FD_184522 | JGI IMG/M metagenome (GOLD analysis project Ga0208004, IMG submission 184522) | Aqueous microbial communities from the Delaware River and Bay under freshwater to marine salinity gradient to study organic matter... | ecosystem: Environmental > Aquatic > Marine > Coastal ...
GTAATCGTAGCGTTCCAGACAGCACCCTTACCTGCAAGCACGCCTTGCTTGACATCCTCAGGCCAAGGGAGACTCTTGGTAGCAGCAGCAAGACTGAACGTGCTATAGTTCTTTTCAGCCGACACTGTAGACTGGCTTGCCCAGTTGGCAAGAACACCCCACCTTTCTTCTTGTCGCAGCTGCCAGTTTTCGAGTGGACCAATGAATGACTTTCCACCGTAAATGATGTTAGTCTGGGAAGAACCACGGTGGTAACGTAGCGTGGGAGAAAACTGCTCCTTCACGAGGAGGTCTTTGTAGGCCTGAGGAGACGTGTCGGTGATTTGTTGACCCTTAAGCTGCTGGGCCATTGAGATGTCAGGTGAGCTAACGAATGCCCTTTCGTTGACAAGCCAAGTGTTGTCTAAGACGTACGCATACTGGTACTGCTGCTTTGCCTCTTGGTTAGCAGCGAATTCCTTCATCTCTGGAGTCATGACGAGCTCCTTGTGCTTGTCGATTAGCTCCTTACTTGGAGTTTCATTCGCTCCAGGGTTGTAGGTCGGAATGTCTGGTAGGTACCTACGTACAAGCACCCCTGCTTCAGCAGGGTTCATCGGAAGGGTAGCAACATGGTAAAGGAGCTTCTTGATGCCGCCTGTACGCATGTCTGCTTGGTAGATGGAGACTTTGGTAAGAGCGGGGTAACCTGTTCCTGAAGAAGCTGAGTCACTGAGCTGCTCGAAAACGAGTCGGTGAGAAAGCATGTAAGACCAATAGCCAGAAGGTGTCTGGTTCATGTACGCCCTGTGGTTAAGTTGGTTCACAATTGCCAGGTTAAAGTGGTTTGAATTGCCAGGGCTAAATCGACCATCGTAGACAGCAGGTGCGTAGTCGTTGTAGACGAAAACTTCTGTAACACCCAACGTACTAATCAGCTTCTCGAATAGGTACTTGCTTACCGCGCGGTAGTCACCACCATTCTTGTAGGTTGCAAGATAGACCGTTCCTGAGCGACGGCTTGAGAATCTGACATCCTCCATCATGCTCTTGATTTTGTCTTGCGGTCCCTTGTGGGTAGCCTGAGCGTGCGCGCGCAGCTCATTGGCACCATCGAGAAGGACGTCAAAGGCTGCATTCGCCCAACCAAAGGAGTGGGTAGTCCACCAGTTGCCAGCAATTGAGTCAAGCGGGTAGCCCCAGTAGGATTTCAGTACCAAATCGTAGCAGTACTGGAGATTCGCAAAGGTATCGTAGCGGGGGATTTCACCTGAAAGAAGAGCTGATGCATACTCGCGGATGATGCTCGGAATGGATTGAAGAGAAGCAACATGTGCTTGCTGGGCCTTCTTGAACTCATCAATGATGTGCTCTACTTGCTTTTGGCCCATCGGTCGCATGTCGTAGCCGCGAGGGTTAGCCGCGAACTTGTCCATGACGACTTTCACAAGGGTGTCCCTTGGCATTTGAATGAGGTCCGGGTTGGTAACGAACCCCTCCATGTAGTCCCCCTTGGAAAACTCAAGCGCAAACCAAGGGCGCATGTCGTAAAAATCAGAAGGAACAGTAGGGAACTCCCTTGTTGTTGGTTGGACTGTACCGCCACTGATGTAAAGCATCGCGAGCTCACTATGGTACGTGACTTTCGCCAGCTCCTGGCGATGTGTGCTCAGAAAAGAATCCGCATTGGACAAGTGCCTCTGAAGAGGACGCTGCGGAAACATAGAGGTGTCGGGCATCTATGCCCACCTCAGATTTGACCGTACATTCCCTGTTGGGGCATCTGCTGGGGCATCTGCTGCTGGGCAGGCGGCAGACCAAGCGAGCCGCGGATAAGAGTAGACCCGAAAGAGCCGAGTGCGGCACCCATTCCAGGTCGCTGCGGTTGACCCATCATCTGTTGCTGCATCATCTGTTGCTGCATCATTTGCTGATGCTGCATCTGACCCATCATCATGTTCTGTTGGTGGCCGTTCATCAACTGAACCGCCTGCATGTCACCTTGCTGGATTTCCATCTGAAGGTTTTGCGCTGGGACAGCCTTAGACAATGCGCTCTGGATGTTCTCGTCAGTAATCGAGGAGTATTCTGCAAACTTTCCTGCTTCAGGGTTGACCTTCACGTTGGGGATGAGGTCGGAGTTGAAAAAGCCAATCAGTTCCTTGCGAATGATGAGCGTAATTGCGTTCATCAGTCCGGGAAGGAAGCTTGGGTAGTTGAGGAGGAAGAGCGAAACCTGGTTGGGGTGCGCGGCCATAAGCTGGTAGAGCAACTGCACCTGGTCTTCGTTCTGCATGCCTCCACCCGTTGCTTGGTCAATCATTCCCATGCCCATCTGTGTCAAACCAGATTGCTGCGCTGCTGCAGCAGCTTGGTTGAACAAAGCCGCTTGCCCAGGAGAAGGGCCTCCGCCCACGCCCTGAGGGGTCAAATTGTTAGGTGCCTGCTGGGTACCGAAGAGTCCCATGACCTTCTGGAGGCGGATGGATGTCTTGAAGCTTCCTTTACTGGGTCTCTTCTTGGGCCATGCGTTCAACCATCTCGTAGTACTGACTCACGCTCATGTTGCTACCAAGGGTGGTATTCTGTGGCATAGTGTTCTGGAGTACACGGTTATCGAACACGAGCATGGTGATGTCGTTCTCGCCAGTAATCGGGTTCTTGTAGTGAACGATGGGAATCCCATCCCTCTGTGCTTCGATAAAAGCAGGGGTCCACTTCACAATCAGGGGGTGCTCTTGCTTTTTTGGGCCTTTGATGATTGGAACGAACTTCACGCCCTTTTTCTTCATGGCCTTGAAGAAACCACGCTCGTTTTCCTGTGCTTCCTGTTCCATCCACTCTTGCAAGAGGTGGTAAAGCTGCATAGCTTGAGGGCAGTAGGTTCCATTCAGTTGCCTTCCCTTTCCTTCGTACACTCCCGTCCATGGGCGGAAAGGGCGAGGCTTGAGAGTGGCGGGGTCACGGAAGTAGATGTTGAACAAGTCCCCGTAGTCCATGTTGCGGCAGTCCACGCCAGTCACTACACAGCGGAAAGCAGCGTTGTTGTACTTGTAGCCAAGGAATCCAGTCAGACGCTTAACAGGCTTCAGCGTCTTTACCGCGTTCTTGATGTTCTGCTTCCTGGCCCTCACAGGGTCAGGGTGCTCACTGAAGTGGAACTCAATGACGGGCATCACTGCGTCCCATTCCATTCCTCGGTTCTGGGGCAGGTTGCCCATCAATTCAGCCATTCTGGTTTCGCTCATCGCCATTTTATCACCTACAGGTCGTTGAATCCCTTCATCAGTGCGTCCTCTACATTCCAGCCGACGGACGCGGCAATCGCATCTACCCTTACAGGGATGTGGAGCCGCTGGAGGTCAAAGAGGTACTGGCGAAAAGGGAGAAAAATTGGGTGTTCTGAAATCAAACCTCTCTCCCACTGAGAGTACCCTTCTTCATCGAGCCACAAGTCTGCCTTATTTGCCAGGATAAGGATGCGCTTGGGTTTCCAGTGACGGGAGCGAAAGCGAGTAATCAGGCCGATACCTTTGGGAGCCTTTCCTTTCTTGAGATGGTTCACAATGTAGCCGACAGCGACCTGGTTGTCTGTGTTGTTTCGGTCGAGAAGGTGCCTGTGGTCAATGATGACTACGAGAGTCTCTATCCTACGCCTGTGCATGTCCTGAAGCCACATGGGCATGTACTGATGGTGTCCACCAATGTCACGAGTCACGATGGTCTTCGACAAGCCCTCTGAGCGCACTCGCTTGGGAGCTTTATGTGGCATCTGGTAGTGTTGTGAAAGGAACTTCTTACGGTGATGTGTACGGTCATTTTCGTCAAGTGGAGCAACATAGCCTTCGGTCATGAGTTGACGGTCGAGAGTGGTCTTACCAGCTTCGCTGCACCCATAGACGCCGAGATGGTGTGTCACGAACTTCCCGGCGTAGTCCCAGACTCGCCAGAAACCGTGGGCAACCACGATGACTGATGCAGAAACTGGGTCAACCAAGCAACCACCCGATTACGCCAGCATTTCCAGTCCACTTGATAATGGCGTAGTCAACAAGGAGTGCTGTCGTTCCTGTAGCCAAGCTTGCTACAGTGCCCCACAGGTAGGCCTTGATGCGATAGATGCGAAACTGCCAGGTGTTGCCGATGGCGATGGATTTCAGGAGTGAGTCTTGCTGGTCGTCGTAGTCGTCACGAAAGATTGCTCCCATGCTGCCAACACCTCCCTTCTTTTACCACCCGTTGGCAGGGGTTACCTGCAAGTGTAGTGGCACCGCACCTCACAGTTTCCCGGCTGCTTCCTCCAGTGCCTGCGCTTCCTGAAGCACCACTTGGTCCTGAGTTCCGGTTGGCTGCAGATTCAAGACGTTCGATGCGACGGAGGAGTTCTGTATAGGCTCCACTGTCAGCTTCGGCCCCACGGGAATGCCCATGATTCGGTGACGGTCGATTCCCAGTGACTCCGGCGTCAATGGGGCGGCTTGCTGAGGCACTGCGACCTGTCCCTGAAGTGCTTGGAGCTGCGCCATGATAGCCTTGATGTCTTGCAAGTTTCCCCCAAGCACCTCCGACTCTTGAGGCGTAATGACGTTGTCAGCGAGGGCTGCAGTGAGGTTCCGTTCGTAGAGTCCCATTTGTTGGTTGAGGACAGCTTGAAGCTGAGCCTTTTCCTGTTGGAACTTCAGTTGCCCCATCTGTCGGCGGTTGGAGTTGCGCATCCGCTTGAGCTGACGGCGGTGGGTTTGAGAGTCCTCGAAGACCGCCCTCCAGGTGAAGTAGAATGCAGCCTGCACAGAGAAGCCAGCCATGCCGTAGAAGAGGGCCGACTCGTAGGTGCTACCAAAGTGGCTCCACTCCCATTCGGTGTAGAGGACAATACATGCAGCAAGCACGACTGCCTGGACAAGCATGGTCCCGAGCAGGTTCAGCTCGGATTCCTTCTGCTTTTCCCTGTACTGGCGCATCTCTTCGGTTTCCTCGTCCATGTTGTCAAACATCATGGCGTTCAGCAGGGGGTTTTTTCCAATAGGTGCAATCACTTCACATCAGCTCCTCGATTTCCGGCTCCTTGGCCGTGATAATGTCGTCGATTCGGAGTACCATGACTGCCGTTTCTGTCGCAGATTCCATCGCTTGGCGAACCACGCGAAGGGGCTCAATTACTCCCTCTTCGGCCATGTCAACAACGCTTCCGCTATAGACGTTGAGGCCAAAACGGGCAGAATCGCCCGCATGGGACTTCCTCAACTCCATGAGCATGTCGATAGGGGAGAGGCCAGCGTTCTCTGCAAGTGTCCTGGGAACAATTTCCAGGGCTTCAGCAAACGCTTCAATGGCGAGCGACTCACGACCGCCAACCATTGGGGCCGTTGTGTTGCGCAGGTGCATGGCGATGTCCACTTGAGGCGCACCGCCACCTGCAACTACTTCTGCTTCCTTCTTGGCGAGCCACACAACGCCCATCGCGTCGTCCATGGCACGGCGAATCTCGTGAGCGACTTCCTCAGTGGGAGCGCAGATGATGAGGGAAGCCGTGTTAGCAGCAGGGGTGTTGTGAAGGAGCATGAAGGGCGGTTGCCCTTCTTGGATGACTTCCTCGCAGCGACCTGCACTTCCGAGGTCACCAGCTTCCAGGTCTTCCCACCCAGAGACAATCAAGCCTTCAGTAGATTCCGCGATTGCTTCGAGGTTGGATGCAGCGCAGCGGCGAGCGGCCACTACCTGCTTCTTGGCGAAGTACTCGGCAAGCCAGGGGTCAATGTTCTTCGTAGTGAGGACCACGTTTGCTCCAAGGCCGAGGATGTGGTCAGCCATTTCCTTGAGCCTGGACCGCTGCCCTTCCCTGTACTCCTCTGCCTCCGTGTAGGAGTTGAGGTTCAGGTTCACTCCAGAGCCGAAGCCTTCGAGTTCGAGGCCACCGTCAATGAGAGCGAGCTTCACGTCGAGGACTTCCTTGGGCATGGCGTTGTGCATCTTCTGCCTCCCAATGACGATGCCGTTGGGGGAGAAGGAGTCGGAGATGGGAGCACCGGTACGTGTCATGATGTGAACCGACTCAGGGCGAGAGGCATCAACAACTTCCAGGCACAACTCAGCCAAGTGGTCGCGCTCACCCTCGGCTGACTTTCCGGTCATTGCGGTCTTTGCGACCTGCAAGAGGAGCTCGCTGTCGGGAATGATGGCCAAACCTTTGAGGTGCTCCTTCGCGTGCAGCAGAGCGGCCCGGTAGCCCTCGATGATGGTAGTGGGGTGAACGCCGCGCTCGAGGAGGAGCTGGGCCTGCTTGAGCAGCTCGGCGGTGAGGATGATGGCGGTGGTGGTTCCGTCGTAGCACTGTTCTTCCTGAGTACGTGCCACTTCAACAATCTTCTTCGCGATTGGAGAAACCCAGTTGACGTTCCTCAGAATCGTCGCACCGTCGTTGGTAATGGTCACACGTCCGCCCACGTCTGCGAGCATCTTGTCGAGTCCCTTGGGACCAAGGGTAGAGCGAACGGTGTCTGCTACAACTTGCGCATGGGCGATGTTGATGGCGAGGGCTGATTCGGAGTTCTGCTGGGACGCGTCGGTTACTGACATCAAACCCTACTCGCTTGGGAGTGAGGATAAAGGTGCCTTAACAGTCTGTAGCCCCAGAAAAGGCCGCGAGGGTCTTGAGGTACTCGTAGCATTCCTGAACTACGTTGTACTGGTTCTGAGAGGAAGAAGTCGTGTCGTAGGTAGTGGTGTACCATTCTTTCTTAATTGGAGCAGCACCGTTGTTCCTTGCAGTTTGGCTGAAGTACGTGCGTACCTCGAACTTGAGCCCCCATCCTGAAGGAGAATCGAGAATCATGACGTCAGCCACGCGGTAGTACGCAGAAGAAGAAGAAAACCCAAGCTCGCTAAAGGAAGTGGAGAGTTGCAGACCCATCTAATCACCTCAAGAGAATTTCAATGACCCCAGGCTGGGAGGTTGTAGCATTTCGAATGACGCGCAGAACATGGTAGTCGTTACCGGCCACCGCGTACCCTGACGAGTGCGCACTACACTTGGACCCTGCGGTCAAAATAGCAGCACTACGAACGTAGAGCTTGCCCAAGAGACCAATCGTTGCCCACTCTTTCCTATTCCTTCTCGGAACGTAGTCCATTGTAGGGTTGTAGTTTGGATTCGCCGCTGGGACGAGCTTTCCTTCCACTCTCTCAAGCTGCACTCGACCAAACTCATCAGTGAGGTACTTTTGTGACCAGCCGAGTTCCCCGGCGTCACCAATGACGACAGGACGGGCCGAAACTACACCAATGACGTCTGAACCGCCAAGCTGAATCTTGTTACCGTTAGTCAAAGACACAAAGAAACCTACTCGGTCTTGGTTAGATGGGTTCCCATCATCCCACTCAAACATTTCAGCGTAGTCAGCAGAACCACTGTAGACCCCTCCACTTTGAAGATAGACGTTGCCAGTACCAGTGCTACCAGTAACAAGGGTAGCTGGTGTCCCAGAACCCAATGGGCCAGCATACTGAGCTCCAGAGTCGATTACTGCCGTGTTAGCACTGTAAGCCCCACCTCCAGGTGCAGAGCTGTTGTTCAGCACAATTACCGGCGCACTGGCGTAAGGAGTGGTATCTGCCTGTTGTCCAAGTGCCATTGAATCGTTGGCTGCGATGTTTCCTGTACCAACTGCAAGTGATTGCCCGGATGCAGCGTTGTTGGTACCTACTGCGAGTGACTGTGTTGAAACCTGCGTGTTCCCACCAATAGCCATCGAGGTGCCATCGAAAGTACCTGGAACAGAGGCAGCGATAGCGAGACCCTTGTTCTTGATGTGGACCGCAGCTTGGCTACCAGCAGTTCCTGGTTCCAGAACAATGTTCTGGCCTGCCCCTGACTGAACCGTGACGATGTTGTTACCGGCGAGGGTAAAGTCACCGCCGGAATTCTGAGAAATGGTCGAGTTTCGACCGTTTGTGAGAAGTTCAACTTGTGGAGTTCCGCTGTTGGTTGATTCAATCTTGACAGCAGGGCTACCTGCTACATCTACGTGAATCGCCGTGTCAGGCGTCCCACCAACACCAAGTCCCCCTCCTCCCTCAATCTGCACGTTCCCTGTGCCGGTCATGCGGAGGTCGCCGCCACTGGAGATTTCGATGTCTCCGGCGTCTGCAACGATGGTGCGACCTGCACCGGAACCTCCACCATCGTAAGCATCATCGAGAGTTGATGCTCCGCCACCGCCGCTACCTGCAGGGGGTGTGTACTCTGGCACTGGACCACCTCAGACGGCAATCCAGTAGAGTGTCTGGGTAGCAGCAGAGGCTGCCAAGAAAATCTCCGAGCCGTGGGTGATTTCAAGAGTGAGGGTGGCACCGGCAGAGAGAGGAAATCCTACTGGACCGGTTGCACTGGTTGCAGCGTCGCCAACGTAAATTGTACCTCCGTTACCAGAATCGGCAAGGAGTGTGATGCTGCGCTTAGCGACAATGTGGACAGCGCTTGTGGAGCGAGTACGACCATTGGTAATCCAATCGTTAAGAGACGCAGTAATCGTTGAGTCGAGAGAAATGGGGGTAAAGCCAGACGCTCCACCACCACTCGTGTCAGGGAAAGTAGAAACCCCAGTGTCGAAGACCTTGAGCTGCCCAGTGGTCTTACCAGGCTGGACTTCAACACCAACGGGAATGTCCCCGTGGCGGGTGTCAGACGGACCTGCGATTCGGCTCATGGCTTCACCCACGCTACCCTTAGTCTTCAAGCTTCCCGAAGGGTAGCTTGCTCACGCTCAGGTAGAGCGTCAGGAGGAGCGTAGTGCTCACTCGGGCTTTGCGAGACCGCCGGAGAGCGACGAGAGGAGGGCGACTTGCTTCGAGAAGCTGTCAATGCCCTGCTCGAGGTTGACGTTCGAGATGACGCGGGTCAGCGTCGTCTCGATGCCGTTGTAGGTCAGCGTCATCGTCACGGTCGTTTCATTCATTTCCTTTGCCATCTGATTCACCTTGTTGGTTTTTCTTGGGTTTTCGGAATTTGGGCATAGTCTGTTCATCGGCATTGGGCTTCCACGTAATCGTAGTTGGCTCATCCTTGGCTATGCCTTCCTCCCTACTGTGACTACGCACGTTCCTCTTGGCCTTATACGTTTTGGTCTTGAGCTTGGCGTCAGGGTCGTACTTCTCACGTCCCTTCCTAAGTCCGACTGCGTGCTCATTCGACCAACCGATAGCATGGTGCAGTTCTTTGGACCTGTGAGCTGGACGGTCTAACCCGTCTCCCATGATTTCATCCCAGGGTCGGCCGAGACACGGCACAGACCCCGCAACCTGCTGCCACTTGCATGACTGGCACTCAATGGTTCCCTGGTGCGTCCAGAGCTGAGTGTGACCCGTCGCGGATGTTCGCCCTGATTCAACGGCACCGATGCGCCAGAAGAAGCGAATTTCGAGGTGACCACACTGTGGGCAGAAGAACGGTTCTCCCGTACCAGGAATGAGAACCTGCTCTCCTTCATCAGTGATTTTACCGGCCTTTACGTCTTCACAGACAGGGCACCTCTTACTGAGGTCCCATTCTTTTCCCTTGACTCTCTCATCGTGCGCCATCAGACCAGCCTCTCAAGGTTATCGCCCATGTCTTCATCTGGGACTTCGGATTCCATCAAGACTCGCATCTTGATGAGTTCCGTCATGTAGACTACCCGGTCCGGTTTTCCGTAGACAAAGGTGAGCGACCCATCTACGGTCCGGACTCCAACAATGAGGGCTTCTACCCCTTCTTCGCGCAGAGACTCTGCGCAGTCGTCAATGATGGCAGCAATTGTGGCGCTCACTTCGTCGCCTCCTTCACTGCCTTTCTAAGGTCTTGAATCATCTTCACGGTTGCAGGTGGGCACTCGTGGGCAAAGCCATAGTAGTTCCACTTCGTCATGAAGGCATTGATTCGTCGAAGACTGTTGGTAGTGTTGTCGAGCCACTCTGGTAGTGATTTCTCAAGTCGCTTAGTGGCCTTCTCCCTGAGAGGGACCCAGCACTTGTGGCACATGCAGGATGCGTCGTTAAGACGCTGGTAGCGTACGATGAGGTTTTCCTCTTCATCTTCGTACTTTTTCCTTCCCTGGTACTCTTCCATCTCGTCTTCGATGAGCTCTTCGTACTCTTCGTAGTCGGGAAGTTCGAGGACGTGGCTACGGGTAAGAGCACCGCATTCGACGCAAGGAGTGGCCTTGACGTTGAGCTCGGGGCGCTGAACGACCTTCATGATTTGTAGGGAGGTTCCCTACGAGGATAAAGGAGTTCACTCACTTTAAACTGGAGTAGACCTTTTTTGTCCCAAGGTACGTAAGGTAAAGGAAAGACAGCATACCGGTATAGACGAGGAGAGGGTAAAGACCTTCACCGATGTTTTTGAAGAACATTGGTGAACCAACAGTAGGCGGAGTGTGGTGAATATGCCCATCTACGTGTGACATCTCAATCCCTCACTTGTTGGTACACTGCTGATGCACCACGGTAGCTAAGGTACAGAAGCGTAGCCGCTCCAAGGTACGCCAAAGCGTGTGTTGCTGGCACGGGACTACCTATCTGACTTCCTATCGTAGCGCGCCTCAAGTCGAGCAGGCCAAGGGCAGTCATGGCGACCACTCAGCTTCGGATGGCGATGTAACCCAGTGCGCTTGCACCAACCATTCCAATGGCTGCACCGAGCGCGGCGTTGCGCTTGGCGATTTGCTTGCGGGTCAGACCACGCTGGAAGCCCTTGAGGTAAATGGCGAGCTCCGACTGAACGAGAGCGCTGACCGCGAGGGTAGCCGCAGTCACGCCGACAATGACAGGGGTGCTCACGGCCAAGCCGAGGACTTCACCACCGGTCAAGCGACCAAAGGAACCCAGACCGCTTCCGCAAGCGGGGCAGCCAGGTTGGCCGCAGCCGCAGTGAGCGTTGCCGAACATCGAGCCTGGAAGGTCGAGGGCAGCGCTGCGGGCGCGGGGCAAGCTGCCAAACACGCCATCTGGCAAATTGTGTGGGGCAACGTAAGGGACATTTCGTTTGCTGCGGGGTGCAGCGCGGTAACCAGCTCCGTAATCGTACATCTTGTTCACTTCCTTTTTCATTTTCAGAGTGCCGGGAACTGCAGCGGCGGTACATTGGCTGCGTCGTACAGTGCCTGGAGTGCGGTTTTGTATTTGGAGACTCCGTAAGAGGTCTCCCCGAATTGTTGTTGAAACACTGGAATGACAACTTTGTCGTAGTAGTCCTTGACGGTCAGCTGTGTGTTGTAAAAGGAAGCAGCAGCGTTAGCGAAGGCACGTTCAGATTCGAGGGCGACTCGCTTGCCAAGTTGTTTTTCCCAGGCCTCGAACTGTGGGTAAAGCGCTTCAAAACGCGACCTGAACCCTTCGTCACTACTCGCTTTCGTCTGAACTTCTTGGTAAATTGTCCCCGCCCTTCGAGTCGCGCTCTTAATTTGTCTGAGGCATGCCTCTGACCACTTGTCTTGGTTCATGTCCTTGGGTGAATCTGTGGTGATGTTGTCATCAAACCAACTTTGGAGGTCTTGACCAAGGTACAAGCCAGAGCTTGCTTTCTGACCTTGGACTTCAGCGTAGAAGTCTGACACGGTCATCTGCTGAAGCTGAAGGATTGCGTTCCCACTACCAAGGGCACTGTACTTCGGTCCCCCTTTCATCATCATGTACAGGGCTGCTCCAGCCAAGGCCATCTGGGGGGTCTTCATTTCAATCACTCACAAGTATAGGTTGTCCGTGCCTTCAGGGTCGGCTTCTGGGACCATGCCAAGGAAACCAAAGTGCTCCGAAACAGGTAGCTCATCGGTGTTTTCGTGGAGTTCCTGACCAACGGTACCAAGGCCCTTAGTCAGGTTCAGGGAAACCCTGCGGCGCAGGGAGGGTGGACCACGCAACCAGGTTTTCTTGTTCCTGGGCTGGCCAAACATAGGGAGTTTTTCTCCTGGAGAGGATTGATTTTCCCACGTAGTCAGTGCTCGTTGCCTGGGCATAGCACCGTGGGAGGAAGAAGTCGAAGTGGTAGTGGAGGTGGAGGCCCCAAGAGCGCGGTGCTTCATGTAGTCATCCACTGAGTTGATTCTGTCCCCGGCAGTGTAGATGTAGGACTCTGCCCAGTCAGGAACTTTAGCAGACGTGTCAATCTGACTTCGGAGGGACCTAACGTCCTCTTCCATCGCAGAAAGTGTGGAGCGAGTCATGTAGTTGGGAGCGTAGGCGTTACCAAGGTGAGAAGGGCAGTGTCCGTTAGTTCCCATGCAGTGCCCACCAGTTCCGACACAGTGGCAGTGTGGGTTGCTCTTCACACCATTCCAGTACGTGCTAAACGGACTCTGACCAGCTGGGTTCACGAAGGAAGCCCAGACAGTACGGCCGGCTTCAGCGGCGACAAGGGCAATCACAACCGAAGCGTACGGGTGGTCCTTAACGTACCTACCAAGCTCGGCTCTTGAGGGGAAAATCGCCATCACTCACCACTTCCTGGGATGATTCCCCTTTGTCCGGCCATTGTGAGTCCGTGTGCAGCTGCGTAAAGTACTCCAGCTCCGGCTCCCCATTTCGCCGCGTACACGAGCTGCTCGCTTATCGCCTTCTTTTGTCGGTTCGGGTTGTAAAGCAACCATCCAATGGTAGCTCCGGCCATGAATGAAACAGTGGTAAAGCTAAACCCTCCGAGGACTCCGGCTTGCGGGAGAGAATCCCAGGTAAGGGCTCCGAGAGAATCGTTGCCCATGTAGTCATGGGGGCTGTCAATGTGAGTGACTTTCTTTTCAGCGGGGGCTTCACTGTGAGCAGTAAGAGCCTGAGCTTCAGGAAGCTGAGCTTTCGCTGTAGCGAGCATCTTCCTACGGTGAAGAACACCCAGGTCGCTACTCATACGCATGGTAACACCTCAGGTCAAAGCTCTCCACATAATGAATACACCGGCTGCAAAGGATGGTACTCCGACGGTAGCTTTTGTTGGGGCTCCCATGACATGCAAGCCGAAAATTGCCAGAGCGAATCCAAACACACCCTCGGTGTTGATAGCATCCACGTCATCACCTCAGGCGGTCAAGCCCTCCAAGTCCAGCGAAAGCACTGCTTTCACTGATAAGGTCAACAACGCTTTGGTTTGCCCCAGGGTAGTTGGGAGTGGTACCACTGTCGCTCACGTACTTTTTTCCTTCAACGGGCGGAGCAACTGAAGCTCCACGAGACATTTCTCTCTGGGAAGCAATCGGGTTAGCGATGTTCTGCCTGTCAGGGTAAATCTTCCACGTGTGAGCCGTGTCACGGTAGAAATCTCCAGGGTTCTTGCCTTGGCCCGCTTGCGGGGCAGACATGGAAACAATGTTGTACGCACCACTGTTGCGAATCTCATTGAATTTCTCGTTGGCAGCCATGAGAACAAACTCTTGCTGCATTTTTCCTTCATCCGCCATCTGCTGGTAGTGGTCGTGGACTTGCTTGAACAAAGCCGCACCTGTAGTGGGTTTCTTCGAGGGCATAGGCAGGTCACCAAGGTAGGCAATAGCAGATGAATCTCCAGTGCCTACCATTTGGTTGGTTGCTTCGTCAAAGGGAGAGCCAGGAGCTGCACCAAGCGAGCCAAGGTCCGGGCTCCCCGTCTTCCACGTTCTCACAGTCCTCCCAATGATTCGGGCAGGGGCCGAGAAGACCAAAGCAGAGCCGAAGAGAGCGAAGAGAACAGGGTGGTCGTGCGCCCACTTCACAACTGGGTGCTTGTACCTAACCATCGTGGCTCACCTCCAGCAAGTACTTGATTTCGACACTCTTGAGGAGAATCTTGGGGTCGGTGTCGGCATCGGTGGTGATTGTACCGATGTTCGCGGCTACTCCAGCAGAGATTCCACCTTGGAGGGAAGAGGGGGCAACCTGAAGACCTGGTTGGACAGTGACGGCAATACCTGCGGACTCCGCGGCTTGGCCCTCAAACTCAGCTGGGACAGAGCCTTGGGCCACTGCAGCCACATTGGTCACGACTCCAGGGAAGTGAAGAGTTCCTCCATCACGAATCATGAGGCGGTCATCCACTGCAATACCGGAGCTGATTGTTGTAGCGGGAATCGCGCTATCGCTTTGGTTGACGATGTAGATGACTTGAGACGTGTTAGGGAAGGTTCCAGTGGGGTCCGCAAAGAAAATCACACTGTCAGTTGCTCCGCCCCCAAGCGTTTGCGGGTCACCAGTGAAAGTTACCTTACCGGCTTGTCCCACAAATGGGTGGTCTACACCAGGAATAGCCGCGATGTTGTCGATGAGAGCCTGGTTGAACACCGGGGCATCGTAAAAATCCCCGAAGTGAGGAGCGGCCATCGCGTTGAGGAGAGTCTGCGTAGAGGCAGACGCAAGCAAAGGAGCGGCAAAGCTCGAACCTCCGGCGAAGCCGTTGTTGATGGGGGTAGGGAGAGGGGAGGGCATGGTCTGGCGGAGATTGTTGCCGTAAATCTTCGTCTTAGGAAGACGGTTCTCCACAACTACACGGAACCTACGCTCAAAGCCTTCAGGCCGTTGTGGGGTGTACATCACAGTGTAGCCCTTAGCAGGGTCTCCACCTTCCATGGCGTAAAGCCCATAGTCCATCTTGCCGGTTCCACCGTAAAGCAAACCAGCAGGCGACTCACCTTCGTTGCGCCAGTCGTCGATTTCCAAAATGACGTTCACGTAGGGGTTGTCGGTCACAATCTTGACGCTCATGACCTTACCAACGCCCTTTTGGTCAACGAGTTGAAGGCTCCGCCCGTTGCCAATCGAGGTGAGCAAGACGTTAGACTGGCGAACGGTGACAACACGGCGGTCCTCACGAAACTTCGTAGACTTCATCGAGGTCTCATTCTGGGGAGTGCCCAGATAGATGAACTCGTTGTCCACTCAGATTCCCCCTCACTTGCCGAAGGGTCCACTGAGAGAGCTTGATGTCGGGATGCCTTGCGGGTTGATGATGCTGAAGGTCACCTTGCCACGGGATTGCAGCTCGGAGAGCTGGGACTGACTCAGCTCAGCGATGGAGTACTTGTAGCCCTGGAGACGCAGACGGCCGTCGAGGATGTACTCCTCGGAGTCGTTGACCATGCGGAAGGCAGGGAGGTTGTTCTCACCGTGCTCAATCCACATCGAGTAGGCCCAGTTGGGAGCACCGACCACGCTGATTGAGGAGTCAATGAAGCCGTTCACACCCAGAATCGAGCCAACCGCAGCGGAACCCGAGTCGCCTTCAGGAGCTTCATCGAGCACACCCCAGGGGGAGCCCACAGGATGCTTCAGGTAGCACTTCGCGGACACCATGCCCACAGGGGTGTTACCGTCGGCGGACTTGAAACCAGTGGGGATTCCACCGTTGGAGGGGAGCAGGTACGAGCCACCAGAGTCTGAGTCGCTGATGAGGAACTCACCACTTCCGTAGTCCACAAACTTCGGCTGGAAGGGCAGGCAAGGGACGAGCTGGTAGAGGTGGCCGAAAGCCGGCTCCAGGTCGTCGAACTTGATGTAGCCCGAGTCGAAGTCAGGGGAAAGGATGGTGGAGGTGTAGGAACCGGTCGTCAGGGTAGCGCTCGGGGACAGAATCGCAGCCACGGACTTTGGACCGTACACTTGCAAGTCATCGGTACCGGCAGCCACTGCACCCGAGGATGCGGTAACCGAAACCGTGTCAGTGAAGAACAAGTCCACGGTCAAGGGCTCGCGCGCCTCGACCACGAAGAAGTTGTTCCGTGCTTTGACGACGAACCCGGGCTTGAGGCCCTGGTCGTGGCAGCTTTCTGGCGTCGTTCCGAACGGGGTCCCAAAGATGTTACCCGCCCTGAGTGTCTGGTTCACGTTTGTCATGTCTTTCACCTGTGTTTGTGTGCGGTGCGGCCCTGCGGCCTTATCCGGTCCCAGGGCCCCTGTCGATATAACCTCTCCGACCGTGGTAGCGCCTTTAGAGCGCTACCCCAGAGGGGAAGGCTACCGCAGGGTAGTGGGTGGACTGTCAGACCTTTGCATCGGAGCGCCGGCTGCTCCCTCAGGAGGGAGAGCTTGCGCTCTTCTGTGTCAGGTCAGCTGGCCGCGGAGCGGACTCACTGAGCGGTTCGCATGAGGGCGACGACTGAGATGATTGCAGTCGTGTCAGCCACGAACGTACCAACACCAGAGCCGAGAGCGGCCAGGGTCGTGATGGTCGTTTCGGTGCTACCGGCGGCGTTGCCCTTAGCGACAAAGCCACTACCCAAGTCAGTCACCATGCCAGAGGCCGTGAAGTCAAGGGTTGGCGTACCCGTGAGGGAACCCGTAGCGTCGGTGGTCAGGTTTGCGATGTCGATGTAAGGCACCATACCGGCGCTGATTTCGGAACCAGCCGTCGATGCAGTAACACCCGTCGCATCTGCCAGCAGCTCACCGTTCAGGAGAGCCGTGGAACCAGCCGTACCACCGAGCAAGTCGATGGCGACGCCAGCCGTAAAGGTGGTGCCAGTGTGACTCATCAAACCAGTGCTGAGGACAGCGAGAACCTTTCCGTTGGCCGAAGTACCGATGTGGGCAGCTTCGTCCTGGTGAGCGGCGAGGTCAGCCTGAGCAGCAAGCGCGTCACGAGAAGGACCCATCAAGTGAACCAGGGTTGAACCCGCAGCGTTGACCACCAAGGGGTCAGTGCCGCTGGATGGTGCAACAAGGCCAGCAAGTCCAGCACCTGCGCCGCTGCCGTTGTCCATGGCTGGGATGATGTAGTCGCACTCGAGGATGGTGTTTCCACCAGCCTGCTGCTTGACGTGTTGGTTGTAGAGGGCCAAGAGCTTGGCGTACTGAGACGCCGTACCTTGCTTGTTCTCCAGTGCGTTGACGAGGAGGAAGTTCGTGCGAACAACCTTGACCTGCGAGCCGTAGCCGAGGTCCATTCCTGCGAGAGTTGCCATATCATGTCACCTCCGTAGAATCTCTTTTGGGTCCCCGTAAGGACTCAGCTGAGCTCCCCAATGCTCTGGCGCTGCTGAATGAGCTCGTGGTGCTGACCGATGGTCGCGCCGATGACGCGCCACTTCTCGGCACCCGCGATGGTCGAGTTGCCGTAGTTGGCCAGGCCGCCGACGACACGGTGGGCGCAGACGATGGTCTTCTCGGGTTCCACAATCACGGGCATCTCGTACCAGCAGAACGGTTCTTCGAGGACCTCGAAGAGCTGCTGGTCGATGATGGGCGTTTCCACACCGGAGATGCGCCACTGGTGCTCAGTGATGAGCAGGGGGCTGACCGGGTACTGGATGCCCATGATGAGGTAGTAGAATTCCTCGAGGGTCTTGAAATCCAAGACACGCTGGGACCAGCCGTAGGAGTCCACGGTCACCGTGTTGGGGTTACCGGAGCTGCCGGAGGAGGGCACGAGCCACTGGCCGAAGGTGCCGAGGATGGAGAACTGGTCAGCGCGCAGAACGCCCTTACCGTAGCCCTGCTTGGGCCAGACGTACTTGTAGTCGCCCCAGTGCTTGAAGTTGCTGGCGACTGCAGAGATGATTTCAGACACGTAGGCATCGATGGTTGCGACCGGACGGTCGTAGTAGGGGCGGAGCTCCATTTTTCTTCACTTCCTTTGTTTGGTTGTTAGCGCCCGACTGTTGGTTCGCGGGCAATCTGTGGGTAGAGCGCCCCTGGTATAAAGGGACTGAATGCTTCGTAAAGTGGGCATAGCACTTGGTACTCACTGGTAGTGGGTAGCATGCTTTGTACTGGCACGTGTAGGATTGATTTACGGTGGCAAGCATTAAGACCGCCCTGAAGGGGTCTGATTCCTATGGGCAAGACGCACCAAGTGCAGATTCGCATGGAAGAGGACGTGTTCCTCAAACTCAAGCATTTGGCTGATGAAAGCGGCCTCCCCGTCGCCACCTACATCCGTTCCCTTCTCATTCAGTACACGAAAGGAACTTTGTCAGAGCTTGATGAAGAAACGCTCGCAGCTGTCAAGCTCGTCGTTGCTCCCTCTCGCCCGGATGTGACCTTCTGATGATGGGAACTGTGCAGGTAACACTTGCAAACCCAGATGGGAAAGTCAAGTGGGAAGTGGTAACAGAAGCTCGGCTCGACACCGGCGCTTCTCGCTCTTCTCTCCATCTTTACTTCGCTGACCTCCTTGACCTTCCTATCGTAGACGAAGTAATCGTGCGTAATGCAAACGGCAAAGAACGGAGAGAGGTGGTGAGAGTGGAGGTGCAGACGAAGAGCGGTAACTTCGAAATCGAAGCAACACTCGCAGATAGGTCTGCTCTTTCCTATGGGGTTCTGCTTGGACGCGACTACCTGGAGTTGTTAGGATGAAGTTCGACTTCCCCGCAATTAACAGTGAGTTGCGGCTGAAAATCGACCTTACAGAGGAAACAGAGGCCAAGGTAGACCAGATTTCTACCGAGTTGCAAAAAATTGTGAAAGATGTGGCTCAGAGGGTAGACTCTCGGTGGAAAACTACGCAAATTTTGGTGGCAGCTGGATTGGCTACCAACCTCCTGGCTACTCTTCTTCTACCATAGAGTACTCGTGACCTTCTTCTGGCCCTTTTCTCTGTACGAGTGGTCGATGTCGAACTCAACGATTCCAAACTGATTCCTTTGGAGCTGCATGAGCTCGGCGTCTGTGTTGATTACTCCCCCAATGGGGAGGTTGTTGACAGTCAGGGTAAATGGTTGACCTGGGAAATAGAGTGGTTCTTCGGTGATGAGGTATTCCTTGTCCCCTACGAGGGCCTTGACTTTCCTGTTACCTGCGTACCACAACCCGTAGTACATTCCCTCTACGGTAATGGCTCTCCACTGAGTGTCGAGGACCTTGATGTAGTCGTCTTCTGGGAGAACACCTTCCCTATCGAAAGTACCAGTGAGGTTCATCCTCTTGCCGCCCACCAGGGGGTAGTCGTAGATTTTACCCATGGGTAAGACAAGTGGAGTGTCTGTTCCTTTACCCCAGACAAACTTCCCAGCTTTGAGGCGGTAGCCGTACAGAGAAAGGGGAAGCCGCTCCTTACGAAGAAGAAGGTAAGCGAAGGCAGCGAAGATGTAGAGCTGTCTGGTAGCCAAGGCCCGCTCAAAGATTCGGCGGTACCTGCTCATGCCCATCGCATGGGCTGTCCACACTTAAGCGCCCCTGCCAGGATTTGAACCTGGGGTGCTGGCTCCGCAAGCCAGCGTGTTATCCAAGCTACACTACAAGGGCAAGTGTGTACTCAAGCCCCGCATTCGCGGCACCTGCAAGAGTTGGCGTGGCGTGGGGTAGTGTCTACGTTACACATGCAGTGACTGCTGCACTTACGGCAGTCGCTGCAGTCTTCGTAGTTCGAGCAGCTTGGCCAGCTGCAGACCCAGACTGTCAAGAGGCTCACTCTCGGAGGGCGAGAATCGCCTTGCGGGTCTCGTCAGCGGACTTCTTGAGGCCCTGGAGACCCTTACGGACACGGGTGCCCGCAGCCTTCTGTCCGCGGTCAGTCTTTTCCGCGTCCTTGAGGAGGTCTTGGAGGTCGGCAATCATGGCTTCGAGCTGGCTGGTAATGGTGGCCATGAAGATAAGTGTGCTTCGGCCCGACCATAAAGGAAGAGGTGGGCCAGAGGAGGGGAGGGGCCGAACACCACAGGCCACCCGGGGCTCCCACTGGCCCGGAGGTCCCCGGGCAATTGACTGTTAGCGAAACCAGTATTTGACCTAAGTGGAGAACTTGAGAATGGGGAAGACGTTGGGGGTTGGTGGGCCTCCACCTGGGGTCAGTAGCTCCGGTTTGTCGATAGCGGCGCCAACTACGTTCGTTCCTCAGCGAAGATGCGCGCTACCGGTCGGCTCATCGAGCCTGAACGGAAGAAGTTCAACGAATACTGAATCAAAGCGTGAACTTCAGGACCTTCGGACCTTGACCGTCGGCAGCGTCTGTGTGCGCGGCAGCGATGAACAGTTTCGTGCCGTCGGAGTTCCAATCGAAACCAGCGACAAAGGTTGGGCGCTGCTGAGTGGGTGGGATGAAATCGTAGTAGCCGAGAAGCGGGTGAAGGTCAAGTGAACGGGTGAATGAATAGGACGACACGTCGAATGCGGTGCTGAGGTCGAACTCAGCAATCTTGGGGTGGGTATTGGTCGCGGTTTCATGTCCGAAAGAGTTCCTGTACGAGATGAACATCTTTGTTCCCGTGGGATTCATTCGAATACCTGTGAAGACGTTGAGTGCGTCTCCGTCATCGTCCGTCACCCCTGATAGGGACGTTGTTGCAGAAGAACCGGCGCTCACATCCCATGGGGTTGTCAGGGTCAGGGTCCTAACCTCAGAAGCACGCGCCACGAACAATTTGCTGCCAGTGTCGTTGAACGCGAGACCTTGCACGTCAACGCCGATAAGAGGCGATGTCTGGGTCGTGCCAGCGGTTCCGATGTCATATGGTGTCGAGAGAGCATAACGAACAAGGTTGGAGCCACCGGTAGTCCCACCATAGTACAGGTAGTTCCCACTGTCACCAAACACGAGAGCACGGGGGTTCTTGTTGGTCAGGCTGATGGTATCGTTCGGGGTAGCAAAGTTGGGGACGTCAGAATCGTTGAACGTGTACGAGTAAATCTTCTCAGAAGTCCCGGGTTCATGAGCGAGAATCATCTCGGTAGGCGAAGCGACAATTTCTGTCGGAGAGAGACCGGTTGCCGAGCCAAAGGCGGAGAACGAGATGCCGTCCAAAGTATAGGCTGGTGAGCCAGTGGCGTTCGCCTTCTGTTCAGCACACGAACCGGCAATCGCGTTGTACATCAGTCATCACCCAAGGACGACCCAGTTGTTGGAACCAATGGCGATAGCAGTTGCCCCGTTGTAGGTGCCGAGGGTGAAATCCGAAGCCGCCCCGTTGATGTTGTTGGTGTTTCGCCCAATGGTGATGTCGCCACCGGTGACGTTCAGGATAGTGTAGTGCTCTCCCGCAGTTGAAGTAGCAGGAAGATTCACAGTCCCCGAGGACCCCGAATAGATGAGGTATCTTCCCGCGTGAGTTGCTTCAACCAAGAGGAGTGGGTCCGTTGAAGAGGAAACCGTAGGAAGGCGACGCGCGACAAAGGATTGTCCAGCGGCGACAGTGACATCACCTGTAAGGTCAAGCGTGGCTTCTCCTTCGACGGCAGTGATGGCACCAGCAGGGGTAGCGTAGTCGGTGTCAGCGATTGCTGCACTGATGTTTCCACCACCGTCGGCCTTGACGATGCCGGTGATTGCGCCGACCACAGGGTCAGTTTCTGTAAAGGACGTCAGGTAAGTACTGGAGTCGAGAGAACCGTCACCCTTGACGAAATCAGTTGATGCGCCACCCGTGGTGATGTGAGCCGACGCGGTTTGACTACCCGTAGTGGTGAATTGATTGGGCACGTCGTTTGTTCTTCCAAGGTTGTTGACCGCCATTTTGAAGTTGCCACCGTTGATGGAAAGAATACGACCAACATTCTGAATCAAGTCAGACGTTCCTGTGGGTTTGGTTGTAGTCAATTCCCCAACAGTTGTGGAAACATAGAGAGTGTCACCAGCGGCAGGGGAAACATCAGTAATGATGCTGGTTGAGATTCCGTTTATTAGCCCGCTAATCGCAATATAGCCCGAAGAACCAGCACCGATGTTGTTCGTCACAATACCGACTGACGGCATGGTAGCGGCATTGTTGGCGTCCGAAGGCTCAACATCGGGCTTACCCGAAGTTACGGAACCCGTCACATAAACAGGTGTTCCTGCCGGGATAGCAGACCCCGTAGCATTGTGAACATCCACAACTACTTGCGTGAGAATCTTAGTTACGTTCAACAGGTCGTTGGTTGCATCGTAGTTGAAGTCCGCATCATCAGTCAGCGTGTTCGAGTCTTGTGCGAAAGGAACACGGGTAGCCGTAAGCGTCCCATCAATGGTACCTGTCCCGTAAGCGGTGGAGTCGAGTGTTCCGTCGCCCTTGACGAATTGTCCGGAAGTTCCGGAAATGCCGCTGAGGGTAGCTCCGTCCGACTTGAGAATGCCAGTGATGCCGCTGGCAACTGGGTCGGTCTCGGAGCTGACCCCGCCTGGGGGCGTGTAGTCGGGCATGTGCTCACCTGTGGGCTTCCGGGCTTAAGGTGAACGGAGCAAGGCCGGGACCAGGGCCGGCCGAGCTCACGCTCTACTCTATAGCGCGAATCCGTCTCGGGAAGGCGTCAGCGAGCTGGGCTCACTTCAGCTTCTTCAGGAGGATGAACGCACCAACCACCAGGGCGATGTGTCCCACGTCGAAGCCCGCCAACACCGGAGTGTTGAGGGTGTTCATGACGCGGTTGTCACCGTCCCAGTAGCCGGACGTGCCAGCCTCAGCTGCGTACGGGTCGTAAGCAGCCCCGAAGGAGCTCGTGTACGGGTTCAGAGGACTCACCTCAGAAGACGTTCACGACGCGGCCCATGTCGTGCATGCCGGTCATGGGGACCATGTCCATGCTGTGCATGTTGCCGAATCCGCCGAAGGCGATGACGCTGTCCGTGTCACGGAGCGTGTCGCCAGCGAGGAAGCCGAAGCCCGAGCTGCCACCGCTGGTGAGCGCGAAGCCGGGGAGAGGCAGGCCAAAGTAGCCGTTCGCGAGGTTCAGCATGCCGACGGTCGCACCAGCCAGAGCGATGGTGTTCGCCGTGGTCATGTTGACGACACCGAAGCTGTAGAGGGCGTAGCCGAGAGCACCGGTCAGGACGGCACCAGCGAGGGGAGCCTTCCACTTCGCGTTCGTGAGGGAGACACCGTTGATGCCAACCCTGGCGAGGAGGTTCTCAGCCAACGCGGGCAGCTTGACGGAGGCGATGAGACCGATACCGAGGGCGGCGATGGACTCAAACGCGGTCATGTTGCTCTTGATGTGCTTCCACATGTTGCCCAGGCTCATCTTGCGGGAGCGGGTCGTGGAGCGGCGAGCGACGCGGCGGCGGCGGGAGGTGCCACGGCGAGCCGTCGAGCGGCGGCGCGTGGTGCGGCGGCGCGAGGGCGACTTGCGGCGGCGAGTCGTGGACTTGCGGCGCGAGGTGCGGCGGCGCGAGGGCGACTTGCGGCGGCGGGTCGTGCTCTTGCGGCGGGAAACGCGGCGGCGAGCGGGCGACTTGCGGCGGCGAGTCGTGGACTTGCGGCGCGTGGTCTTGCGGCGGCGGGTGGCCGCAGCCTTCTTGGCCGCGAGGGAGCGGCGGCGCTTGTTGGCCGCACGGGTCTTGGCCGCCTTGCGAGCAGCCGTGGAGCGGCGCGCAGCAGTGCTGCGGCGCTTTGTGGTGGTACGGCGCGCCGACTTGCGGCGCGTCGTGCGGCGTCGCGCAGGTGCGCGACGGGCGGTTGTCTTGCGGCGCATGGGCGCCTTTCGCTTCGTCGTGGTACGTCGGCGGGTTGCCATTTTGTTCACTTTCCTGGTCTTGGAGGTGGAGCGTCGTGACGTTTTGCCAGGGTTGACAATGACCAACTCCGACACCATTCCGGTACCACCTGTAGTCCGTGGAGGGACGCTCCTGGTATAAAGGGGCTTGAGATAGAATGTGATGGTATCACATGCTACCCCCTAACCCAACCCTGATAACCACAGTGAACGTGGGAGAACCGTGGGTCGAAAGCAGGCGGTGTCTATCACCCTTGATACCGAAGACCTTACCTTCATTGACCTGGGAATTAAACACCGAATCTTCCAGAACAGAAGCCACGCAGTTTCGTGGGCTATCCAGCTACTACGGCAACATGTAGCCGCAATTATGCGTCAGCAGCAGGAGGAAGCTCGTCGTCTTGAGGAGATGGCGCGTAGAAATTCAGGAAGTCAAGGATTCCAGTCGCAATCGCACCAGCAAGCGCCGGGTAATCCTGGGTTTCCCCCTCGTTCACCTCAATGACAATGGAAGGAACGTCCATCAGGACGTTGCTCATGCATGAGAGGTAGTTCTCGTACCCCGCTACCTCCTCTACCACGTCCATTCCTACTTGTCCTACTGCAACCTGCACGTGCTCAAGAAAGTCTACGTTGGTTACGTCGGGTGTGTTGAAGAAAACAACCGGACTTCGGCTCCACACCCTAAGGTCGTAGCCGGTAGAAGTCAAAAAATCCTCTTCTTCGTCTTGTTCGACGTAAGGGAAGGAATGCAGGTCTACGTGGACAATCGCTTCCAACAACTCTTTCCTGACTTTTTGTACGTAAGGGTGTGAGTAGGCACGAAGGCGGTTAAGGTCAATGATGTCTCTGTTGGTAGTGCCTACGAGAGAAATAAACCCAACTTCGAGCTCGTCCAGAGCTTCCTCAAGGTAAGGGAGAATCTTGAGAGCTCCCTCGTCCGAGTTTCTTTCCCCATCTCCTGTAGGTGAGGAGCCATGTGGAAGGGTAATCACGAGCTCCATCGATTCATCCGGAGGCGTCGCATGTTCTTTGAGGTGCCGGTAGGGGTGGGAGTGTCTTCCCTGCTCCCCGCAGGGGGATGCTTCTTCCACGTTCCGTCCCCTATAGTAGCGTAGAACCAATACCGGTTTTCAGGGGCTTGGAAGAAAGGAAGCAAGTCAGTGAAGTGGTCGAGGTTTCTGCTTCTCAGGTACTCAGGGCGGTCTTCTACCTTGAACAGGATTTTGTTCTCTGACTGGCTCCAGATGGTTTCGTTCAAGAGCTGAATCCTCTGAGTGATTGCAAGTCCAAGGATTCCTTGTCCAGCCCCTACTGTCCAGAGCTTTTCGATTCCATCGTTCCCACCTTTCTTCACCATCAACTGTACTTCGTCAATGGCAACCACCCTACGGATGTTCTTGTAGCCGCGAGTCTTGGAAACTTCGAAGGTCAAGTCAATGATTCGTGTGAGTTCTTGTTGGCGCTTATTTTTCTCTGGGTTAGGACGGTAGATGATGTGGGGAGTGCGTGAAAGGAGCTTGGCGTAGAACTGCATAGGAGTGTAGCAAATCGTACCAAGGTCTGCGTAGTCATCATCGTGCTTGGGGTCGAAGAAAATCGTGTGGATGCCGCGCTCCTGCAGTTCTTTCAAGATGAGACGTGTCGCGTAGGTCTTCCCCGAGCGGGTCTGTCCTACAATGGACGTGTGCCGCTTGGCGATGTTCTCGATGAGACGCTTCGCTACCACAGTAGTCTCTCAGTAGAGGCTGAGGAAAAGGTTAGCGGGTGAAATAGACCAAAATCGCCAACGCGCCAACCCATGTAGGGACCTGAAGTGGGCGAACTTGGACGATTTGTGCACTGAGCTCAGGGAAGTTCTGTTCAAACTTCTGAAGGAGTCGCTCGTTGTCCATGAGTCGGAGCCAGGAAACTGCGTTCATCGTGGTAGGAACTCCAGTGTGACCGTAGCCGAGAACGTGGCCGTACTCATGGGCAATCAGCTTCTTGTCGTGCATGTGCGACTGGTCGATGATGATTGTAGGCGAACCAGAAAGAGGAATTGTCACTCCCTTAGGAAAGTAGCCAAAACCAGTCAGGTTGTAGACCTTCTTCATTGGGGCCGTTGAGTACCACTCGGAATAGCCCGGCTTGCCGATGATTTCGTTGACGAACTTCTGCCAGTCTTCGTGAGAAAGAATGGCAACGACTGTCCCATCTACACCCTTTGTAATAGGACGAAAAGAGGGGTAGACAGTCGGGTCCATCAGTCCACCTCTTTCAGGCCCACGAGCTTGTGAGCTATGATGCCTGCGGAGAACAGACCTACCATTGAGTAGCTAATTGGGATGTAGCGCTTAGTCTTGGAAGAGAGGTAGGTAATGCCGATAGCGGCGAGAACGGTGAGACCTGTGTCAACAAGGGCAATATCACCTGGAAGGCGGTAGGAGTGAAGACCTTCACCTGGCTTCCCGAAGGCGTGCTTGAATTTTGTAAGGTCCATCGTAATCACTCCTTTCGCACTCCAGCCTCAACTGCAAGACTGTGGTCTGGCTTTCCTTTACCCGTAGACGAGTCGGCTCCGACCGCAAACGCGTAGACGCGAGCTGCTGCCCATTGGTGTTGTTGAACTCCAGGTCGGTGTCCAATGCGCCATGCGGCCAAGCCCTTGTCGTAGACCTTGGTGATGATGGACTTCTTGATTTTCGTTTCCTTGACGATGCGGTTGATGAAGCGTGCTTTGGGTGAATCACCGCTTGGCTTGTAGTCTGGGTCGATGTTCTTCCTGTACCTACGGTAGTACTCTTCCTTGTGCTTCGATGGACCAATCTTCAGTCCACGAGCTGTGGCCTTGATGTCAGACTTCCAGAACTTGTACGCTTCTGGGTCGTCTGTGTCGTACTTGTGGCCCTTGTCGATTTCATCTTCAGCAATCATCTTCTCCAAGGGAGTCAGACCTTTGAGGTAGCGAGCGGGGAACTTGTGACCAGCGGGGGAGCGAGGGTTTTGGGTTGCTCCCTCGACAATAGAGGCGATGTGGTCGTTGCCCACTACCCGTACTTTGCGGCCTTTGTACTGGAAGCTGACCGTGTCCAAAGCATCGGGGGCAGGGCCGCCACGCAACTTGTTCTTGTCCTTCTCCAGTTTCTCGCGGTTACTTTTCTTGAGGTAAGCGATGGTCTTGTCTGTGTTCTCATCCATGTAAATCTGCCAGAAGGGACCGTAGTAGTGAGCCAG
>Ga0208004_1000149_pt1 | contig 26461 bp, 18 predicted proteins | sample DEB08_DNA_6_FD_184522 | JGI IMG/M metagenome (GOLD analysis project Ga0208004, IMG submission 184522) | Aqueous microbial communities from the Delaware River and Bay under freshwater to marine salinity gradient to study organic matter... | ecosystem: Environmental > Aquatic > Marine > Coastal ...
GTGCCGAGGCTGCACTCGGCTCCGACGCCGTACACCGTGGTGTCCTTCACCAGGTCCTCATTCATGGTGTAGACCGGCCCGGAGAATGTGCACTCGTTGTTGATGACCAGCGAGGCATTGGACTCCATGACGTACTCACCGTCGGCAAGGCCCGTCTGAGTGTTCGTGACGGGATCGACGGTGCTTGCCACCTGAGCGAAGATCCCGATTCCGAGCGCCGCGATGATGGCGAAGACGACACCGACCACGATGTAGACGCCGATATTGATCCAGGCGATGATTCGCGTGGCCGTGTTGAGCCCGGCACCGCCCACTCGACCCCCAGAGGCCGCGATCTCCTTGGTCGACGAGCGCGCGAAGAGCAGAGCCGCGATCGCGGCGATGATGGGGCAGATGAACCACGACACGATCGCCAGGACGAGACCCACCGTGGCATTGGTGGACGTCGGAGGCGCTGCTGACGTCGGTGCCACCGGAGCCGCCGCGGCGGATGGCTCCGCGGCAGACCACTGGGTGCCATCCCAATAGCGCTGCTGACCGGGGTTCTGCGGGTCCGGGTACCAGCCCGGTGCCGCCGAGCCGGGATTCTGATCGCTCATGATGGCCTCCTTGATAGGTCCGACTTCGGTCACCCTAACGCGACGGTGGGTCAGCGAAGGGATGACGAAGGTCCCGTATTTGGCTCGCCCGGAGGCGAGCGGCACACTGTCGCGATGGGCCAGGACGGATCACCGGACGAATTGTTCGATCTCCTCATCGACCTACATCTGCCCCACGAACGGCAAGGGCCCGGTTCGACCGAAGCGACGATGCTGGCTGGGGCCCCTATTCCACCGCCTCTACCGCCTTCACCCCTCAGTCCCCCGCCGTGCCGACGATCACGATCACCGGCACCCGCACGCAGGTGCGCGGCAAACCCGGAGTGACCATCACCGGCACCACCACGGACGTCACCACGGGAGCAATCCTGCGGCCCTGGATCCGTTTCCCCGGACACACCTCCTACACACAAGGCACCGCCAACATCCTCGTCGACGCCCAAGGTGGCTTCACGTGGCAACGTCGCACCGGCAAAACTATCTACATCTTCATCCGAGACGACAGCGGCACCGTGAAATCCAACCGCCTCATCCTCCGCGTCACCTAGCCACCCACGAAGCCAGTCGACAGCCCCAGAAACCCTAGGGTCCGCTCCAGCCTCGACACCTAGCGCCCACAACAATGCAGAGGGCCCCGCAACCAGGCTCGGTTGCGGGGCCCTCTGTGATGTCAGTCCTGGTGCAATGTCACGGATGACCATTCAAATGTCATCCGGGTCTGTCCGAATGTCATCGATGTCCACCTATTCAGGGACATCCCATGTCCATCTACATCAGCTGCAGCCGGAGGTGCTCCCGCAGCCTTCGCACACGTAGCACGAGCCCGATGGACGCATCTTCACGCCGCAGGTCATGCACAGCGGCGCATCGGATGCGGTGCCGGTGATCGCCTCGAGCAACTCCGCGGAAGAGTGCACGTTGGAGGGCATCTCCTTGGGCGCGGCGGCTTCGTCGACGACCGCCTCGACCTCGTCGCCGTCGACATCCTCGGTCTCAACCGTCTCGACGACCGCTCCCCCGCCATAGGTGTTGGCGACGGTCGCCGCCCGCTCCTCGGCGGTGAAGATGCCGAGCTCGGCGCGCTTCTCCGCGGGGAGGTAATCCAGGGCCAGACGACGGAAGACGTAGTCCATGATCGACTGCGACATCCGGATGTCGGGATCGTCGGTCAGGCCGGCCGGCTCGAACTTCATGTTGACGAACTTCGAGACGAACGCCTCCAGCGGGACGCCGTACTGCAGGGCGATCGAGATCGCGATGGAGAAGGCATCCATGACACCGGCGAGCGTCGAACCCTGCTTGCCGAGCTTGAGGAAGACCTCACCGAGGCCATCATCGGGGTAGGAACCGGCCGTCATGTAGCCCTCGGCACCGGCAACGCTGAACGACGTGGTGCGCGATGGACGCGACTTGGGCAGACGCTTGCGCACCGGGCGGTGCTCGACGACGACGTTGTCGGCGGGCGCCTCGGCGGTCTTGGCCTTGGCATCGGACAGCGGCTGGCCGACCTTGCAGTTGTCGCGGTAGATCGCGAGTGCCTTCAGACCCATCTTCCAGCCCTGGAAGTAGATCTCCTCAACCTCTTCGATGGTCGCGGTCTCGGGCATGTTGACCGTCTTGGAGATCGCACCGGACAGGAACGGCTGCACCGCGGCCATCATCCGCACGTGACCCATCGGGGTGATCGCGCGCTGGCCCATCGCGGTATCGAAGATCGCGTAGTGCTCGGCCTTGAGGCCGGGCGCATCGACGACGTGGCCGTTCTCGCTGATGTACTCCACGATCGCTTCGATGGTCTCGTCGGTGTAGTTCAGGCGCTTCAGGGCCATCGGGATGGTCTGGTTGACGATCTGCATCGAGCCGCCACCGACGAGCTTCTTGAACTTCACCAGGGAGAAGTCCGGCTCCACGCCGGTGGTGTCGCAGTCCATCATGAAGCCGATGGTGCCGGTCGGCGCGAGCACGGACGCCTGCGCGTTGCGCCAGCCATTGGCCTCACCGATGCGCAGGCACTCGGCCCATTCCTTCTCCGCCACCCGCAGAACATCACTGTCCAGGCTGCTCACCGTGCGCACCGCATCGGTGGCCGCAGCGTGCTTGCGCATGACGCGCTTGTGCGGCTCCTCGTTGCGGGCGTAGCCCTCGTAGGGGCCCACGACGCCGGCGAGTTCGGCCGAGCGACGGTACGACGTCCCGGTCATCAGCGAGGTGATCGACGCTGCGAGTGCGCGGCCACCGTCGGAGTCGTAGGGCAGGCCCACGGCCATGAGCAGCGCGCCGAGGTTGGCATAGCCGATGCCGAGCTGACGGTAGGCGCGGGTGGTCTCGCCGATGGGCTCGGTCGGGAAGTCCGCAAAGCAAATGGAGATGTCCATCGCGGTGATGACGAACTCCACCGCGCGACGGAAGGTCTCGGCGTCGAAGCTGCCGTCCTCCTTGAGGAACTTGAGCAGGTTCAGCGACGCGAGGTTGCAGGAGGAGTTGTCGAGGCTCATGTACTCCGAGCACGGGTTGGACGCGGTGATGCGGCCAGTCTCGGGGTTGGTGTGCCAGTCGTTGATGGTGTCGTCGTACTGGATGCCTGGATCGGCGCAGGCCCACGCGGCCTCGCTCATCCGGCGGAAGAGCCCCTTGGCGTCGACGGACTCGATAACCTCGCCGGTCTTGCGGCCACGCAGACCGAATTCGGTGTCCTCCTCGACCGCGCGCATGAACTCGTCGGAGACACGCACGGAGTTATTGGCGTTTTGGTACTGGACGCTGGTGATGTCGGAGCCGCCGAGGTCCATGTCGTAGCCGGCATCGCGCAGGACCCGGATCTTGTCCTCCTCGCGCACCTTGGTCTCGATGAACTCCTCGATATCCGGGTGATCAACGTCGAGCACGACCATCTTGGCCGCGCGGCGGGTGGCGCCACCAGACTTGATGGTGCCGGCCGAGGCATCCGCACCGCGCATGAAGGAGACGGGACCGGAGGCGGTGCCGCCGGAGGACAGAAGTTCCTTCGAGGAGCGAATCCGGGAGAGGTTTAGGCCCGCACCCGAACCGCCCTTGAAGATCAGGCCCTCCTCGCGGTACCAGTTCAGGATCGAGTCCATGGTGTCGTCGACAGCGAGGATGAAGCAGGCCGACACCTGCTGCGGGGACGGGGTGCCGACGTTGAACCACACGGGCGAGTTGAAGCTGAACACCTGGTGCAGCAGCATCCAGGTGAGCTCGTGCTCGAAGATCTGCGCGTCCTCCTCGGTGGCGAAGTAACCGAACTCACGGCCCGCCTTGGTGTAGGTGAGGACTACGCGATCGAGCAACTGCTTCAGGCTGCGCTCGCGGGTATCGCTGCCGACCGCACCACGGAAGTACTTGGTCGTGACGATCGTCGAAGCGTTGACACTCCAGAAGTCAGGGAACTCGACCCCGCGCTGCTCGAAAACAACGTCACCGGTCTTCCAGTTGGTCTGGACGACGTCTCGGTGCTCCCACGTCACCTCGTCATACGGGTGCACACCCGGCGTGGTGAACAGGCGCTTCATCGTGAGCCCGGGACGGGCGCCCTGGTCAGCCGGTGCCGACGCGTGGTCGTTGCTGATCTCGGTCATGCGGGTGTCTCCCTCGTGGTGGTGTCGGGTGGTGCTTACGCGTCGACGTCGGCCGATGCGGTGTCTGTGGTGGTGTCGTGGGTGGAATCGAGGTCGGTAGCGGTGGAGTCGGTGGCGGCCAGCAGGGCCTCGGTACGGAGCAGGGCGATCTCTGACTCGAAGTCCTCGAGTGAATCGAAGGAGCGATAGACGGAGGCGAACCGGAGGTAGGCCACCTCGTCGAGGTCCCGTAGCGGCCCGAGGATGGCTACCCCTACCTCGCCAGCGGGAACCTCGGCGGCTCCGGTCGCGCGCACCGCGTCCTCGACCCGCTGGGCGAGCAGGGCCAGATCGCCGTCAGAGACCGGGCGGCCCTGGCAGGCCTTGCGCACACCGTTGATGACCTTGGCCCGACTGAACGGCTCTGAAGCACCGGACCGCTTCGTCACCGACAGGACCGCCGTCTCAGCCGTGGTAAATCGGCGGCCGCAGGACTGGCACTCCCGTCGGCGCCGGATGGCAGCGCCTTCGTCGGCCGTCCGCGAGTCCAGCACGCGGGAGTCGTCCTCGCGACAGTACGGACAGCGCATGAGATAGACCCCCTTTCGGCGCGTCGAGGGCCATCTGTGGATGGCCCTGCGGATGATCTGGGGACAACCTGTGCACTTCACAACACAACCTGTGGATGAATTACACCGGTGTCACTACTAGATGTAGTGGAACCTTAGACGGGGTTGCCCCCGAGCGCAAGAGCCAATTCAGGGCGTGTCGCCCCGTTGCCTTCGTTGACTGGCGAGTTGTTGACGCTTTGTGGGCCCAAAACCGTCAACAACGCGCCACTCAACGAAGGAGAGCCGAGAAGTGGCCGGTCAGCTCGCGGGGATGGCGAGCACCTGGCCGGGGGTGATCGACGAACTCGACAGAGCGTTGGCCTGCTTGATCTGCGCCACCACCACACGAGGATCACCGGCCGGGTCAACCCGCTCGGCGAGGGTCCACAACGTGTCACCCGGCTGCACCATCACCGTCGACCAACCCTGAGGGGCCGCCCCCTCGGGTGCCGAGGCGATCGCCCGCCACGGACCCAGGACCACCACGGCCGCCGCGACCACAAGCAGGACCAGAAGTCGGGCACGCCGCGTCAGCCGGACACCGCCTTCTCCCCCATGGTGACGGCACGGCCGAACCGAACGCGATACCGATGTCGTGGCGCCCATGGGGGCGGCGTACGCAGTGGCCATGGCCCTACTCCCTTCCAGTCCACCGGATCGCCCCCTGTGCCGGGGTCTATTCGAACCGGTGTTCGATCGAACGTATGTCCCATTGGTACCACACGTCACACGACACGTCCAGGATTTTTCGAACAGGTGTTTGATCTGTGTCGCTTCCGTCGCTAACGTCGTGGCCATGGGAGGAGGTTCTCCCATCGGTCTGACAGTGAGACCGGGCCACCGTTGGTCCGCCTCGACCGCCAGGCCGCCTGACTCCCCGGAGGTGCCATGGCTCGCCGCCCCGCCCCAGACGCTGATCTGCCCGCCGTCACGCCGGCTCCCGACGACGCCACCGCCGGCACCGCAGCCGAAGCGGACTTCGCGGACGGCCTCACCCCGCGCCAGCGCGACATCCTCGATGTCATCCGCCGCACGGTTGAGGATCGCGGCTATCCCCCGAGTGTTCGCGAGATCGGTGAGGCGGTGGGCCTGGCCTCACCGTCGAGCGTGGCGCACCAGCTCGGCGTCCTTGAGCGCAAGGGCATGCTGCGACGCGACGCCAACCGCCCCCGCGCCGTGGTCGTCTCCGACCCGGACGTCAGCACTGCACCTGACGAGGTCGTCGATCCAACCGGCAGTGGCGACGCCATGCCCACGGCCGCCTTCGTGCCGGTGCTTGGTCGCATCGCCGCCGGTGGCCCGATCCTGGCGGAGGAAGCCGTGGAGACCATCTTCCCGCTCCCCCGCGAGGTGGTCGGTGATGGCGAACTGTTTCTCCTCAAGGTGGTCGGCGACTCGATGGTCGATGCGGCGATCTGTGACGGCGACTGGGTCGTCGTACGTCGTCAGCCCACCGCCGAAAACGGCGAGATCGTGGCCGCGCTGCTGGATGACGAGGCGACCGTCAAGACGCTGCAGCGTCGCGATGGTCACACGTGGCTGATGCCGCACAACCCGGCGTACTCACCGATCGATGGCGACCACGCGAGCATTCTCGGCCGCGTCGTGACGGTCATCCGCCGCGTCTGACCCTCTCGGCAAGCCGAGTTAGTAAGTCGAGGCGAGGCGTTCGAGGGCGCCGACGACCTTGGCCCGATCGGTGCTGAACCACAGCGGTGGCAGCGACTCGCGCAGCGCGCGCGAATAGCCCGCGGTCGCGAGCCGAGGGTCGAGCACGGCCACGACCCCACGATCCTCGGGCGAGCGAATCAGCCGTCCGGTGCCCTGGGCGAGCAGCAGAGCGGCCTTTGGCACCGACACCGCACGGAAACCACTGCCGCCTTGGGCGTCGACGGCTTCCTGCCGGGCCGACACCAGTGGGTCATCGGGTCGCGGGAACGGGATGCGATCGATGATCACCAGCGAGCACGTCGACCCCGGCACATCCACGCCCTGCCACAGCGACAACGTGCCCACCAGACTTGCCGACTCCTCCGCGCTGAACTTCGCCACGAGGGGTGCGGCGGTCTCACCCTTCTTCTGAACGATCACCGGCGTCTTGACCCGGACGCGCAGGTACTCGCCGACACGTTCCACGGCGCGCCAGGACGAGCACAGGATGAGGGACCGCCCACCGGACGCTGTGACGAGGTCACCGATCTCGTCGAGGGCCTCTTCGGGGATGCCGTCTCGGCCCGGTGGCGGCAGGTGGCTCGCGACGTACAAGATGCCCTGGGCGGAGTAGTCGAATGGACTTCCCACATCGAGCCCGGTCCACGCCCGATCTTCCAGACCGGACTGCGCGCCGAGCCCTACCTGTGACGCCATCGCGTCGAGGCCACCACCCAGACTCAAGGTCGCGCTGGTGAGCACGACGGATCGCTGTGCGAAGAGCGCATCACCAAGGAGCGCCGACACCGATAGCGGCGCCATGCGCACCACCCCGCTGTCAACCCAGGCCACATCGTTGGAGGCCAGGGTGAGTAGTCGGCCGGCCACCTCGAACACCTCATCAAGTGCCCCTCGAGCGCGCTGTCGTGCGGCCATGGTGTCCACGTCGGTGTCGGAGGCGATCTGCGCATTGGCCGCGCGCGCCGCATCACGCACCGACGTCAGCGCCAAGGTGAGGTCCCGACCCGGGTCGCGCACCCGCCCACTGATCGCCGACAGGGAGGCATCGAGGGCACTAGCGGCATCGACGAGGTCGGCGTACGCCTCATCGGTAGTGGACGATCGCGCGCGCGTGGCGGCCACTTCGACGGCGCGACCGGAGAGTTCGCGGGTGAGGGCCTGTGTCGTACGGTCGACGAGTTCATGCGCCTCATCGATGACAATGGCGCCGTGCTCGGGCAGCAGCGGGATGCCCTCGAGCACATCGATGGCGAGCATCGCGTGGTTGGTCACGACGAGGTCGGCTCGCTGCGCCACTTCCCGGCGTCGCACGGTGAAGCATTCGGTGCCATACGGACACTTCGACTCCCCTACGCACTCACGTCGTGACACCGAAAATCCCCGCCACACGCGCGGGTCGATCGAATCACCGAAGTCGTCTCGGTCGCCGGTCTCGGTCTCCAGCGCCCACTCACGCACCGCGAGTGCCTGCTGTGCGAGTGCTGACCGCGGGACGGCGAGCAGCGCGTCGGCCTCGTCGTCTTCGCCTGGCTCACTGCGATACAAGCGCTCGAGGCAGACGTAGTTGTGCCGACCCTTGAGAACGGCGTACGTGACCTCGCGACCGAGCAGCGGCTCCAGCGCCGCCGCGACGACAGGGAGGTCGCGATCCACGAGTTGCTTCTGCAGGGCGAGCGTCGCGGTGGCAACGATGACGGACTCCCCGGTCTGCGCTGCGTGCAACGCCGACGGCACGAGGTAGGCGAGGGACTTCCCGGTGCCGGTGCCCGCCTGCACGAGGAGTCGCGGTGGCGCGCCGTCACCATCGAGGGCGTCGGCTACCGCCTGGGCCATCTCGAGCTGTCCGGACCGAGGCTCGCTGCCCAGCGCCGCCGTGGCAAGCGACAGCGCTTCCGCCAGGTCACTCACGACGTGGGGTCAGCGCTCGGCGCGTCAGTGAAGGGAGCCAGCCGTGCGGCAAGGTCGGCGCGCACGCGGGCGCGTAGTCGGGTGCCCTCTGGGCCGTGCTCGGCCTCGAGCACTTCACCGTGCTCATGCACGAGCGCGACGAGATCACCCCGGTCATACGGGATCAGTGCGTCGACTTCCACCTCCGGCCGCGGCACCCGGGCATCAAGCGCGGCCAGCAACTCGTCGATGCCCTCACCCGTGTGTGCGCTCACGACGATGGCGTCGGGTTCCATCCGTCGCAGGCGCGCGAGGTCGAGCGGATCGGCGATGTCGGCCTTGTTGATGACGATGAGATCGGGCAGATTGCCCGCGCCGATCTCGGCAAGCACCGATCGGACCGCGGCCATCTGCTCCTCGGGTTCAGGATCTGAACCGTCCACCACGTGCAGAACCAGGTCGGCGTCCGTCACCTCCTCGAGTGTGGAGCGGAAGGCTTCGACGAGGTGGTGGGGCAGGTGGCGAACGAAGCCGACCGTGTCGGCCAGCGTGCATTCGCGTCCGCTCGGCAACTCCAGTCGCCGCACCGTCGGATCCAGCGTGGCGAACAAGGCGTCCTCGACAAGCACTCCGGCACCGGTGAGGTGATTGAGCAGGCTCGACTTGCCGGCATTGGTGTAGCCGGCAAGTGCGACGCCGGGAGTCCCGGCGCGTTCGCGTGCTCCACGCTGGGTGCGACGTACGCGCTCCATGTCCTTGAGTTGGCGTCGCAACACGGTCATCTGATCGCGAATGCGGCGGCGGTCGGTCTCGATCTTGGTCTCACCGGGTCCGCGGGTGCCGACGCCGCCGGTGGCGCCACCGGCCCGGCCGCCCGCCTGACGGCTGAGCGACTCGCCCCAGCCGCGCAGCCGTGGCAGGAGGTATTCCATCTGGGCCAGGGAGACCTGGGCGCGTCCGGCCTTGCTGCTGGCGTGCTGGGCGAAGATGTCGAGAATCAACCAGGTGCGGTCGACGACCTTGACCTTGACGACGTCCTCGAGATGACGCAACTGGCCGGGGCTCAGTTCTCCATCGCAGATGACGGTGTCGGCGCCGGTCGCCACGACAATGTCGCGGAGCTCGCGCGCCTTGCCCGAACCGATGTACGTCGCCGGATCAGGGCGATCTCGACGCTGGATGAGACCTTCGAGCACCACGGCGCCGGCGGTCTCGGCGAGTGCAGCGAGTTCGCGCAGGCTGCGCTCGGCGTGCCAGGCCGTGCCCTCAGTCCACACGCCGACGAGCACGACCTGCTCCAGGCGAATCTGGCGGTATTCGACCTCGGTGATGTCCTCGAGTTCGGTCGACAGTCCCACGACGCGGCGGAGCGCATGGCGCTCCTCCAGGTCGAGCGTGCCTCCGGTGACCTGATCGTCGTCTAGAGCCACGCGGCAACCCATCCGGCATCGAGCACACCGTCGGCGACGAGGACCGCGGGGCCGATGAGTTCGAACTCACCCGCGACCTCGCGCACGTGCAGCGTGCCGCCAGGCACGTCGACGCGATAGGTGTCGACCTCGCTGGCACCGGGACGACGTCGAGCCGCCCAGGCGGCCGCGCACGCACCGGTGCCGCAGGACCACGTCTCCCCTACGCCGCGTTCGTGCACGCGCATCTCAATGTGACCGGCGCCCACCTCGACAACGAACTCGACGTTCACCCCCTCGGGGAACATGTGCTCGGGCGACACCTCCGGGGCGTAGAGCAGGGGGCCCGCAGCGTCGAGGGAACCAACGAACGCCACCGCATGCGGGTTGGGCATGTGGACGCCGACCGCCGGGTAGGACCGGTTGCCGACCATGACCGAGGCGAATCCCCCCACCTCCTGTGCGGTGCCCATGCCCACGGCGTACTCGCCGTTGTCCAACCGGCGCACGTGCCGCACGCCTCCACGGGTCGCGATCTCCATGCCGGCCGGATCGGCGAGTCCTTCCTCGACCAGGAAGCGCGCGAAGACGCGGATGCCGTTGCCGCACATCTGGGCCAGGGAGCCATCGGCATTGCGGTAGTCCAAGAAGAACTCGGCGCCCTGCGCCTCCGGGTCATCACACCGGGCCGAGCGCACCACGCGGAGCAGACCGTCGCCGCCGACCCCGAATCGCCGGTCGCACAGGCTCGCCACCATCTCCGGCGTGATGTCGAGCGCGCCGTCGAGGTCAGGCACGATGACGAAGTCATTGCCCGTCCCGTGCCCCTTGAGCACCCGGATGCGATCGGTCACGGGCTCAGCCTAAGCGGTGGCGGCGATCGAGCTGCCCTGCGACCACAGCACCCGGTTCTTTCGTCAGATCCCAGGGCTTAGCCGGGCGATGTGCCCAAAGAACGCTGGTCAGGTGGCGCCGGCCCGCTCGTACAGTTCATGGGCCCGGCGGATCACCGAAGGCCAGGTCTGCTCCGGCTCATGCTCCCGGTTGTACGTCGCCATCCCGGTCAGCAGCGCCCGATCGTCTCCGAGGCGCGCCACGGCTGCGGCAAGGGTGTCGTCGTCAGGGGCCAGCAGCCCATTGACCCCATCGGTGACGAATTCCCCGGTGCCCGCTTGGCTTCGGGCGACGACGGGTAGACCGTAGGTGCGCGCCTCCAGTGCGGCGATGCCGAACGACTCCCGCACCGAGGCCTGGACAAAGAGATCCGCCGCCGCGAACTCCGCGCGGATCCCCTCACGCGGCAACCGTCCGGCGAATCGCACATCGAGGCCCAGCCGCTCGGCGAGCCGTTGGGCACGACCGCGCTCCGGCCCGTCGCCGATGATCACCGGGTGGACGCTTGTGTGCGGCCCGAGCAGCACCTGCGCCCGCGCCAGGCTGCGCAACAGCGCACCAACGCGCTTGCGTGGCGCCAGCCGCAACACCGACACCGGATGTAGTACCCCGGGGGCGGCGGCGTACGGCGAAGTCGCCCGCCACAGACTCGGATCGATGCCGTTGGGAAGCACCGCAACCTCGACACCGAGGGACACCTCGATGCGATCGGCGGCCATCCGGCTCACGGCACTCATCACGGTGCGTCGCCAGTCCAGGAGCGGCAACGCGGCCTTGAAGCCGGGGCGTGCGACGGGCCCCCACACGCTATGCACAGTGACGACCGTCGGTAGGTCAAGTTCGCGGGCCGCCCGAAGCGCTCCCCAGGCGAAGGGCGAAATCACCCCGGCATGGATATGCATGACATCGACAGCGTTGTCGCGCAATGTCTCGACGACGGACGCCCTCGTCCGTGGGTGCACAGGGATCTCGCCCGGCAGGTCCACCGCGAGGCGGTGCACGGGGAGGCCGTCGATCTCATCGAGTCCGGAGCGCACCCGATCATGCCCCGGCGTTGCCGTGATGATCTGCACGTCGTACCCGGCATCGCGCTGGGCCAGCGCGAGCGAGCGCACCTGGGTCTCAATGCCACCCGTCCGAGGCAGGTAGCAGTCCGAGACATGGGCGATGCGCACAGCGTGACGCTACCGGGCCGCCACGCCAAGGCAGCATTGCCCGGGCCGAGCCGGTCTACGGGTGGCCGGGATTGCCCTCACTCGAGGTCACGCCAGCCTGCTACGGCAGACTGGCCGGCATGGCCACCCTCGTCTTCGTGCATGCCCATCCCGACGACGAGGCCCTGCTGACCGCGGGGACCATGGCACGTGCCTCCGCCGAAGGTCACCGGGTTGTCCTCGTGTCAGCTACCGATGGGGCTGCCGGACTCACCTCGGCCGAATTCTCCGACGACCTCGCGGCCACGCGGGCCGCAGAACTCGAACACTCGGCCGGGCTGCTCGGCACCGCGCGTCTCATCAACTGGGCGTACGCCGACTCCGGACTCGATGGACAGCGGGAGGGGGGTTTCGCGACCGGTGACCTGGCTGCGCAGGTGCAGCGGCTGGTGGATCTGCTGGATGAGGAGGAGGCCGACGTCCTCGTGGGTTACGACCCCTCCGGCGGCTACGGCCACCCCGATCACCTGCGCGTTCACGCGGTCGTGCGAGGGGCAGCGGCAGTCGTCCGTGGACGCGCGGCGCCCCCCGAAGCGGAGAGTGGATCCGACGATGACTCTGCCCCCATGAAGCGGCTCCGCGTCTTCGAGGCCACGTTGCCTCGTGAACCCATTGCCCGAGCTGTGCACGCGGCGAGCCGACTTCACCTCACACCGTCTGACTTCGACCCATCCGAGTTCGATCGCGCGTGGACCCCGCGCGACCAGATCACCCATCGGGTCGACGTACGACGACAGTTGGCCGCCAAGCGGGGCAGCATGTCCGCCCACGCGAGCCAGGCCGCCGCCGATGACTCTGTGCGCACGTTGGCTGTGCTCACCAAACTCCCGGGGCCCGTCTATTCGCGCCTCCTCGGCACCGAATACTTCGTCGAGGTCCCCTGACCCCACGTCGTCTCACTGCATACCGTTTGTGGGCGTCGAAACGGGATGCGGCGAGACGACGCGCTGAGAGGTCAGGACATGAAGTCGAGTACGTCGGCCACGGTTGAACCGGCCGGAACCCACTGCACGCGATCATCTTGGCGGAATCGACGCTCTTGACGACGCGCAAACTTGCGCGTCCCCTCGACCGTCGCCTGGCGCGCACGGATAAGCCGGTCGTCCCCAGCAACCGGATCATCGCCGGCATCTTCCAGCGCCTCGAGCACCTGCTTGTAGCCCAACGCTCCGCGCGCGGTCCTACCAAGACGCGGTGACAGGCCCTGCACCTCGTCGACGAGGCCGGCAGCCCACATGTGATCCACGCGGTGGGTGATGCGCGCATCAAGGACGAGGCGATCACAGGTCAATCCGATCCACTGGGCCGACCGCCACGGGCGCGGCTCAGGAAGCCGCGCGGTGAACGATCCCTGGAGTTGGACGACCTCCAGCGCCCGCACGATGCGCCGACCGTTGGTCGGCAGGATGGCCGCGGCCGCTGACGGATCGAGGGCGGCCAACCGCGCGTGCAGCGCCTGCGGACCTAGCGCCACCAGCTCATCCTCAAGAGCCGCGCGGACCTCCGGATCCGTCCCGGGGAAGTCCAACTCGTCCAGAATTGCCTGCACGTAAAGCCAACTGCCGCCCACGACCACCGCCGATCGCCCACGACCCTCGATGTCAAGGACATGCTCACGGGCACGATCGCGGAACTCCACGACACTCACCTCGTGATCGGGCTGCCAGACATCGATCATGTGGTGGGCGACACCACCGCGCTCCGATTCGGGCACCTTGGCCGTACCAATGTCCATACCTACGTAGACCTGCATGGAGTCCGCGCTCACGATCTCCGCGTCGATCTGCTGTGCAAGCGCGATGGCAAGGTCGGATTTGCCGACCGCGGTCGGACCGACGATCGCGATGATCATCGCCACACACCCATCCCTCGTGGCCGCGCCAGGCGACCATACGGCAGGAGTGCGGGAGTCCGGGTGCGCACACTCATCGCACAGGGATGGTGGGCATCGGCAACGCAACACCGGGCGTCTCGACGATCTGGGTACGCGCCTCCCAGGCATCCCCGGCCCGGGTATGACGCACGTCGATCATCCGGTCAGCGACCAGATGATGCGGCGCGGCGTAGGTGACCTCGGCGATCACGAGATCGCCGGGGCGGGGTGACGACAACGTCGGATCGGGCGTGACATGGACGAGGCGGTTGTCGGCGGCTCGACCGGAGATGCGCGCGGTGGCGCCATCCTTGCGCCCCTCCCCCTCGGCAACCAACACCTCGACCGTCCGACCCTCCCAGCGCTTGTTCTCCGCCCAGGCGATCTCCTCGACGACCGCGATGAGTCGGTTGTAGCGATCCTGGACGACGGCCTTGGGGATCTGATCGGCCATCGTGGCTGCCGGAGTGCCCGGCCGTGGGGAGTACTGGAAGGTGAAGGCACTGGTGAAGCGGGAGGCTCGTGCGACGTCGAGCGTGCCCTGGAAGTCCTCCTCGGTCTCGCCGGGGAAGCCGACGATGATGTCGGTCGTGATCGCCGCGTCGGGCATCGCGGCGCGCACGCGGTCGATGATCCCGAGGTAGCGGTCCGCACGGTAGGAGCGACGCATCGCGTGCAGGATGCGATCGGATCCTGACTGCAGCGGCATGTGCAACTGGGGCATGACATTCGGCGTCTCGGCCATCGCCGCAATCACATCGTCGGTGAAGTCACGCGGATGCGGACTGGTGAAGCGGACACGCTCCAGGCCATCGATCTCACCGCACGCGCGCAGGAGGTCCGCGAAGGCACCACGATCACCGAACTCCACGCCATACGCATTGACGTTTTGCCCGAGCAGGGTGATCTCGATGACGCCCTCCGCCACCAGCGCCTCAATCTCGGCGAGGATGTCACCGGGTCGCCGGTCCTTCTCCTTGCCGCGCAACGACGGCACAATGCAGAACGTGCATGTGTTGTTGCACCCAACACTGATCGACACCCACGCCGCGTACGCCGATTCGCGGCGCGTCGGCAGCGTCGAGGGGAAGACCTCAAGACTCTCCAGGATCTCGACCTGGGCCTCGTCAGCGATGCGGGCGCGCTCCAGCAGCGCAGGCAGGGAGCCGAGGTTATGGGTGCCGAAGACGACGTCCACCCACGGCGCACGCCGGACGACTTCACCGCGATCCTTCTGGGCCATGCAGCCGCCCACGGCGATCTGCATTCCCGGATGCCCGGCCTTGATGGGCGCGAGATGGCCGAGGTTGCCGTAGAGCCGGTTATCGGCGTTCTCGCGTACAGCACAGGTGTTGAAGACGACGACGTCAGCCTGCTCACCCTCCGCGGCCGCAACGTAGCCCGCGGACTCCAGAACCCCCGAGATGCGCTCAGAGTCGTGCGCATTCATCTGACACCCGTAGGTGCGCACCTGGAACGTCCGAGTCACCGGTCCAGGGTACGGGCTAGACGCTGACGGTCTCGCGTTCACCCACGGCGTCAGGCTCATCGTCGCCGACCTCGTCCTCGGTGCCCTCGACATTGATCGTGGGCAGGATCCGGTCAAGCCAGCCCGGCAGCCACCAGTTCACCTTGCCCAGCATCGTCATGAGCGACGGCACCAGGATCAGACGCACGATGAAGGCATCGATGAGCACCGCCGACGCGAGCGCCAACCCGAAGAGTTTGATCGTGGAGTTGGTGCTCGGCACGAACGCGAGGAAGACGCTCGACATGATCGCCGCCGCGATGACGACGACCCGTCCGGAACCCGCGAGGCCACGGCGTACGGCGGCCCTGTTGTCTCCGGTGTGCGCCCACTCCTCCTGCATGCGGGAGACGAGGAAGACCTGGTAGTCCATCGACAGGCCGAAGAGGATCGCGAAGACCATGATCGGCAGGAACGGGAAGATCGGACCGGTGCTCACGACACCGAGCGGACCGGCCAGCCAGCCCCACTGGAACACCGCCACCGTGATGCCCATCGCCGCGGCGAAGGACAGCAGGCTGGTGATCGCCGCGGTGAGCGGCACCACGAGCGAGTGGAAGAGCAAGACCAGGGCGAGGAAGCCCAGGCCGATGACGATGAGCAGGAAGATCGGCAGCGCATCACCGAGGACGGTGGTGAAGTCGCTGGTGATCGCCTGGGTACCGCCGACGTAGAGCTTGACGCCGGTGGCCTCCTCGATGGCCGGATCAGTCTCGGTGCGCAGGCGCTCGAGCAGTTCACTGGTCGCTTCGTCCTGCGGTGCACTGTCGGGGTAGACGGCGATGGCTTGGATGGTCTGCTGTTCGCCGCCTTGACCGCCGGCCTGAGCGAGCTTGGCCAGGATGGGCAGCGACTCCAGGCTCGGGGACGTGCCCGCCACGCCTACGGTCTGTGCGAGCCCGGCGATGACCTGGCCGTAGGCGTCGGGGCTGGTGGCCTCGGAGAGGTCAGCGACAACGAGGAACGGACCATTGACACCCGGACCGAAGCCCTCGGCGCGCAGGTCATAGGCGATGCGTGCCGACGAACCCTCCGGCTTGCCGGAGTCATCGGCGAAGCCCTGGCGCAGTCCAAACATGGGGAGGGCGAGGACGATGACGACGCCAAGTGCGAGGAGGGCCGGGATGATCGGACGCTTCTGCAGGAAGCGGCCATAGTGCGCCCAGCGACGACCTTCCGGATGCCCGGTGAGGGCGCCGGGCTTCTTGCCCCACGGCAACCGCAGAGCAAGGGCCTTCGTGCCGAGCAGGCTGAGTACGGCGGGCAGCATGATGAGCGCGGACAGCATGACCGCGAGCACGGTGACGGCCGCAGCGACGGCAAGCCCGTTGAAGAAGTTGATGCGGAGCACGAAGAGACCGAGCAGCGCGATGATGACGGTCGTTCCTGCGAAGAGAACCGCCCGACCGGCTGTCGCCACGGCCTCGTAGGCCGCGTCCTTGGCTTCGTGACCGTGCAGAAGCGCCTGGCGGTAGCGGTTGACCACGAAGAGCGCATAGTCGATACCGACGCCCAGGCCGATCATGGCGGCCAGAGTGGGGGCAAACGTCGCCACGTCCAGGAACAGTGCGGCGATAAGGACGCCTGCCTGACCCATGGCGAGACCGATGATCGCCGTGATGATCGGCAGACCCGCAGCCACGATGGCACCGAAGGCGACGAGCAGAATGATGATGGCGACGAGCAGACCGATGGCCTCGCTGCTCGGCGGCTCCTGGCCGGCGAATTCCAACACCTGGCCCTGAGCTCCAGCGCGCAATCCGTCGGTGTTCAGCGTCTTGACCGAATCAAGAATGGCCTTGGCGTCGTCGGTGGACACCTCAAGAGAGCCGTCCGGGCCGGTTGCGAAGGACACGGTTGCATAGGCCACGCGACCATCGGGGCTCACGGAGGAGAACTGCGCGGCGAGGATCTGCGCTTCCTCCGGCGTGAGTGCCTGCAGGGCTGCCGGATCGAGGCCGCCACCCTCCGGGCAGTCGCGGCCGATCGAGGCGCCCTGCGGATCCAGCGGGTTGGTCACACAGGTGACGGAGTCGAGGGCGGCGATCTCGGTGAGGACCGGCACCACGCGCTCAGCGACCGCGGGGTCCACCGCGGGTCCGGCCTCCGGCGACCACACGATGGTGGCGCCGCCGTCAACCCGACTGGTGTCGGTGCCGCTGGCAATGAGCAGGTCGGTCGCGATCTTGGACTCGGTGTCCGGCAATTCGAAGGAGTCGTTGAGGTCACCGCCGAAGCGGAAGCCGATACCGACAACGGCAATGAGGGCAATGAACCAGGCCACGAGGGCCCAGACCGGCCGGCGTACTGCCCAGCGCGAAAGCGCTCCCATGAGGGTCTCCTTCGAGATTCTGCAAACGGATCTCCATCACGCTACGGTAGTTGTGTGGCACACGCAAACGAGGCGGGTCGAGCCGTTCAGGTGGCGGGACTTGATCACGCGATGGCCGAGATGCGGCGGGTGGTCTTGCGCCCCCCGACCTCCTCGGTGCCCATGCCGGCGCTGGGGCGCCCCGTCGATCTGTCCAAGGTCCTTGCGTGTGAGGCGCTGCGCGAATTGGAGCGCGCCGGCCAGGTCACCATTACCGAGCTCGCCACCACCATGCATCTGGAGCGCTCCACGGTCAGCCGCTTGGTCCACGAGGCCGAGGAGGAGGGACTGGTCGAGCGGGGTTCGGATCCCGAGGACCGCCGCCGGGTTACCGTCCACCTCACACCCCTGGGCTCCCAGGTGGTGGACTTCGTTCAGGGGCTTCGCATCGGCTTCCTCACCCACGCCACCGACGTCTTTGACCTCGATGAACTCGCCACGCTGTCCAGTCTGTTGGGACGGTTGGCCAACTCCATGACGAAGTCGCTCGGTCCCTGGCTTGATGAGGCTGTCCGCCAGAGCCACTGATCTAGCGGCCAGCTAGTGCGGCGCTTGGTCGTGCTCGGCCTCCGCGATGACGTCACGAACAACACACGAGGCGACACCCACGTCGTAGCCTCGCCGGGTGAGCGCTCCCATGAGGCGGCGGACCTGAGTCGGATAGGGCAACCCGACGACCTGTGGGTAGCGACCCTCCGCTAACTCCCGCGCTCGAGCGCGCTCCATATCCTCATCGATGGGATCGAGTGCTTCGGCGATGATGTCTTCGGCAACGCCCTTGCGGCGTAACTCTTGCGCAACGGCGCGGCGGCCAAGGCCGCGTGAACCGTGGCGTGAACGCACCCAGCCCTCGGCATAGGCTCGGTCATCGATCAGACCCACCTCGGTGAATCGATCGAGCACCTTGGCGGTGACCTCCTCGGGAATGCCCTTGGTGGCCAGATAGCGCTCAAGCTCCACCCGCGTGCGCGGTTGGACGTCGAGCCGGCGAAGAACGATCAGGCGAGCAACGTTCTCCGGATCGGACTCAACGTCGTCTGGGCCAGCGGGTGGAGCATCGAATGCGGTACTCATAAGTCAGTCGCTAGGACGATTCGGCAGACCGTCCGCGCTAGTCGATCGGCACGACGTCAATGGGCGTGTCCGCGTCCGCTGCCGGCTCGTCCACCTTGGCACCGACACCGTAGGTCTCCAGAATGCGCTTCTCGATCTCATTGGCCAGATCAGGGTTATCGCGCAGGAACGCACGGGAATTCTCTTTGCCCTGGCCGAGCTGGTCGCCCTCATAGGTGTACCAAGCACCGGACTTCTTCACGATGCCAGCGTCCACGCCCAGGTCGAGCAGACTGCCTTCACGAGAGATGCCCTCGCCGTACAAGATGTCGAACTCGGCCTGCTTGAACGGCGGGGCCATCTTGTTCTTGACGACCTTGATGCGGGTGCGGTTGCCGACGGCTTCGGTCCCACCTTTGAGCGTCTCGATGCGACGCACGTCGAGGCGGACTGATGAGTAGAACTTCAGCGCCTTGCCGCCGGTCGTGGTCTCCGGCGAACCGAACATCACGCCGATCTTCTCGCGCAACTGGTTGATAAAGATCGCTGTGGTGCCGGTCTGGCTGAGCGCGCCCGCCATCTTGCGCAACGCCTGGCTCATGAGACGAGCTTGAAGACCGACATGGCTGTCGCCCATCTCGCCCTCGATCTCCGCTCGCGGCACGAGCGCCGCAACCGAGTCGATGACGACAAGGTCAATGGCACCGGAACGGACGAGAGTGTCAGCGATCTCGAGCGCCTGCTCGCCGGTGTCCGGCTGGGAGACGTAGAGGCTGTCGAGGTCGACACCGAGGCGCTGGGCGTAGGTCGGGTCGAGCGCGTGCTCGGCGTCGATGAACGCGGCGATGCCACCGGCAGCCTGGACGTTGGCGATCGCGTGGAGAGCCACCGTGGTCTTGCCACTGGACTCCGGGCCGTAGACCTCCACGATCCGGCCGCGTGGCAAACCGCCGATGCCTAGCGCGATGTCGAGCGCGATGGAACCCGTGGGGATGACATCGACGGGAGCTCGGCCTTCCTCACCGAGCCGCATGACCGAACCCTTGCCGAACTGGCGCTCGATGTGCGCGAGGGCGGTCTCCAGCGCCTTCTCACGGTCTGCGCCCACGGCGGGCGACGGGGTCTGCTTGGCGGCCATGGCCACTCCTTCGTTCACTGCCGGGATCCGGCGCTGACTGGTCTGTTGTGAAGTGACCGTAGGACGGGGGTCCGACAGTGACTTCGAGCGCCGGTGGATCTGTGGAGAGTGACGCTGTGCCCACAACTTAGAACGAACAGGTGTTCGAAGGCGAGCGACACGCCGAGAAGAGTATTGTCTGACAATCTGATCGCAGGGAGGCGATATGAATCGGTTCGACGGCAAGACCGTGGTGGTGACCGGTGCCGGTGGCGGGATCGGCAGCGCGATGGCCGCTCGCTTCGCCCACGAGGGCGCTCACGCGATCGTCTGCGACGCGAACGCCGAACTCGCCGCAGCGACGCTCGAGTCGATCGTCGCAGCCGGTCACGCAGCACGCGTTGCGGTATTCGATGTGTCTGATCCTGATCAGGTTCGCGAATTCGCGCACGACACGATTGCCACCCACGGCCGGATCGACGTATTGATCAACAACGCCGGCATCATACGCCGCGGCGCACTACTTGACCTCGCAGTTGAAGACTGGCACGACACCATGCGCGTCAATCTCGATTCGATGTACTACATGTGCCGGGCATTCCTGCCGCACATGGTCGAGACCGGTGGCGGTGCCATTGTGAATACGGGTTCGCAGTGGGGCCTCTCCCCCGCACCGGGGCACATCGCCTACAACGTGTCGAAGGCCGCGGTGATCGCGTTCTCGCAGAATCTCGCGCGGGACTACGCGCCACACAATGTGCGCGTCAATGTCATCTGCCCCGGCGAGATCCTGACTCCCATGGTCGAAAAGGGCTTGGTCGCCAAGGGCGTAGATATCGCCGGATTGGCGGCGAAGGTGCCCTTCGGTCGGCTGGGCAAACCTGAAGAAGTCGCGGCCCTCGCGGCATTCCTGGCCTCCGACGAGGCGGCGTACATGTGCGGGTCGGTCGTCGAGATCACCGGTGCCCAACCGGTGTGTTGACTCCTCCGTCGCCCGCTATCCCTCGTCGACGGTCATCCACGGATCGGTGAGGTCCATGCCCAGCCCGTCGAGCTCTCGCCCGTTGCGCGTGGCGCGCCAATTCGTCTCAGTGCATACCGTTTGGCACCCGGGAAACGGGACGCAGTGAGACGCGACACCCTGAACAGCGTCGGATAGCCAAATCCTTGTCAGCCGCGGTTGCTTAAGTCGCACGAAAAGGCAGAGAGCAGGAGGCGAGCAACGTCGACCACTTGGTCCGCCAAGCCGGCAAGACGGAAAGCAGCTACCCCAGGGCGATGACGTCCTGGTGCACGAGGCGTAGCCCGCTCGTGCCGCGTGACGTGATCCCACCGTCGGTGCGCCACTGCTCGTACTGCTCGATGACCAAGCGATGCCGACCACCGCCGACGCTACTGCCCAGGTTGATCTTGCCTGTCCATCGACCCTCACCGCTGCGGTAGGTGCCCGAGATCTCGGTGCGCGAGACCTCCTGCCACAGCACGGCATCGGGCCCAGGGGTGTCGTCGTCGCTCAGCCGCTCATGGACCAGATACGTCTTGCCTGGGCCGGCACCGAGTTCATTGCGCTGGTATGACGGCCCGGTCAAGGTGACGTCAGCCTGGTACCCCACACGAGCCGCCTTGCGCAGGGCCACGGTGGCCGTACGCGCCGGGTCGAGCTGCACGACGTCGAGCAATGTCACCGGTGACAGCCGCAGGTCCGCAGGTGCGCCCGACTGGTAGCGAGCCAACGCGAGCCGGATGAAGGGGCGGTAGGCAGCATCGATATCAATATCGAGATCGACGTACCACTGATCGCGCTCGGCATCCCAGCCGATCAGTGAACCATCGGCCGCCTCACGCCCCACTCGGTAGGTCACAACCGCGACCTTCTTCGAACGATCCTCGGCGAGCCGCACTCCCTCGATTGCCAGATCACGGTTGGTGAACTGCGGCGCCTTGGGCCACGAAGCCGGCAGATTGCCGCCACCGGTGACCGCCGGATCTCCACCCCAGCGACTGACATAGTCGGTCACGGCTCCCGCGCCTGAACGCGGCCGCACGAGCACCGCCAGGTCCTCATCGATGCCTGAGGTGAACCACGGGCGCTCCAGATAGACGCGGAGCGAGGCACTCGACCGTGTCGACGTGACGCGGCTGCTCGTCGTTGCGGTGCTGGCGGGATTCCAGGTGAAGGCGGGGATGACCGCTGCCACATCCGGTGCCTGCGGCCGCGCACTGGCTGGCAGGGTGAAGGGCACCGCGGGGTTGCCGATCGTGGAGTCGCTCGTCGACAAAGTCACCGGGTCGGTGATCGCAGACAAGACGATGGTCCCGGTCGGGATGGAGCCAGTAGCCGTCGGCGTGATTGATCCGGCTGCCGCATTCTCGGTGAAGTCGACACCGACCGTGCCCGTGACGACCTCCCCGCCACTGCTCCACTGCACTCGCGCACTGCCCGGCACGAGTTGCTGCGCTGCACCCGTCGAGTCGGGCAGGACGATGATCGCCGTTGTCGAGCCCGCGGTGTGCGTGGTCTCGCGCAACTGCCGGAAGTATTCGGCGTATCGGGAGTACGCGGTACCGACCAGGTCGAGGTCATAGCGCCGCGTGTCCGGCAGCTGGACTGTGGCCTCCATCGCATACGACGTACTGCCGGTCGGGCCACCGGGCGCAGGGTTGGCGACGTTGACCGTGCCGATGTCCCCAACCGAGTTGCGCTGGATCTGCGGCGCCGCTGCCCCCGGACCGCCATCCACACCGGTGGTCAACGTGCCCGTGAGCGAGACCGACTCGGTGGACGGCTCGTCGATGTGCATGGTGCCGGAAATGGCGCACTGGATCTCGCCGGGATCGCGCGACCCACTCCACGTATCGAGGCCGCCGAAGTACGGCGCGCTGACCGGGCGCTTCGTCGCGTGCACGACGGTGATCTCGCGGTAGGGGCTGAGCTGCCAGAAGGCGCCCTTGGCCGCATCGGCCGCCGACGCCGTCGACTTCACCCGCTCCCACAGGTCGAGTAGCGACAGGTCACCGCTCGGGATCGAAGACGACGTACGCAGTAGCTGCGTGCGGCCGGGAGCAACCTGCAGATCGATGGTCTGACCAGAGACCGTCGCACCCGGTGTGCCGGTGCCGCCCACACTCAACTCCAGCGGAACGAGCGACGGCCATGTCCCGCCGAAGGTGGCGCTCGCCTCGGTGACTCCCCCACTCGCGGTGGGCACACCACGCAGCAGGACACCAGAGGTGATCGGATCGGGGTAAAACGCCGTCGTGCCGTCCGCGGGCGTCGTCCAGTCGAACCCGATGACGTCGCCGTACGCGACATAGCCCGGGGTCGACGTCCCATAGAACGACGCATCGCGGGTGGCGATCTGCGAGTACTTCGCCGGATCGGGCTTGCCGCTCGCATCGTCGAGCAGTCCGTGCTGCTCGATGAGCCACGGACTGACGCGCGTCGGCGTCAGCCAGCGAATGGCCGTTTGGCTCGGCTCGACAGCGGCACCGCCACCGAGGCTGCGCACCACCGCGATCTCCGAAGACTGCATCCAGGCCACCGGATAGCCATCCTCGCCGCCGAGGCTCACGATCTCACCCTTGATGTCGCCGAGTTCGACGATCTCGCCCTTGATATCACCGAGATAGACCACCGGGCTCATCACCGGCTCGTGGCGCAGATAGGTCTTCTCAAGGCGGGCGCTGCGTGGCTCGACATCGGTGAGCTTGCGGGACTGTCCGCCGAGGAAGACCTGGCGCAGGCGCAATTGGTACGTCGTACCGAACCGCAAGGTCGGCAGTTGCGCACCACCCGGAGGGGCGACGTAGTCGATGGTGGCGCCGAATCCAGGCGGCGGAGGCGACAGTGGATTGATCGCGGCTGCCTCGCTGTCGGGATCGATCGACTTGCCCGGCCGCTCGATGGACTGGCTCCACCCAGTCCAGGCACTGACCACCGGCATAAAGCGGTACTCATTGGCCGTGCTGCCCGTGGCTGATGCGCCGCCGGGCTCGGTCCATCCCTCATCGGGGCCGAGGTCGATCGTGCCCGCTCCGTAGGTGTCCGGATCGGGTCGCCAGATGCCGTTGCGCAGGTTCAGGCTCAGCCACCCACCGAGTCCGCTGGGGCGCACGTCAAGTTTGTAGCCGATGACGATGTCCTCGGCGTTCGCAATCTGAATGGTGCGGGCCGTCGGGTCGATCGACTTCGCAATATTCCATTGCCGGTCAAGTTCACCGTGGGTGCGCCTCGCAAACTCCGGCTGCACCAGTGACATGCCCACGCTTGATCGTGCCGGTAGTCCGGCACGCTTGGGACTTGCTGGTGTGCGAAGTCCTTCGACCTCGGCTCGCTGAGCGCCCGTGGCGAGCGTGGCGGCCGCCATCGTCTCGGTGCCGATCTCGCTGGTGACGACGGCCCACTCCTTGCCGTCGAGGTTGATGTCGACGAACCCCACCTGAGTCGGACCGGTGCCGGAGAAGCGAGGCTGGAACAGCGGAGTCGACTTGTCGAGTGTCGCGACCGCACCCTGAGGGATGTCGGTCGTTGACGGGTCGGGTGAATAGAAGGGGTTGATCCGGATCTCGACGACCCCGCCGGCGCCCGTGGGGATCGGCGCAGGGTTGCCACTCTTGTCGCGCATGTCCGCGGGGTCGATCTCGATATCGATGATGAAGCCCATCTTGCGCAGCAGTAGTGGGTGGCTGTCGAGCACCGAGAACTTCTCGTGGAACTCCCACTGCGGCCAGGGCACGACGTAGCCGGGGTCGAGCATCCCCGGGACATTGGCTTCGGTGTCGAGCGGCTCGACCATCTGGCGCATCATGACGATGGCGGTCTGCACGCCAGTCGATGTGGTGGTGTCGGGGTTGGTCGTGTACTTCTGCGCCGCGAGCTCCTCGTTCACCGCACGGCTGATCTGCTCGTACGTCGACTCGTTGACGTCGTAGCCGGCGAGTGGGCCGGCGAGCAGGGCGGAGATCTCCGGACGGACCGCACGCGACCCACCGAAGACCTGTTCCTGCAGCCGATCCATCGCCGCCGAAAGTCCCGCGACGTCGGCCGAGCGGACCTTGGACTTCGAGTAGTCGTCGGCGACGTAGGACCGAACCGTCGTTGAGTCCGGGAACATGGTCTGGAAGACCTTGGCATCCGGGTCCGCCGAGACACGCTGAGCCGGTCCCTGTACGCGACCGCCCGGCGACCCCGGCACCTCCAGAGCCGCCCCGAAGTTCATGCCCGTGACGATCGAGCACCACTTGCCCCCGGCCAGGTCCGGAACATTGGAGAGTTTGTCTTCGCCACCGGATCCTCCGGAGGACACCTGCGGCGTGACGACTAGCGTCACACTCAACATTCCGCGCGGGGTCACGCCACTAGCGACCGGGGTCCAGATGAACGTCGTACTCGTGCTCATGCGAACGCTCCACACCAGTCGGTCCAGTCGGCTTGATCCATAACGTCAGCAAATGTGATGGGCGTCGGCTCGGGCTCGAGCGCGGGCTCGACGGCCGCACGTGCATGCCCGCGGCGTGCGCTCGGAACGGCCGGCTTGGGGCTTCCGGTGATCGTGCGGCGCATCGTGATGCTGACCGACTTCTTGATGCCACACACCTTGACCTTGACCGTGCAGGTGGCCTGGCCGACGAGTTTTACCGGGTCACCGGGACTGCTCGGTATCTGCAGCGTCATGCCGAGACACAACTCGATCGCGAGCGTGACGATGCCGAGCACTTCGACGCGGCCCTTGATGCAGACGAACGCCGTGAGCGCCATCTCCGTCGTACTGCCGCGGCCACTGATCTCATACTGCAAGCCGACCGTGCAACTGACGCCACCGGAGGCGACGCCGAGATCGATCTCTAGAGCGGCCTTGATCGCGACGCCGATGTTCATGTACTCGACACCGTCGAGACCGATATCAAGGCCGAACCAGCCGCCGCCACCGATTCCCATCACCGTGACGGCGAAGGGATCGTCAGGTGCGGAGAAGCCGAGCTCGAACCGGACCGGGTCCTCGCCAAAGGGCAGGTTGATGGCGACACGAGTGGCTAGCCCGCTCAGGGTCATGGCACCTAGGCCGATGCTCGGCACCTCGAGGCTGAAGCCGGTCGTGATGGACCGTGCATCGATGTTGAGAATCGGTCCATTGCCGCTGCCGAAGGCGAGGAACCGCGCCATCTTCTCCAGGAAGGCAAGCGCGTCACCGAAGACGATCTCACCGATCTCCACCTGCATGTCACTCGCGCGACCGGAGCCCGCGCTGAACCCGATGCGGTCGAGGATGACGTAGGCAAAGGCCTTGGAGCCGAAGAAGACGATTTTCAGATTGGTGAGCGCGCCCTCGGCCTTCCAGTAGGCCTCCGCATCTGTCGCGCTGGCCTTGGCCTCGACCAGGATGTAAAAGTCGGCACGGTCGGCCTCGGGGAGGAGCGGGTCAAATGGCCTGAGTTCCGGGCGCCACTCGTAGTGGACGAATATCTCGGTGGGGATGTCCGGGAGGTCACCGTTGAAGGACCGATCGGTGGCAAAGGCCGGCGCCTTCGGATTGGGCTCGTAGGCACCGGTCGACGGATTGAGCTGCAGCATGTCGATCGGATCGGGCAACAGATCAGCGAGCGAGATGCCGCCGAAGAGAGTGAAACCGCGCAACATGCTGGCCGGGTCGATCTTGGGG
>Ga0208004_1000151_pt1 | contig 26273 bp, 30 predicted proteins | sample DEB08_DNA_6_FD_184522 | JGI IMG/M metagenome (GOLD analysis project Ga0208004, IMG submission 184522) | Aqueous microbial communities from the Delaware River and Bay under freshwater to marine salinity gradient to study organic matter... | ecosystem: Environmental > Aquatic > Marine > Coastal ...
AGGCGCCCAGAACGCAGCTTGTTCGTCCCTACAGCTCCCCATGGAAGGGGCATGGACTTCAGCGCAGTTGATAACTAGAAACTCGGAGACCAAGAAGGCCTGATTTCACACCAGGGAGAGGGGTTCGGACCACTGCGGTCCGGGCCCCTTTTCATTGCCCTGATCCACGTCGCGCTCCTCGCCGCTCGATCGTCACCCCATTGGTCATGACCTCGGCGTCGTTCCTCGGCGAACCAGCGCTACCAGCTCTTGGCGGCATGCTCGGCGGCGCGGAACGCCAGCGCCATGATCGTGAGCACGGGGTTGAAGCCGCCATTGGTCACGTGCACCGACCCATCGGCCACGTAGAGGTTGTCGTGGCCGTGGACTCGGCTCCAGCGGTCAGTCACCGAGTTGGCGGGATCATCACCCATGCGGGCCGTGCCCGCCTGGTGCTGACCGCCGCTGAGCTTGAGCCTCGGCGGTGAACCCCAGATCCGCTGCGCACCCGAGGCCGCCAGCCACTCGCGTGCGCGCGCGTGCATGAACGCCGACGTGCGCACGGTCTCGGGATGCGTGGTGCCCGAGAGCCGAGCGACCGGGATTCCCCAGCGATCGCGGACCTTCGGGTCCAGTGTCACGCGCGCATCCGGGCTAGGAATCTCCTGCACCGGCCCCATCACGCGCGCCACCCGGGTGTAGTTGTCGCGCATGAAGCGCTTCGCCTCGGCACCCCAGCGCCTCAAGTCCGGCGGCAGGTTACGCGCCCAAAAGATGATGGGCAGCACCACGAACTCGTCCGCGATCATGCCGCCGCCGATGACGTCCGCGTTGCCGTGATTGAACTTGGTGATCGCGGTGGTCACGCCCGGGCCGATGCCGTCGTGGACCGGCTCAGACATCAGGCCGAACGCGCCGGGGTAGTAGTGGCCCTGGAGGTTGCGGCCTACCTGATCGTGGGCGTTGCCCAGCCCCTGCGGGTGCTCTGGCGAGGTGGAGTTGAGCAGCAGCCGTGCCGTCTCGATTGCGCCGGCGGCCAACACCACGACCTCGGCGCGTGCGCTCTGACGCTGACCGTCGTGGTCGACGTATGTCACGCCGACCACCCGACCGCCCACAGTGTCGACCTGCTCAACCATCGCCTCGGTCACCAGGTCGAGCCGACCGGTCGCACGACCACGGGCCAACAGGGTGTTCTGACTGTCGTTCTTGGCGTCCACCGGGCAGGCAAAGCCGATGCAGTGCTGGCAGTTTATGCAGGCCGGCCTGCCGCCGTAGGGCGTGGAGTTGATGAGCAGGGGCACCGCCACGGTCGGCCAGCCGAGGGCTTCGGCGCCGCGGCGCACCACAACTCCCTGGCGATTGAGTGGTACCGGGGGCATGGGATAGCCCCTGTCGCGTGGCCAGCGCGCGGCGCTCTCCGCACTATCGCCCGACACGCCGATCTCCCACTCGGTTCGCTCGTAGTACGGCGCCACGTCGGCGTAGCTGATCGGCCAATCCGCTAGTGAACTCCCGGGCGGGATGCCGTAGATACTGGCCATCTCGAAGTCGGCCGGCAGGTAGCGCCATGCCTGCGCGCCATACACGCGGGCACCACCGCCCACAACGGCAGCGTTGTTTTGGTAGGCATCCTCATGCGGGCGCAGCGTGTACTCCTGACCGTCCGAGTCCACCAGCACGCGTGGATTGCCGTCCAGGCTCGGGCCCGTGTTGTGGCCGTGACGCGAGTAGCGGTGGTTGCGCAGGTGGTCGCGCGGGATGTCCTCGTAGGCGAGTTCGCGTCCGCGCTCAATCAGTAGGACGCTCTTGCCGGCTTCGGCCAGTACGCCGGCAGCGACCCCGCCGCCCGCGCCAGCGCCCACGACGATGACATCGTGGGCGCTCATCCGGTCACCTCGAAGCCGATCATCTGCCACGACACCCCATCGCGGTTGCCGCCGTTGCCCGGGTCGCCGTAGTAGCCCTCGGCGGCATGCTCGACCACCGTGCGGAAGAACGCGGCCGGATCCACGGACCAGTCCGTCGCCACGTCGCCCGCTTCAACCCGGCGCAACACCTCATCCTGTGCCTCCGGGGCGACCTGAGCGAAGTCGCTCCCCGTCGTCGCGCGCGCCTCATGGCCGAGTGCGTCGAGCCCGGCGCGGTACATCTCGATGAGAGGCCGCAGATCCGCCGCAAACTGACGATCGAGGTAGTCGCCGACGCCAGCGTCCCAGCCACCGGGGAAGTCGTCCGCGGGGATGATCCGGTCGATGAGCGCGCGCAGCGTCTCCCGCTGGGACTCGGTCAATACCGTCACGATCTCGGCAACCTCGCTCGCTGATGTCATGGCCCGCTCTGGCGACGGATCTGAGGCTAGCCCACTCACGCGCCCTCCAGCACGGCCTGCGGGCCGGGGCCGTTTCATTTCCATGGGCAACGTCGTCTCACTGCGTCCCGTTTCGGGGCTCGCAAACGGTACGTACTGAGACGACGTGCGTGCCCGACGGCTGCGGGTCTGGCTGCGACGACACCTTGCCGACGGTCAGGCCCGCATCAATGAGGGTGTTCTCCGCAGAGGTTTGATCAAGGCCGACCACAGACGGCACCTTGGGCTCCGGAGGTCCGGCGACGGTGAGGTTGACCTTCACGATCACACGGCGTCCCTGCATCCCGGTCCATCGAGACGACCAGCACTCACCATCACGCGACGGTCGCCGTACCGACATCCAGAGCGCATGACGACGCACAAGGTGCCTCCGGCACAATCGTGCGCATGTCGATCCGCGAAGCCACCCCCGACGACGTACCCGAAATCCTCGCCATGATTCGCGAACTCGCCGACTATGAACGCGCGGTGCACGAGGTGGTGGCGACCGAGGCGTTGCTGCGCGAGTCACTCTTCGGCTCTGATCCAGCCGTTTTCGCCCTCATCGCCGAATCCGACGATTCCGACGAGGTGGTCGGCTTCGCCCTGTGGTTCCGCAACTTCTCCACCTGGCTGGGTCGTCACGGCGTATATCTCGAAGACCTCTATGTGCGACCCGCTCATCGCGGTGCCGGACACGGCAAGGCCCTGCTGCAGGCGTTGGCGCAGATCGCTGTCGACCGCGGCTACGGCCGCTTTGAATGGTGGGTCCTGGACTGGAACACCCCCGCACTGGAGTTCTACCGATCGATCGGCGCCGAGCCGATGGACGAGTGGACGGTCCAGCGCGTCAGCGGCGATGCACTCCACCGCCTCGCGGGCCGGGACTAACCCCCTCGCCGAGTGTGCACTCGCGCGCAGGAAATGACGCGAAATCATGCGCGGGAGTGCACACTCGGCGAATGGGGTGATGCCGAGTAGCCTGCGCACGTGACGCTGTGGGCACGACTGGCACCCGGCATCTTCGTCGTCATCTGGAGCACCGGCTTCATCGGTGCCCGCTTCGGCCTTCCGTACGCCGCTCCCCTCACCCTGCTCGGCGTCCGCATGACGATCGCGACAGCCGTCTTCGCACTCCTCGTGCTCGCACTTCGCGCACCGCGACTCATCGGCCACCGCCAGTATTCGAGATCCGCGATCGTGGGCATCCTGCTGCACGCGGTCTATCTCGGGGGTCTCTTCGTCGCCATCGACCTCGGCCTCCCCGTGAGCGTCACCGCCCTCATTGTGTGCCTGCAGCCGATCCTCGTCGCCATCCTCGCCGGACCGGTGCTCGGCGAGCAGGTGCACGCCCGACAGTGGCTCGGCTTCGCTCTCGGTTTCATCGGCGCCGCGATCGTCCTCGCGCCGGGATTGACCTCGGGCGAAACGCCGGTAGCCGCCGCGATCGCCGCCATCGTCGGACTCTTCGGCACCACCGCTGCGATGCTGCTGCAGAAGAAGTGGGGCGATGACATCCCGCCGGTCAGCGGCACGACCGTGCAATATGCCGCGGCCGCAATCGTGCTCCTTGCCGTCGCCGCACTCACCGAACCACTCACGGTCGATTGGACGCCGACCTTCGTCGCCGTCCTGGCCTACATGGTGCTGGTGCTGTCCGTCGGTGCGATCCTGCTGATGTTCTGGCTCATCCGACGCGGTACGGCGTCGGGCTTCACCAGCCTGTACTTCCTCGTGCCACCCGTCACCCTCGCCGAGGCGGCACTCCTTTTCGGCGAGCGACTTCCTGTGCTGGCGCTGGTCGGATTCGCGATCGCAACGATTGGTGTCGCGCTCGTCCGTGCGCCGCGGGTGCCGGTCGAAGCGAGCTAGCTGCTACTCCGGTGTCGCGCGACTCACGATGGACAGCGACATCACATACATCGCGCCTAGAGACACCCAGACGGAGATGGTGAGGACGTCCAGCGCTGTCCAGTTGGCCCAGTCCGACACGACATTCACGATGATGATGAGTGTCACCAGGATGACCATGACGATGGCGATCGCCTTCTGCGTGCTGACGCTCAGTCGGCTGTTGAATAGCCGTCCCTTGCCGGTCACCGCCATCCAGAGTCCGACGAGACCGAGGATGGCCACGAGGACACCGATCACCGTGCCGAAGAACCCCCAGTCCGCAACCGGCTGGAGGACGAAGGCGACCGCCAATCCGACAAGCGAGGCGATAAACCAGATGACACCGATCACTCGACGTTGTCCCGCGGTCTCGGTCATGACCTCGCCTCGCCTGTCCGCGACGCGTATGTGCGCGCCAAATCAACCGCCCCTCTGGGCGCCGTCACCAGGCTAGTTGTCTCGCAGCATTGCGAGGCATTTCTCGATTCGGCGTGTACGGGTTTCCTCCTTCTTGGCCTCCTCGATCGCCCGCACGTGTTCCTTGCGATGGGTGAAGGCAAGAGCGTCAAAAGCCTCGGTGAGCCCTGCTACCGCCAGGGCCTGGGCCAGGTCGTCCGGCACTTCCACCGTGCGCACCTCGTCGTCGCGAGTGATCTCGACGTCGTACCACGCACCGGGAGCCAGACCGCCGTCACGCATCTCCCTATTGACGACCATCATCCACTGACCGCGGTAGCGGGAGATGCTCGTGCGGTAGGTCTCACCGGCGTACTTGATGCGCAGCATGACGCGACCCATGCCCGGCTCACCGCGGATCGCATCCACCTGATCCTGGGTCATGATCACGGTCGCCGTGGTCTTGCCCGTCGGGATGACGTCGAGGCGCATCTGCATGGCCGCAGAGTAGGTCCCCACCCACCCGATGTCCGACCGTTTTGGTTGCTTCCCCGCGCCAGAAACCCACCACAACGGTCGGAAAGCGGATTAGGAGTCAGCGATGGCCGCGGTTGTCGTCGGCCAGAAGGCCGCAACCAGTCCGGTGATGGCGGCGACCACAATCACGATACCGGCGGCGCGATCCCAGCCACCCTGGGCCGTTGCTAGCGGTACGCCGACCACGAGCGCGAGCAACTGCCCCAGCACCAACAGGCTGCGGCCCCAGCCGCGCACGTGCCACAGACCGTAGGCACCGAGCAGCATGGCCGCGCCGAAGAGCGCGAAGATCGCGATCTCGAGTCCCACACTGACCGGGTTGGACACGTCGGCCGGCCCGGCGATGCCAAGGCGGATGAGTTGGACAACGATGTAGAGGGAGTACGCCACGAGCGCAACACCCTCAAGGGCGGCAACGACCGCCCCCACCATGAGCGAGGTCACCGGTCGCGCAGCGCGCGGGGAGCCGTCGGACATGATCCCAGCGTAGGCGCATCGGCCCGTGTGGGCGCATCGGCCGACGGGGGCGCATAAGGTAGCTGTGTGCGCGGGCTCCTCATCGTCAATTTGCACGCCACCACCACCTCCCCCCGCGTCACGGATGTGCTCGTGCATGCCCTCGCCGATGAGATCGAGCTGGAGGTCGTGCGCACCGAGCACCGCGGACATGCGCGCGATCTCGCGGAGCGCGCCCGTCGCGAGCGCCTGGATCTGCTGTGCACCCTGGGTGGCGACGGCACCATCAATGAGGCCGTGAACGGGCTACTCGCAGGGGGCATCGGTGACGACGTACCCGACCTCGTCACGGTGCCCGGGGGAAGCGCCAACGTCATCCCGCGATCGCTCGGCCTCTCCCCCGACCCGGTCGAAGCCACCGGCGAGATTCTCGAGGCGCTTCGCGAGGGGCGCCGCCGCCGCATCGGCTTGGGCCTCATCACGATGACCGATAGCGAGGGCGTGACGGCCGAGCCGCACTGGTTCCTGGCCAATGCCGGACTTGGCATCGACGCGGACATCATCGCGGCGATGGAGGAGCAGCGCTCGGCCGGGCACGACGCGACTCCTTCGCGTTATCTACGCACCACCCTGCGGCAGTACTTCGTCGGGACCGACCGCCGTCACCCGGCGCTCACAGTCCAGGCGGGCGACGAGGCGATCGACGGCGTCTTCCTCGCCATCGTGCAAAACACCGCCCCGTGGACCTACCTCGGCAGCAAGGCGATCAACCCTTGCCCGCAGGCCTCCTACGACGCCGGACTGGACCTGTTCGCCGTACGCCGGCTCGGACTCCCGGCCGCCCTTCGCCTGGCTCGACGCATGCTGGCCGGAAGCCCGGCCGGGTCCACCAAGCGCAGCCTCACGGTCCTCCACGACCAGCCCCGCATCCAGATCTCGGCCGATCCCGCGACCCGCCTGCAGGTGGACGGAGAGGGGTTTGACCCGATGTCCCGGGTGACTTTGGAGTGCAAGCCGGACGCCTTGGGCGTGGTGAGTTAGCCGATTATCGGACGGTTTGGTGACCGTCCTGTGACGAAGACGACACGTGAACATAGGCAAGAGTTGGGCAATTGGCCTTGTGGGATGCCCGGCCCTCTGCGACCCTTGGAAATCGGTATCACCGATCAGCCACCCCGCCGTTGGGTCAGACCAGCACGGAAGGACTTGGTCGATCGGGTGAACGATGTCACAAACCCGTGACGACGTGAGGAGGGACGCATGGACTGGCGCCACGAGTCTGCCTGCCGTGACGAGGATCCCGAACTGTTCTTCCCCATCGGCAACACCGGCCCCGCCCTGCTCCAGATCGAGGAGGCCAAGGCCGTCTGCCGCCGCTGCGACGTCATCGACGAGTGCCTGCGCTGGGCCCTCGAGACCGGCCAGGACGCCGGTGTGTGGGGCGGCTTGAGCGAGGACGAGCGCCGCGCGCTAAAGCGCCGCAATGCCCGTTTGCGCGCCCGTAGCACCGCCTGACCTCGGCTCCTCTCCGCCGTCCCTGGCTCTACGCGCTGACTTCCAGACTGGCTCGGGTGCCCTGGGGGACGGCCACGGCCAGCGCGAACGATCCCTCGAGGTCCTCCTCGATGAGCGAGCGCACGATCTGGAGCCCGAGCCCCTCGACGAGCGGATCTGGCACACCGCCGCCGTTGTCCACGACTTCGATGTGGAGCCGCCCCAGGTCGCGCGTCAACGCCACCGTGACAGTGCTCGCACCGGCATGTTCGACGGCGTTGTGCACCAACTCCGACACCGCCATCGCCATGGGACTGGCGACGTCGGTGGACACCTCCCCGAGCGATCCCTCTCGCGTGATAGCGAGGGCACCCGCCCCGAAAGCCGGTGCCAGATCGCGCGCGAGCACGAGCAGTCGGTCAACGACGGCGTCGAAGTCGATGCTGTCCCCCGGATCCTGCGCCAGGATCTCGTGCACCGCCGCGATCGCCGATACGCGGCGACCGGCCTCGGCGAGTGCCTCGCGAGCTTCCTCGGCATTCACCCGTCGTGACTGCAGGCGCAGCAATGCACTCACCGTCTGCAGGTTGTTCTTCACCCGGTGATGGACTTCACGGATCGTCGCATCCTTGCTGATCAGCGCGCGCTCGCGACGACGCAGGTCGGTGACATCGCGAGTGAGAACGACGGCGCCGCGGTTCACGCCTCCCGGGTTGAGCCGCACCGAGTGCACGGTGACACTGCCCGAAGCATTGTCGATCTCCGTGTAGCCGCTCACACGACCTCCCGCCACGAGGGCGATGCGCTCATCGAGCGGACCGGGGCGACGCCACAGTCGCGTCGCGACGTGTGCGAGGTCGCTCCCTTCGAGTGCGGGGGCCAGGCCCAGCCGTCGGAACGCCGACATCGCGTTGGGGCTGGCGAAGATCACGCGCCCTTCGGGGTCCAGGCGGATGATGCCGTCACCGACTCGCGGCGGCGCCGAACCCGGATCAACGCCGTACCCCGGCGGCGGGAAGGATCCTTCGGCGATCATCTGCAAGAGCATCTCGGCGATCTCGCGATACGACTCATCGAGGTGACCCGGCGCACGCGACACCGCATGGCGCGCGAGCACGCCGACCACGCGTCGGGGTCCGCGCACCGGCACGGCTTCGACACCGGCCCCGACCCCGCTCCGCGAGATACGGCCGGTGGCGAGCGCACGATCGAGCGCCACCTCGCGCCCCTTGGGCACGAAACTGCCGACGAGATCGACCGGGACCGATGTGGGCGCTGTCGCGGGACGGACCAACGCGGCCGCGATCCAGCCGGCGCCGTTCCACGTCGGCAGCCACAGCACGAGGTCTGACACCGCCAGATCGGCGACGAGCGCCCAGGCACCGACGAGGGAGCGCAGCCGGTCGAGTTCGTCGGCATCGAGATCGGTGCGCTCCTCGGCGATACGCTCGAGGCTGCTCATAACCGCTGAGGCTATCGTCGGAGGGACTTACGGGGGTGGCGCAGGCTACCTGCCGGGCCACCCGTCCGACACCACCGGAGCACGTGAAGGGACGTACTGTGCAGAACAAGACCCTCATCACCGTCACGGCGATCATCGCCATCGTGGCCCTTGTGGGTGCGGCCCTGACCCTCTTCATCCTGTAGGCGGTCGGCATGCCTGACGCGCAGCCCGTTCACGGCGGCATCCAGGCGGTGCAGGCGGCCGTCCATCATGGCGCCCGCCACCTCTTCACCCTGTCCGGCGCCCATGTCTTCCCCCTGTACGACGCAGCCGTGGGCGGGGCAGCCCAGGTCACCGCGGGTGACGACGGACCGATGCGGCTCATCGACGTGCGCCACGAGCAAACGGCCGTCTTCGCCGCGGAGGGCATGGGCAAGCTGACGCGCACTCCGGGCTTCGCCGTCGTGACCGCGGGCCCCGGCGTCACCAATGCGATCAGCGCGGTGACAGGGGCTCACGTGGGCGGTTCGCCGCTGGTGCTCCTCGGTGGTCGGGCTCCTGACGGACGCTGGGGGTCCGGTGCGCTGCAGGAGATCGATCATGTCCCGCTTCTCGCCCCGGTGACCAAGTCCGCGGTGACGGTGCACGATCCGGCGGGCGTGGGCCCGGCGGTGGATGACGCCTTCCGCATCGCGGCGACCGCGCACCGCGGACCCACGTTCGTCGACGTGCCGATGGACGTGCTCTTCACGCCCGGCGATGCGCCAGGACCCTCGACCGAGCCGCATCCACTCGTCGCCGCAGACACCGGTGACCTTGATCGCATCATCGACCTGCTGCGCGGAGCCGAGCGTCCCGTCCTCATCCTCGGCGGCGACGTGTGGGCCGATGGCGCTGAGTCCGCGGCGCGCGCGTTCGTCGATGCGACCGGCATCCCGACAATTGCGAACGGCATGGCGCGCGGCATCCTGCCGCCGGATCATCCCCTGCTCGTCACCCGCGCCCGCGGGGCGGCATTCGGTGGTGCCGACCTCGTCATCGTCGTCGGCACGCCACTGGATTTCCGTTTGGGCTATGGCAATTTTGGTGATCCGCCCGCACCCGTCGTGCACATCGCCGACGCCCCCTCACAACTCGCGACGCATCGCGAACTCGCCGCGAGCACGGCCGGCGACCTGAGTTCGATCCTGCTCACGCTCGCCGGTGCCTTCGGCGAGCCGGTGGCCCAGGCCGAGTGGTCAACCGGTCTGCGCGAGCGCGCGCTTTCGGCGATCGTCGGTGATGCCGCCGACCTCGCCAGCGACGCTGATCCGATTCATCCCGCGCGCATCTACGGCGAGTTGTTGCCGCGCCTGGCCGACGATGCCGTGGTCATCGGTGACGGCGGTGACTTCGTGTCGTTCGCCGGTCGCTACGTCGAACCCGCGCTGCCTGGGCACTGGCTCGATCCCGGCCCGTACGGCTGTCTCGGAACCGGACCGGGCTATGCGATGGCGGCCCGCTTGGCGCACCCGTCGTCGCAAGTCGTCCTGCTGCTCGGCGACGGGGCGGCGGGCTTTTCGTTGATGGATGTGGACTCGCTGGTGCGCCACGATCTGCCGGTCGTCATGGTGGTGGGCAACAACGCTGGGTGGAACCTCGAGCGCCATCCAATGCGGTTCCTCTACGGGTACGACGTGGTCGCCGACCTGCGCCCGACGGCGTACGACGAGGTGGTCACGGCTCTCGGAGGGGCTGGGGAGACCGTGACGTCGCCGGGTGAGATCGGGCCGGCGTTGGATCGAGCGTTTGCGTCGGGAGTGCCCTACCTCGTCAACGTGATGACCGACCCGGAGATCGCCTACCCGCGCTCGACGACCGGGGTTTAGGCACTCACTTCCGCAGACCGCTGCGATGTCGACGTTCCGCACCCAGTATTCGTCGAAAGACCGTCGGCGTGCGGAGGGAGCGTGCGCTACTTGATGGAGGCGCAGAGTTCGCGGATGATCGGTTCGGCGTCGCGAGCGCTGCCGCCCCAGCCGTTGGGGCGCAACTCGATGTGCAGGTGCACGGCGCCGGGTGATCCGGTGTCGCCCATGTAGCCGATGAGCTGGCCGGCCTTCACCTTGTCACCCTTGCCGACGAAGATCTTGGAGAAGTGGCCGTAGAACCACATCGAGCCCTTGCTGTCGGTGATGTCCAGGATGAGGGCGCCGTTGCTCTGGTAGCCGCTGCGGATCACAGTGCCGGCATCGACCGCGTAGATCGGTGAGCCGCTCTTGCCCATGAGGTCGAAGCCCATATGGTTGCGGCCCGCGCCCATACCGTCGGCGTAGGTGAAGTCGACGGCCGGGCAATAGCGGCCATTGACCTGTACGTCGCCGAAGGTGCTGTCGGCCTTGGCGGCCTCAAGTGCGATCGATCGGCCAAGCACCGTCCAGGTCTCCGGACCGACGACGCCGGTGGCGCCGAGGTCGTTGGCCTTCTGCAGTTTCTTCACCGCGATGCGGGTCACCGGGCCGAAGTAGCCGGATGCCTTCTTGATCTTCAGGGCTTGCTGGAGAACCTTGACGGCCTCGCCACGGTCGCCGGTCTTCAGGACGGGTGCGGCGGCGGCGTAGGCGGCCGGCTTGTCCTTGGCCTTGGCGGCGTTCGCGGCTGTCGGCATCGCGACCAGTGTGGTGACGGCGAGCGCAGCGGCGGCACCTAGTGCTGCCAAGCGGCGGATCGTCGTCGTCATCGGTCCTCCATCGCGTGCCGGTGATACGGACACGGCCAGCGGGTTGCCCGGCTGGCCATCGGAAGAACATAACAGAAAGATCACGACAATGTCGCGCGCCCCTCTCCAAGGGGTCTCAAGAGCCTCTTGAGGTCTATGCGTCCCATGGGACTGATGAGGCGATTGCTTGAGGGCCTTCAGGTGGTCGCCTTCAGGTGGTCGAGGGCCTGGGTGTGCGCCGGCTGGCGGGGTCAGATGTGAGCGCACAGGCGCCAAATGACGCCCCGTCAGCCGACTTCCGCCAGAAAACCCCGCTTTTGGACGCCGAAACCGTGGTTTTCCGGCGGAAGAGTGGTGGGCGGCCGGGTGGGAGCCGAGGCAGGCGGGCCGGCGGAAGGCCGGTCAGAGCCGGGGCAGGCGGGCGAGGAAGCGGTCGACCTGAACGACGACCCGGGTGATCTCACCACGGGCGATCGGGACCGGACCCTCCCCCACGTCGTGATGGGCGGCGACATTGAAGCGCAGCAGGCGACCGTCGCGGTGAGCGAGCTCGGCGGTGACCTCCACGGCAGCCCCCACGGGTGAGGCGGTGAGGTGCTCGATGTCGATACGGGTGCCCACCGAGGTCTGCGCCGGGGCCTCGCCGCTCGACGTATCCGAACCTTCGGCGATGACCGGTACCGCGGCCGCGACGGTGGCGGCCTCCAACCACGCGATGAGGCGCGGCGTGCCCAGCACGGGCACGCTTCCGCTGCCAACGGCGATGGCGGTGTCGTCGTCAGTGACGACGTAGGTCAAACGAGCGGTCTCGCCCCGGTCATTCGCCATCGACGTCATCCGCAATCAGTGCGGTCAGTCACTGCACAGGGGTCGCTCGACATGGAAGCAGTCAGTCGATGACGGCGATGAGGTCACCCTCTTGGATGACGTCACCTGGGGCGACGGCGATCTCGCGCAGAGTTCCGGGGGTCTCGACGAAGACGGGGATCTCCATCTTCATGGACTCCAGGATGACCAGCGTGTCGCCCACGGCGACCTTGGTGCCGGGCTCGGCAATGACCGAGTGCACCTGCGCCACCATCTCGGCGCGGATTTCCACGTCAGGAGTTGGGACGCTTGCCGTGGTTGGCGCCGTTCTTCTTGCGATCGCGCTTCTTGCGGCCACGCTTGCTCATGCTGACTCCTTCGTGCTCATGGTGGATGGCCACCGGCCTCACCGGTCGCCTCATCCGCTGCGCCAAACGGTACGCCGTTCGGCGGTCGCCCATCGTGGCATATCGGGAGGTGATCCCCCAAAGGGGGCTAGATCTCGCGGCGGTACGTGATCCGGACCTGGGAGATCTGCGCCACGATCCGAACCCGCAGGGTCTCCGGGGCGCGCTCCTGGCAGCAGGTCCGCTGCACCAAGGCCTTGACCATCTGCTCCATGCGGTACTGGTCGGCGCACGGAGGGCACTCCTGAAGGTGCCCGGCGATCGCCTGGGCGGCTTCGGCCTCAATCTCGGAATCGAGGTAGTCGTAGACGCTGGCGAGGGCCTCGTTGCACGAACATGCGTGCTGCTCGGTCATGACTCCTCACCTCCCACCGGGGCGGGGAGATAACCCTCGGCGACGGCGTACTCCTCGAGCAGGCCACGCAACTGCTTGCGTCCGCGATGCAGGCGCGACATCACGGTGCCGATCGGCGTATCCATGATGTCGGCGATCTCCTGGTAGGAAAACCCTTCGACGTCGGCGAGGTAGACAGCCACGCGCCGGTCCTCGGAGAGCTCCGACAGCGCGTTGTTGATGATGTCGTTCGGCAGGCGGTCGAGCGCCTCGGCCTCGGCGCTGCGCAACTGCCCCGTGGCGAACGCCTGGGTGTGCTGCATCTGCCAGTCATCGAGGTCGTCGGTGTGCGTCTGCAGCGGCTGACGCTGCTTCTTGCGGTACGTATTAATAAAGGCGTTGGTGAGGATGCGGAACAGCCAGGCCTTGAGGTTGGTGCCGTCGGTGTACGACGCGAACGCCGAGAACGCCTTGACGTAGGTCTCCTGGACGAGGTCCTCGGCATCGGCCGGGTTGCGGGTCATCCGCAGGGCGGCGCCGTACAACTGGTCAAGGTAGGGCAGCGCGTCACGCTCAAAACGGGCGGCGCGCTCCTCCTCGGTCTCCACGGCGTCTTCGATCATCACTGTCGAGGGTATCGGGGTCGGCTCCGCGGCGCCGGTGAGCGGCGCCAGGCTCGAGGGCAGGCCCTCCACCGAGGGGGTCGACGCCGTTCCGATGAGCATGGGGGTGGGAACGCTCCCCCGGTCCGTTTCATTCCCGGGGGTGGCTATTACTGCGACTCAGCGCGCCGTCGGGACACTTAGCCCGCCCGGAAGTGTCCCGGCGACGCGCCAAGTGCGGATCGGCTCAGGCACCCGCAGATGGCCCGGCCTCTCACCCATCACCCGAGGGCGATCCGCTCTACCAGTTGCGGACCCTGGTTGCGGACCGAGTTCACCTCGGTCGACACCGGGTAGATATCCCAAAAGCCCGGGTTGCTCGGCGCCAGCAGTTCAGCGAGCACATCCGCACCCGGGGCTTGCGGATCCAGCCACGCCGCACGCTGTTCGGGCAGCACCGCCACCGGCATCCGATCGTGGATCTGCCCGACGTTGTCCTTGGCGGCCGTCGTGATGATCGTCGTCGACAGCAGCCAGGCTGCCGGGTCTTCGGGATCCTCGATCTCCTTGTCGCGCCACCATTCATACAAACCGGCCATCGCGAGGCCAGTCCCATCCGCCGGGTGCAGGAAGAACGGCTGCTTCGGCGGCTTCTTGCCCGCCGGGGTCAGCGCGCCCTCGGGTGGCGCTTGCCACTCATAGAACCCATCGGCTGGCAGCAGGCAGCGCCGGCTCGCGAGCGCCCGCTTGTACGACGGTTTCTCGGCGACGGTCTCAGCTCGGGCGTTGATCATCTTGTTGCCGATCGCCGGATCCTTCGCCCACGACGGCACCAGGCCCCACCGCGCGACGTCGAGTCGGCGCGGGTGATGGCCGGTCTCGTCGGGCTTGCCATCGCGTACGACGTACACGGAGTTGGTGGGCGCGATGTTGTATCGCGGCGGCAGCTCCTCCTTGGGCGGCACCTCGATATCGAACTCCTCGACGAGCGCCGCCGGCTCCCGCGACGCGGCGTACCTCCCACACATGTGGCCAGCCTGCACGAGGCAACCGGGCACCGTCCAGCCCGGCCGATACCCTCAGCGGTGATGGATGACAACGCCACCTGGCCGGCACCTACTGCCGAGGGACCGATCTCGGCGACCGTCCGCGTGCCCGGGTCGAAGTCGGCCACCAACCGTGCTCTCGTGCTCGCCGCGCTGGCGGACGGCCCGTCCACGATCAAGCGAGCCCTGCTCGCGCGCGATACCCACCTCATGGCCGGTGCCCTCACCGCGTTGGGCACGGACATCACCGAGATCAAGACCGACCGCGTCGGCAACGTCGACTGGCAGGTCAGGCCCGGCCCGCTGCACGGCAATGCCCATGTGAACGTCGGCCTCGCCGGCACCGTGATGCGCTTCGTGCCGCCGGTCGCCGCTCTCGCGAGCGGGCCCGTCGATTTTGACGGCGATCCGCGCGCCCGCGAGCGACCGCTCGGTCCCATGATCGAGGCCCTGCGCGCGGTGGGCGTGGCCTGCACCGATGCCGACGGCTACCTCCCCCTCCGTGTGGAAGCCACCGGAAGCGTGCGTGGTGGCGTCGTGGACATCAACGCCTCGGCATCGAGCCAGTTCGTCAGCGGACTGCTGCTGTCGGCCGCGCGATTCGACGAGGGGCTGACCCTCACCCACACCGGCCCGTCACTGCCAAGCCTGCCGCACATCGAGATGACCTTGCACATGCTCACCGAGCACGGCGTGCACGTCGACTTCGATCGCGAGCGGGCCACGTGGCACCTCACCCCCACGCGGATCGCTGCGCATGACCGGATGATCGAGCCGGATCTGTCGAACGCCGGACCCTTCCTCGCGGCCGCCATGGTCACCGCGGGGTCGGTCATCATTCGCGATTGGCCCCGCCACACCACCCAGGCCGGTGATGCGTTGCGCGGGATCTTCGCGCAGATGGGCGGCTCCCTGCACTACCTCGAGGGTGACCTCATCCTCAGCGGGCCGGACACCATCACCGGGATCGACGTCGATTTGCATGACGTCGGCGAACTCACTCCCACCATCGCCGCCGTTGCTGCCCTCGCATCGACTCCCTCACATCTGCGCGGGATCGCACATCTGCGCGGCCACGAGACCGATCGCCTCGCCGCGCTCGCCGAGATGATCAACAGCCTCGGTGGCCAGGTCGAGCAGACCAAGGACGGCCTCATCATCACGCCGACCACGCTGCACGGGGGCATCGTGTCGTCGTACGACGACCATCGGATGGCGACGGCCGCTGCGATCATCGGCCTCGTCGTTCCGGGCGTCGAGATCCGCAACATCGGCACGACGGCCAAGACACTGCCGGACTTCCCGGGCATGTGGTCGGCCATGCTCTCGGGGACCGCGTGAGTCGCGATCGGCGACACTGGGACGAGGACGACGTCCGCGTCCGACCAGGACGCGGCAAGTCCCGACCCAGATCCAAGGATCGACCCAACTACGACGACGCCTTGCTCGCGCGCGTCGTCACTGTTGACCGCGGACGCTTCACCGTCATCACCGACGACGGCCGCCAGGTGCTCGCGGTCAAGGCACGCGAACTCGGCCGCAAGGGTGTTGTCGTCGGTGATCGCGTGCGACTGGTTGGTGACACCTCCGCCGGAGAGGATTCACTCGCGCGCATCGTGCGGCAGGAGGATCGCACGACCGTGCTGCGTCGTACGGCCGATGACAGCGACCCGGTCGAGCGCGTCATCGTGGCGAACGCCGACCAACTCGGCGTCGTGACCGCACTCACCGATCCCCCGCCGCGATTCGGGTTCATCGACCGCGCGCTGGTGGCGGCGTACGACGCTGGCCTGCAGCCACTGCTCATCTTGACCAAGGCCGATCTCGCTCCAGCCCAGCCGGTCATCGATGCCTACGCCGCGCTCGACGTACCCGCCGTGACAGTGGCCCGGGGAGCAGGCAAGCAGCCGGTCGCCGCGGATCTGGAGAACGTCATTGATCAGCTGACCGATCGCGTCACCGTGCTCGTCGGACACTCCGGCGTGGGCAAGTCGACGCTCGTCAACGCGCTCGTGCCTGGTGCCGATCGGAGCACCGGTCATGTCAACGAGGTCACCGGTCGTGGGCGGCACACGTCCACGTCGGCGTTAGCGTTGCCGCTGCCTTCCGGCGGGTGGATTGTCGACACCCCCGGGGTTCGGTCATTCGGACTCGCGCACGTGTCGCCCGACTCTGTCATCGCGGCGTTCGACGATCTCGCCGGTGGTCTCGAAGGCTGCCCGCGCGGCTGCACCCATGACGAAACGGAGTGCGCGCTCGATGATTTCGTCGGTGACGATCCGCACCTGCAGGCCCGACTCGCGTCGCTACGCCGCCTGCTCGCGAGCGGCAACTCAGTGGACGACCTACCCACGGACTAACTCCTCCGGTTTCCGACCGTAGTGGTGGGTTTTGGCGTCCGAAAAGCAACCAGGACGGTCGGAAATTAAGGGGATTGAGCTAGCAGGCGCTCCAGAGTCCGGCGCCGACCGATTGCGCCTCACGTTCCGCAGCGGCCATCTCGTCCTCGAACTTCGCGCCCTTGCTGTACGGGTACTCCTCGGCATAGCCCTCGCGCACGAGCAACTCGTTGAGCATGACGTCGGGAGTCAGCCACACATAGGCGAGCGTGCGGTCGTACTTGTCGAGCATTCCCGAGACCGGGTCGTACTCCAGCCACACCTGCTTGCCCTCGAGCAACTCCTTCGCCCGCGCGGATGCCTCCGGGCCGAAGCACTCGACAGGTCGATCGGGGGCGACGGTCTCGGGTGTGTTGATGCCGATCAGTCGTACGACGATCTCCTCGCCCCCGCGCATCACGCGCACCGTGTCGCCATCCACCACGCGGACGACGTCGTACGGTCCCTGCTGGACGCCGGTCGCCATCGACGGGTCATCACCACCACCGCAGGCACTGAGAGTGAAAGACAGGACCGCCAACGCGAGCCCGAGGCGACGAATCATGAGCCGGTGAGTTGCTGACCTATCCCCTGCCACACCATCTCCGCTCCCGTATGGCCTGTGCGGATGACCCATCCGACGATGATGATCGACGCCGCGATCACGACGACCGCGAGAATCTGAATACCGAGGTTGCGCGGACCGCGACGGTCGAGCAGCCACAGCGCGAGAACGAGAATGAAGAAGCCCGCAGCGGCGAAGGGCAACAGGTCACCCGCCTGCAGGTGGTCCTCACTGACGCCGACGGTCTCCGCTAACTCCTGACCGCTGAGTCTCGCGAGGCCAGCAGTGACGACACCAACGCCCGCGACCGCTGTCACCAGCGGACCGAACCGGACCGAGAAGCGGGCAGAAAAGCCCATGATGATGGCGCCGAGCGCAGCCAGGGGTAGCAGGACGATCGGGGCATGAACCATGAGGGGATGGGCGGGCAGACCGAAGAGCGTCTCCATCGGGCCAGGCTAAGCCCCTCGGTAGCGTGTGGCCCGTGACGACACCCGACGACCTCGCCCTGGCCCTCGAACTCGCCGATCGCGCCGATGAGGTCACCCTGCGACATTTCCGGCAGCCCGACCTGGCTGTCGAATCGAAGGCCGACCTTACGCCGGTCACCGAAGCTGACCGCGCGACCGAGGGACTGCTCCGCGCAATCCTGGCCGAGCGCCGGCCGGCCGATGCGATTGTCGGAGAGGAGTATGGCGGCGACATCGGCACCGGTCGGCGTTGGATCATTGACCCGATCGACGGAACGAAGAACTACCTGCGAGGGGTGCCGGTCTGGGCGACGCTGATCGCGCTCGCTGACGGTGACGCGATCGTTGTCGGCGTGGTGAGCGCGCCCGCGCTCGGGCGGCGTTGGTGGGCGGCGCGCGGCGAAGGATCCTGGACCCAGGGGCCCGAGGACGCCGAGCCGCGCCGCAACACCGTGAGTTCAGTGGATGACTTGGCTCAGGCTTCGTTCTCCTTCAGCGACGGCGAGGACTGGCCCGAGGGCGGGCTCGGTCGCCTGATGGATGCCACCTGGCGAAGCCGCGCCTACGGGGACTTCTGGTCGCACATGATGGTGGCCGAAGGCGTCGTCGATGTGGCCGCCGAGCCGGTGCTGAACATTTGGGATGTCGCCGCGCTTGCACCCGTGATCGAGGAGGCCGGTGGACGCATCACCGCGATGGACGGCAGCAATCTCATGACCGGCGAAGGCGGACTGACAACGAACGGCGTACTCCACGAGGCCGCCTTGCGCGCTATCCACGGCTGACCTCATCTGCGCCGCCACCACACGGTCGAGTCGGTTCGCTCGGTCTCCGCGAAACCACAGCGGCTCAGCACACTCGCGCTCGCGGTGTTGTCGACGTCGGTCTCGGCGATCACAGCGCTGGCCCCCCGAGCGAAAGCGTGCGTCACCAAGGCCTGCACCGCCTCGGTGGCCAGCCCGCGCCCCCGCGCGCTCTCGACGAGCCCGTAGCCGATCTCCGCGATGCCCTCGTCACTGGGCGCGCCCTTGAACCCGACCCCGCCGATCAGCAGCCCGGTTGACGTCTCACGCACCTGCCAGGGACCCCACTCCCCTGCCTCCAGGTGGCCATCGACGACCAGCCGAGCCATGACCAGGTCACCGGTGGTGGGGTAGCCCTGTGCTGCAGGGGGGATCTCACCGCGCAGCAACGCAGCCCAGGCGGCACGCTCAGGAGCCACGAGTTCAAGTCGCGATGTCTGTAGCAGCACGTCCTGATTGCATCACGACCCTTGCCAGCGGCACAGGCAACCGGCCACCATGACAGCGGAGGTGGATGCCATGAAGATCTCATCGATCCTGGCCACCAAAGGGGCCGACACCGTCACGATCGTGCCGGATGCCACCGTTGCCGAACTCATCTATCTGCTCGCGCAACACAAGATTGGCGCTGTCGTCGCGTCCGTGGACGGCACCAGCATCGACGGCATCGTGTCCGAGCGCGACGTCGTTCGGGCGATGGCTGCGGATCCTGACGCCGGTCGTACCGGTGGGGTCCGTCCCAAGAGCGTCAGCGCCATCATGTCCGCGGACGTCATCACCATCGGCCCCGACGACACCGTCGACGACGCTATGGCGCTCATGACCGACCGCCGCTTCCGTCACCTGCCGGTGGCCGTCGACGGCAAGCTCGTCGGCATCGTCAGCATTGGCGACGTGGTCAAGGCTCGCCTTGAAGCGCTCGAGGAGGAGAGGGCCGCCCTCGTTGACTACGTCACCCGCGGCGGCTGAGAAAGATCGCCGAACGGCCGGGGGTGCGTGGGCGAGGCGACCTAGCGCGGGCGGATAACCAGCGGTAGGGCGTCGGCCGGACGCAACGTCACGAGCGGTACGGCGTGGGGCGCTGGCTCCCCCGGCACCCGTGCGACGCGCACGCGCTGCAGCAGGACGGCGAGCACAGTGATCGCCTCGACGTAGGCGAAGTCCTTGCCGATGCACATGCGCGGGCCAAGGCCGAACGGCCAATAGGCGGCATCCGCCTGCACTCTGGCCCGGCGGGCAGGCTCAGCCTCCCCTGACGGGCTGGCCCCACCCAGGAACCGCTCGGGCCGGAACTCTTCGGGATCGGCCCACAGCGAGCCGTCACGCTGCGCGAGGTACGGCGTCATGATGACCAGCGACCCCGCCGGAATCTCCCGGCCACCCAACACGTCATCGACTAGCGCCCGCCGACTCACCAACCACACCGGCGGATACAGCCGCATCGCCTCGTCAACGACTGCCCTTAGGTAGGGCAACCGGTCAAGATCGTCGTACGTCGGCGCCGCACCACCGAGCACTGCTGCAGCTTCCCCCGCCGCCCGATCCTGGGCCGCCCCATCACCGGCCAGCAACCACAGCGACCACATGAGCGCGCTCGCCGCCGTCTCGTGTCCCGCCACCATGAAGGCCACGAGTTCATCGCGCACCTCGCGCCGCGGGATTGGATCATCCCCCGTCATCGCCTTGAGCAGCATGCCGAGTAGATCAACCGGTGGCCGCGGATCGGCCAGGCGAGCACCGATCATGCGATCCACCGCTCCGTCTAAATCATCGAGCGCACTGCGCAGACGTCGCTGCGCGGGAGTCCACGCGGGGAGCCGAATCGGCACCTGCGCCGAAGCGACGACCACATCGAGCGCCTCAAGCGTGGCTCGTGCGAGACGATCGGCGTCCGCCGACAGATCGGTGCCAAACAGCGAGGCACCCACGGTCTCGAGTGCCACGCGCATCATGGCCTCGTCAACATCGACGACGGCTCGTCGACTGACATCGCCCCACCGACCCAGCAGCGCACTCGCGGCCGACGACGCATGCGCGACCACAGCCTCGAGACCCGCGCGGTGGAATGCGGGCTGCACCATCCGGCGCTGGCGCCGCCACACCTCTCCCGAGGTGGTGAGCAGCCCCTCTCCGGTGACCATCGACAGCGACCGGTACTGCACCGTGGCCTTGTCATAGTCGCGCGCCCGGTCGACCAGCACCCGTCGCACCGCGTTGGAATCGGAGACGAGATAGCTTGGCGGGGACGGGATGGGGAACTGCACCACCGCGCCGTACTCCGCTGTCATCCGTTGCAGAAAACCGAGCGGGTCCCGGCGAATGAATTGCAGGTGACGCAGCATCTGTGGCCCGCTCGGACCCGGTGCCGTCGCGGGTGTACGCACATAACGACGATCGGGTACGCCGTCGCGCGAGATCACCGCGCTCTCCTCACGTCGAGCAGCCCCCCTCCCGGGGGCGTCATCGCGCGAGATCGCAGGTGCGTCGCGTTCGGCCACGTGATGAGCCTATGCGCCTGCGAGCGGCCAGCCGGACCCGGCAAGATGGCCCCATGACCGTGCACCCGCGCGCTGGTACGCCGGCCCAGGATTCGGACCTCGTCGACATTGCCGCTCTCGTGACGGCGTACTACACCGGGCACCCCGACGTCAGCGATCCCGGCCAGCGGGTCGCCTTCGGTACTTCCGGGCATCGCGGGTCGTCATTCACCAACGGGTTCAACGACGACCACATCGCCGCGACGACGCAGGCGATCGTGGAGTACCGCAAGAAGCAAGGCATCAACGGACCCCTCTTCCTCGGTCGCGACACTCACGCCCTCAGCCAGCCCGCCTGGGCGACTGCCCTCGAGGTGCTTGCCGCACACGGCGTGACGGTCGCCATCGACGCACGCGATGGCCTCACCCCGACCCCTGCGATTTCGCACGCGATCCTGCGACACAACGCCGGGCGATCAGCCACCGATCCCGGTCGTGCCGACGGCATCGTCGTCACGCCAAGCCACAATCCGCCCCGCGACGGCGGCTTCAAGTACAACCCGCCCGATGGAGGACCCGCTGGATCGGAGATCACGTCGGGCATCCAAGCCCGGGCCAACGAGATCCTGGGCGCCCAACTTGAGGGCGTCCGCCGCGTCACGCTGCCACGCGCTCTCGCAGCATCCACTACCCAGCGCTACGACTACCTGCGCGAGTACGTCGACGATCTGCCGAACGTCGTCGATATCGAGGCGATCCGCGGTGCCGGCGTGCGCATTGGGGCCGATCCACTCGGTGGCGCGAGCGTCGACTACTGGGCCGCCATCGCCGAGACCTACTCCCTGGATCTCACCGTCGTCAACCCACGCGTCGATCCGACATGGCGCTTCATGACCCTGGATTGGGACGGCAATATCCGTATGGACTGCTCGTCCCCGCACGCGATGGCGTCACTCATCGAACGACGTGCCGACTACGACATCGCCACCGGCAACGACGCGGACTCCGATCGCCACGGCATCGTGACTCCCGACGGCGGCCTGATGAATCCCAACCACTTCCTGTCGGTCGCCATCGACTACCTGTTCGCCCGCCGCGATGGCTGGTCCGGCGAGGCCGCCGTCGGCAAGACCGTGGTCAGCTCGTCAATGATTGATCGGGTCACCGCCGCCCTTGGGCGACGACTGTGGGAGGTGCCGGTCGGGTTCAAGTGGTTCGTCCCGGGGCTCATCGACGGCAGTGTCGGCTTCGGCGGCGAAGAGTCTGCCGGCGCATCGTTCCTGCGCCGCGATGGCTCGGTGTGGACCACCGATAAGGACGGCATCATCCTGGCGCTACTGGCCTCGGAGATCCTGGCCATCACGGGTGATTCGCCGTCCCAGCACTACCGCCGACTCACCGAGGTGCACGGCGACCCCGCCTACGCCCGTATCGATGCCGCGGCCACTCGCGACCAGAAGGCGGCGCTTGGCGCCCTCACCCCTGAGCAGGTGACCTCCACCGAACTCGCCGGCGAACCCATCACCCGCGTGCTCACCCGCGCCCCCGGCAACGACGCACCCATCGGGGGCCTGAAGGTCGAATCTGAGAGTTCGTGGTTTGCGGCGCGCCCCTCCGGCACCGAAGACGTCTACAAGATCTACGCCGAGTCCTTCCGCGGCCCCGACCACCTCGCGCAGGTGCAGGCGGCTGCACGCGAGGTCGTCGACGCTGCACTCGGGTCGTAAGCGAGCATCGCTGCGATGACCGTCACACGAAGAACGGTCGAGGCTGGTGACGTCGGCATCGGCGTCATCGACATCGCACTGGGCCAGTCCGGCGGAGATGGCGTGCCGGTCATCAGGGTCAGCCTGCTCGATCTCGGCGCAGCGATGCACAGTGTGGAGGTGCCCGATCGCGATGGTCGCCTCGGCCCGGTGCACCTGAGTCTGCCGCGCGTCGCGGACTACGTCGACATCCCACGCAATCCGCATCTCGGCTCGACACTCGGGCGCTACGCCAACCGCATCGCCGGTGGTGCCTTCACATTGGACGGTACGACGTATCAACTCGACGCCAACAACCCCCCCAACACCCTGCATGGCGGACTGCACGGTTTCGATCGACACACCTGGACCGTCGACGCGATCGATGAGTCAGCGAACGCCGTCGCGGTGACGTTCGGCCTGGTGAGCCCGGACGGTGACGAGGGCTTCCCCGGCGCGATGACGGCGCACACGACGTACCGGATCAGTCTGGGTCGCATCGAGATCGAGATGTCGGCGACGACCGATGCCCCCACCGTGGTGAGCCTCGCCAATCACGGCTACTGGAACCTCGACGGATCGACGTCGATCGCTGACCATGTGCTCGAGGTGCCGGCGCATCGACGCCTGTCCATGGACCCCACCGGCATCCCGACGGGCATCGTCGACGTCGCCGGAACGCCGTACGACCTGTTGGCGCCACACCGGCTCGGCCCGGTCATCGAAGCCACGGGCGGGCTCGATGACTGCTACCTCATCGATGGGGTGGGGATTCGCGTGGCGGCTCGGCTACACGGACCGGCATCGGGCCGCACGATGACTGTCTCCTCGGATGCGCCCGGCCTGCAGGTCTACACGGGGAACAGCCTGCATCCTCCGTTCGAGGTCCACCAGTCGGTGTCCCTAGAGGCACAGCGGCTGCCCGACGCACCCAATCAGCCGGCGTTGGGCGAATGTGTTCTGCGGCCAGGCGAGCACTACACGACCACCACGAGACTGGACTTCACCACGAAGTGAACGGCGGTGTGACCGACCGCAAGGGCCGACCACACCGCCGGTTCACGAATGCGTGATGCCTACTCCGGGTTTTCGCTGCGGTAGAGCTCCCACTCGTCGATCTCCGTGCCGTCGGGCAGGGTGCAGATGCCCGTGTCGAGATTGACGGTGCCACCCTTGGACTCGCAGTACGCCGAAGCCGGATTGTTCATCGTGTCCTCCGGGGCTGGCGACTCATCGCCGCCTCCGCCACCACCGCATGCGGCGAGCGCCAGGACCGCCGCCCCCGATGCCAATGCCATGCCAATGCGCCTCATGTCATGCCCTCCGTCGGTTCCACCCCTCCCGGGGACCTGAACCGATGCTAGGACCCGCCGTCTAGGCTGCGATGGTCCGACTCGCGATCGAAGGAGACCCATGAAGGCTCGCGCCTACGCCGCTACATCCGCCGGTGCTCGCATCGCCCCCCTTGATGTTGAGCGACGCGAGGTCGGTCCGCACGACGTCCGCATCGATATCGATGCCTGCGGCGTCTGCCACTCCGACATCCACCAGGCCGAAGGCGATTGGGGACCGGACATTTTCCCCATGGTGCCCGGACACGAGATCATCGGCATCGTCACCGAAGCTGGCGACGCCGTGACCAAGTACGCCGTCGGCGATCGTGTGGGCGTCGGCTGCTACGTCGGCTCCTGCGGCACCTGCGACGCGTGCGCCAACGGTGACGAGAACTACTGCCCCACCTGGTCGACGACGTACAACGGGTATGAGCAGGATGGCGTGACCCCGACCTACGGTGGCTACTCCGACCACATCGTCGTCAACGAGGACTATGTCCTGCGCATCCCCGAGGGAATGGACACCCAGGCGGCTGCGCCGCTCCTCTGTGCCGGGATCACCGTCTATCCCCCGCTCAAGTCGTACGCCGGCCCTGGCAAGGAGGTCGGCGTCATCGGCCTGGGCGGGCTGGGGCATGTCGGCGTGCGTATCGCCAAGGCGATGGGGTCGCGCGTCACGGTCTTCAGTCACAGCCCCGGCAAGGAGGCCGACGCGCTACGTCTCGGTGCCGACGCCTTCGTCGCCACGCACGACCCGGCCGCACTGAAGCCGCTGCGTATGTCCTTCGACATGATCCTCAGCACGGTCTCGGCCTCCATCGACATCGACGCCTACCTCAACCTGCTCAAGACCCGTGGCGTTCTCGCCATCGTCGGCCTGCCGGTGGAGCCGCTGTCCTTCGAGGCGGGCAATCTCGTTGGCGAGGCGCGCACGATCGTGGGCGCGAAGCTCGCGGGGGTCGGGACCACACAGGAGATGCTGGACTTCTGCGCCGAGCACGGTGTGGTCGCGGATGTCGAGGTCATCAACATCGCCGACATCAACGAGGCATGGCAGCGGATCAAGGACTCCGACGTGCGCTACCGCTTCGTCATCGATATCGCCGGATCACTACGCGACCAGTAGCAAGCGGGCTTCAGGTCGCTGGCGAGCCGGTCGGCGGGCGACGGTCGCCGGTTGTCGGTCGTCGGTCGTCGGTCTCCGCTCGCATGACACTCTTCCGCCGCTAAACCACGGTTTTCGGCCCTGAAACCGTGGTTTTCCGGCGGCAGAGTGCGGTCAGTGGTCGGCCAGCAACGCCTCGGCCACAGCCATCGGTGCGCCGTGCACGATGTTGTGCGACTCGATCATCCAGAGTTCGGCGATGACACAGCCGACGAAGGCCCATGCCTCGATGCGACGGACGTCGTAGCCGGTGACCTCGGCGATGATTTGCGCCCGACGCCGCACCCGCGCCGCGAGGTCCGAACCGTCCATACCGCGAGCGTCTCCGGCTTCTTGCATATTGCGGGGATTGGCGAGCATGGCGGCGGCCTCGAAGGCTGGATCGCCGATCCACCCGTGCGGATCGATGGCCCGCCATTGGTCACCGTGACGGAGAACGTTCATGTGGTGCAGGTCGCCGTGCAGGACGCGCGACTCCACCGAGTCATCGACGAGGCCACGGAAGACTCCAGAGGCCCTCTGCACCAACTCGCGCGGTAGTCGGTCATCCGCAGGGGCATCGAACGCCGTCCCGATCATCGCCAACTGCGGCAGGCTGCCGACATCGCCCTGGTCGGCATGCAGGCGAGTGACCAAATGGGCGATCTCGCGGGTAGCCGCGTCGTCGTCCTGCCGGGCCAGCGGCCGGATGTCATCGCCGAGGATCATCCGCTCCACGACGAGCAGCGCCAAGTGGTCATCATGCGCCACAACCTCTGCGGCCGCGGGGCCGAAGGCCCGAAGCGCTGCTGCTTCGCGCGCACGATCATCGCGCTCACCGGTTTTGACCACGACGTAGGCATCACCCTGGCGGGCCCACCACACGCCCGGCTCACTCTCGACCTCTTCCAGAG
>Ga0208004_1000162_pt1 | contig 25626 bp, 28 predicted proteins | sample DEB08_DNA_6_FD_184522 | JGI IMG/M metagenome (GOLD analysis project Ga0208004, IMG submission 184522) | Aqueous microbial communities from the Delaware River and Bay under freshwater to marine salinity gradient to study organic matter... | ecosystem: Environmental > Aquatic > Marine > Coastal ...
GTGCTTTTTGCATCAGTACCCCAAGTACGCAGCGCGAAGCGCTGGATCGTCGATTAACTCATGAGCAGGACCCGTGGCGACAACCTCGCCAAGATTAATTATTACTCCAATATCCGCAATTTCTAAAGCACTCATTGCATTCTGCTCTACTAGTAAAACAGTGAGACCTAACTTATGGCGAAGTTGATCAATTGTTTGGAAAATCTGTTCAATTACAAGTGGGGCAAGCCCAAGGGATGGTTCGTCAAGCAATAAAAGTTTTGGACGCGAGACGAGGGCACGGCCTATTGCAAGCATCTGTCGCTCACCTCCAGAAAGCGTATTTGCGCTTTGGGACATTCGCTCTCCGAGACGTGGAAATAATTCAACTACTTCTTCAATCGCTCTATCTGTATCAGTCTTATCACCTCGCCAAATTCCACCTAGAACTAAGTTCTCCTTGACGGTTAGTTCTGGAATGACTGACTTACCTTCCGATACATGAGAAATTCCACGCCGAACTAAATCTTCGGGTCTCTTACCTAGGATTTCACGTTCTTTCCATGTCGCGCTTCCAGAGCTAGCCCCCTTTAGTCCAGATAAAGTGCGGAGCAAAGTAGTTTTCCCAGCGCCATTGGCTCCAATGACTGCTGCGAGTTGTCCTTGATCAACTGAGAAATCAACCCCTCGAAGCGCTGAAATAGCTCCATGCGCAACGCTTAGATTTGTGACAACTAATCCGCTCATTTGCGCGCCTTTGATTGAGTCCCAAGATATGCCTCGATTACGTTCTTATCATTCTTAACAGTCTCAGGATCGCCAGAGGCGATGATTTCACCAAAGTTCAAGACATAGATCCGATCACAGACAGACATAACAACATCCATATGATGCTCAACGATGATGATTGAAGTGTTGCTACGTAAATGTCTAATCAACCCATTGAGCCATTCAATATCTTGGGCACCCAGACCACCTGCAGGTTCATCCAAGAGGAGGATTTGTGGTTCGCTAACCAGCGCTCTCGCAATGGAAACTCGTTTTGTATCTGGATAAGAAAGAGTTTCAGCTTTACGTTCTGAAACACCGCCTACATATAGACGTTCTAAAACGCTTTGTGACTTTGACTTTATCGCCTCTTCATCTTCTCTGCTTAAGCCAAGGGCGGATTGGATAAATCCTGCTTTGGCAAATTTGCTAGCACCTAACATCACATTTTCAGAGACCGTCAAATCGGGGAAGAGCCCAACGCCTTGAAGGGTTCGAGCAATTCCATTTGTTACTAATTGATAGGGCTTTGGCCACTTAACGTTCCGACCATAAAGCTCAAGCGATCCACTCGCGGGAGTTACTAGGCCGGAGAGCGCATTAAAGACTGTGGTCTTTCCGGCGCCATTTGGTCCAATTAACCCAAGTACTTCCCCTCGATGAAGGTCAATATTGACGCCGGAGAGTGCCTTCAATCCGCCGAAATTTACAGAGAGGTCGCGAATAGCGAGGACTCGTTCGGTCGAAGTCATCGTTGAATTCGCTCCTACTTTCGTTCTCGTCAATCCAAAAAGACTCGTGGAACTCTTGGACCGATCCGGGTCACAATCTCATAATTGATTGTGGCGCAAGCCTTAGCCCAAGCATCAGCAGTGTAGCCGTCGCCCCCTTCACTTCCAATCAAATAGGCCCAATCTCCTGCACACGCTACCGAATCGTTACCTAAATCAACTACAAATTGATCCATTGAAACCCGTCCAATAACGGGCGCTTTCTTATTAGCAACAAGTACTCCAGCACTTGAGTTTGCATTTCGTGGCACACCATCTGCGTAGCCCATCGTTACAACGCCTAATTTTGTATCAGATTTAGTTATTGCGCTTCCACCATAACCAACCTGAGAACCTGCTGGGACCTCTTTCACGAGATGTAATCTTGCGCGAAGTTTCATTACTGGTTTCAAATTTAAATTAATTGAACTCCCCATATTATCTAAATCTGGCGAAAGCCCATACATCGCAATTCCTAACCTTACCAAATCAAAATGCGCTGAAGAATTACTCAGTGAAGCTGCAGAATTACTTAAATGAAGTAATTGAGGAGAAATTCCCAGAGCTTTAGCTTCAGTTACCCGAGCACGAAAATTATTTAGTTGCTCTTGATTAAATGAATGGTTCGGTTCATCTGCGCGCGCAAAGTGTGACCAAATACCAACAATCTGCAATTTGCCGCTCTTAGATAATTCAGCCGCTTGTTCAACTAGGCCCTTCCATTCCCTTAGCGCGCCACCACGTGACATCCCAGTATCAACTTCCAGGTGGACTCGCGGAACAATTTGAATTGCATTGCTGATATCAACTAGAGCTTGTAGATGATCCAGCGATGGAATTGCAAGATCAACTTTTTTCTTTAGTGCGCTTTCAAAATCATCACTAACGGGGGTTAGCCAAGCAATTATTGGGGCTTCAATTCCGGCATCGCGAAGAGTCAGCGCTTCTTCAAGAAGCGCGGTCCCGAGCCACGTTGCGCCCGCAGCCAGAGCTCGCTTTGTTACTGGGATTAAACCGTGTCCGTACCCATCTGCCTTTACAACCGCCAGACCCTGCGCGCTAGTGCCTTTAAGTAGACGTTTGACGTTGTATTCAAGAGCGCTGAGGTCAATTAGCGCCTCAGCCCGATTCATAGCGTTAGCCTAATACTGCGTTACGAGGGTTGCTTATTAGATGGAATAAAGCGGTCGACGGCTACAACTAAGACCAGAATCGATCCTCCAAGGAGCATTCCGCCGAGAAGGTCTGTGAACCAATGAGTGTTGCGAATAAGTGAGGCAGCGCAGACCGCAAGTGTTATTACACCAACTACCCAATAAAGCTTTAACCCTTCAAAAGGTTCGCGGTGGGTATAGCGAAAAATAATGTAGGCGAAGAGCCCCCAGGTAACAAGCGCATTTGCAGTATGGCCACTTGGATACGCCATTCCATCTGTGAACATGCATACTTCAAAATCTTCGCGCGCTTTGCAGCGACCGAATCCAATTTTGGCAGCGCCAACAAATAGATTGAGGAAAAGTAAGGAGAGAATTGAAAGGTTGAGCGGGCGCCATGATTTAAATCTTCTTCCAATCAAAATTGCTCCAACAATAAGAAATGTGGCAGTAATCCAGCGCAATCCCAAGTCATCAACTCGAAGAACTATAAATCTAGAGATTCCTTGAAGTTGTGGTCTCTCAAGGTCTGCAACATATTGATCTAATCGCCAAAGTAAACCTTCAAAGAAGACATCAAGCGTTACCAAAGCAAAGGCAATTAGCAGCCCAAATGACCAACGGAGCGCGACAGCCATTTCCTGGCGCCGAACCTCAAGACGTTGGTCAACAACGTCATCAAAGCGAGCGATCATTCGACTGTTACCGACTTTGCTAAGTTTCTTGGCTGGTCTACATCATTTCCGCGAGCCACCGCCATTTCATAGGCGAAGACTTGAAGCGGAACTATAGAGAGGATTGGCTGGAGAATCTCCTCTGATTCGGGAATTCTTATCAATTCGGGAAGATCTAGCGAATGGCTCTGATCAGCTATCGCAATAACGCGGGCACCGCGCGCTCTAACCTCTTGAATATTACTCCGCATCTTCTCAGCAATCTCACTTTTTGCTGGGGGAAGTATCGCAATTACCGGGGTTCCTTCTTCGATCAAAGCAATCGGTCCATGCTTTAGTTCGCCACCGGCAAAGCCTTCGGCGTGCATGTATGCAAGTTCTTTTAACTTCAAAGCTCCCTCTAAGGCTGCTGGGAAACCAACATGGCGGCCGAGGAAAAGTACTGAGGTTGAATTCTTATACCCGCGAGTCATCTCTCTCAGCGGCTCTACAGTTTCTAAAATCTCTTCAATCTTATTTGGCATTTGAAGTAAGGCTCCGACTAATTCCTTTACCCGACTTACCTTAATTACATTTCGTTTCGTTGCAAGATGAAGCGCAAGCAGATCTAATGCGATGATCTGTGTCAGAAGAGCCTTGGTAGATGCAACAGCAATTTCGGGCCCTGCATGTGTGTAAAGAACTGCATCAGACTCGCGTGGAATTGTGGAGCCCATGGTGTTGCAAATTGAGAGAGTTTTAGCGCCAAGCAATTTCGCATGTCGTAGCGCCATCAAAGTATCCATAGTCTCACCAGATTGTGAGATGGTGACCACAAGCGTGCGCTCTGCAATGACTGGATTTCGATATCTAAATTCAGAAGCAAGCTCAACGTCAACTGGAACTTTCGCCCATTCTTCCAGTGCATATTTTCCGATAAGGCCGGCATGGTACGCAGTGCCACAAGCGAGAATTAAAATTCGCTGGAAGTCATCCGTTAAATTATCAAGCTCCTTGAGCGCTATTGTTGAGTCAGAGGGAAACCTTCCCAGCAAGGTATCCGCCACTGCTTTTGGTTGCTCGTAGATCTCTTTAAGCATGAAGTGTTCAAAGCCACCTCGTTCCGCAGCCTTTGCATCCCAGGTAATTTCATATTCTTTTGCAGTCACTACTTTTCCAGCCAGGTCTGTTACAACAACTTCTCTAGGTGATACAACTACAACTTGGTCCTGGCCCAATTCAAGGGCACGCTTGGTATGGGCGATAAAAGCCGATACATCCGAGGCCAGGAAATTCTCCCCGCTGCCTACGCCGACAACAAGAGGTGAATTTCGTCGAGCTCCCACGATCATGTTCGGTGAGTCTGAATGAATCGCCAACAGCGTGAATGAACCTTTTAACCGAGCACAGACCCCTCGCATCGCGCTGGCGAGATCGCCCGTAACTTTGAATTCTTCTCCGAGTAAATGCGCTACCGACTCAGTATCAGTCTCTGATTTAAACTTATGACCACGTCGTTCTAGTTCAACTTTTAGCTCTTCGTAATTCTCAATGATTCCGTTATGTATTACCGCTAATTTTCCACTTTCATCAAGATGCGGATGTGCATTTTCATCAGTTGGGCCACCATGAGTCGCCCAACGAGTGTGACCAATTCCGCCAGTCGCGTCCTCATAGCTACCACTAAGAGCGCTCTCGAGATTCGCGAGCTTTCCAGCTTTCTTCTCTACGACGAGTTTTTCACCCTTTTGACTGGCAAGAGCTACACCCGCAGAGTCATATCCTCGATATTCAAGTCTTCTTAATCCTTCGATGACTCTAGAAAGCGCTGGGCTAGAGCCGGTGTAGCCGACAATGCCGCACATTTATCTTGCTCCTTTACAGCGCGAGTTCTGATTTTACTAGCGCAGCTAGTACAGAAGCGAATCGCTCAGCTTTCTCATTTGTCTCCGCTTCAACCATTACCCGAATTACTGGTTCAGTCCCCGAGGCTCTGAGTAAGACTCTCCCGCTCTCACCGAGCTCGCTCTCAATCGCAGCGATTTGTGCCTTAACAACTTGGTTAGTTTTTAGCCCAGACTTATCTACGCCTTTTACATTTATCAGGACTTGTGGGTACCTATTGATGAAGCTGGCCAATTCTTTAAGCGATTTCTTACTTTGGGCGACTTCAGAGATCAGATGAAGCGCGGTCAAAATTCCATCGCCCGTAGTGGCAAATCTACGCATAATTACATGGCCGGATTGTTCGCCCCCCAATGAGTGCCCCCCAGCCAGCATTTCCTCTAAAACGTAACGATCACCAACCGGTGTCGCCACAAATCCAATTCCTTTTTTCTCTAGCGCCCTAATCAATCCCAAATTCGTCATCACAGTTCCGACCAATTTCTTGGTTGGCAATTCGGTGTGCTGAGCAAGGATTCCTAAAATGAAATCGCCATCAATGATATTTCCTTCATGATCTACCGCTAAAACTCGGTCAGCATCACCATCATGTGCAACTCCTAGATCCGCTCCCACATCCTTAACTTTTGTAATTAAGTTCTCAAGATGAGTAGAGCCACAATTCTCATTTATATTTTTGCCGTTAGGTTTATCTGAAATAGATATTACTTCAGCGCCAGCTTGACGTAACACCTGGGGCGCCACAGTCGAAGCGGCTCCATTAGCGCAATCAACAACAACTTTAAGACCTGCAAAACTAGTCTTTATTGTGCCTAACAAATACTCCATGTATTTCTCTTTAAGGCTTTCCTCTAATCTGATCTCACCCTTTACGCCATTAGGTGTCCATGGTTTTCCAAGTTGGACTTCAATTTGGGCTTCAACTGAATCAGCCAATTTGCGTCCGTCACGCGCGAAGAACTTGATGCCATTGTCAGATGCGGGATTGTGTGAAGCGCTGATCATTACACCGAGATCGCAGCCCAATTCAGTAACAAGAAATGAAACAGCTGGAGTGGGAAGGATTCCAACCCGAATAACATCTACGCCAGATTCAGAGAGACCCGTGGCGATTGCTCGCTCAAGATATTCGCCAGATTCGCGGGAATCTTGCGCAATGATTGCTCTGGGGCGATGGCCAGCAAACTCACCGATATCGGTGAGAACATGCGCAGCAGCGACAGCTAAATCGTGGGCAAGTTGCTCAGTTAAATCAACTCCAGCAACGCCTCGGACACCGTCTGTGCCGAAAAGGGCCATAACCCAAACGCTAGAGGATTAGCGCTTGCTGTACTGGGAGCGTTTACGAGCTTTCTTTAGACCGTACTTCTTACGCTCGATTACGCGTGGATCGCGAGTTAAGAACTTCGCCTTCTTTAAGGCTGGGCGATTCGCATCAACATCAATTGCATTTAGGGCACGGGCAACGCCGAGGCGGAGTGCACCAGCTTGACCGGAAATTCCGCCGCCATCGATTCGTGCGATTACGTCGTACTTGCCTTCCGCGCCAACGGTACGGAGTGGTTCAGAGATTGATTGCTGGTGAACTTTGTTTGGAAAATAAACTTCAAGAGCCTTGTCATTAACAGTCCAACGACCAGAACCTGGAACAAGGCGAACCCGAGCAACCGCTTCTTTACGTCGACCGACGCCGGCTCCTGGTGCTATTACAGCGGCGCGATTAGTGGCACCAGCAGGAGTGCTGGAGCTAAATGCGGTTGTTGTCTCGTTCTCTGACATCATCATCCTTTACTTGCCCAACTTGGTTTGATCGACTTGAGTGAAAACATAAGGAATCGGAGCTTGTGATCCATGTGGATGATTTGGTCCGGCATAAACCTTTAGCTTTGATGCCATCTGCTTACCGATTGAATTCTTTGGAAGCATTCCCTTAATCGCCTTCTCTACAGCGCGAGTTGGGAACTTCTCCATGAGGAGTGTGTAGTTACGCTCAGTGAGGCCGCCTGGATATTGAGAGTGTTGGTATGCAATCTTCTCGGTCATCTTGCTTCCGGTTAGAACTACCTTGTCAGCATTTATGACGATTACGAAATCACCCATGTCCATGTGTGGAGCGAAAGTTGCCTTGTGCTTACCGCGAAGAAGTGTTGCTGCATGGCTCGCAAGGCGACCTAGAACAACATCCTGGGCGTCGATGACATACCACTTACGCGCAACGTCATTAGGGGTCGGAGTAAAGGTACGCACGGCAAACTCGCTTTCTTCTTACTTCTTTATTACTACTTATTTGTCAGCTCCACCGGCCACTTTTGAGGCTGCGGAGGCAGAAGGGGAAGGTTACCCGCCCCTCTCGGGAGGGTCAAAATCAGTGGCTCCAGACTGGCTCAGGGCTTTCGTAGACCTGGCCCTCCGCGCCAAAAATCAAGAATCTGGTGAAACCACGGGCGAACCAGCGATCATGCGTCACTGCAATGACCGTTCCTTCATACGCTTCTAAAGCGCGCTCTAACGCCTCAGCGCTCGCTAGATCTAAGTTATCTGTTGGCTCATCGAGCAATAACAAAGTATCGCCAGCTAATTCAAGAAGAAGAACTTGAAAGCGCGCTTGCTGTCCTCCAGAGAGAGATGAAAACAATTGTTCTGCTTGTTCGGCTAATTCATACCTACCAAGAACACTTTTTGCAGCGCCAAGTTGAAGCGAATTCTGCTCCCAAAGAATCTCTAACAAGTTTTTGCCTTCGAACTCAGGGTGGGCATGGGTTTGTGCAAAGAAGCCCGGCTTAACTCGCGCACCCAATTTAAATGTTCCGGTATATCGAACTGTTTCATCACCTGACAATCTTCTAAGGAAGTGTGATTTTCCGGTTCCGTTCTTTCCGAGTATCGCTACTCGATCTTGATAATAAATCTCAAAATCAAATGGTTCGGTGAGATTCTCTAAAGTGAGTGATTCACAAGTGACTACTCGTTCACCAGTTCTCGTACTTCGAAGATTTACTTTCACATGCTGTTCAATCGGCGGAGGAGGCGGCGGGCCAACCTCTTCGAATTTTCGGAGCCTGGTCTGCATCGCTCGGTAGCGCGAAGCCATATCTGGCGAAGATGCAGCTTGCCATTGCAGAGTTAGAACTAACTCTTTAAGTCGCTTATGTTCATCTTCCCACCGCTCAACTAGCTGGGCGAATTGAGCATTCCTTGACTTACGCGCTTCATGATAGGTATCAAAACCTTCGCCATGTATCCAAGTTGAATTTCCATTGACTCCTTGTTCGAGGGAGACGATTTTGTTTGCAGTTGCCGCCAATAGCTCACGATCATGGCTTATAAAAAGAATGGTCTTCTTTGAGTTACGAATTTCTTCTTCAAGCCATCGCTTAGCGGGGACATCGAGATAGTTATCTGGCTCATCCAAGATCAGAACTTCGTCACTGCCTTTGAGTAAAGATTCGAGAACTAACTTCTTCTGTTCCCCGCCCGAAAGTGAGTTCACCTCTCTATTTGCTACGCGATCAAAGGTTTTTCCGAGCGCATTTGAACAGGCGATATCCCAGAGAACTTCCTCCTCGTAGCCACCAGCATCGCCCCAATCAGCGAGCGCTTGGGCATAAGCCATCTGTTCTTTCTCGGCATCATTTGCTGTTAGCGCTGCCTCAGCATCTTTAAGTTTCTTTGCGGCATCGCGAATCTTTGGTGGTGAAACTGAAATGAGTAAGTCTCGGACAGTTGATTGATCGCGGATAGAGCCGATGAATTGGCGCATAATTCCTAGGCCACCGGTGACGATGATCGTTCCACTATCAGGTTCAAGATCTCCTGCAATCATTCGAAATAGAGTTGTTTTGCCTGATCCATTTGGACCAATTAGCGCAACTTTCGCGCCATCACCAACACGGAAGGAGACATCACTTAGCAATACTCGGCCATCAGATAATGCGTATTCGATGCCCGAAACATTTATCTGGCCCAATTAATCCTCATCTCGGCGAGCAATAGTTACATTTGCACGCGCTTCTAATTGATCTTCAGCCGGATATTCAACGCCAACCAGAGTTAGTCCGCGAGCTGGGAATACAAGGCTCTCACTTACGCGCTCTCGGTTCTCCAGCACATCTTTAACCCATTTTGGATCAAATCTTCCTTCGCCCACACGAACACAGGCTCCAACTAAATTTCTAACCATTGAATAACAGAATGCATCTGCAATGACGTTTGAAATCAATAAATCGCCCTCGCGCTGCCAACTGAATACCTCGAGGCGACGAATAGTTGTACCTACTCCTCCGGTCTTACAAAATGCTGCAAAGTCGTGCTCTCCTAGTAGGAGTTTGCTTGCCTCATTCATGGCCTTTTCATCTAGATCGCGATACCAAGTTGCAATATCAAAGCGCTTGAGTGGTTCTACTTGGCGCCGGCCATCAAGGATTTTGTAGATGTACTTCCTTCGTAGCGCAGAGAAACGGGCATGAAAGAAAGTTGGGGCGAGTGATATTGAATCGATTCGGATATCTTCATCAAGCATTCGATTCAAGCGGTAAATGAGATCTTCACAGCTCCACTCATTTCCATATTTGTCACGCTCTGGAAGATCAAAATGTGCGACTTGAGCCGTGGCATGTACCCCGGCATCAGTCCGGCCAGCGACAACTAACTCAACTTCGCTACGCGTAAGACCCGAGAGCGCCTCTTCCATTGAGCTTTGTACGGTACGAAGATTTGGTTGACGAGCCCAACCATTGAAATCTGTTCCGTCATATGAAAAATCAACCCGAAAACGAAGAAACCCACTCCCAGGATTGAGAGTGGGTTCCATCAGAAAAATGAAACTAATTAATCAGCAAGAACTTCAATGACCGCCATAGGTGCGTTATCGCCCTTGCGTGGTCCGATCTTTGTAATTCTTGTGTAGCCACCATTACGTGATGCAAAGCGTGGACCAATCTCAGTGAAAAGCGCATGTACAACGCTCTTATTTGAGATAGCAGCCATTACTTCACGACGCGAGGCAAGATCACCCTTCTTGGCATGGGTGATTAGCTTTTCGGCAAGCGGACGGAGACGACGAGCTTTCGCTTCGGTCGTGCGGACTTTGCCATTCTCGAAGAGTTGCTCTGCGAGGGTGCGGAGCAATAACTTCTCGTGTGCCGGTCCGCTTCCAAGACGCGGTCCCTTCGATGGTCTAGGCATGATTTCTCCTTCGTGCTTACCTATTTAAACTTGCTCATCAACGAAGTTATCGTCAATGCCATAGTTCTGATGCTTAGTTGGATCGAATCCGACTGGTGAATCCTTGAGCTGTAGGCCCATGGAGGTGATTTTTGCCTTCACTTCATCAATCGACTTTGAACCAAAGTTACGGATATCAAGTAGGTCTGCCTCGCTACGGGATAGCAATTCACCTACGGTATGGATTCCTTCGCGCTTCAAGCAGTTATAAGAACGGACGGTTAGGTCAAGGTCCTCAATTGGAAGTGCGAGATCGGCAGCAAGTGCCGCATCTTGAACAGATGGTCCAAGATCGATTCCTTCAGCTGCGTAATTCAATTCATGTGCAAGACCAAATAGTTCAACAAGTGTCTTACCAGCAGATGCCATCGCATCGCGTGGGGACATTGAACTCTTAGTTTCAACATCAACAATTAGACGATCAAAGTCGGTGCGCTGTTCGACGCGAGTTGCTTCAACCTTGTAGGTAACGCGTAGAACAGGTGAGTAGATGGAGTCGACTGGAATACGTCCGATCTCGGCGCCTACTTGCTTGTTCTGAATCGCAGCAACATAACCACGACCACGCTCAATTGTTAATTCAATTTCAACATTTGCCTTGCTATTTAACGTTGCAATGTGAAGATCCGGATTGTGGACTTCGACTCCAGCTGGAACCGCTACATCCTTTCCGGTGATGGTGCCCGAACCATTCTTACGGATATAGGCGACGACTGGATCGTCGTTATCCGATGAGAGTACGAGGTTCTTGATGTTAAGGACGATATCTGTGAGATCTTCCTTAACACCCTCCAGAGTGGTGAACTCATGGAGCGCGCTAGCGACTCGGATACTTGTTACAGCAGCTCCCGGAATTGATGAGAGCAGAGTGCGGCGGAGTGAGTTTCCAAGGGTGTAGCCGAAACCTGGCTCAAGCGGTTCGATGATGAACCGGGAGCGATTCTCGCTAACTACTTCCTCAGTTAGTACGGGGCGTTGTGCAATTAGCACTTATTTCCTCCATTGTTCTGAGAGATCCACTATTTGATCCCTCTCTTCGTTACTTTTATGAAGTTGTGGTTGATAAATTACTTGGAGTAAAGCTCAACGATTAGCTGCTCTTGGACCTGGGTATCGATAATCGAACGGGTCGGTAGAGCGTGGACGATGATCCGCATCTGGGATGGGACAACTTCGATCCATGCAGGGACAGACTTCTCACCAAACTCAGCGCTTGCGACGATGAATGGTGTGAGATCTTGTGATTTAGCGCGAACATCGACGATGTCATATTGAGTTACGCGATATGACGGAATATCTACTTTCTGGCCATTTACCAAGATATGTCCATGGCGGACTAGTTGGCGCGCCATATCGCGGCTCTTTGCAAAGCCGGCGCGATAGATGACGTTATCGAGGCGTGACTCCAAGAGGATAAGAAGGTTTTCACCAGTCTTTCCAGCAAGGCGACTCGCTTCGGTGTAATAGTTACGGAATTGCTTTTCGAGTACACCGTAGATACGTGCGCACTTCTGCTTCTCACGCATCTGGAGTAAGTACTCAGATTCTTTGGCACGACCGCGGCCGTGTTGTCCTGGTGGATATGGACGTGACTCAATCGGGCACTTTGGTCCATCGCACTTCGAGCCTTTAAGGAAAAGCTTTACTTTCTCGCGACGGCAGCGCTTGCAATCTGCTCCAACATAACGGGCCATTTAGTTTTCCCTCCTCCTTATACTCGACGTGGTTTTGGTGGACGGCAGCCATTGTGTGCAAGTGGCGTTACATCTGCGATGGCGCCAACTTCCAAACCTGCTGCTTGTAGTGAACGAATTGCAGTCTCGCGTCCTGAGCCTGGGCCCTTTACGAAGACATCTACTTTCTTTACGCCATGCTCTTGCGCTTTCTTAGCCGCTTGTTCTGCTGCAAGTTGTGCAGCAAATGGCGTTGATTTACGTGATCCCTTGAAACCAACCTGACCGGATGATGCCCATGCAAGGACGCCACCGGAGGGATCGGTTATCGAGACGATTGTGTTGTTAAAAGTGCTCTTTATGTAGGCATGGCCAAAAGCTACGTTTTTCTTCTCTTTTTTACGTGGCTTTGCCTTTGCCTTTGTGGGTGCAGCCGTAGCGGCTGGCTTTGCTTTAGGGGCGGCCATTACTTGGTCTCCTTCTTCTTACCAGCGATTGCAACGCGTGGTCCCTTACGTGTACGTGCATTTGTATGGGTGCGCTGACCGCGAACTGGAAGGCCCTTACGATGGCGAATTCCTTGGTAGCACTGGATATCGACCTTGCGGCGGATATTTGCTGCGATCTCACGACGGAGATCTCCTTCGATCTTGTAATTAGCTTCGATAAATTCACGGAGCTTGATTAGATCGGGCTCTTGTAGATCTTTAACTCGGATATCGGGAGAGACACCAGTCGCAGCAAGAGTTGCCTTTGCGCGGGTTTCACCCATTCCAAAGATGTATTGAAGCGCGACCTCAAGCCGTTTTTCACGCGGCAGATCGACGCCAACTAGACGTGCCATTTATTGCTCTTTCCATAATCTGAAAGTCCTCCGCAACACCTCCGGTTTCACCGGCTCCCGCTTTCAGTCAGGAGGTCAATTGCTTTCGCAATCGTTGTGTCACGCGTACTAGTTATTTAGTTTTTTAACCCTGACGTTGCTTATGACGGAGGTTGTCGCAGATAACCATTACGCGACCATTACGACGAATGACTTTGCACTTGTCGCAAATCTTCTTCACGCTCGGTTTAACCTTCACGACTCACTCCTTACTAACAACTTTTAACTTACTTGTACCGGTAAATGATCCGACCTCGGGTGAGGTCATATGGACTCAGTTCAACGATCACACGATCTTCCGGCAAGATGCGGATGTAGTTCTGTCGCATCTTCCCGCTGATATGTGCGAGAACTTTGTGTCCATTGGTGAGCTCAACGCGGAACATCGCATTTGGTAGAGCTTCAGCAACAGTGCCCTCAATCTCAATGGCACCATCTTTTTTCGCCAAGCTTTTACCCCAATTTCCCGCTTTTGAACCTCATTTAGGCAGAGGGCGAGTCTAAGAGAGGGGGTAGAAAAAGGGAAATTCGGGTCCGGACTAGAGACCCACCCCACGGATCACCACAAGAGCAAAGGCCCCGCAGCCCACCCAGGCCGCCAGCCCAAAGAGAACCGGTTTTGCGCCCAAGGCCCGGATCTGGGACCACTTCACTGAGAGCCCCATTCCAAATAACCCAATAGATAAGAGAACCTTCGAACTCTCCTTACCGATTTCAATTATGGACTCTGGAAGCGATAGCGCATTGACGACTAGTGCGCAGGCGACGAAAGCGAAGACAAAGGTTGGCGTGGCCTTACGTATTGAATTGCCGCCAGCACTTCCCCGAGCGAGAAAAAGAATTAATGGAATGAGAAGTACAACGCGAGTTAATTTCACAATCACCGCAGAATCTAAGGCCTCGTCACTGACCATCGCGGCCGCGGCAATTACTTGGCCGACATCATGAACGGCAGCGCCAATCCATGCGCCGATAGTTGGATCACTCAAACCCAAAAGCGTGGCTACCGTAGGAATGACAAATACCGAGAGAGTTCCACAGAGAGTTACTACCGCAACGGCGTAGGAAACATCCCGCTCTTCACTCTTTCGCGTTGAAGAGATTGCAGCTATCGCCGTAGCGCCACAGATAGCAAATCCTCCCGCGATCAAAGTCCCGAGCGAGTCCGACAAGCCAAACTTCTTGCTCAAGATTCGCAATGAGAGAAATACCGTTATCACGATTAAGGCAACCGCTAACAAACCTCTTGGTCCAACCTCAATGAACTTGTCAATTGAGATTTGAAATCCAAGAAAAACAACCCCGAGACGCAAAATTCTCTTTGAAGAAAAAGTAATTGCATCCTTACCCTCGCTCCAGTCCATGGCATTACCCATGATGATCCCAAGAACCATCGAAAAGAAGAGTGGTGAGACCGCACCTTCAAATTGATTAACAAGATAGGCAAGAGCTACGCCAGCTAAAATGATGGAAAAATACTTTGTATTGGTTTTTGTTAACTTCATGAGAAATCAGGCAATCCCAATTTCGATGACCAGTCATTCAAATCCTTTATTACCGCTTCAGCAACAGTTATCTCGTGATCTTCAACATCATCAGGATGGGCCCGCTTAGCGCCTGGAACTCTGCCCCCAGTCTTCTTTATGTTTCCCGCCAACTTATTGAAGTCGTCATAAGCAGCTGAATCTCCAAGGTCACTTGGATCAATCGTTATGACAGTATGGGAGATTCCCTGTGGCTTGGTATCGTCATCTGGATTAAACATATCTGGAACTTCAGTCGATAGCGCTCCACCGCTAATTCCCGCAGAGAGCGATTCGACCATCAATCCCAAAGCAAAACCCTTGGCGCCACCAAGTGGTGCAAGCATGCCCATTAGCGCCTCTTTTGCATCGGTAATGGTCTTACCTTCTTTATCTACCGCCCAACCTTCCGGAATGGTTCCACCACTCTTAGCAGCCGCAGCAATCTTTCCGCGAGCCACCGCTGACGTTGAGAGATCAATAATCATCGGTGGTTTTGCTGGAACTCCAGCCGCGATAGGGCTCGTAGAGAGGAGTGGCGAATTTCCACCAACCGCTGGCATGACAGCCGGTCCATTGGTAAAGATCATAGAAATCTGTCCGGCATCTAAAGCAGGATAGAGATAGACACCTAAGGCGCCACAGTGACTTGAGTTTTTTACAGAGACCAATGAGATTCCAAATTCTTTTGCCTTTTGGACTCCGATACTTGCAGCCTCCCAGAGTTGCCAATGTCCAAGACCATCTTGACCATCTAATCCAGTAATTGCACCACGCTCTGAAACCACATTTAACTCTGCTTCAGCATTTACACCACCCATGGTGATTCGCTTTACATAGAAGGGAAGGCGCATTACTCCGTGGGAAGCATTCCCCCAAACATCCGAGATGACTATCGCCCGAGCAGTCGTACGCGCATTTCTTCGAGGAACGCCAACTTTCTCAAGTAAGGCCGTGCAATGTTCGATCGCAAACTTAGCTGTGATGCTCATCGACTTGCCTGCTTCACCTTACCGACTGCATATTTATGGGGAGCACCCGTTAAGGCGGCCTCAATTTCACTCACCAAGACTCGATTTATCGCGGCCTGGCTCTCTTTTGTGATGCCTGCAATGTGAGGGGTGAGAATTACATTTGAAAGATCTTTGAACAAACTGTCATTAGGTGGCTCACTTGTTCGGACGTCTAGAGCCGCACCCGCAATCAATTTATCTCGTAAGGCGCTCTCGAGATCGGATTCATTAATTACTTCTCCACGTCCAACATTTATTAATAAAGCGCTGGGCTTCATCTGTTTAATTAGCGAAAGGTTGAACATCCCGGTCGTATCTTTGGTAGCGGGAAGGTGAATCGAAATGATGTCCGTCCCTTTGATGACCTCATCAAGGCTCACAAGTTTCACACCGTCTGCGTTCTTGACAAAAGGATCGTAAGCGAGAATCTCGCAATTAAAACCCTGTAATAGTTTTGCGACTGCGCGTCCGGTTGCGCCATAACCGAGTAAGCCCCACTTCTTATCTGAAATCTCGACTCCAGCTGCCCGATTCCATTCGCCAGAGCGGGTGGATCTATCTCGATCAACTATTGAGCGCGCCAAAGCTAGAGCTAGCCCCAAAGTATGTTCTGCGACCGCGACTGCATTTATACCTAGAGCGGCGGCAACAACGACACCATTATCATCAGCAGCTTTTACATCAATATTATCTAGACCTACTCCAGCACGAGCAATCACTTTCAATTTGGGAGCGGCTTCAATTAATTCTCTTGTCACTTGAGTTCTATTTCTAACAACTAGGGCCTCGGCATCAACCAACTTAGCTTTTAAATCTTCCTTACGGTTCCAGAGATCCGACTCATGAACGATTGGAAAACGCTTCTGGAGCTCTGCAAAATCATCGCTCCAAACGTCTTCGCTAATCAAAATCATGAGTCGGTCTCTCCTGTTTCAGTATCGAGTTATCTCTTAATTACGCCGAGATATATAGCTTGGTGAAGGTGTACTCGCGGTGACCAAGCGCCTCAGCAGCGCAAAGTCGGCCATTTACCGTTCTTTCGATGACCTCCATCATCATGTCGCCTGCCTTTGTCAGGTCATATTCCTGGCGAAGTAGGCCCGAGACATCTAGATCGATGTGCTCTCGCATGGTCGCGGCGGTCTTCTTATTCGCAGTCAACTTCAAGACGGGTTCGATTGGATTACCAATTACGTTGCCCTGTCCGGTTGGGAATAAGTGGATAACGGCACCAGCTGCAGCCATAAGGGTCACGCACTCTGCTGCCGCAGATGAAGTATCCATGAAGTAAAGACCTTGCTTCTTTCGGTCCGGCGCTTCGGCTGGTTTCAAGACTCCGATGACAGGAACTGAACCAGTCTTTGCGATATTTCCAAGTGCTTTCTCTTCAATTGTGGTCAATCCACCAGCGATATTTCCTTGCGTTGGTTGTGAACCAAGAAGGTTTGCACCTGTTGATTCAATAACCTTGATGTAGTTGTCATAGGTGTCTTGGAAGGCGCGCCGACATGCATCATCAATGCAACGCTCGGCGATTAGATGTTCGCCACCAGTCAACTCAGATGTCTCACCAAAAAAGACGGTTCCACCAGCAGCTACCCAACGGTCAACAGCTTGTGACGTCGTGGGACATGAGCCAAGACCTGAGGTTGTATCTGATTCACCGCACTTGATCGACATAATCAAGTCTCCCGGAGTTGCTTCCTCGCGTTGAATCTCAGATGCATCCTGTAAGAAGACTTGTGCGACGCGGGCGGCATCAGCAATTACTTGGAGATCACCCTTGCCTTCAATTGAGAAAGATGCAACTGGCTTTCCAGATTTTGCGATACCAGCGGCTACTCGCTCAGTCCACTTTGGTTCAATTCCAATGACTACAACTGCAGCCACATTTCCATTTAGACCTGTACCAATCAGAGTTCTAAACGTTAGTTCTAAATCTTCGCCGAATTGGAGGCGACCATAGCCGTGAGGCAGCGCGAGAGTGCCAGGCACTACTTTTGCGACAGCTTCAGCGGCAGCATTCGATAGGTCATCAACCGGCAGAATAATTACGTGATTGCGGATACCCATCGATCCATCTGGACGGCGGTATCCGGTTAAGCGCGGCTTGCTTCCCATCGATAACTCCTCATGTTGTGTGTGTGGACGTAATCTCCTTTTTTGATCGGCTCTGATGCAACGCCGACTTTAATTCCATACTTGATGATTGCTTCACCTTCAGCATGATCCTTGAGCGCAAACTTGTGGCCCAATGGAATCGCATGATTTAAGACTGCAGTGTGCGGAGTCTGCTCTTTCACTGATAGTCCTTGTAGCGTTCCTGGTTGCAAGTCATCATTTGCAACCGCTACAGAGTCACCATCATGGTGAAGGAGAAAATCAGGCACTTTAGCCATAACTATTTCCCTTCTCTCTCGATAACTGAATACATCCCCATCAACTTCGCACTCCTGCAAAAAATGCATCGAGTTCGGCTTTGGTAGGAATTCCACTTTGTCCATCAATTGCTCGGCATGACAGTCCGGCGACTACATTTGCAATTTCAACACTCTCTCTCGCACTCTTACCCCAAACCTGGGCAGCAACTAACGCGCCATGAAAAACATCGCCGGCACCAAGCGTTGAGAGAATCTCACCTTTGAGTGCAGGTACCTCGCCACTTTCGAGACCATTGCTATAAATACTTCCGGATGAACCCTTTGAGATAACTACCAAATTTCCATCGCGACTTGCACTACTTGTATCCTTGGTGATGTTCTCTGAAGGTGCGTACAAGTCAAAGTCAGATGACTTTAGTCCCGGGTATGCATAACCAATATCAATCGATAATTTGGGTCCAGCGCCACGCTTTACGCCCCACTCCTTTAGCGCCGCCATGCCTAAATGATCTACATGTACCCATGAATAGTCATTGATATTTGCCGGTTTATGGGCAGTCTGCGAATGAGGTTGAGCCAAGATTGCTCTGCTCTGGGTAGCTTCCGCCACAACAATTGTTCCAATTGCGGTTTTTACTTTTGGATCAATAACTACATGGCGAGTATCTATTCCCTCACGTTTTAAGTTATCGAAGATTTTCCGTCCCGCCTCGTCATCACCAATCACACAGGCGAGCGCTACATCAATACCAAGTCGAGCCATAGTTACAGCCGCGGTAGTCGCTGGGCCACCAAAGCCTTGAATTGTTTCTTTTGCAATTACTCGTTCGTCAGCATCCGGGTATCTGTCGACAAGAACAATTGTGTCGAGCGTAGCCACGCCGACAGCGAGAACTTTGCTCATTACCCCTCAACCTTCTTGAGGTAAGTCATCCAAGCATCGCGTGCATTATGAATGTGTTGAATAATCATTAGGCGGGCCGTTATTGGATCTCGTTTCTCAATTGCATCAAGAATTACGCCATGTTCATGTTCAGATGCATCAATACGTCCGGGCAATTTAAGTGTGTTGTCCATCGACTTGTACATTATCTCTTGCAAAGTTCCGAGCGTTTGATTCAAAAATTGGTTCTGGGCGCTCTTGACAATGGTGAGATGAAAATCCATATCCAGCAATCTCACCTTGTCAAAATCAATCGGATTCTCGCCGACGGCATTATTGAGCGCTCTTGCGGCGCGCTTGATTGCATCTAGTTGGGAATCGGTCCTTCGTTCGGCTGCCCATTCGACCGCAGGCGCCTCCAGGATTTCACGCATTTGAAATAACTCTTCGACAGAATGATGTGAGGCACGGAGCGATTCTCTTATCTTGGCAGCTTCTTGATCTTCAACGAGAAATACGCCGATGCCATGTTTGACCACTAGCCTTCCTTGTGTCTGCAATACCTGTATTGCCTCGCGTAGCGAGGGTCGGCTAATGCCAAGCTTTTTCGCTAGTTCGCGCTCGGGCGTGAGCCGGTCTCCAGGAATGAGATTTTCTTGGTCGATGTATTCCAACAACAACCTAGTCTGACCCTGCAGACGAGGTGGTGTATTAATAATCGGCGTACTCATTACCCTTTAACCGCCCCCGCGGTTAGGCCTGAGACAAATGTCTTTTGCATCGATAGATACATCGCAACCATAGGCACTGAGGCGACCATGACCGCGGTGAAGATCATGCTGAAATTAATCGCATATTCTCCCCGAAAATCTAGCAGTGCCAAAGGAAGAGTTTTGAGATCCGCTTGAGTGATTAATAGAAGGGGATACAGAAGATCATTCCATGTTATGACAAAGAGAAATATCGCGACTGCCGCCATAGATGGTTTAGATAACGGAAGTGCAATTGACCTATAAAGGCGCCATGGTCGTGCCCCGTCTATAGACGCTGATTCATAGAGTTCATTCGGAATCTGCCTAAAAAATGCCGTTAATATAAAAATGGAGATTGGCAAAGTTGAAGCCACATTAATTATTACTAACCCATGTAGTGTGTTAGTTAAATTAAATCTTACAAATAATTCGTAAATTCCGATAATGCTTGTTGCAGCTGGAATTGCTAATCCAAGTGAAAACAAAACGAAAAGGAATCTTCCTGTGACGTTTACAGCTCGTGCAATTCCAAAAGATGCAAGGCTAGCAACAAAAAGAGTCACAACCACTGAAAATAAAGTTACAACAGTACTGTTGCGAAAATTAGTTAGGATTTCTCCACCTTCAAGCAAAGTTCTGTAATTTCTGAGTGACCAGCTCTCTGGGAGTGCTAGTGGTTTGGTCATCAATTCAAGATCACCCTTAAAGGATCCAAAGACCACCACCAAAGTAGGAACAACGATAAGAATCGCAAATAATGTGAGCGCGAAGATGCGGCTTATTTTATAGAACATATTTCAATACCTTGTCCTTAATATTCGACGTTGTAGTGCCGTTAATGCCAGGATAAAGACAACTAAGAAAATTGATTGGGTCGCGGCATATCCAAAACGGAATTCGTTAAACGCGGAAAGGTAAATCAAGGTAACTAAGATGCTAGATGAATTGTTTGGGCCACCTTGGGTCATTGCATAGACGAGATCAAATGCGCGGAATGATTGGATTGTTGTATAGGCCATAACTACTGCCGTTGTGGGAAGCGCCATTGGCCATGTCACTGATTTGAATTGTTGCCACCTAGAAGCACCATCAACCTCAGCAGCTTCATATAATTCCGCGGGTATTTGCTGCAAGCCGGCAATATAGACAACCATCATCTGGCCGGTATGGAACCAAACCTGAGTGAAGGCTATTGCACGTAGTGTGATTGTTTCGCTTCCAAGCCAATTAAGCGCAAGAAAATCCAAACCTACAGAATTCAAGAAAACATTTATAGGGCCAAGATTTGGTTCATATAAGAACTGCCAGACCATCGCTACCGAGACAGAGGAAATGATGGTTGGGAAGAAATATAGCGTTCTAAGGAAGGTCGAGCCTCGGGAATTCTTCAAAAGGAAAATAGCAAAAATTAACGAGAGGGCGGTCTGGAAGATGACTACCAATAAAGTGAATTCGATGTTGTTACCTAAAACTTTATTGAAAATATCATCATCGGTCAACAACTTAGTAAAATTACGAACTCCAATAAATTCGGGCTCCCCAAAGCCATCCCATTTTGTTAGCGAATAGCGAAGGTTGCTAATTGTGGGATAAAGGTAAAAAAGCGAGTAAAGCAAGAGCGCTGGAAGCGTCATCAAAAGCAATACTCGATCATTTGCCCTGGCCAATTTATTTTTTGGCCGAGGACTGGCGCCCTTTCGGGCGCCAGTTTCGGTTCTACTCATTGGGCGATTAACCCAACTTCTGCTTGATTAGCGCAGCGCCGTCAGTGAGGGCCTTATCAACGCTCTCACCGCCAACGATTGCAATCAGGGCATCCTCGAGAATGTCGCGGACTCCCTGGTTAAGGAAGATAAAGCGTGGTGCAAGGATCAAACGCTCCGACATGATTGATGCCGTATTACGTAGATTCTCATCTGTATAAGAAACATCGAGAACTGTTACGTGTTGCTTGGTTCCATTTGCATATGCAGTAGCAACTGGACCGGTTAGCAAGTAGGACAGGAATGCGCGAGCGATTCTCTGCTCAGTTCTTCCTGCATTCTTATTCACACCAAGGATAAAGGTGTTGTTAGTGATACCGGTATAACGAGCGTCAACATCATCGGTCCAATTGAAACCAGTGATACCCATGTTGCCACTCATATCCTTGTTAAGGGCAATAATTCCACCCATTGAGAATGAACCGGTGGGAAGAATTGGTGATTTCCCGGTTGCAAAGAGAGTATTTCCTGCAGCTTCAGTTACACCCTTTGGATTATCTGGGAAGCAGCCAGCATCGCGAAGATCTGCATACTTCTGTGCCATATCTTTAAACCACTTGACAGTGATTGCATCCTTACCTGAATCAATTGCCAAAATCTGCTCTGTAAGTTTTGCATCTGTTGATGCGGTATTCATCAGCGCAGAGTTGATAATTTGTCCAGCTTGTGGACGGAATGCTCCCATCCATGCCATTGGCGTGTAACCAGCAGCTTTTGCAGTCTTGCAATACGAGATCCACTCAGAGAACTTCTTAGGAAGCTTCCAGCCTTCCTTCTTGAAAATCTCTATGTTGTAAATCGGGTCGTTGAAGAGAGATTGAAGAGGAATTCCGAGCTGCTTGCCTTCGTATTGGCCAGCGCCCATCATTGACTTAATCACATTTCTCTTTGTGAACTGCTCATTTGTGAGGTCTGTGTAAAAACCTGCAGTAGCAGCCTGGTTGAACTGAGAACCACGGAATGTGGTAAACAATGCAGCCTTCTTATTTGTACGTGCTTTCTGTAGCGCAGTTGCAGTGTAGTCGCTCGAGTTAGAGATAACTTGGGTGACTTTCGCGCCTGGATTTAGATCCTCGAAGTCAGCAATAATCTTGTCGAAAATTGCCTTGTCTTCTGCACGCCAGTGCCAGAATTCAATTGACCCGCGAGGAGCCTTGAGAGCAGCTCGTGGCTTCAAATTTGAAGCACTTAGCTTTACTTTCTGCCAAGTCAAACGACCAGCAGAGTTCTTTGCGCAAACAAGAGATGTCGAGAAAGTTCCTGTCGACTCTCCCTCATTGGTGCACTTTGCTCCGAGAGTTTCACCTGCTGCGAAACCACCGGAGATAGGTAGAACTGTTACTGATGCAGCAAATGCACCAGCAAGCAGCAAACGAAACGCTTTCGCGCTCATGCTTACTTTCATTCTTTCTCCTTATTCGAGGGGTGGTGAATCATCTGATTACCACTCGGTTAGCGGAATGGCGAGCCGTTCCGCCATCCTTCTTACTTCGGGCCGGATATCGCGCCATGAGACAACCGTGTGGTGTGGAAATCCATTTTGGATTAACCCATTCACTAGTTGTCGCGCTGGAGCGCTAGTCCGCACCGTCGCGGTATTGCCTTGGAACCGATTAGGGGCCGATAGTGATTCACCACTAGTCATTACCAATCGGAGTTTGCTCTTGTTTGCTGGATCGATATCGGAATCCAGCCGAACAAGGACAACTGGACCGGTCTTCAAAGGGAAGTTGCCGGCCACACCTAGTTTTCTATTGCAGTGGATGTACTGCGTTGCATTCTTTGGATCAACTGCTAGTTCTGTCGAGGCAGAACCGCAGTGCCAAATTCGAATAATTCCCTCGTTTTCATCAAGATCAACTGTGTCGACGAGATAGTTAGTTCCTGAGCCGAGCGCCTCTAAAAGCATCATAGTTACAGCGCCATATACATCGCGCTCACAGGCAGCCGGGGTTCCACTCGTTGCCGTTCTACCCATAGCCCCACATGGACAGGCCCCCAAATCAACTGCAAATTCGGGCCAACAGCGCATCGCAATGGCCGAGAGTTTGTTAGCGCCAATCCACTCTTGCAACGCAACTCGAGTGCTTGCATTTACCCGAGCTTCTTTCTCGGGAACATTCATCAGGGATGGCTGGGCTTCACAGGCATTCTTGTATTCGGCGCTCTCTTCATCAAGCGAGACTGCAGCGATATCAGCAAAGATTTCTGGAATTGATTTGTTAACTACTTCGAGGCCAAAATATTGCTGCAAAATTCCTGCATCATAATTACATGGCGTAAATCCAGTCGGAGCATCACCGATTGCGCCAATCTTCTTACCTTTTAGCGAAGCTAGTGCTTGATCAACTTTATCGCTCTCGGCTTTGTCACCATGCACTCGTGCCGGTTCACCAATGTTAGGTAACTTTCCGGAAAGAGCATCTCTAAGTGATTCTTTGATCTCAGCCTCGTCCGGATTTCCATGGATATGTACCGTGCTCTTCCCGGCGGTGCGAAGCGCATGAGATGCCAGGTTTGATCCGCACATCGAATTCAAAAGTAGACGATCTCCAACATTTCCAAATTCACGGACCGACCAGAGTAAGACATTTCCTTTGACATCAGCGAGAAGTGAAACAGCGGGAGATGCATCTGAGAACGACGCATTGAGCAGAATATAAAGATCTTCATCGCTCCTTAAATTTGCCTTTGCTGATTCAGTATCTTCAGCCGTCATAACTAGATTAGTCGGGCCATTAACTGTGACGCCTAGCCCTTCAAGTAAAGCGCGAGCTTGATCAAAGAATTTCTGTGCTGCATCAACTTGAAAAGTAGGACGGGCTAACGCAATCAGAGTGCAGCTATTCATTAATTCCACCCCACTGGCAAAACTTCACTCATCATTACCGGGCGACTTTCATCAATGCTCTTATGTGCCGCTAATCCAGTAGCCACGCTCCGGAGCCCTTCTTCCAGAGTCACTTCAGGTTTTCCGCCCTCAACAATCGCCTTATGAAGCTTTTTATGCTCGAGGTAAGAAGCGCCGTAATGAAAACCGAGGTACTCGATTGAGTTATCCCAGACTTTTCGGATATCAAGATCTTTAGTCTTTCCTGCAGAGTAGGTCCACTCCTTGAAGTTTCCGACTGCAGCGCGTTTTCCATGTCGTATTTCTAGAGAAGGTAGGAATGATTCAATTTTTCCGGCATCCCCTGTTACCGAGATGTACTCCTTATCAACTGTGTTCTCTGCAAACATACATAGATCAAGCATTGCGCGCTTGCCGCTTGCATATTCAACGATTACATATGCGCTATCGAGCATATCGGCGCGCTTTCCATCATAAACTTCATCTAAGAAGTTAACTCGCTGACCACCAGAGGCAAATACTCTAACGGGAGTCTCTTGGGTAATGTGATCCATCAGATTGAAATAGTGGCAACACTTCTCAACTAGTGTTCCCCCGGTCTTCTCGCGAAAGCGATTCCAATCACCAACTTTTGGATAGAAAGGTTCGCGATGTTCTCGAATTGTTACCTGTTGAACATCTCCAACGCCGCCGCTATGAACAATCTTGATTAATTCAGCAACTGGCGGCATGTAGCGATACTCAAGACCCATCCAGACAAGACCAGTTCGATTCTTTGACCAAGTTATTACATTTAAACAATCTTCTATAGTCGTGCAGAGTGGTTTCTCGATAAAAACATGTAGTGATGTAGCAAGCGCATCTTTAAGAACGTCAACATGGGTGTAGTTAGGGGTCGCAATGATTACGGCATCGACAAGGTTAGATTCAAGAAGCGCTCGGTGATCAGAAAAGGTCTTTACTTCGCCATCGATCAAACTCTTCGCTCGCTCTAGTGATTCTGGAAATGGATCGGCGAGAGCTGTGACTGAAGTTTCCGGAATATGTTTGAGGTTCTCAATATGCTCACGGCCCATGGCGCCTGCGCCAATGACCCCGTAGCGAACCATCAATAACCTCGTATCTGGCCGGGCCGAAGAGGTCTGACCACTAGGCAGTCTTGTGCTCAATGCGAGCCTGGTCAATGCTCGTTAGATAACGATTAGGTCAACGGATAGCGATATTTGGGCGCTCTCGACCAGCTATTTTCAGGCTCGGCCACTGGCTCCCGCCAGTCACAAACTCAAATCCATTTTCAGCTATCACCAAGGTGTCTTCCACCTTTAATCCGGCTGCGCTGGGATTCCAGGCAATGGCATTTCTAATCTCGACTACTTGATTGGTTTTCTCGTGGGCGGTGAAGTCCCGTGGCAAGTAACCGGTGGGGCCACCTTGATGATGATTAGTCCATTC